>Ga0181527_1003550_pt1 | contig 13918 bp, 12 predicted proteins | sample PEATcosm2014_Bin_30_FD_119762 | JGI IMG/M metagenome (GOLD analysis project Ga0181527, IMG submission 119762) | Peatland microbial communities from MTU Mesocosm Facility, Houghton, MI, USA - PEATcosm2014_Bin06_60_metaG | ecosystem: Environmental > Terrestrial > Soil > Wetlands > Peat | place...
CGCGCACCGGTCATCCTGATTCTTCGACTCGCTCAGAACTAAAGGCGCGAAGGACGTCGGACAGTCTACGTTCCATCTCTTTTTCTATTAAAATATAAATCATTAAAAATGACTGGCGTGCCACCCGTCTACGCTTACGGCTTCGGTCGGGCAAGGACGTAGTTCCCGTAGGGAACGTAGAGATTTTTTTCTGCGATTATTCATTCCCTGATAGTATTTAATTGAGTAAGTATGCGATACATGCTGTTGCGCCCGTAAATGATAATGTTTTTTTATAAGGAGGTCCGTCTACGCTTTCAGCTACGTCGGACAGTCTTCGCTTATTCCCTCTTGCTATTTAGGTAATATTCTTTGAAAAAGATGGCGAAGCCAGTCGAAGCTTGCCGAGCCTGAAGGCCCGCAGGGAGCGTAGAATTTATTTTTGAAGAAAACGTTTCGCAATAAAAGCTCTTCCTGATTGGGATTTTAAATACATTTCAAAGTTTATAGCGGTAGACTTTTCCATGAACCCTGTACATGCAATCATATTCCAAGGTCTATATTTAGCGGTATGAGGTGATCCACCAGTGTTATGAAGCCGTAATCGGTTCGCAATGTTTGCTGTGTAGCCGATATATATTTGATTCGGATCAGCAATTGAATTGAGTAAATATACGTAATACATAATGTAAGTTGGGTAATATTGGAGAATGTTTTTTTATAAGGAGGTCCGTCTACGCTTTCAGCTACGTCGGACAGTCTACGTTCCATCTCTTTTTCTATTAAAATATAAATCATTAAAAATGACTGGCGTGCCAGACGTAGTTCCCGTAGGGAACGTAGACTGGTGCCGGGGATCGGAATTGAACCAACGACGCTAAGCTCTTCAGGCTTACGCTCTACCACTGAGCTACCCCGGCATTACATGTATGTAAAGAAACACACTGATAAGAGTACCTGCTTGGCTGTTTTTGTCAATATAAACAGACACTTTTTATATCATTATACCCAACATTCCCAGCATTGCCAATTGGCCCTCTCTCTGCTACGCTGTAGAAAATTAGTTATTCTTCCTTTATATAGCCAAAATTCCTATGAATGACACGATCGCATCACTTTATCAACAATTCCTTTCTGAACTCCAAAACGCCACTACCGAGCAAGTGCTTGAGCAGGTTCGTGTTGCTTTTTTAGGCCGCAGTGGCCATCTTACCGAACTCATGAAGCAACTCAAAGAGCTCTCCGTCGAAGAAAAACGAGTCGTAGGTCCCCAGCTTAATCAACTCAAGATAGATTTAGAAACTGCCTATCAAAAACGGCAACAAGAACTTTTTGCAGCCCAGGTTGCTCGTATTCATGAAGAAAATAAATATTTTGACGTAACCGCCTACAAAAAAGAAGAGCTTCCCGCTCGTACCCATATTTACACCAAAATTCTACAAGAACTCGAAGATATCTTCATTTCTATGGGATATGAGATTGGCGATGGCCCTGAAATTGAGCATGATTATTATAATTTTGAAGGTCTCAATATACCGATGAATCATCCTGCACGAGATATGCATGATACTTTTTGGCTTAATGTCCCCGGCATGCTAATGCGCACTCAGACCTCAAACGTTCAAGTCCATTCCATGGAAAAAAAACAACCTCCAATGGCGATATTTGCGCCTGGCCGCGTATATCGTAATGAAGCCCTCGATGCTTCACATGAATGGATGTTCACCCAAACGGAAGGTATCTTTATTGATAAAAATGTCTCTCTTTCTCATTTGCTTGCCACTCTTCAAACATTCTTACGACAACTCTTTCAAAAAGAAGATCTAAAAATTCGAGTACGTCCGGGATACTTTCCCTTTGTAGAACCGGGTCTTGAAGTTGATATCTCCTGTCCATTTTGCTCCAAAGGATGCTCAACGTGCAAAAAAACGGGCTGGATCGAATTGCTCGGCGGTGGGCTCATTCATCCCAATGTTCTCCGCAAAAGTGGTATCGATCCGGAAATATATAGCGGGTTTGCCTTTGGCATGGGTGTCGAACGGCTTGCTATGATTCGACATGGAATCGATGATATCCGACTCTTTCACAGCAGCAATCTTTCCTTCCTCGATCAATTTTAAAGACAACATCATTGCCTATTTGAATATCAAAGTGCTATGATAGTATAAACTAAATCACAAAAGGGGGAGTGATGAAAAAAACTATTATAGTCTTAGCGTATATATTCATTATGGCAACGATTGGTGCTAATGCATCGCAGGAATGTATTACATTTGCACATGATCCATCTGCGGAACATAATCTCAAATGCAATTGTCCGTGCAAGCAATATAAAATGCTACCACGTGGCCAATGCAGCTACTGTGGTCATTATCGCTATCCAAGTCACTGGTATATCATGAAAAATAAAAAGAGAGCGGCTAAGAAGCAAAGAGCTCTTAATACAAAACAATGTCAGCAACCAATGACTGAACAAGAGATGCTTAAAAAAGTTTTTAGCGAATATGTAACTCCAAATCCAGATAATTGATAATGCTTCATTATTAAAAAGAGGGTGTTTTTCGACACCCTCTTTTTTTACTTTAAAAACGTATAATGCTTACATATTGCCAATCATGTCAAAATCGTTTTGATTCATATCCGACATTTGTTCATTGCTCTCTTGCTGTGCTGCTTGGTCCATCGCCTCTGGTGCTGATGCTTTATTTTCTTCAACTATTTCATCAATCATATCCACCGGGCATGATTCCATAATGCGCTTAAGTTCATCCTTAATAAAGGTCTTCAGACGCATCTGTACACGTTCTTGCATCATGACATGCACCTGATCAGCTACCTTTTGCGCCATCAATGCACCAACTTGGTCTATTAAATTATTGATAACATCATCGGCTTTTAAATTTACTGCCTTTTCTTGAACTTGTGGCGCTGGTGCCGGAGCTGCTTCTACCGCAGGTGCAAGAACCTCTGCGGGCACCGTCGGCATCTCCGCTTTAATTTCTGCTGGCGCTTCAGGCATTGCTGGTGGCTCTTGATTTACATTTGGTTGCGCTTCAGGCATCGGTGCCGCTTCAGGAGTATCCACCTGCTCCTCTACATCCGCACCCGTCGCTTCAACTGCTTGGTTCAAACTATGAATATATCCGTTCCCACGCGAACCTAATTTTACCGAATTAACACATAAAAATGCAACTCCCAGACAAATACTCGGGAAAAGTAGCACTATTTCTATACGCTTCATAAAAACTCCTTTTTTAGAATTACCTTCTCTTTTAATTACATGATACATAAGCGCATTGACAAATAGCAACATTTTTGATAAATTTATATCAAATAACCTATAAATCGATTAAATAAGGATTAAAATAATGAAAAAAGGTATAACATTGGCTCTTTTATTGATTTTACTGCCGCAGTCATCTGAAGGCATGAATCCACGAAAAGGCATGAATCAACGAAAAGGCATGAATCAACGAAAAGGCCGCTCCACCAAAAAGCCCCAAGCTCTTACTGAAGAAGAACAAATGCAGATAGCTTTAGCATTAAGCAGTGCTGACAAACCTGCTACCCCAAACGAGCTCAGTAAACAAACTCAAAGCACCAATGATGATCTACGGTTAGCATTGGAAATGAGCATGAGAATTGAGCGCGAAAGAAAAGCTTCCGCTGTCAATAATAATAATAATAATAATAATAATAACATTCAGAATAGACGTATTGAAGGCGTCGCCATACGACAACTTATATTAAATCCTCGTGATGCACAAATGTCGGGACATACATGCGGCCCACGCAGCCTCTTTATTGCAGCAGCATTTGATACGCTGGCTTACAATCACCAGGGAATCAATGCAAATACCATGCATGATGCTCTCACTCGCTTGGGATACCATCGCGCGATACAATCATGCCATCAAAATTATGAAATGCCCTCAAATGAATTTGCTCAATTCATGCAAGCAAATAATTTTCACGTAGTTAATCCTTTCATCCTTGTATCGTATGCCAACACACAGACGGCAATTCCGGGGGGAATAAGCGTTGAGCAAGAGGCCGACATTGAACATCTTAACACCATTCCTGATCTATTACGTATATTAAGCAATAATCCTAATCCCGATGAACCGATAACCTTTATCTGCAATATTGACAATAATCACTGGGTGCTCTTTTCCGTAATAACCCAAAACGGCATACCCACTGTATGGTACGTTGATCCAATGAATGCTGATATACATTATAATAGAGGCGTCCTCGCTCAATATGTCCGTTATATCAGAGATCATGCACTATAATTTTACTGCGCAAAACGCATAAAAAATGGCAACACTGAATCGGTATTTAACGATATGGAATCGATGCCGCAATCGATAACAAATGCTGCAATCTCAGGATAATCTGATGGGGCTTGGCCGCAAATGCCGCTCGTACGCTTATTGCGCCGCGCTCCTTCAATCGCCATTTTCATCATCTTTTTGACCGCTGGATCTCGTTCATCAAACATACTGCTCAATATCGCTGAGTCACGATCAACACCCAGTGTTAATTGCGTTAAATCATTAGAACCAATCGAGAATCCATCAAAATAGTGACTAAAATCATCGATAAGCAAAACATTTGATGGAATCTCACACATCATCACCATTTTGAGACCATCTTTGCCCCGCGCAAGACCTTTTTTAGCCATCTCGTCACATACCTTTTTAGCCTCTTCCACCGTTCTGACAAAGGGCAACATAATCTCAAGATTCGAAAGCCCCATCTCGTAATACACCTTCTTAAGCGCTGCACATTCAAGCGCAAATGCTTCTTTATAGCGATCGTTATAATATCGAGAGGCGCCGCGAAATCCGATCATCGGATTTTCTTCGATTGGCTCAAAGTAGCTGCCCCCAATAAGATCCCGATATTCATTACTCTTAAAATCTGAGGTACGCACCAAAACGGGTCGTGGGTAAAATGCTGCAACAATCGTACCAATTCCATAGGCCAATTGATCCACAAAAAATTCTGCTTTCGTTGCATACGCGCAGGTCAATGCATCAATCTGCGCACGCACCACTGGATCCTTCACCAGATCTGGATGCAATAACGCCAAAGGATGGATTTTGATCGCACTATTAATGATAAACTCCATACGCGCAAGCCCCACGCCTGCAACGGGCAATTTTTGATGTATAAAGGCCGTTTCAGGATCAGCCATGTTAACCATGATTTTTACCGGAAGCTTCGGCAGCGCATCGAGTTTTGTCGTTTTTTCTTCAAATGGTATCGCCCCTACATAGACATAACCGGTTCCACCCCGACTACAATCGATTGTCACCGTCATACCTGATTTCAAAGTAGTTGTTGCATTTTCAGTGCCTACAATCGCCGGAACCCGTAATTCTCTACTGACAATCGCTGCATGACACGTTCTTCCCCCACGATTGGTAATAATACCTGCAGCGCGTTTCATCGCTGGCACCCAATCAGGATCCGTCATATCGGTCACTAAAATATCACCCTTTTGTATTTGGCCTATGTCTCGCGCATCATGAATAATGCGTGCAGTGCCAACCACAATCTGATTTCCAATACTTTGGCCGGTGAGGAGTGTATTTTTCGCAAGCGTCTTTTGCGCTTCCTCTGCAATAATATATTGTGTAATACTGTTATTCTGATGCTCAACAGCATGCACTGTTTCCGGACGCGCTTGCACGATATAAATCTTATTATCAATGCCATCTTTAGCCCACTCAACATCCATTGGACACCAAGTACCTTTCAACTGCGTATAATGATCTGCAATAACAATAACCGCCCGCGCAAGCACCAAAATTTCATCATCCGTTAATGAAAAACGATTCTTATCTGCTGATGCAACGGGAACTGTTTTTACTTCCTGATGATCCGCATAAATCATTTTGGTACTTTTTTCACCCAAATTTTTTCTAATAATGGAGCGATATCCCTCACGTAAAGTTGGTGTATGCACCACGAATTCATCCGGGATTACCAATCCTTTCACAATACTTTCCCCAAGACCATATGATGAATCGATCATCACTACGTCTTTAAATCCGGATTCGGTATCCAAAGAAAATGCAACTCCTGATGATGCCAGATCAGAACGCACCATTTTTTGTACACCTATGGAAAGACCAACTTTAAAATGATCAAATCCCTGCTCAATACGATAGGCGATCGCCCGATCAGTAAAAAGTGACGCCATGCATTTTTTGCATGCTTCAATGAGTGCGCCATGCCCACTGATATTCAAATAGGTTTCCTGTTGTCCCGCAAATGAAGCCGTTGGTAGATCTTCTGCCGTTGCTGAAGAGCGAACAGCAACATCGAGCATATTTTGGTCATATTTCTTGGAGAGCTGATCGTATGCAGCGATGATTTCCTGTTTTAAATCAGCAGGCATAGTACCGGCAACAATGAGATCGCGTATCGCAGAGCCAACATGATGAAGTTCATCAACCTGGTGATAATCGGTTAATTGACCCATTATCTTCTGAATTGGCTCAACGAGCTTATTTTCTCGTAAAAAATGCCAATACCCATCGGCCGTAATGGCGTACCCAAAGGGAACCTGAATTCCCTGAGACCCCAAGTCGCCAATCATCTGCCCCAGGGAAGCATTCTTACCCCCTACTGTGGAAACATCTTCTAACCGCAAATCATCAAAAAAACGAATATATTTCATATATTACCTATTAAAATTGAACCAGCCATACCCGCATAGAAACCGTACTCGGCGTCCTATTTGCTAAATAATGCCAAAAAGCATATACTTAAACATAGTATGGAGAATACTTTAGTATATATCTAATTATTTAACCCCCATAAAGGAATACTCAATGAGGTATAATTATAATGCCTTGAGTCCCAATTGTATGCATAAAAATAATACATTTCATAGATATAATCTCGTCCGTGTGGCTATCTCAGCCCATCTCTCTATTATCTGCGCATCTCGGCGCATAATTATTAATTAAAAAACAACCCATAACGAAATATCATTCTTATCTTTTATCTTTATTTAAGGAATATTCATGAAAAAATTTTTCCAATCACATATTGTAACCACGGGTCTTGCAATATTTTCAATGTTTTTTGGTGCTGGTAACTTAATGTACCCACTTGAAGTTGGCATGGAATCTGGCAGCCAAATCGCATGGGGTCTTCTTGGATTTCTCCTCACAGCAGCCTGCCTTCCCGTCCTCGGTCTTTTTGCCATGATTCTTTTTGATGGCGATTATAAAGCTTTTTTCAATAGACTTGGTTCAACCACTGGCTCTATCATTGTCTTTCTATCATTGCTCATCATTGGACCATTAATTGCAATACCGCGCATCATCACACTTTCGCATACCATGATCGCGCCATTCATTCCCGTTCCCTTCCTACAAGAGATCTCCCTTACATCATCTTTTGTGTTTTCGCTTATTTTCCTCGGCATCACGTTTTTATTGACCTACCGAGAAAATAATATTGTTGACGTGCTTGGCAATGTCATCAGTCCGTTGTTACTGGGCGCACTGGCGATTATTATCGGCAAGGGTTGCTGGTTTGCAGGAACTACCACTACGAACATGCAACCAATAAGCACTACGTTTTTCAGAAGTCTTACCATTGGGTATGGAACACTCGATTTACTCGGCGCAATTTTCTTCTCATCAATTGTATTGACTATCTTACGCAAAACTGCAGGCAAAAACGCCAATTATGATCAACGCAGCCTTGCAGTGATGAGTTTAAAAGCCGGTATCTTAGGCGGCGGACTTTTGGCGCTTGTTTACATCGGCATGGGCTTACTGGGTGCCTATTATGGTCAAGGTATTGCAGACATTAATAGCGGTGAGCTTTTCAGCATCGTATCATTCAGAGTCCTTGGACAAAATGGTGCACTCATTATTGCAACCGCAGTACTCATGGCGTGTCTTTCAACGGCAATTGCACTCTGCGCGGTTATTGCTGAATACATCCAGTATGAAATATGCCAAAACACACTTGGCTACATTCCAGCACTCATCATCACCATGATTTCATGCTTACCACTTTCAACTGCTGGACTCGAAAGCGTTCTTACCCTAACGGGCGGACCAATCTGCTATATCGGGTATCCAGTCATTATTGCAATTACATTGTGCAATATTGCGTATAAATTATTTGATTTCAAACCGATAAAAATGCCGGTACTGCTTACATTTATTGCGGTACTCATCAGTTATTTACGCTATTTTTAATACCGATCACATACTATAGAACTCAAAAGGCGACGTCCAAAAACGTCGCCTTTTTTTTGCGTCAATGCGAAAACGATCTACTACAAGAAATGGAAATTTCTCTCTGTGTGATCTTACATTAAATGCATTTACCCCGCAAAACATCATCATATTGTTTGACATGAAAATATTTTACAGGTATAACAATTAGCATTCTTCGTTTATGTAAACGTATATATACTATTTTTCCCAAAGGAGAGCGGAATGCAAAAATTCACATCATTTAAAGCATGTATCATTGCTTCATGCTTATTATCATCTGCAGTGCCGGCTGAGGCAATGGCGTCTAAAAATACATCAGAGACCATCGAAATGATTGTATCTGAACTTAAAAATCATCCATTCAAATCCTCCATGATTGCATTCTTGTCAGCTTCGCTCTTTATGTTTTTATCTCGCAAACCAGATAACAATCCAAGCCGTTGCACCCTTGAAAACCTTCTTGAAAATCCTACTCTGGAAAACTTAAATTATTACTTTCGCGATGAAATACTCGGGCAACAAGAACAATCGTCAACGCCGAAAATTGATAAGGAAACCGGCAATTGGGTAATAAAAGAAGGCTTTCCGGCGAAAGGCTATGTTGGTCACCTATCAACCTTAGTTAAACCATTGACTATAACTGCTTTATTTGTGTTGACATGTCAAAAAGCATTGAACGATGAAAAAGGTGGAGGCGGAATACTTCCAGGAATTGCTGCTTGGTTAGCACTTTCGCACCTATAATTCAAAACACACTTAAATATTTATTTAAAAAGGGGCTTCTTCGGAAGCCCTTTTTCTTACCTACTCAACAAAAAACAATATCTGCGTTATCCTTATACACTAATCAACCACCACACTCTCTCATCAAACTACAAGCCTCATCATGGAGAAAAAAATAATGAAACATCTTGTAATCGTCATCTATGACAGCAGCACAAACTCAATGCTTAAAGAAGATGTTATCCATCAGCTCGTACTGCGATTAGAAAAAGAAACACAACTTCATGCAACGATTGTTTCCTACGATTATCGCACAAAAAATCCAACCTCACTTTTGCAGAAATATACACACGCACGATTAACGGTGCATTCAGTATCGCAAGCTCCTTTCATGGGAACGATCAGTTTATGGTATGCCGCATGGCAACTGACTAAAATACTTTCCGCGCTTGAATCATATGAACTCATTGCTTGGGACCCACTTGCTGGATGGATCTGCCTCTCTTCATACAATCCATCTCTCTGCACCAAAATTACCATATACGCCCACGAACCTGGCGTCGCGCAATCAGAACGCGAACGCAGCGCTTCATGTAACTCAAGCGATTTATGGCATCAATTTCAAGCTCGGTGCATGACAACTATCGAACGTGATGTTTATCGCAATCCTGCACCGCTTATTGTGGTGCCGAGCGAAACCTTAAGAAAACATTTACACGAAAAATATGGCACCAGGCTTGAACGCATTCGAGTTGAACAAAGTAATTGATAAGCAAAAAGGGCTGAGCGTATTTTCTCATACACTCAGCTCTTTTATTTTCTTGTCTTATCTTATTTTATATAACCGGATGTTCTCGCGTGAAATCGTCATATGATTGCAGCATCGTTGACGGCACAAACATAGATACTTGTTTACGATTTAAACACGCACGCACAAACCCAACAAAGAGTGGATTCGGATTACCCAATCGACTGCGGAACTCAGGATGGGCTTGCGTCGCCACGAAGAATGGATGATTCTTGAGTTCCAAATATTCCATCAATTTGGTGCCATCATCACGCAAATGATATCCTGAAAAGCACAATCCTTGTTTTTCTAAAAGATCAACGTAGTGCGGATTCACTTCATAACGATGACGATGTCGCTCAGTAACATTCCCCTGCGCATCGATCCAATGTGCAGCATCATAGAGTTGATACACTTTCGTATCAGCACGCAATGCTGCTTGATAATTACCCAAACGCATGGTGCCACCATAGGCTTTTTTTTCTAGAATTTCTTTTTGTAGAGGTAACACATCGATCACTGGATGCGGTGTATGGGGGTCCACTTCGGTCGTATGCGCATGCTTCATGCCACATTTATTACGCGCATATTCAACAACTGCAAGTTGCAAGCCATAACATAGACCTAAAAAGGGAATATCATGCGTTCGCACGTATTCAATCGCTTTTAGCTTGCCTTCAACACCGGTATCCCCAAAACCTCCAGGAATAATAACTCCATCAAAATGGCTCAATCGCGCTGCCGTTTCTGGATTATTTTCGATCTGCTGGGCATCAATCCACGTGATAGAAACACCGACGTCGAGCGCCGCTCCTGCATGCACCAATGCCTGGTAAATACTGACATAACTATCAGTTAAGCTATAATCACCGGTTGCAAAATATTTACCGACAATCGCAATGCGTCTTTTTTCTTTTGGTTTTAGAATGGCATCTACCAACTTACTCCATTTTTGCCAATCGGGTTCCTTGCGAGAAGTAAGTCCAAGATGTTTGAGCACCTTTTTGCCAAAATCTTCACGCTCAAAATTGAGCGGAATTTGATATACCGTTGTAATATCCGGAGCAGAAATTACATGATCAGCGGGAATATTGGCATATCGTTCAATCTTTGTGCGACGCACATCATCAAGAACATTTGCAGCGCGGCACAAAATAAAATCAGGAAATATACCTGCTTCATTGAGTAATCGAATTGATTGTTGCGTCGGCTTTGTTTTCATTTCATAGATGTGTTTAGGAATGGGCAAATAACTGACTAGAACATAGACCACATTCTCAGGGCCAATATCACGCTCAAGAGTCTTGAGGGCTACCAGAAAGGGAGTATTTTCATAATCACCCACGGTGCCACCAATTTCAATGATTGCAATCTCGTAACCATGCGATGCTTCTTTGATACGATTGATAATTTCATCGGGAATATGCGGAATAAATTGCACTGTTTGACCTAAATATTCTCCACGGCGTTCGCGATCAATAACTGCTTTATAAATTTGCCCGGTCGTAATATTATTGCGTCGTGGCAAATCTTCATCAATAAAACGTTCATATGTACCTAAATCTTGATCAATCTCTCCACCATCAGCAGTCACCCACACTTCACCATGCTCAGTAGGACGAAGTGTACCTGCATCATAATTTATGTATGGGTCAATTTTAATCAGAGTTGTTTTATAGCCATGCTCTTTAAGAATTTTTCCTAATGATGCTGTTGTTACCCCCTTGCCAACACCAGAAATAACCCCTCCAGCTACCACTACAAATTTTGTCATAATATGATCCCAGACACGATTAAAAAAGAAGTTTAAATAACAATCTATGATACATGATTTATAATATCATGCTACCGGTATATTACACCGCACCCAAAATATCGGCAATAAAAAGAGATGAGCTGATCAATGAAAAAAAGAATAACCATCGTGGCGCGCCATAAAAAAGCCCCCGTTTTTCACGAGGGCCGTATTTTATACTGACTATTGTAGGTTTAGTCGATGATACCTTCAAATACTACTTTTTTGAAAGCATGACTGGGAACATATGCAGGGAATAACCCTGAATATGCAGATCTCAATAATGCTCGCTCTGCATCACTGTAACTTTCCCAGCCTATTTTACTCCAGCCATCTCTCGCAATGTTACAATTGCAGAGTCTTTCTTTTCGCCCACTCAAGTAACTGCCGCAATAATACCTGATCGAAGGTGTCTGCTGGCAAAAGCCGAACTATTTTTGCCGTTCCATCCTCAGATCCCGTCACCACCGTATCTCCATCTGCTGATATTGCTACTGATTTAATCGAATCTCCATGCCGTATCGTATACTTCTGTTCCCACTGAGATCCATTCCTCTTCACTATTTTTGCCGCTCCATCCTCAGATCCCGTCACCACCGTATCTCCATCTGCTGATATTGCTACTGATTTAATCGTCTGTGTATGCGATATCGTATAGCGCTCTACCCACTGAGATCCATTCCACCGCACTATTTTTGCCGTTCCATCCTCAGATCCCGTCACCACCGTATCTCCATCTGCTGATATTGCTACTGATTTAAACGTCTGTGTATGCGATATCGTATAGCGCTCTACCCACTGAGATCCATTCCACCGCACTATTTTTGCCGTTCTATCATCAGATCCCGTCACCACCGTCTTGCCATCTGCTGATATTGCTACTGAACCAGTCTCATTTGTATGCCGTATCGTATAGGGCTCTTCCCACTGATATCCATTCCGCTGCACTATTTTCGCCGTGTTATCCGCAGACCCCGTCACCACCGTATTGCCATCTGCTGATATTGCTACTGAATTAACTACTTTTTCATGCCGTATCGTATATTGCTTTACCCACTGAGAGCCATTCCGCTTCACTATTTTTGCCGTTCCAACCGAAGATCCCGTCACCGCCGTATTTCCATCTGCTGATATTGCTACTGATACAACACGACTTCCTCTTCCATGCGGTATCGTATATTGCTCTGCCCACTCAGATCCATTCCACTGCACTATTTTTGCCGTGCCATCAAAAAATCCCGTCACCACCGTCTTGCCATCTGCTGATATTGCTACTGATCTAATCCTACTTCCATGCAATATATATTGCTTTTTCCACTGAGATCCATCCCACTGCACTATTTTTGCCGCTCTATCATAAGATCCCGTCACCACCGTCTTGCCATCTGCTGATATTGCTACTGATGCAGAAAGTTGCCCTAGATCACGCACAGTAAATTCTGTCCCGGTCTGCGGCATATAGCTAAAGATCACTCTCTTTACATCCTGATTAATGCTACTATCGCTGATTAACGCAATCAACTCTGGATTATTCTTCGCTAATACCGTGAGCGCTTCGTCAGACGTCACCATTCCTGCTATTTCACGCGCATAACGTTGCTCTAACGCTGGCTGCATTAAATAATCTGCTGCTTCCGCACAAGCAATCGCTTCTTGCAACCTATTAAGATTAAATGGCACTCGTGGCATAGTCATAACTATTCTTGCCGCCGCTTGCTTTTCCGTTTCTCCTTCCCGCATCTGATTATGCACTTCTCGTATCCACGGGATTTCTTGAACTATTTTTTCCAGTACGGCTGCACTCATCGGTACATGCATCTCTAAGGGTGCAGCTTCTTTCCAAGGTACAATTTGCTGCGATCTTAATATTGGCTCAATCGACCCAAATAATCGCACATCTTCAACCGGTAATGATACTGCTTCTTCATTTTCGTCAGATATCAATCTCAATTCTGCACCCTCTTGCTGCATCCCAACATGCCCCGCACCTTGCTCCTGCATCGCATCCATGCGCCACACTGCAATCCCAAAGCCCGCCATCATCGCTATCGCTATAATTTTTCTTGCTTCCATTTCCCATTTCTCCTTTTAATTGCGCATGTGCCCCACACTCATACCTTACTTTAACTTATGATAACAAATTGCCCTTTTAAAAAGCAATGAAAAGCCCCCGTTTTTCACGAGGGCCGTATTTTATACTGACTATTGTAGGTTTAGTCGATGATACCTTCAAATACTACTTTTTTGAAAGCATGACCGGGAACATATGCAGGCAGCATTCCTGGATATGTAGATCTCAATAATGCTCGATCTGCATCACTGTACCTATTCCAAACTGTTCTACTCCAGCCATCTACAGCAATGTTCAATTTCGGA
>Ga0181527_1003551_pt1 | contig 13914 bp, 8 predicted proteins | sample PEATcosm2014_Bin_30_FD_119762 | JGI IMG/M metagenome (GOLD analysis project Ga0181527, IMG submission 119762) | Peatland microbial communities from MTU Mesocosm Facility, Houghton, MI, USA - PEATcosm2014_Bin06_60_metaG | ecosystem: Environmental > Terrestrial > Soil > Wetlands > Peat | place...
CCGAGCGCTACATGAGCCAGCCCGCGGAGTTTGCCTCCGGTTACAAGGATTTCTCGGTGGTCAACTCGGCGGCTCGCCTGAAGGGGCGGCTGCTGCTGGCGCAGGGAACCGGCGATGACAATGTCCACATGGAAAACTCCGTGCAGTTTGTGCAGAAGCTGATCGAGGCCCAGATTCCTTACGACCTGCAACTCTATCCGCGCAAGACGCACTCGATTGCCGGTGGGGATGTACGCACGCATCTTTTCAACCGCATTCTGGCGCACTTTGAGGAGTATTTGAAATGAGGACGTAGCCATCTTCGTTGCACAGCCATGCCGTTCGCATGAACTGACGGAATTCAGGCTCGCAATCAGCTACAGCGCGTGGTGGCGGAAGATGTCGTCCTTGTCGCAACTGGGGCAGTGGGAGCACTCCAGGCAGCAGACCAGCAGCACCGCTATGCCTACCGTGACCAGTACGGCAATAGCGTTTCCGTCGACCGTGAACCAGTGAATCAAGCTACTCATCGTCAGTCCCTTAAAGACAAGATACCCTAGGATGTTTGACGCTGTATGGACTCTCCGGCTCACATGTTCTGAGTATTTTTTTAGGCGGAAGCCTCGCGTGTCAAGGCTCTTATCGGCAATTTTGCACAGTTCCCTCTTGATTTTAAGAGAAGAAAAGGCGAAGATAGAAGCGCCATGGTAATCGCTCCCAATTCGGCGCCGGCCCTTGCTGCCGGGAAGCGGCCTGAGGAGCTGCAAAACGTCGAGCCGGAGGCCCCTTCCGCTCCGCAACAGCCGGAGAGCCGCCCCCAGAGCGCTCCGCTGCTGAACTGGCTCTTCGTCGATATGAACTCCTTCTTTGCCTCGGTGGAGCAGGATTCGCGCCCCGAGCTGCGCGGCCGCCCGGTGGGCATTGTGCCCATGATGGCCGACACAACCTGTTGCATTGCCGCCAGTTACGAGGCCAAAGCCTTTGGCGTGAAGACCGGAACCATCGTATCCGACGCCAAGCGGATGTGCCCCGGCATCCAACTGGTGGAGGCGCGGCACGAGCTGTATGTCCAGTACCATCACCGCATCGTCGAGGCCGTGGAGAGCTGCCTGCCGGTGACGGCGGTGCTCTCAGTGGACGAGATGGCCTGCCGGCTGATGGGCCGGGAGCGGCCGCTGCTGGCGGCGATGAAGCTGGGCCGCCTGGTGAAGGCTCGCATACAGGAGCGCGTTGGCTCGATGATGCGCAGCTCCGTCGGTCTGGCTACGAATCGCTATCTCGCCAAGGTGGCCAGCGACATGGAGAAGCCCGACGGCCTGGTGGCGCTGACTCCGGACATTTTGCCTGGTGCGTTGCGGCAGTTGGCGCTGCGCGACCTGCCGGGCATCGGCTCACGCATGGAGAAGCGGCTCAACGCCCAGGGCATCCGCACCATGGACGATCTGCTGGCGCTTGATTGCGACAACTCCGGGCAGGTGTGGGGATCGGTTCTGGGCGAGCGGCTGTGGCACTGGCTGCATGGCGAAGACTTCGACATGGACGAGATCGAGCACCTGAAGTCGATGAGCCACCAGCACGTGCTAGCCCCCGAAATGCGCACCCCGGAGAAGGCCTGGGCGGTGGCGCACAAGCTGCTGCACAAGGCGGCGATGCGGCTGCGCGCGGCGGATTTATGGGCCAGCAGCATTGGCCTGGCCATCGGCTTCGCCGTGCCGCGCGGAGAAAAAAAGCCGGTGAGCTCCTTCGGTACGCCCACCCGCGGATGGAAGAGCGAAGTGCGGCTGAGCGAGTGCCAGGACAACCTGACGCTCATCGCGGCGCTGCGTCATCTATGGGAATCCCGCCCATCCGGCCAGGAGTTCGAGCGTCCGTACTTCATCGGCGTGCATCTGAACGGCCTGGTGCCCGGAGCTCTGCATTCGCTGAACCTCTTTGACGGATCGGAGCGGGAGCAGCACCGCGCGCGCCTGCTGACAGCGATGGACGCGATCAACAACAAGTACGGCCTGAGCACACTGGCCCCGGCCACCATGCTGACCGCCTTCAAGGCCGCGCCCACGCGCATCGCCTTCCACACCATTCCGGAGATGTTCTAACTTACCGCAAAATCCGGCCCTGATAGATGGACAGGTTCACTCGCTGAGTGAATCGGCGATTTGGCAACAACTGAGCCGCAGCCCAAAAGTGAGTTCACGTTTTTCGCAGCCTCATCAAACGCCCTCAATCCTTGAATCGGCTTGCAAGGGCGGTGGCCAGCCCAGTGGCCTGTACCCAACCAAGCAGAATCAAAGACCAGCGGAATTCCGCAAGAAATCCGTAGCGCGTAAACCAATGCGATCCTGCGTGCCACGGATTTGGCGCCCACTTCTCATCTTGGCCGAGCTTAACTAGCGGAAGATCGTTCTCAAGAGAATAGATCAAGGGGCAGAACGGCGGATACGCGGTGAGCATCGATCCCGCTGTCGGAAGGTAGTAGGTCTTGCTTGTGGGAGCCATAGCGTGGTCGCGATCTGCTGCGCAGAAAACGGAGAAGCCGATCAACGTGAACAGGACAATGGAGCCAATTATCCAGAGGGGTTCTCGTTGGAGGTGCAAATAGACATAAGTTTTCCACCACCTCAACAGAAACCATTTTCGAGTTGCTTGATGGCGTCTCATCTCGAATATCGCCCGCTTTGCATTCCCAGTGTCTCCGCTTGCCTTCAATAGATCAGCGAGTTGTAGCCACGGTTGTGCTTGAGATTTTTCTGCGTCGGGTTGGAGATTTAACCATTCGATCCTGTCTTTGGCGTTGAGCCCGAGTTCAGCAGCATGGCTATGCTGCTGATATTCTTTCTGTGTCTTGGCCTTGTGAAGTGTTGCATTCTTATAAGTAAAGCCGCCAACATGTAATTCCCCCGCCTTCGGCCAACTATCTCGATCATCTCGGAGATTCTTGACGCTGGCTCCATTCAGCCAAAGTCTGGTCTGTTTCGGATTTTGGATGTTGGTCCAGACTAACTCGCCATCCAAGTTCATATTGAAGCAATAAAGAGCGAGCAAAGCCGCATCATCAAAAACAAGATCGCCACACAGGTGCGCACCTGGCAAACAAACCGTGCCAGAAGACTTGAAGGAATCGCAAAAGAACACATTGCCTCGAATGGTTGCCTTCTCGAAGGTTACAGCCACGTCGTTGGCGGTGATAGTCGCTCCACTGAAATCGACGCTGTTTTCAACGCGAGTACTATGAAGAGAAATTCGTGCGTTAGATGTGAATCCTTGATTAAGGTAGACATGTCCGCGGATCGTTGCTGTAGCTAAATCGAGAGCTACATCTTGTGCTGAAAGACTGGCCCCCGAACAAGTTAAATCTCCAAACACTTGCCCACCGGACAGGCTGATCTTACCGACGGCCTGAAAGCCGTCACTTAGCGAAATGAGACCCTTGACGATCACTTTGTCGAGCATTAGCGCTCGCTCGGTTGATATGATTTTTCCGCCAATAATGCCGAGGTCTCCTTCGATCTCGGCATTGACCATCCGAATCTCTCCTGAACACTGGAGTCCGTCGCGCATGAAAACGCTGCCATGAATCCTCGCTCCGTCAAGGACCAACGGTGTCTCCGCTCCGCCAAGGGTCGTCCCATCGAGCTCGAGATTTCCATCGATACGAGCACCAAGCAATCGGATTGCGCCGCAAACTTTCAGATTTACTACGCGAACAGCACCTTCCACTCTTACACCGTCTGCGTCAATGCCTTTCGACGCTTGACAGAAAATAAGGTAGAGAGATCGCATCCTGGCATTCATAAGGTTGATTCTGCCGTGGAATTCACATGCATGGAAGTACAACTGGTGCGAAATCTGGCATCCACGAAGATCAAGGTCATTCGGGATCGTCGCTGCAAGCACTCGAATCCCTTTTGGGTCAATCATGCTTTCCGCATCCGGGTCCGTTGCGAGCCACCTGAGGAACTCTGCCCGGATCGTCGGCTTGGGCAGTGGCTCATTGGGTACAAGAAACTCGGCCGACCTGACAGAATGCTCAATAACTTGGGCCTCAACCTTGAGCAAGTTGGCGTCGAATCGGTGTTGCGCAAGCTCGATCAGCCGTTGAAAGTTGGCTTCCTCTGCGAGTGGAAAGCTCATAGGACGCTGCCTCCAGTCCGGATTGTATCTCACGCAAGACGGCTTCATCGCAATCTACTCTTAGGCTTCTCAGGAACAGGCGTGAGTCAATCGCACAAGCATAATCAGCTCATTATAGCCTCGCTAAGCCCGTCTGTTTATTTCACGATCCCACCTGTTCACCCACATCACATGACATCTGCCAGCAGCGATTCGGGCATATTCTGACGACCTTGTGGCAATTCGAAATGCGCACAACTGCGATGGGATCAGGGTTGAAGTTTAACTGTAGCCAACAGCCCTTCGCGTGAACTGAAATGCGAAATTGCAGCAAGCGGCTTTGCGGGAACGGCGGAAGCGCGTTGGGGAATTCGCCCCATAAATGAGTAAACTGATAGCCAGGATGAGCAGCGGTTCTCCATCGCCGGCGTCGAGTTATCGCGGCCGGCTTGCGCCCTCGCCCACCGGCTTCCTGCACGTGGGCCACGCGCGCACTTTCTGGACGGCCTATGAGCGGGCGCGCAAGGCCGGCGGCGTGCTGGCGATGCGCATGGAAGACCTGGACCCCGACCGCAGCCGCGCTGTCTATGCCGAGGCCGCGCTCGAAGACCTGCGCTGGCTGGGGATTCGCTGGCAGGAAGGCCCCGATTTGGGCGGGCCTTATGCTCCCTACGCACAGAGCGAACGGCGGGCGATCTATCTGGCGGCATGGCGGAAGCTGCTGCTGGGCGGATTCATTTATCCCTGCCGCTGCTCACGCAAGGATTTGGAAGCCTCACTCAGCGCTCCGCATGAAGGCGATGCACAGGAGCTGCTGGACGACGAGCCGGTTTATCCGGGAACGTGCCGGAACGAATCCGATTGGGGCTCAAGGTTTCCTACCCATTTCGCACAATACGCGAAATGGATGGGGCACGGAGATTTTTCCTGCCATCCGGCGCAGAATTCAGACTATCCGGCGCAGGTTTCCGCCTGTCCGGCGCAGGATTCTTTTGCAGACGGGATGGAGGAACCCGACAGCTTCAACTGGCGCTTCCGCGTCCCCGACGGCGAGGCGATCGAGTTTGTCGATTTGAATCTTGGGCCGCAGCGCTTTGTGGCGGGGCGCGACTTTGGCGATTTTGTCGTCTGGCGGCGCGACGGCATTCCGAGTTACCAACTGGCCTGCGTGGCCGACGACGCGGCGATGAAGATCACTGAAGTCGTGCGCGGCGAGGATCTCATCAAGTCCACGGCGCGGCAGATTCTGCTCAACCGCGCGCTGGGCTTCCAGAATCCCGCCTGGTTCCACTGCCGGCTGGTGGTGGACGCGAACGGCAAACGGCTGGCCAAGCGCCACGATGCCCTGAGCCTGCGCGTGCTGCGTCAGCGCGGGTTCACGCCTGAACAGATTCTGTCGGGCGAGCTGCCGGCGGAGGTCTGACGGATCGTCGAAACCTAACGCCGGGCTCGGAACTCACATACGGAAATCACCAGATTTTCACCCGGTCCGCGGGAGCCAGATAGAGCTTGTCTCCCGGTTGGATGTTAAAGGCCTTGTACCAGGCGTCGGAGTTGCGGACGGTCAGCGCGCGGTACTGGCCCGGAGCATGCGGGTCGGTGAGCACCTGGCTGCGGAGCAAAGCCTCTCGCAGCTTTGAGCCCCAGTTTTGCGCAAAGGCGATGTAGAACTGCTGGTCGCCGGTGAAGCCATCCTGGATGGGCGCTTCTTTGCCCTTCAGCGAAGCCCGGTAGGCGTCGAAGGCGGCGGCCACGCCGCCCAGGTCGGCGATGTCCTCGTCGATGGTCTGCTTGCCGTTGACATGGACGCCGGGGAACGGCTCATAGGCGTCGAATTGCTTCGCGAGGCTGGCTGAAGCCTTGTTGAAGTGGTCGCTGTCGGCGGCCGTCCACCAGTTGCGGATGCGGCCTTTGGAATCGAAAGCGCTGCCCTCCTGGTCGAAGGTGTGGCTGATCTCATGGCCGATGACAGCGCCGATGGCTCCGTAGTTGACGGCGGCCGGCGCATCGGGATCGAAGAAGGGCGGCTGCAGAATGGCGGCGGGAAAGCTCAGCGAGTTGTGCAGCGGCATGTTGACGGCATTCACCGTTTGCGGCTCCATGCACCACTCATGCCGGTCGACGGGCTTGCCGATGCGCGCGATTTCGTGATGCAAGTACCAGAGGTCGGAACGCCAGGCATTGCCGAAGGCATCGCCGGCGCGGACCTCGTAGGCGGAGTAGTCCTGCCACTTTTCCGGATAGCCGATGTTGACAATGAGCGTGTCGAGCTTGGCCTGCGCCTCGGCGCGCGTGGAATCCGCGAGCCAGGGCAATTCGGCCAGCCGCTTGTGGTAGACGGCGATGAGATTGGCGACCATGGCGTCGGCCTGCGCTTTGGCCTGGGGCGAAAAATACTTCTGCGCGTAAATCTTTCCCACCGCGTCGCCAAGCACGGCGTTGACGATCATCACGGAGCGCTCTGAACGGGGCCGCCGCTGCTCGACCCCGGTAAGCGTTTTGCCGAAGAATCTGAAACGCTCGTCCGACAGCGCTTTGGGCAGGAAGCTCGCATATTCCTCGACGAGATGGTAGGCGAGCCAGTCCTTCCAGGTTTCAAGCGGTACGGCGGCGACCAGGGCAGCCTCGCCGGTGAAGGCCGTGGGGGTCCAGACCATGAACTCCTGCTGCCTGGCTAGTCCCGCGCCGTCAAAGTAGGCGTCCCAGTCGAGACCGGGAGCTTTGGCGGCAAAGTCGCTGCGCTTCCACAGATTGTTGGCCTTGGCGATCTCCTCGATCTCGGCGATGCTGACCTGGGCCTCGGCGATGGAGTGCTCGAGGGCAATGACGCGAGTTGCGCGCGCCTCGGCATCGCTGAAGCCTGCGAGCCGGAAGATGGCGGCCACATGGACGGCGTATTTTGCGCGCACGTCCTTCATGTGGTCGCTGTCGGCGAGGTAATAATCGCGGTTGGGCATCTCCAGCCCGCCCTGCAGCAGGTAGGGCACGTAGTGGTCCGAGTCGCGGAAGCCGGGAGCGACCCACAGGCCAAATAGATTTGCGGTGTGGTAGGTGGAGTTGTTGAGCAGATCTACGTCGGCGCGCAGAGTCTTGCCAAGAGCCGAAGAAAGTTGCTTGCGGTCCTGAATGGCGGCGAGGGCGGCAAGCTGTTCCTTGAGCGGATCGAGTCCTTTGGTTTCGATGGCAGATTCGTCCATGAACGCGTTGTAGACGTCGGCCATTTTGCGCTTATCGGAGCCGGCGGGCGCATTGGACTTCGCCGCCTCTTCAATGATTTCGGCGGTCCGCTTGCGGCTCAGATCGTCAAGCGTGTCGAACACGTCGACGGCGGAACGGTCCGGGGGAATCGCGGTACGGTCGATCCAGGCGCCGTTGGCGTAAAGGTAAAAATCATCACCCGGTTTGACTGAGAGATTCATGTTGGCGACGGCAATGCCGTGCGTTGCCGCGGAGCTGGCGGCTGGAGCGGTCGCCTGTGCCCCAAGATGCGGCGGTGCAAGGCAGAACATGGCGATCAGCGCTGCCGGCACAAGGGCCATCGCGAGAGGAATGCCTCGGCGAATTGTGCAGGAATCGAAAGTCGTCAGGGGCAGACGAGAAGAATTCTGAGTCGGAAGCATCATTGTTGAAGACAACTCCTTTCTTCGTTCTGGACTGACCTATTGTACATTTTGAGCGGCCGCTTCGGGAGCGAAATATTCTTCCCTGGAAGGGAGCATGAATGTAGCGCCGGCCTCCCGGCCGGCTGTAGCGTGGACCTCCCGGTCCACGTCGTATACAGTAAACAAACGAAAGTTTCAGCTGCCCATTTCACTTGCGCCGGATAAAGCTGCCGTTGTGCAACTCGCTCACCGCCTGCCGCAATTCCTCCTCGGTATTCATCACAATCGGTCCGTACCAGGCCACCGGCTCCTCCAACGGCTGGCCGGAGACGAGCAGGAAACGGATGCCCTCAGGGCCGGCCTGGACGACGATCTCATCGCCGCGATCAAAGAGCACCAGCGAGTGGTTGCGGGCGTCGTAGACCGGCGCCGCGTTCGGATCTACAGCCGATTCGGTCAGCACGGCCTGAGGCGCGGAGGCGTCGCGGAAGCTGCCCGCTCCGGCAAAAACATAAGCGAAGGCATTGCGCGTCGTCTCCACCTGGATGCGCTTGCGCTTGCCCGGCGGGATGGAAATGTCCACATAGCGCGCGGCCACATTAGATTCGGTCGCCACGCCCTCGACCGGCCCCTTTTGGCCCCAGAACTCGCCGCAGATTACGCGCGCCCGTGCGCCATCGTCCTCGGTCACCTCCGGGATCGCGCTGGCAGGAATGTCCTGGTAGCGCGGATCGGTCATCTTCAGCGCGGCGGGCAGGTTGGCCCAGAGCTGAAAGCCGTGCATGCGGCCCGCGGCGTCACCCTTGGGCATCTCCTGATGCAGGATTCCGCTGCCGGCGGTCATCCATTGCACGTCGCCGGCGGTCATGCGACCCTTGTTGCCCAGGCTGTCGCCGTGCGCCACTTCGCCGGCCAGCACGTAGGTGATGGTTTCGATTCCCCGGTGGGGATGCCAGGGAAATCCAGCCAGATAGTCCGCCGGATTGTCGCTGCGAAAATCGTCCAGCAGTAGAAAGGGATCGAAGTCGGTGCTCTTTCCGAAGCCGAAGGCGCGCTGCAAGCGGACGCCCGCGCCCTCGACGGTGGGTTTGGTTGTAAGAATCTGCTTCACGGGGCGAAGCGACATGGGGGACCTCCTCTGCCTTACAGATATTGGATGCGCGGAGAAGATATTCGTTGCAACAGGGATCGGGTCGACCGTATGCCAGGCTTAAAAGCGGAATAGGTAGGATGCTTTCACGAAAATCTGCTTGCCATCGTTCAGGAAGTTCGTTGACCGCGGCGCAACCGTATTGTCGGTATCGCAAACGCCGCCGGGAAAACCCTTGCACAGCAGGCGGTCCAGATTTTGCAAGTCATTGTTATAGCCGATATAGACCGCCGTGCCGGGATGCGGAAGCCAGGTAAAGAGCGCCTCGGTGCCGATCTGCTTGGTCCGCTTGAGCGAGGTCTCCGCGGGATTGGCCAGCGTCGAGTCATACTCCACGATGATGCGAGCGGACATCGCCTTCGTGAACTGATAATTGACTTTGGTGCGGAAGGTTTGGACCTCATAGACCAGCGCGCCATCGGCGACGGAATGATCGCGATCCAGTAGATAGGTGTTATCCGCGGTTAGTTGGCGAATAGGCTGTAAGGTAACATAGACTTTCGCCTTCTCCTGATTCATCAGCGAAGGATAATTGACCGGAATTGGCGTACACGTCTGACTGGAACTGGAAGGTGGGGGACAAGCAACGGGATTGTAATTCACATTGCCGCCGCGGGTGGCGCTGATATTGAAGTTCAGTTGCGCCCAGGGTGCGCCGCGCGCGCCAAAGCCGCCGTAATTTTCGGTAAAGTTCTTGTACTCCGTAAGCAGCGAATAACTGGGCGGACCCACTGTGTCCGAGTTCTGTCCCCCATATGGATACATGACTATATTGCGCGGCAGAACTACAAATGCATCGAAGCTCGAGTAATGATAGACGCGGTCGCCTTGATGGTCATAAGCTATGTTCTGGTTCGTTTCCACACCATAGGTCAGCAGCTTTTTGCTCTTCGGATACCAATTGTAGTTTAAGTAAGTCTGCCCGGCACGAATATTCGAGGTCTGGATAAAACCCAGTTGTGTCTCAAATCCGGTACTGAAATCCTGGAAGTTCGATTGAAGATTGAAAGAGTGGCCGGAGCGGTTCACACTTAGGTTCCAGGTCGGTCCGGCGGAGTAGCCCAGATTATCCAAATCGCCCTTCGTCGAGCTTTCCACCCATTGGCCTACGGCTGTCCACTTGTCGTTGAAGCGCACAATAGAGTCAACTCCGCCGATGCGGTTCCATCCCTGGCCAAACTCGTAGCCGGTATAGAGCGCGGAAATGCTCGATCCTTTGCCGAGATCCTGGGAGACGCGCCCCACGGTGATATAAGCGCGTTTCTTGTAGAGCGGGTCGCCGGGGCCGACGGTCTCGCCGGGTTCCCGGTCGTCGATTGCCAGTAGGCCAATGTTGGTGTGGCCCAGCTTGCCGGTCAGGCGCGCCCCGTACTCCGGATGCACGATGTTGCGGGTGTAGAGCAGAGTGAGCGGCGAGGGCGTGGTGAAGAAGTTGGCATTTTCCAGAAAAAACGGGCGCAACTCAGAGAAGTACACTGCATAGCGCTGGTTGACGGTGAACTGCGGCTGGTCGGACTCGATGTCGCTGAAGTCCGGGTTTACAGTTGCGTCGAAGACGATCTTGTCCTTGAGAACGGCCTTGAACTCGCCGCCCGCCGTAGCTTCAAGGTGGCGCGAACTGAAGTAGGGTATCTGCGGGTCCAGAGTTATCAACGTGCGCTCGTTCTGCCCCAGCACATAGGGATTGATCTGGATGTTATGCGAGCCGGTAACTCCCTCAATGCCTTTCAGGGTTTCTTCCTGGGTGAGAGTACCGGAGATGTTGGCGGCAATATGCGGCCAGTTATCCGTTTCGCTATTACGCGGAAAGTTGCGCCCGAAGACTACGCCCCAGTCCGAGCCACCGGGGCGAAAGCGCAGGCTGCGAAAGGGGATGGCCATCAGCGCCATCCATCCGTCGCGCGTCACTTGACCCTCCGAGTCCCAAACCTGGTCATAACTGTAATCCTGGCCAAGGTTTTCGGTCCACGCCGCGTCGGCCTGCACGCCCGCCGGATTCACCGTGAAGAGCACTCCTTTGCGGTGATCCTGGAAGGGATCGAAGAGCACTGAAACGTTATCGTCGTTCAGGATATTTTCGCGCCGCGCCAGATGTCCGCGAATCAGGTCAGCGTGATGGTCGTAGCAAATAAACACAAGATAGAATGTGCTTTTTGTATATCCCATCCAGACTTCTGTTTCTTCGGTCGCGGGCTTTCCGTCGCTCGGCGAATTCTGGATAAAACCGGTGATCTTCAGCAGCTTGTCTTGCAACTCCTGCCGCGGCTTCATGCCCGCAAAATCCGAAAGCTTCAAGCCCTCGCTGAGCAGCGGCACGCGATACTCTCGTTTCGGCTGCGCCTGGGGAATCTGCGCCGGAGATCCAGCCGGCTTGTTGCTCTGCGCGGCTGAAAACGCACAGGCATTCATCCCCAGACACACCACTACCGCCAAAGCCGTGAGCTTCATGCTTTCAAGATACGCAACGCTCTTGTCTTTGGTTCCTATAGGGCACTTTACTTTCGTTCAGGATGGGCACTCAGTATCGTTTGACGCCTGCCGGGCCGCGCCGGTAGCAACAAAAATCCAGGATATTTCTGCTCTCCAGCCTCACTCCACTATAAACGGTTCGGGCGGCGCTTTGGTTAAAAGCGTGAGATTGTGATTCAATGGTTTCTCATGCTGGAAAACTCTTCCCTTGAGAACAATTGGCCACGGAGAACGACGGCATCGATCTTCCGCGTATTGGCTATGTTTGCGAGTGGGTCCGCGTCTAACAGAACCAGATCTGCTACCTTCCCGGCTTCAATCGTGCCCACATCCTTCGACACACCCATTTCCTTGGCCGCATCGCGCGAAGCTGCCTGAAGAGCCTGAAGTGGGGTCAGTCCTGCCTCAACAAGAAGCTCCAGCTCGCTGTGAAGTGCGTCTCCACCCTGCTCATAAGGGCCGTCGGTTCCAGCGAGTATTGTGATGCCCGCTAGCTTCATCTCGCCCACGATTTCATGGTCCTTTGCGAAGATACGTTTCCCGGACTGCATGTCCTGTTCGTTGAGTTTGAGATCGTCTTTGTTGCTTTGCCACAGGGTCTTAAGGACATAGAGAGTTGGGGTCTGTGCAACGCCGTTCTTTGCATAGAGACGATAGAGCCGCTGTGCCTTGCTCTCGTCAAAGGTCTTGAGGAGCCGCTCGTCGAAATCAGCTTTGAACTGAGGTTCGTTGGCCGGACGCTTCTCCTTCATGGCTATCAAGAGGTCGTCATACGTCTTCCCTATAACTTGATTGAAAAAGGCTTCATCGCTCGAACAGGCAATCAGGACGTTGAGAAATCGGCCGCCCAAGTGCTCCACATCTCGCTGTTTGGCATTGACGACCTCTCCGGCTGCAATTGTGGCCGGTATATGGCCGACGAGAGGAAGGCCCTGGCGTTCCGCTTCGTCTGCAATTGCCCAGTACAGCTCAGGAGTTAGAGAAGTGTCAACCTCGACATAATCCACATTGTGCTGCTTGAGGTCTTTAACCTTGTTACGCGCTTGCTTTTCACTGAAGAGGTCGACTATGAGCGGCATCTGCGCTGGAACTGGGCCTTCCATAAGTGGACCAGCTACAAACAATCGCGGGCCAACAAGTGCTCCCGTTGCGATCGAATCCCGAAGTCGCAGGATGTCGTTCAGCGGAGCGCCCATGTCCCGCACGGTCGTGATTCCATAAGAGACCAGTTCCGGGAGGTGGGACTTGGCGTCGTCATACGAGCCCCCATGCAGATCGTTATTCCAGAGGCCTGGAATCAGAAATCTTCCAGTTCCGTCAACGATCTTCGCCCCCCTCGGCGGCTTCTCTCGCTCGCCGGTGATCGCGACGATCTTCGTCCTTTGCACAATAACCGTGGAATTTGTCCGGGGCGGATGGTCGTTTCCGTCGATGATCGTGACGTTCACTATGGCGATTTTGTCCTGTCCCAATGCAGGATAGGCCGTCGTCGCGGCAACGAATAACAGAAGGAACAGATGTCTCATCATGCAAACGAATACGCGGCTTCCCGCTTTGGGGTTCCCTTACGCTATCAACGTCGAAAGCTGAAGGTGCTTGCTTCCGCCGCACACCTCCGCCTGCTGGCCTTATCCTCTATAGAGACCCCATGTCCGACTTCGCCCAAACCGTGAAACAGCAGGCCGACATCGTCAAGGTGATCGAGGGGTACATCCGCCTGCGCAAGGCGGGGGCGCAGAACTACACCGGCCTCTGCCCCTTCCACAAGGAGAAATCGCCGTCGTTTTCCGTCCATGCGGTGCGCCAGTTCTACCACTGCTTCGGTTGCCAGGCTTCGGGCGACGTTTTTTCTTTTGTCGCGAAGATCGAGAACGTCGGCTTTCCCGAGGCGGTGCGCATCGTCGCGGGCAAGTGCGGCATTCCGCTGCCCAAGCGGGAGTTTTCCTCGCCGGAAGAGGCTGCCGGAGCGCGCCAGCGGGCCAAGCTGCTGGAGCTGCACGAGACCGCAACCGCGTGGTTCGAGGAGCAGATGCGCGGGCCGGAAGGCGCCATCGCCCGCGAGTACCTGGCTGGGCGCGGACTGACGCCGGAAGGGATAAAGGCCTTCCGCATCGGCTATGCGCCGGACAGCTTCAACGCTCTGAGAGACCGGCTGAGCGGCATGGCCGACCAGGAGACGCTGCGCGCCTGCGGCCTCTTCGCCGCCAAGGAGCACGAAGACGGCTCGCAAGGCCCGATCTACGACCGCTTCCGCAAGCGTGTGACCTTCCCCATCTGCAACGAGAGCGGCCGGGTGATCGCCTTCACCGCGCGGACGCTGGAGACCGGCGACAAGGCCGGCGCCAAGTACATCAACTCGCCGGAGACGCCGCTGTATTCCAAGAGCCTGGTCCTCTTCAATCTGGACAAGGCGCGCGCGGCCATTCGCCAGATGGAGTTTGCCCTGCTGGTGGAGGGGCAGATGGACTGCATCTCGGTCTATCTGCGCGGGATACAGAACGTGATCGCCACCAGCGGCACGGCCTTTACCGAGCAGCAGGTGGCGATTCTCAAGCGCCACACCTCGCAGGTGGTGGTCAACTTCGATCCCGACGCCGCCGGCTC
>Ga0181527_1003556_pt1 | contig 13904 bp, 10 predicted proteins | sample PEATcosm2014_Bin_30_FD_119762 | JGI IMG/M metagenome (GOLD analysis project Ga0181527, IMG submission 119762) | Peatland microbial communities from MTU Mesocosm Facility, Houghton, MI, USA - PEATcosm2014_Bin06_60_metaG | ecosystem: Environmental > Terrestrial > Soil > Wetlands > Peat | place...
GCCCTTTTGCGCACCGGCTGGCGCCGCGCCATTGCGGCGGAAGTTTTAGTCTCGCGCACCACTTCGCGCGGCGGCTTGTCCTGGCGCGGCTCGTCCTGGCGCGGTTTCTCTTGGCGCGGCTTTTCTTGGCGCTGTTTCTCTTGGCGCGGCTTTTCCGTGCTGGCCCGGCCGCGGGGCTCGGCGGTGACGCCGAATTTTCGCTTGTTACGGTGGATTTCGAGCGCCACGGTGCGTTAACTTGCCCCCTTCTTTGCCCCCGACCGGCAAAAACGCCAAAATCGCGTCGATTTGCCCTGCCCTGCCATGGCCATGGTTTTGAACCTTTACCTGAGCTGGGGCTACTGGGGTTGTATGACGGGAACGAGGTTCTAAATATAAGCGGGGATCGAGCGCGGCGGTTCCTTCCGGGCAGTTCGCCCGGCGCTATGCTCTATAAATTGCGTTTCCGGCGTATAATGGTGTAAGTACTGCGATATTCGCCGAGAGCCAGCCTGGGCCCCTGCGAGCCCCAATAATCGGCGTTAGGCCGAAACATCCTATTGGTCTGATCACAAGGAGCGTAGCGTGACGGTTTCGTCGAAGACCCCATTGCTCGACCGCGTCAAGACCCCCCAAGACCTCAGGCGCCTCGAACCCACCGAACTGCGGCAGCTCGCCGACGAATTGCGGCGCGAGACCATCGATGCCGTGGCCGTCACCGGCGGCCACCTCGGTGCCGGCCTCGGCGTGATCGAGCTCACTGTCGCTCTGCATTATGTGTTCGACACCCCGAACGACAGGCTGATCTGGGACGTAGGCCACCAGGCCTATCCGCACAAAATCCTCACCGGCCGGCGCGATCGCATCCGCACGCTGCGCCAGGGCGGCGGTCTGTCCGGTTTCACCAAGCGCGCCGAGAGCGAATACGATCCGTTCGGCGCCGCGCATTCCTCGACCTCGATTTCCTCCGGTCTCGGCATGGCGGTCGCCCGCGATCTGAAAAACGGTCGCAACAACGTCATCGCCGTCATCGGCGACGGCGCGATGTCCGCCGGCATGGCCTACGAGGCCATGAACAATGCCGGCGCCATGAATTCCCGTCTGATCGTGGTGCTCAACGACAACGACATGTCGATCGCGCCCCCGGTCGGCGCGTTGTCGGCCTATCTCGCCCGCCGCGTCTCCGGCCGCGGTTACCGCAGCCTGCGCCATCTGCTGCGCCGCATCGCCAAGCATCTGCCGAGCAAGATGCTCGCGAAACGCGCCATGGCGGTGGAGGAATATGCGCGCGGTCTGGTGACCGGCGGCACGCTGTTCGACGAGCTCGGCTTCTTCTATGTCGGCCCGATCGACGGCCACAATATCGAGCACCTCCTGCCGGTGCTCAAGAACGTCCGCGACATGGATAACGGGCCCATCCTCGTTCATGTCGTGACGCAGAAGGGCAAGGGCTACGAGCCGGCGGAGCGGTCCGCCGACAAATATCACGGCGTCGTCAAGTTCGATGTCGCCACCGGCGCCCAGCAAAAATCGAAATCGGTCGCGCCGCAATACACCAAGGTCTATGCCGACAGCCTGATCAAAGAAGCGCGCAAGGACGAGCGGATCGTCGCCATCACCGCGGCGATGCCGTCCGGGACCGGGCTCGATTTGTTTCAGAAGGAGTTTCCGAAGCGGACCTTCGATGTCGGCATCGCCGAGCAGCATGGCGTGACGTTCGCCGCCGGCCTCGCCACCGAGGGTTTCAAGCCGTTCGCCACCATCTATTCGACCTTCCTGCAGCGCGCCTACGACCAGGTAGTGCACGACGTCGCCATCCAGCGCTTGCCGGTCCGTTTCGCGATGGACCGCGCCGGCCTGGTCGGCGCCGACGGGCCGACGCACGCCGGCTCCTTCGACATCGCCTATCTGGGCTGCCTGCCCGGCTTCGTGGTCATGGCGGCGGCTGACGAGGCCGAACTCGTGCACATGGTGGCGACCGCGGTCGCGATCGACGATCGGCCGTCGGCACTGCGCTATCCGCGCGGCGAAGGCCTCGGCGTGCCGATGCCGGAGGAGGGCAAGCCGCTCGAAATCGGCAAGGGCCGCATCTTGCGCGAAGGCAGCAAGGTCGCGCTGTTCTCGTTCGGCGCGCGGCTCGGCGAATGCCTCAAAGCTGCCGACGAGCTTGCTACCTACGGCCTCTCGACCACGGTGGCGGATGCGCGCTTTGCCAAGCCGCTCGACGTCGACATGCTGCTGCGGCTCGCCCGCGAGCACGAAGTTCTGCTCACCATCGAGGAAGGCTCGATGGGCGGTTTCGGCGCCTATGTGCTGCAGACGCTGGCCGATCACGGCGTGCTCGATCGCGGCCTGAAGGTCCGCTCCATGGTGCTGCCGGATATCTTCATCGATCAAGATTCGCCCAACGCCATGTATGCCAGGGCCGGTCTCGACGCCAAGGGCATCGTCACCAAGGCGTTCGAAGCGCTCGGCCAGAACATGCGCGGCGAAGTGGTGAAGCTCGCCTGAGGCGCCTGACGCCGCTGTAGCTTTCTCTAGGTTTCCCGGACGCGGTGCAGCGCCATAGCGGTGCACCGCTGATCCGGGATCGTCACAAGCGCGGCGCCTGATACGATCCCGGTTCTGCAACGCACCACTTCGCTATGCTACGTGCTGCGTTGCGCCCGGGAAACGCCACAAGAATTACCATGACCAGAGAACGTGCCGATCGCCTGCTGGTCGCGCGCGGCCTGTTCGAGAGCCGCGCCCGGGCGCAGGCCGCCATTGCCGCCGGCCTGGTGACCGCCGACGGCGTCGTCGTCCGCAAACCGGCGGAAGAGATTTCGTCGGCCGCGACGATCGCGGCCAAGCCCGAGCACCCTTATGTGTCGCGCGGCGGAGTAAAGCTTGCCGCCGCGCTCGACCACTTCCGGCTCGACGTGAGCGGCCGCATCTGCCTCGATGTCGGCGCCTCGACCGGCGGCTTCACCGAGGTCCTGCTCCAACGCGGCGCGCGGCGCGTCTATGCGGTCGATGTCGGCAGCGGGCAATTGCATCGGCGTTTGCACGGCCGCGACGATATCGTCTCGATCGAACAAACCGATATCCGCACACTCGATCCGCAGCGTTTGCCGGAACAGCCTGAGTTTGCCACAGTCGATGTGAGTTTCATCTCGCTCAAGCTGGTGTTGCCCGCAATCGGCAAATTGCTTGCACCGCGAGCGCGGCTCTTGGCATTGATCAAGCCGCAGTTCGAGGCGACACGCGCCCACATCAAGAAAGGCATCGTGCGCGACGAAGCCGTCCACAAAGTGATATGCGAAGACATCGCCGCCTACCTAGCGTCGCTCGGCTGGCGCGTCGGCGGGGTCGTAGCATCCGCCATCGCGGGCGGCGACGGCAACCGCGAATTCTTCATCGAGGCCGCCCGTGGTTGAACATCTCGTCATCGACCGGCTCGGCCATCGCGGCGACGGCGTGGTCGACGGCCCCGATGGCGAGATCTACATCCCCGCCACGCTGCCGGGCGAAACGGTCGAAGTCGAGAACTGGCCGGGCCATCCCGATCGGCGGCAGCTCTTGAACGTCGAAAAACCAAGCCCGCAGCGGATCGCGCCGATCTGTCCGCATTTCGGCGTCTGCGGCGGCTGCGCCTTGCAGCATTGGCAAGACGCGCCTTATCGCGCGTGGAAGCGCGAACTCGTGGCGACGACGCTGCGCCAATCAGGCATCGCGGCCCCGGTCGGCGACCTGATCGACGCCCACGGCGACGGCCGCCGCCGCGCCGTGTTCCACGCGCGCAGCGGCACCCATGGCGTCCTCGAAGTCGGCTTTTCGGCCGCGCGCGCGCATCAGGTCGTCACCATCGACCGCTGTCCGGTGCTGGCCAAGGGATTGGACGGCGCGCTGCAAGCAGCCTGGGCCATAGCCGAGACGCTCGGTCCGACGCGAAAGCCGCTCGACATCCAGGTCACCGCGACGGATGGCGGCCTCGATATCGACGTGCGCGGCTCGGGGCCGCTGACGGCTGCGATGACGACCGCGCTCGCCGGGATCGCCGCGAAACAAAACCTGGCGCGGCTGACGCGGCACGGCGAACTGATCGCGCAAGCACGCGCCCCCGGCCTGCGCATCGGCCGGGCGACCGTCATGCTGCCGCCCGCCGCGTTTCTGCAGGCGACCGCCGAGGGCGAAGCGGTGCTGGCGCGGCTGGTGTCGGCGGCATGCATCGGAGCAAAGAGCGTCGCCGATCTGTTCGCGGGCATCGGCCCCTTCGCCTTGCGGCTTGCCGAAACGGCCCGCGTCACAGCCGTCGACGATAACGACGCCGCCATCACAGCGCTCCGGCAAGCCGCCCGCGCCACGCCCGGCCTGAAGCCGATCGTGGCCGAGCGGCGCGACCTGTTCAAGAACCCGTTCACGCCCGCGGAGCTCACGCGCTTCGACGCCGTCCTGTTCGACCCGCCACGCCAAGGCGCGGCTGCGCAGTCGCTCGCGCTCGCCCAAAGCGCCGTTCCGGCGATCGTCGCGGTGTCGTGCAATCCCGGCACCTTCGCCCGCGACGTTCGTCATCTGATCGACGGCGGCTACCGGATCGGCACCGTCACGCCGGTCGATCAATTCCGCTATTCGGCGCATGTCGAGCTGGTCGCGCGGCTGGAAAAATAGCCCGTACTCCCAAATCACAATTTGTGATATTGCATCGGCGCCCCGGATCTCAGCACGCGAAGGACCTCACCAAAATGGCTAGCGCCCTGTTTTCTCCCATCACGCTGCGCGGGCTTACGCTGCCCAATCGCGTCGTGGTTTCGCCGATGTGCCAATACAATTCCAACGACGGCTCGGCGAACGACTGGCACCTGATGCATCTCGGCAATATGTCGCTCGGCGCCGCCGGCCTGGTGATGTGCGAGATGACCGACGTCAATCCGCAGGGGCGGATCACGCCCAAATGCGCCGGCATGTGGTCGGACGACAACGAGACGGCGCTCAAGCGCGTGCACGATTTCTGCCGCACCTACGGCGTCGCCAAGCTCGGCGTGCAGCTCGCGCACGCCGGCCGCAAGGGACCGACCGCGCCGCCGGCGGCCGGTGGCAAGCCGATCCTGACCAAAGAGGAAGGCGGCTGGACCCCGGAAGCGCCGTCGGCCATCCCCTACGACACCGGCTGGCCGGTGCCGCACGCGATGACCAAAGACGACATCAAGCGCTGCATCGGCGAATTCGCCGCCGCCGCCAAGCGCGTCGACCGCATCGGCTACGACGTGATCGAGCTGCATGGCGCGCACGGTTATCTCGCCCATCAATTCCTGTCGCCGCTGTCCAACCACCGCACCGACGAATACGGCGGCTCGACCGAAAACCGCATGCGCTTTGCCATCGAAATGTACGAGGCGGTGCGCGCGGTGTGGCCGGAAGGCAAGCCGCTCGGCATGCGGGTCTCCGCCACCGATTGGGTCGACGGCGGCTGGACGCCGGAAGAAACCGTGCTGCTTGCCAAGGAACTGAAAAAGCGCGGCATGGACTATATGGACGTGTCGACCGGCGGGCTCCACCCGGCGCAGAAGATTGCGCTTTCGCCCGGCTATCAGGTGCCGTTCGCCGAGAAGGTGAAAAAGGAAAGCGGCATCGCCACCATGACGGTCGGCCTGATCGCCGGCTACCAGCAGGCCGAGGATATCGTGGCATCCGGCAAGAGCGACATGATCTGCCTTGCCCGCGGCGCGCTGTGGGATCCGCGCTGGGCCTGGCACGCCGCCGAGGAACTCGGCGCCGAGACGCCCTACGCGCCGAAGATGATGGCGTGCCATCCGAAGCTGCGGCCGCAACTGTTTCCGAAGCGGGCGCAGCCGGCGGGCTGAGATCCGGGGCATCAAAGAAAGCCGGTCGAGCGCGATCACGCGTTCGACCGGCTGCCACCAAGGCGCTACATCACATAGAGCCGATCCGGCAATTCATTGGCCGAGCCGTCGGGCGGCGCGTGCGCCGCCAGCACGGCGCCGCAACGCTCGATCGCGGCGGTAAAGCCTGCGGCGATGCGGCCGTCGCGCAAGTGCGGCGTCAAGGCGTCGATCGCGGCCTGCCATTCCGCCGCGGGCACCTTCGCCACGACGCCCTCGTCCGCGATGATGCGGGCATAACGTTCGGCCAGCGACACGAAAATCAGGACGCCGTTTCGGTTTTTGGTGCGGCCGATGCGGCGCACGACAAACTGCTCGAGCGCGGCACGATGCGCCCGCGCGCGCTTGACGGAACGCGGCACCAGCGCGAGCCGTAGCGGCGTGAGAGAGCAGACGAGGCCGACGACGAGGAAGATCGCAAGCTGCGCCAGGAATATCCCCCGCACGCTCCATTGCGTGAAGTAAATCAGCGGCCAAGGCGAGATCAGCGCCAGCACGCTCGCCCATAGAAGCGGAATCGACCCGTAGTCGGACGACGAATGCGCCAGCACGCAGACGATCTGTGCCGAAGTCCGCTTCTCGGCCTCACGAATGGCGGCCGCAACCGTCTCGTGATCGGCTTGCGTGAACTGCATCACCAGCTCCCCGATGCGCCGCCGCCGCCGGACGAGCCGCCGCCGCCGGAAAAACCGCCGCCGAAGCCGCCGCCGGAATCCCCGCCACGCCAACCTGAGCCAAAGACGGAACCGCCGGGAGGAATGAAGATCATGCCGCGGCCATGGCGGTTCAGGTACCAGACGACGAAGAAGATGAGCAGGAAGATCATGAACGGAATGACGTTACCCGCGTCTCCCGAGGTGTCGTCCTGGCGGACGGCGACTTTTTTCTGCCAATCCGCGCTGTCGCCGCTGAGAATGCTGATGATGCCGTCGACGCCGCGCTCGATGCCGCCGGAGTAATCGCCGGTCTTGAAGCGCGGCACCATCGCACTGGAAATGATCACCGACGACAAAGCATCCGTGAGCGTGCCTTCCAGCCCGTAGCCGACCTCGATCCGCACCTTGTGCTCGGCCGGCGCCACCAACAGGAGCACGCCATTGTTTTTCTGCGCCTGGCCGAGCTTCCAGAAGCGGAACAACTGATTGGCGTAGGTCTCGACGTCGCTGCCCTGCAGCGACTTCACCGTGGCGACGACGAGTTGGATGCCGGATTTGTCCTCGACGTCTTTCAGCTTCGCTTCAAGCCCGCTGCGGCTTGCCGCGGTCATCACGTTCGCCTGATCGACCACGCGACCGCTGAGCGGCGGAAAATCGAAGGCGAAGGCGAGCGTAGCGAGAAGGCAGAACGCTAAGATTACGCTGAGACCGCGCGGCAGAAAATGAAGCCCTGCACGTCCCGGCCGTTCGATCATCAGAACTTCACCTGCGGCGGCCGGTCGGCACCTTCGCTCGCGGTGAACTCCGCCATGGGCTTTTCGCCGGAGAATACGGTCTTCGCCCACAGGACGGTCGGGAAAGTGCGCAGCGCAGTGTTAAAGGCACGCACCGCGTCGATGTAGTCGCGGCGCGCCACCGCGATACGGTTTTCGGTGCCTTCGAGCTGCGATTGCAGCGCCAGGAAGTTGGCGTTCGATTTGAGGTCGGGATAGTTTTCAGTCACCGCCAGCAAGCGACCGAGCACGCCGGTCAATTGGTTCTGCGCATCCTGGAACGCCTTCATCTTGTCCGGATCGGTGAGATCGGAGGCGTCGAGCTTGATCTGCGTCGCCTTGGCGCGGGCCTCGACGACCGCGGTGAGGACGCTCTTTTCCTGGGCGGCGTAGCCCTGGACGGTCGCCACCAGATTGGGAATGAGGTCGGCGCGGCGCTGATACTGGTTTTGCACGTCCGCCCAGCGCGCCTTGGCCTGCTCTTCGAGCGTCGGGATGGTGTTGTAGCCGCAGGCCGACAGCACAAGGCCGAGACCGATGACGGCGAGAGCGATACGGATTCGGGAAACGATAACGGGCATGCCGGCTCTCCTGCGTTGCATGAAGCCGCCGAATGCGGCGATGTGTTCAGCCCTCGACCGGCTCGGTTCCGGCGATCTCGATGCCGAAGCCGGACAGCCCGACAAAAGTCATCGGCCGCGAGGACGTCAAAATCCGTATCGAATTGACGCCGAGATCCTTGAGGATTTGGGCGCCGACACCGACTTCGCGCCATTGCCGGGTGCGCTCCTCGCCGGACGCGGTGTCGGAGGATTTCGGTATCGAGATCACCGGCACGCCGGCGGTGCCGTCGCGCAGAATGACGAGCACGCCCCTGCCCTCGGCCTTAAACCGCGCCAGCGCATGGTGGATCGGCTTGGCGCCGCCGAACACGTCGGCGATGATGTTGGCGCGGTGCAGCCGGGTGAGAACATTGTTGCCGTCGCCGATACGGCCGTGGACGAAGGCCATGTGATGGACCGGGTCGAACGGCGTGATGAAGGCGTAGCCCTTCAGGGTGCCGATCTCGGTCTCGACCGGAAACTCGCCGACCCGCTCGATCAGCTTGTCGCGGGCCTGGCGATAGGCGATCAATTCCGCAATCGTGATGCGCTGCAGCTTGTGCCGCTCGGCGAAGACGGCGAGTTCCGGCCCGCGCATCACCGTGCCGTCGTCGTTCATGAGCTCCGCCAGCACGCCGACCGGCGGCAGACCGGCGAGCCGGCAGAGATCGACGCAGGCCTCGGTATGGCCCGAGCGCATCAGCACGCCGCCCTCCTTCGCCGCCAGCGGGAAAACGTGGCCGGGCCGCACGAAGTCCGACGCGCCCAAATTGCCGTTGGCGAGCGCGCGCACCGTATTGTTGCGTTCCTCCGCGGAAATTCCAGTGGTGAGCCCGTGGCGGACGTCGACCGACACCGTGAACGCGGTGCCGAGCGGGGCGTCGTTGAGCGCCACCATCGGGTGGAGATGCAGCCGTCGCGCCTCGTCGGGCGCGAGCGGCGCGCAGACGATGCCGGACGTGTTGCGGATGATGAACGCCATCTTCTCCGGCGTGCACAGGCTCGCCGCGACGAACAGGTCGCCTTCGTTCTCGCGGTCGTCGTCGTCGGCGACGATGACGATCTCGCCGCGAGCGAACGCGTCGACCACGGTTTGAATGCGCTGGTGGGGGTCTTGCATCGAATGGTTCACTTTTTGAACGGCCACGCCGGACCGGCGCCGACCTGTCCGCGTTGGCGCAGATAATGATCGGCGATCGCGCAGGCAACCATGGCCTCGCCGATCGGCACGGCGCGGATGCCGACGCATGGATCGTGGCGCCCGGGGGTGGAGATTTCGGTCTCATGGCCGTAACGGTCGACGGTGCGGCGCGGAGCGAGGATCGACGAGGTCGGCTTGACCGCAAAGCGCGCCACCACCGGCTGCCCGGTGGAAATGCCGCCGAGAATGCCGCCGGCATTGTTGGACAGAAACAGCGGCGCGCCGTCGTTGCCCATGCGCATTTCGTCGCCGTTTTCCTCGCCCGAAAGCTCGGCTGAGCCGAAGCCGGCGCCGATCTCGACGCCCTTGACGGCATTGATGCTCATCAGGGCTGCTGCGAGATCGCCATCGAGCTTGCCGTAGATCGGCGCGCCGAGCCCCGCCGGCACGCCTTCGGCGACGACCTCGATCACCGCGCCGATGGAGGAGCCGCGCTTGCGCAGCCCGTCCAGATAATCGCCGAGCACGGCCGCGGTCTTGGCGTCGGGACAGAAGAACGGATTGTTGTCGACCTCGGCCCAATCCCAGCGCACGCGATCGATGCGATGCGGCCCCATCTGCACCAGGGCGGCCCGCACGTTCAATCCCGGCACCACCTTGCGCGCCACGGCGCCGGCGGCAACCCGCATCGCCGTCTCGCGCGCCGACTGCCGGCCGCCGCCGCGATAATCGCGGAGCCCGTATTTGATGTCGTAGGTGTAGTCGGCGTGACCGGGACGGTATTTGTCCTTGATGTCGGAATAGTCCTTCGAGCGCTGATCGACATTGTCGATGACAAGCGCGATCGGCGTACCGGTCGTCACCTGAATACCGCTCGCCGGGTCGACGAAGACGCCGGAGAGGATTTTCACCGTATCCGGTTCTTGGCGCTGCGTCGTGTAGCGCGATTGGCCCGGCCGGCGCCGATCGAGGTAGGGCTGAATATCGGCCTCGGTGAGCGCAAGACCCGGCGGACAGCCGTCGACGACGCAGCCGATCGCCGGCCCGTGGCTCTCGCCGAAGGTCGTCACGCGGAATAAATGGCCGAACGTATTGAATGACATGACGCGCGGATGACGCTGGACGGATGGAGCAAAACCACATTGTGGGTGGTTCTGGCTTGGTAGCCCGCGTATCCCACCGGGTCAAATGCGCTGCCCCGCACACTGACTTGTTCGCGACTGCGGTAGAAACACTGCCGCGCCTTCGCGCATGCAATATTTTTCCAAAAATTCTGCCAATGAAATGCGCACAGTCTACGTCCGCGTTCATGCCGCATTCATGTCGCTGAACGCCGATTAATGGAAACCTGAATAACTGTTAAGCTACGGAAAAATCAGGCTTATTTCGTTTTTTTAGTTGCGGGCCCGATCGTCTTATGGCATTGTTTTTCTCGGTAAGGGGGCGAAGGCCCAGGGACCGAGATCAAGACCTGCGACTAGAACCAACCCTGCCGTAGGTTCATCACACACACTCAAGGAACAAAGTCATGGCGAAGAAGAAGAAAAAGGCAAAGACGAAGACGAAGTAAATGACATAAGCGCGCGCCTCGTATTGGGGCCGCGCCGTCAACTTCGGATTTCGCGGGATCCTCGTGATCCCGCAAGCGGCCGGACCCAGGTTCGGCCGCTTTCGTTTTTGCGGATGCCACCGCTGCGAGTTCGGCACCGGCCGCGGCCGCCTCGTCCTTCATGAAAAAAGCGCACACATTTCCTTCTTCCTCTCCCCGCGATCATCTGCACCGAAGCAATGTGAGCAGCGGCCAGTGCTTCCACATCTTGTCCCAGATACCAGCCCGCCGTCCCTGAGTTTATACCGCATCATTCGAGGCTCCAATTTCGGAGCTTCAATCACGTCCAGGGCTACACCCTCAACGGCGAGTGGCCTTCTCGATGGGTGCCAATGCTCTGGCTCTACGTCAGCTTTCGGAGTCTTCCGTACGTAGAGCGTCTCTTGGCCCGCAGCGAATTTGTAGCGAATGACCCGACGCGGACTCGAGGCTGACCATCAGCGGAATGAACCTGAAGGTCAACTAGTGACAGATAATCACGCTACCGCCGGCAACCGACCGCGTAGCGAAACGAGTAATGCTCTCATCTCCGCGGCGGGTCTAGGCGGGCTGAAGAAGTAACCCTGCACGTCAGTACATCCTTCAGCTTTCAGGATTTCAAGCTGATTCCGAGTTTCAACACCTTCAGCGGTCGTGACAATATTGAGACTGCTACCAAGGCCAACAACCGCGCGAAGGATGGCCAAACTCTCCTTGTCCTTTGCCAAGTCGCGAATGAAGGACTGATCGATCTTTATCCTATCGAATGGAAAGCTGCGAAGATAACCAAGCGACGAATATCCCGTCCCGAAATCGTCCATTGCGATACCGACACCCATCTCTTTAAGTTGATGGAGCATAGCCAGAGCCCTGTCGCTGTCGTGAATGAGCACCAACTCGGTAATCTCGAGCTCAAGCCTTCTTGCGCGCAAGCCAGACTTAGCAAGCGCGTTTTTGACGACGTGCACAAATCCGGCGGCCCCGAACTGCACCGGCGATACGTTGACCCCTACCGCTACTTCATCCGGCCATCCAACGGCTTCTGCACAGGCTCGCCCAAGCACCCATTCTCCGATCGGAATAATTAGGCCAGTTTCCTCCGCGATCGGAATGAATTCCATGGGCGCCACTGAGCCGCGTTCGGGCTGATGCCAGCGAATGAGCGCCTCACACGCAGAGACTTTCCCGGTTTTGAGTGTGACAATGGGCTGATAGGCCAGCGTGAATTCACCGTTGACCAACGCATTGCGAAGATCGAGTTCGAGCGCGCGACGCTCTTGCATACGGGCGTCCATTTGCGCTTCGAAAAATCGATACATATTTCCACGATCGGCTTTGCAGCGATAGAGCGCCAGATCGGCGTTCTTCATTAGTTCATCCGGATCCGTACCATCACCCGGCGCGATTGCGATACCAATGCTCGCCCCCACGACGACTTGGTGGCCGTCGATTTGATACGGCGCGCTCGTGGCGTCAATCAGCCGTGTCGCGAGCGCGGTTGCGTCGGCCGGCTGCCTGAATGTGACCTGCAGGATTGCAAACTCGTCGCCGCCCAGCCGAGCGACAATGTCGCTCTCGCGAATACAGCCGCGCATGCGGTCAGCCGCTGCCTGCAATAGTTTGTCACCGACCGGATGCCCATGCGTGTCATTGACGCTCTTGAAGTGGTCAAGGTCCATGCTAATCACCGCGAAGGGAAGGTTCAGCGGCGCGCGGATGAGAAGTTCTTCCATCTTTTCATAGAATAATACCCGGTTCGGCAATTCCGTAAGCGCATCGTAATGCGCCATGTGTGAAATTTTCTCCTCCGTATGTCGCTGTTCGGTAATGTCTTCAAGCGTCACGACGAAGCCGCCGCCTCGCATTGGGGCGCACGATGAAGAGAAGGTGTGCCCATCGGCGCGCTCGAACACGATCTTAGCCGCCGTCTGGCGATCCAGCATATTGCGAATCTCGGCAATGATTTGCGGCTGATTTGTGAGGGCCACATGGGTCCAGTCCTGCACAAGCCGCATGGTTTGGGAAACCGTAGCTCCCGGCGCCGAGATTTTCCATTTCTCCCACTCCACCCCGAATAGCTCTGTAAAGCGCCGATTGGAAATGATGAGCTTCCCGGCGGGGTCGTACATCAAAAGACCTTGAGCCATGTTGTTCAATGCCGTGTCCAACCACAAATTTTGAGCGGCAATCTTCTCATTCGCGCGCTCGCGCTCGGTGATGTCGCGGAAATACCATATCCGACCGAGATGTTTATGCTGCGAGTCGCGCAGCGATGCCGTGTGCCGATCGATCACACGCCCATCCTTGAGTTTGAGTTCGTCGTGGGCCTTTTCGTCGGGATTCTCGTTAAGATGCCGTACGCGTGCGACAAAGGAATCTTGGTCCGCGGATTGCGCCGCCAACAACTGTAAGACCGGCTCGTAGATTCCTCCCTCTACAAGTTCATGTGGAATATTCCACAATTCGGCGAATTGACTGTTGAACGAGATGATTCTCGCGTTCTCGTCGACGACGATAATTGCGTCCGGCGAATTATTCATCGCGGTCGTGTGCAGGAGATTGGAAAACGAAAGTTTCTCCTCCAGCAGCGCGCGCTCGGTAACGTCCAAATATGTTCCGAGTAGGCCGATGACCTCCCCGCTGGATTCCCGCAAAGGTACCTTGCTTGTAAGAAGCGTGATGACTTTCCCGTCGGGCGTTGTCTGAGGCTCGTTTATGAGAAGCTTGCTACGGCCAGTTTCGATAACCTTGCGGTCATCGGCTCGATACAATTCCGCCTGATCTCGCCAGCCCATCTGGTAATCGTCTTTCCCGACGACGTCCTCCGGATTAGTAAATCCTGCATCGCGCGCAAACGGCTTGTTGCAACCCAAGTAAACCAGATTCTTGTCCTTCCAGAATATTCTGGCCGGTACCGCATTGAGGATCGCTACGATGATCTGCTGTGATTCTAGCAGCGCCGGCTCTTGCGGCTTTGTGTTCTCTGAGTCTGACATTAGAGCCTCCATACGGGCTCGCGTCTGCGAAACCGGCGTTCCTTCTCAATTACAACGGTCTTATGAATAAAGTGGATCGGCGATCCATTCCGACCTATACGTATTTGTCACGAGGAACATTTCGGTGGTTACCGAGCAATGAAAAAGATAAATCGGTATCGAGATGATTGCGTACCACCGGCATTCTAATTGTTAAAACCGAACTACCGACCTGTTGCCACGTCCACATCTGGCCCATCGCGACAGACGCCAATACACTGACTTTGCGTCCGCTTCTGGTGCGGAGC
>Ga0181527_1003563_pt1 | contig 13898 bp, 8 predicted proteins | sample PEATcosm2014_Bin_30_FD_119762 | JGI IMG/M metagenome (GOLD analysis project Ga0181527, IMG submission 119762) | Peatland microbial communities from MTU Mesocosm Facility, Houghton, MI, USA - PEATcosm2014_Bin06_60_metaG | ecosystem: Environmental > Terrestrial > Soil > Wetlands > Peat | place...
GTTGGCGATTCTTTGAGTTTTGCATAAGAAGTATAGAGTGTTTTTAATTGGCGCCATAACGCTTGTAATTCAGTAGTATCTTCCAAACTTGTAGTGGGAAGATCTTCGATCATAACACCAATGAATGAATTTATTAATTGAGATTTCAGAACGCGCGCGCGGCAAATGCCTTCAGCCAATATTTTGAGTGCACCATTTGGCATACGCATAACTTGCAAAATAGTTGAGCGGGTACCATAACTATACACATCATCAATACCAGGATTTTCTATAGTTTGATCTTTTTGCGCAGTAATGAAGATTGATTTTTCATGCTTCAATGCAAATTCTACTGCTTGAATAGATGAAGAACGGCCGACAATAATCGGAATAATGCTTTTTGGCAATATGACAACATTTTTTAACGGGAGAAGCGCTAAGAGGTCTTCCGGCTCATGTAAGCCTTCATGGAGAGAAGCTTCTTGTATGTCTTTGTTTTCATTTTCAATCATAGAGAAATGTCCTATAAGAACCTAAAAAACGGTAGCAATTGATGATCAGGTGACATTTATGAGGAATCACCCGGTTGTTACTATACCTGTTGAAACTGTAAGGTGCAATCACAAAAGGGTCATAACATCGATAAGTATACCATAAAACAGTAATTTGAAAAACTTTTCATATAGTCACATTTTGGTATATAATAGCCCTATCGAGTCATTATGGCGCAGGGAAGTAAAATTTTGCGAATGTCTAAATTTTAGGCATAATATGACGTGATGAGATCGTCTGGAACGGGAAATTGAGAAGTTTATAAAAAGAGCGAGTTTATTTTTACAAACGGCTATCCTTCTGTTAATATGAAAAAGCGTAGTTCAATAGCCTTTTAGGGGGTAATCTTTATGCAGCTTGGTATAACTGGTATAGAGTTTAGTCTTCAAAAAGAAGGCTGGTAGGGGTTCAAAAATAATGCTTAAACGAGTTGCAAGTGAGTGGTTTGGTGATTTCGATCGCCAGGAACTAAAAAAATTTATTTTTCTCGGTATCATCTTTGGTTTTGTAATCGGTATTTATTGGGTTCTTAAGCCGGTAAAAGATGCGGTCTTTATGTCTATGGTAGGGGCTAAAAAAATAGGGCACGCCAAGATATTCTCACTCATTGCATTGTTTCCCGCTGTAATGATTTTGGGCAAATTGATCGACATGTTCCCTCGGCATCGCATCTTATATGTACTCGGCTGTATCTATTCGTTATTTGCGCTTATATTTGGATTTCTCTTGGCTGATCCCGTCATTGGGTTATCAAACACGGTTGTCGACTCAAGTCGAGCTTTGGGTTGGCTGTGGTATGTGTTTGTTGAAAGCTATGGGTCTATTATGGTTGCATCCTTTTGGGCGTTTGCCATTGATATCACGCAGCCAGAATCTGCAAAACGAGGATTTCCGCTGGTCGTACTCGTCGGCCAATTTTGTAGTTTATTAAGTCCACTGTATCTTACGCCGTTGGTGAGTCCAGATCGCTGGGGCTCAAGTGCGTATGTCATAATGTTTTCTTCTCTTCTTATCTTTATGATTGTGATTTTGGTTGCTCTTTTTGTGCGTGTGACGCCGAAAGAACAGATGGTCGGATATCATCAATCAAAAGAGGTGTCGCGAGAAAAGCCAGGATTCTTGAAGGGGTTAACGCTGTTGCTGTCTCGGCCCTATTTAATGGGTGTGTTTGCAATTATCGCTATTTATGAAATTGTACTGACCGTTCTCGATTTCCATTTCAAAAATTTTGTAGAAATGACGGTCTTTGACGCTTCATCGCGCGTTCTTTATTTAAATGATTATGCATTTTGGGTAAATATCATCGCCTGCGCTTCTTTAATATTGGGTGTTAGTAACATTCAGCGTCGATTAGGCGTGAGTGTTTCTCTCGCTTTGATGCCGTGTATTGTTGCGGTTGCGGTGAGCACTTTTTATATGTATCCAGAGATTAGTGTGCTGTTTTGGATAATGGTTGGCGCTAAAGGAATGCATTATGCGCTCAACGGTCCATCTATTAAGCAACTTTATGTTCCAACGAGTTTAGATGTTAAGTATAAATCACAGGCGTGGATTGAAACATTTGGTTCGCGTGTATCAAGGGGCGTTGGTTCGGGTATCAATATGTTACTTGAACCATTTACCGCATGGCTTGGGCCATGCCAAGGTCTTGCCTTGCATATTGCGGCGAGCTCAATGTTCTCTATGGGTCTTTTGGTCGTGTGGTTTGGTGTCGCATTATATCTTGGTAAGGAGTATGGAAAAGCTATAGAAGAAGATCGTGTCGTGTGTTAAATGCTTATTTGTGCGTGATTTAAATATAAAAAAAGAAACCCTTTAGGGCGATGAAAGGTACAGTGGATGAGTTCTGAATCCATGCAACGAGAAACAATGTCGGCATCTTATAGTAGTGAGCAAGAGCGTTATTATGAGCGGCTGAAGCTGATATTTTTATGGATAGCATTTTTCTTTCTAATTGGTTCGTATACCGTTATACGCGAGCTGAGAGATTCGATTTTTGCATTTATTGTGGGGCGCGAATACATTAGTTATGCAAAAACGATAACGATGTTTGGATTTATTCCTGCGATTTTTCTTTACTCAAAACTCGTCGACAAGATGCGTCGTTACTATCTGCTGTGTGCATATAGTGCGTTTTATGCAATCAGTGGTCTTATCTTTGCATATTTCTTGGGAGATCCGATCGTAGGTATTCCAAATACCAGTACGAGCCCTGACCGTGTTATCGGTTGGTTGTTTTATTTTTTCGTTGAAGGCTTTTCGCCATTCGTGGTGAGCGTATTTTGGGCATTTTTAAACTCGGTGAGTAGCCCCGAAACTGCTAAAAATTATGGCTTTCTCGTGTCAGGTTCAAAGTTGGGTGGTATGCTTGCGTCAGCCTCAGCTTGGTATTTTTTAGGTCGTGTGACCGCTACGGGGCAACCATTTTATTCAGATACCGCTAATCATCAAATTCTTATCTTGATTTCATCGAGCCTATTGCTGTGTGTTCCCATTGCAATTCTTTGGATGATGAAAAAGGTTCCTGGAAGATTCTTGCATGGTTATGAAGCAGTGTATCAGGTTGAAAAAGAAAAAATGAAGCATGGCGAAGCTGAAACGGGGATCTTTGCAGGACTTAAAATGCTTATTAAATATCCATATGTGTTGGGTATTTTCGGTATGGTGTTTTTCTATGAAGTGGTTACTACCGTATTGAGCGTTATGCGAGTTGGCATTGCCCAGGATTCGACAAGTTCAATGTCAGGAGCGAGTGCATATTTGTTTGCGGTCATCTTTGTGACTCACGCATTAGGCTTTTTGGTCTCATTGCTTGGTACGGGAGCGTTGGTTCGCTATTTTGGTGAAAAACGATGTTTGATGCTTATCCCGATTTCCAGTGGTTTGATGTTGGCATATTTCATGATGAGTTATACTGAATTATTTGCATTTTGCACCAATGCCAATGCATTAATGATTGGGTATATCGGGTTGAAGGCGATTAATTATGCCTTTAGCTATCCAGTGCGAGAAAGCCTTTATATACCTACGGTCAAAGAAATTAAATTTAAGTCAAAATCATGGATTGATGCCTTTGGCAGTAAATTTGGGAAGACAACAGGGGCTACCTTCAATATGTTCGCCAATTGGGCAGGGCAAGCTGCCTTCTTTACGGTTCACGTCGGGTTCTTCGGGCTCGTAACCCTTCTATGGTTGCTGACGGCATATTTGCTGGGGCGTCGCTTTGAGCAGGCTGTGAGCAATAATGAGGTGATAGGAGTAGATGATGATTCAGTTCACTCCGATACGGTAACAGCTGAGTAATTGATTGCTTTTTTGCATGATTTTGATAGAATTTTGATCAAGTTTATCTATATATATGCGCTTTTATACCAGAGGTGGCTTCTGATACGTCAGGCCCATAAAAGCCATAAGGAAATAACCTCTTAAGGAACAAAAATGGCAGACTTTAAAGAATTAGTTGGTGTAGGGATACACTTCGGGCATGAAAAGCGCCGCTGGTGCCCTAAAATGGCTCCCTATATCTGGGGCAGCAAAAACAACATCCATTTGATCGATGTTTCAAAAACAGCGTATCAGCTTGATAAATCAGCAAAATTCTTGGAAAGCGTTGCTCGTGAGGGCAAAGTGATTCTATGGGTTGGTACTAAGAAGGCCGCTCAAGGCATCATTCAAGAAATGGCAACAAAGCTTGGTATGCCAGCAGTGTACCATCGCTGGGTTGGTGGTACATTAAGTAACTTCTCTCAAGTTAAAAAATCAGTGACTAAATTACTTCATTTTGAAGATGTGGTCGACAAAGCGGACAAGTATCCGCATTATACCAAAAAAGAAATTAACGTTATTCATAAGAGCGCAGATCGTTTACGTAAGAACGTAGGTGGTATTCGTACCTTAAACTGGCCAGTTGGCGCAATTGTGATCATTGACGTTGGTAGAGAACGCGCTGCACTGCGTGAAGCAGTTAATGTTGGTGTTCCTGTCGTTGCGTTGGTTGATACCAATTGTGATCCATCAAATATTGATTATGTAATTCCAGGAAATGATGATGCTCCTCGCGCTATTCATTTCGTTGTGGATTATCTTGGACAAGCAGTAGCAAAGGGTCAAAGTGAGGCTCAAGCAGCAGCTAAAGAAAAGAAAGAACGTGAAGCATTAGAAAAACAAAAAGAAGCTGAAGAGCGTGCGGCTAAAAGAGCAGCAGCAGGCAAAGAAGCAAAAGCTGAAGTCAAGGAAGAGGGATCTTCTGAAGAAGCAGCAACAACTGCAGCGCCTAAGAAAGTCTTTGAAAAGAGAACAGCTCCAAGATCACATGATAACAAGCCACGTACTGGAACAGCGTTTAAAAAACCTGCACCAAAAAAACCACTTCCTCCTAAGAAGTAAGTACGTTATTTGTTTTAGTCATTCGATTCTTTGGCAAGCTTCCAGCTTTGTGCGTATCTCGTGAGGGAAAGCAAAGAGCGGGCGGGCGGCAGGAAGATCGATTGATAGGAGAGATGTCTGAGTGGTCGAAAGAGCACGATTGGAAATCGTGTATGTCTCGAAAGGGGCATCGAGGGTTCGAATCCCTCTCTCTCCACCAACCTTCGCCAAGGCTACGGTTGGCGGGGCCAGTGATAAGGATGGTTTTAACAGAATCTCTGAAAGCACGGTTCGAAGGTTGTCCGGCGTCCTTCGACTTTGCTCAGGATGACCGGTGCGCGTGCCCGACCGAAGCCGTAAGGCGTAGACGGGTAGACGGACTTCCTTATAAAAAGCTGGTTCGTTGAAGTTTTTATGCACAGTAGGAAGCAAAGCATTTCGTGGAGTAAAATCTTCCGTCTTTGCCCCTATGGCCTTCTTCGGACGGGTCGTAGTAAAAGCGAAAATAAACAAAACTCATTCCATCTGCTAAAACATGAGGAATGATAAAAATTAGATAAAAGATTTGGGGAAGTGTGTAAAGGATATTTGCTTAATCTGTCAGGCCTGAAAAGGAGCAGCAGGAGTAAATTAATTTTTGTACACACTTCCCCTTAATTATAATTCGTTCGATTGTATACATGAGTACCGTAACTCTCAATTTAGCACGTAAATGGCGATCCAAATCATTCGACCGTATAGTCGGTCAAGATTTGCTTATTCGCATGCTCAAAAACAGTTTGTTTTTAGGGCAATATTTTCCCGTTTACTTATTTGCAGGGCAACGCGGATGTGGGAAAACAACCACAGCGCGTGTATTCGCCGCTGCAGTCAATTGCGAGCGATTAGCAGATTTCAGAAAACACCCCAAAGAATTTTCTATTCCATGTCTCAGTTGCGCCTCCTGTCAGGCGATGGCTGCAGGCAAACATCCCGATTTTATAGAAATCGATGCTGCATCCCATACGGGCGTTGATAATATTCGCCAAATCATTGATGCGGCATCATTACTCCCTCTCATGGGGCAGAAGAAAATTTATTTGATTGATGAAGCGCATATGCTCAGTAAGGCAGCATTCAATGCGCTGCTCAAAATCCTTGAAGAGCCGCCAATGTCAGTCCTATTCATTCTTGCAACGACTGATGCGCAAAAAATTATTGAAACAGTTCGATCACGATGTTTTCAACTGTTCTTCAAGCCAATCGAAACTACCTCATTGTACAATCACTTAGTACATGTCTGTGAGGAAGAAAATATTAAATTTGCCGAAGATGGGCTTTATACCATTATTCGCGAATCCGAAGGGTCGGCGCGTGATGCGCTCAATCTTTTAGAGCAGGTTCGTTTTTCAAGTTCTGTGGTTTCAAAGCAAAATGTTATTGCAGTGCTTGGTCATGTCGATGATGCGCACATTATTAAGTTGCTTGAAATTTTATTGTGTAAATCACCGCAAGAATTTATACAATATCTGCATGAAATCACGTTTGAATCAGTTTCAGCAGAATTTTTATGGAATCGGCTTATTGACGCGGTGCGCGCGGCATTGTGGACAAAGTATGGTGTGCAGTCATCGCAATTTAGTGAGCATCAATCTGCGCTTAAGCGACTGATTAAACATTGCACGGGTCAACAGCTCAATACATTGTTACATCTTCTTTATGATAATGAAGCATTGTTCCTAAAGACCAAATCAAAGCATGCATGTATGGAAATGATTTTACTGCAAATGCTCTATAAGAAAAATCATAATGATGATTCATCAGGGCGTTCTTCATTGGCGCAATCATCAGTTGCATCTGAATCGTATGAACTTGAGGATGAAGAGTCTGAAGATGAGAACGAGGATGATGAGGAACAAGAGCAAGAAGAGGTACAGCAGGTACGCGCTTCCTTTGATCAAACGGTGCACATCCAAGCGACCGATACGCCAGGTTTACCTGCATGGGATGCTTTCGTGAGCGCCGTTATTCAGCGAAGCGAAGATCCGCTTCTCAGCTCAATATTCAAGCAAGCGCGCTTTATCCAATTTGATGAAGCATCAAAAGCTCTCGACGTGGTATTTGCCAAAGATTTCCTTTTCTTCAAAGATTTGCTCGATGAAACACAAAGAGTCTGGCTGCCATTACTCAAGCATTCGTTTACCGATCAGGTTCAATTTCAGCCTCGATTTGATGGTACGGTGTCAGAAAGAACGATTGCAGCTCAACCAAAAACAGCAATTCCGATGCCAGAGATGGTTCGTAGCGCTCCATCATCGAGTGCTGCACGCGCTCCTGCATCACCGCAACAACATTTTACCTATAAACCAAAAAAAGCCGCAACGGTTGCACCTCAAGCAAAGGGCCCTGCAGTTGATGTTTCAAATGCATCACAGTGGCCGATTGCTACGCTATTGCTACACTATTTTCCCGGCGTGATTACTGAAATGAAAGAATAGTTATGAAGCATATTCCGAGTGTTGTTATTGTAGGCCGTACGAACGTGGGTAAATCTACCCTCTTTAATCGTATGTCATTAGACGTTAAAAGTTTGACCCATGATGAAGCGGGGGTTACGCGCGACTTTTTGCATGATATGGTTTGTTGGAAGAATGTGAGCTTTGATTTGCTTGATACCGGCGGTATTTCGCTCAGCGCATCCAAAGATGTGATTTTAGAGCAAGTGCGTCAACGTGCACTGAAACTTATTGAAAATGCTGATTTGGTGTTATTGGTGGTTGATGGCACGGTTGGTATTGTGCCGGAAGATCGCAACTTGGCTAAAATGCTCCATAAGATGGGCAAAAAAGTTATTCTTGTCATCAATAAAAGCGACTGTAAAATTACTGAATCTCATAGACATGAATTCATTAAGCTTGGTCATTCTCTCATGATGACTATTTCTGCGCAGCATGGTAATGGATGTGATGAGTTACAAGATGAAATCATTGCATTATTGCCTAAGCATAAAAAAATTACTGAAGAGCCGGTAGCATTCAATATTGTGTTATTGGGAAAACCGAATGTCGGTAAATCATCGTTGATTAATGCGCTTTTAAAAGAAGAGCGCATGATTGTGAATGAACAGCCAGGTACCACGCGCGATGCCGTTTCAGAGCGCATTGCCTTTCATAAGATCGATATTCAAATTACCGATACTCCTGGTATTCGGCGTAAGCGTGGCGTGACTGAACCGCTTGAACAGATGATGACCAAGAGTTCATTCCGTGCCGTTGAAAATGCAGATATCATTCTTTTACTCGTTGATGTGTCACAAGGTGAAATCAGCGATCAGGAATTAAAACTCGCCTTTTTTGTGCTAGAAAAACATAAATCACTGATCATGCTCTTTAATAAGTATGATCTTCTTGAAAATGACGATTATGCATCGCAGCGTCTTGAATCAAGTCTTGAAAAATATCCACAGCTCACCAAACGAGCAATCAGACTGAATATCTCCTGCAAGTCGAGTAAGAATATCGGTAAGATTTTACCGGCGGTGCAGGAAGTATGGGAACGGGCTTCTCAAACAATCCCGAATGAAGAAATTTCCACCTTGCTTACTCAAGCAATCAGAGAAAAGCCGCTCTATCATAAAACAATCCCACTCATTGTCTATAAAGCAAAACAGGTTGCTACTGCGCCGATTACCATTGTGATGATTGTGAATCAACCGCAATGGTTCGAGGATTCTCAACTCGCGTTTTTTGAAAATGTGATGCGCAAAAAATATGATCTGCGTGGCGTTCCGGTACGTATTTTAACGCGTAAAAAATAGCTTTCTTGTGAATGCGATTTAAGAAAAAAGTCAAAAGTCTGAATTATAAATAAAACGCTCGCCGGTTTTAACTTGGCGAGCGTTTTACGTTTTATTTACTGAAATATCCAGGACGTGTCGGGCTACGCGCTACGATAACCTATAGCCCACCACCAATAATGGAATGGAGTGTGTCCAAGCGTCTTTGTAGTAGTTGCAATTTCATTAGATCTGCAAGGATTGTTTCATTATTTGCTGCCATTATTTTTTCTTTAATCAAATCAACTTCTGATTCTGTCGTTATCATTTCCAGAATCCATTTTTGATTAGATTTAGATTCTATAATTTTAAGTAAGATTGTTTTCCTTTTTTCTTTTATGATTTTGATATCTTTATTCAGCTTCTCTATGATTATAGCGCGCTCTTCATCAACGAGTTTTGCGAATCTTGCCTCGTCTTTACAATTCTCAAGAAAACGCTGTTCTTTTATTAATTCAAAATAACTATCACGGACACTTGCTTGCGATTCGACCGATCCTTCATCGCCATTTTTCACGCTATAAGCGCGGGCAACTATTTGAGGAGTTCGTTTGTTGACCATAAGGGAGCGTAATGTCGGGGCCATTGATAAAAAATTATTAGATGCACCCGATACTGCTATATTAGAAATTGTAATTAATTTTAGTGTTAATCCATATTTAATCATTAAAATGCCTTTGCTTTATGAATAAAATTTAATAGATCTGTGAGTCAAATTTAAAAATAGCCTAAAAAAAATGAGTTTATTTGGCTAATTAATATGCAGATTCTTGAACAATCTTTAAAAGGTTAAAGGAAATGTATGTTATTGACAAGAGGATACGGTACTCTTTTCAGAGAGGAGTGAGCAATAGAATACTCACGAAAGGATCTTTCATTAGTAAGGATAACATGACTATCGCAATGGTTCGAGGATTCGCAACTCGCGTTTTTTGAAAATGTGATGCGCAAAAAATATGATCTGCGTGGCGTTCCGGTACGTATTTTAACGCGTAAAAAATAGCTTTCTTTTTTTTGGAGTTTTATTGGTATACACTGTGTAACAGTGGGTATTTGCCTAATGGCTATAGAATTAAGGAGTAGTTATGAATGCTAAGATTACATTTCGTCATATGGAACGTTCACAAGTGATTGAAGATTATGCTGAACGGCAGCTGCAAAAGGTATATGAATTTCTATCAAATGAACGCGAACCAGTGTATGTCGAGCTTACTTTTGAGCCATCGAAAGTTCATGCGCATCATCGCGTAGAATTATTGGTGAAATCGCCGCATTATGATTTGATTACTCACCGCGAGGGTCCAGAATTTTACGATCTTATCGATAAAGTGGTAGATATTATGTATCACAACCTGCATGAAGAGAAACGCAGAGAAATCGACGAACGCAAAATGCGTGGTCGCCATGAAGAGTTCAAAAAACAGCGATAAGTCCTTCGTGACGGACTCCTGAGTTCATCGAAGGGCGGCACTCCTCCCAGGCTCCTCCCAGGCTTCGCCGGGCAGGCAGGATGAATTGATTTTTTTATTCTAGGTCGCGAAAACCACGCGCTTCAGTGCGTGGTTGTAAGCGACTAGAATAATCCCATGCGTCGCTCTTTGCGCGGCCGGCGATTGCGTCCTGCGTCCTTCGCGCCTTTAGTTCTGAGCTAGTCGAAGAATCAGGATGCACGGCTTGCAAAGCAACGAAGCGGGAAGCAAAAAACTTCCTGAGGTTTTACTTCCGTTTCAACTCAGAGATCAATTTCCAACAACAATCACCAATAATTAATAATCAATAATTAAAGACCCTTCGTTACGGCCATAACGAAGGGTCTTGTTTTTTAAAAGGCAGCCTGTTTATCATAAGGTAAAGTAAGGCATGAGCGTGGGTCTCATGCGCAATTAAAAGGAGAAATGGAAAATGGAAATAAAAAGAATTATAGCAATCGGCATGATGGCGTGCGTTGGGATTGCAGTGTGGCGCATGGGTGCGATGCAGGAGCAGATGGGTGTAGATAATTTACAAAGTGAAGTGATATTCAAACCGAGCAGCGGGAGATCAATAACAGCACCGTTGAATATGGTGCGTCTTTTTGGAACGATTGATAATATGTTGATCGATATCCCTGAAGAAGGGCAAATTGAGGTGTCCATGTCGGAAACAACATTGAGAAAATTATTGAAGGATTTGCAATGGGTTTTGAATCTGCAAAGGGCGTATAATTATGGGCGGCGGATGACGCCAGAGCAAGTTCATGCATTAGGTTCAAGAGTGCGTGCGCAACGCGCGGAAAAAGAAGCTCGTGCAATGGCAGTGAGAATATACACGCCTCTATATTTAGAAACATTAATCGCATCATACAATGCAGCTGTCTATTTGGATAGTCCAGAATTGATTCAAAAATATGCGTGTGAAATTGCAGGAATGGTGACGTCTGACGAAGCGCTCAAGGTATTAGCGCAGAATAATCCAGCGTTGGTTGCGTTAATCAGCGATAATAGTATTAATCAGAATGTAAAGAGAGTGATCTTTCGCTATATGCCGCAGACCTGGATAGAATTTTCTACACGTGATCAGCAGAGCGTTTCATCAGTAGCAATATCAGCAGATGGCAATACGGTGGTGGCGGGATCTCATCATGGAACGGCAAAAATAGTGCAGTGGACTGGATCTGAGTGGGAAGAGCAATATACGATAGTGCATAGCGTTTCTATGGCTACTCATAGCCTTATGATTGATTCAGTAGCAATATCAGCTTTAGATGGCAATAGGGTGGTGACGGGATCTTTGGATGGAACGGCAAAAATAGTGCAGCGGCATGGATCTCAGTGGGCAGAGCGCTATGCGATACGGGATGCAAATGCGATTAAATCAGTAGCAATATCAGCAGATGGAAATACGGTGGTAATGGGATTAGGTAGAGGTGCAAATATAGTGAAGTGGAATGGATCTGAGTGGCAAAAGCGATATACGATACCGCATCAAAACATAGTTGAATCAGTAGCAATATCAGCAGATGGAAATACAGTGGTGACGGGAACAGGTGAAACGGCAAAAATAGTGAAATTGTATGAATTCCATTGGGAAGAGCAATATACGATACCGCATGTAGATTCGATTAAATCAGTAGCAATATCAGCAAATGGAAATACGGTGGTGACGAGATTAGGTAGAAGGGCAAAAATAGTGAAGTGGAATGGCTCTGAGTGGGAAGAGCAATATTCGATACGGCATGAAGCTCGGATTACTTCAGTGGCAATATCAGCAGATGGCAATACGGTGGTGACGGGATCTGTGGATGAAACGGCAAAAATAGTGAAGTTGAATGGATCTCAGTGGGCAGAGCAATATACGATATGGCATGAATATGCGATTGAATCAGTAGCAATATCAGCAGATGGCAATACGGTGGTGACGGGATCTTATGATGAAACGGCAAAAATAGTGAAGTTGAATGGATCTCAGTGGGAAGAGCGTTATACGATACGGCATGAAAAAGCGATTAGGTCAGTGGCAATATCAGCAGATGGCAATACGGTGGTGACGGGATCTTATGATGGAATGTCAAAAATAGTCCGGCTTTCGCCAGCAGACACATTTGATCAGGCATTATTGCTGCGATTATGTGCATGGAAGAAAAAACATGGGCGAGTGCGGGCGTGGCATACTGGATGGGTGAAATCCGTAATGGATACGTTGGACGCAGCGGATCAAGAGCGTATCAAAAGAGAGTTTGGTGGAGAGCCAATTTCCAACAACAATAACCAATAATTAAAGGTCCTTCGTTACGGCCATAACGAAGGGTCTTGTTTTTTAAAAGGCAGCCTGTTTATCATAAGGTAAAGTAAGGCATGAGCGTGGGGCTCATGCGCAATTAAAAGAAAGAAAGGGAAATGGAAATAAAAAGAATTATAGCAATCGGCATGATGGCGTGCGTTGGGATTGCAGTGTGGCGCATGGGTGCGATGCAGGAAGTAAATATAGATAATTCACAAAGTGATGGGTATTGCTTTTTAAAATGGCAATTTGTTGTCATAAATTAAAGTAAGTTATGAGCGTTGGCCTCATGCGTAATTAAAAGGAGAAATGGAAAATGGAAGCAAGAAAAATTATAGCGATAGCGATGATGGCGTGCTTTGGGATTGCAGTGTGGCGTATGAATGCGATGCGAGAGCAGACGGGCGTAGTGATATTCAAACCGATCAGTGGGGAACCAATAAGAGTACCGTTGAATAAGGCTCGTCTTTTTGGAACGATTGATAATATGTTGATGGATAGCACTCAAGAACGGGAGGAGGTGCCGGTGCCCATGTCGGCAACAACATTGAGAGAAGTATTGAATGATTTGCAATGGGTTTTGGATGTGCCAGGGGCGTTTCGGATGGCGTGGGAGTCGATGACGCCAGAGCAAGTTCGTGCATTAGGTGTAGGAGTGCGTGCACGACGTGCCGAAAAAGTAGCGCGTGCAATGGTAGCGAGAACATACACGCTTCTAGATTTAAAAACATTAATCGAATCATATAAAGCAGCAGTCTATTTGGATAGTCCAGAATTGATTGAAAAATATGCGCGTGAAATTGCAAAAATGGTGACGTCTGACGAAGCGCTCAAGGTATTAGCGAAGAATAATCCAGAGTTGATTGCATTAATCAGCGATAGTAGCATTAATCAGGATGTAAAGAGAGTGATCTTTCGCTATATGCCGCAGCCCTGGATAGAATTTACTTCACGTATTCAAGAGGTATATGTACCAATATCAGAAGTAGCAATATCAGCAGATGGCAATACGGTGGTGACGGGATTTGATGATGGAACGGTAAAAATAGAGCAGTGGAATCGATCTCAGTGGGAAGAGGTATATACGAACGAGAACGAGAAAGGGCGTGGGCTTCGTGGTGCGGTGACTTCAGTAGCAATATCAAAAGTTGGCAAGACGGTGGTGACGGGATCTTCGGTTGGAATGGTAAAAATAGTGCAGAGTGGGTGGAGAGAGCAATATTCGATATCGTATAGAAGTTTGATTAATTCAGTAGCAATATCAGCAGATGGAAATACGGTGGTGACGGGATCTGCTGATGGAACGGCAAGAATAATGAAGTGGAATGGATCTTGGACAGAGCAATATACGATACCGCATGAAAAGATGATTAATTCGGTAGCAATATCAGGAGATGGCAAGACGGTGGTGACGGGATCTGAGGATGGA
>Ga0181527_1003565_pt1 | contig 13896 bp, 14 predicted proteins | sample PEATcosm2014_Bin_30_FD_119762 | JGI IMG/M metagenome (GOLD analysis project Ga0181527, IMG submission 119762) | Peatland microbial communities from MTU Mesocosm Facility, Houghton, MI, USA - PEATcosm2014_Bin06_60_metaG | ecosystem: Environmental > Terrestrial > Soil > Wetlands > Peat | place...
GCAAGCGACATACGACGCGCCCAATTAAGATTTTTAAGACAGTCCGCTTCATAAGACTTAAGGTCTTTGGCTATTCGCTCTTGTTCATTTGGCAATGGCATATAGTTGTTCAGCCGACGCATATCAATTACGATATCATTTGATTGATGCGCATTCGACGTCAACTCATTAAGCTCAATACCTTCCACTGATGTGTCGCCAGAGGCGATTCCTGTAATATCTTGAGACACATTTTTTGAACAACCCAAAGCGCTCATAAGTTCTGCATATTCTTTATACAGTGTTTTTTGATCGAAAGCATTCCCATACCGTATATACTGGTAAGGGTCTTTTGGCATTGGAACTTGCATAGCAATAGCCGATTGAAATGCCATCATAGCAGATCCAGCAATTATTGCCTTATTGAATAATTTCCCTATAGTCATCTGAACCGCCAAGGTTTAGTTTTAGTAGATTTTACCTTCCATCACCCATTTTATATATTTATCAAATTTTGCCAAACAGAATACTGTTTTGGCTTTTTTTTACCTGAATGACAGAGAGGACTTTGATTGGCTATTTTATGGACGATTTACCCTAAAACGTCAGCTTGATTAGGAATTGCCTTGGCCTTTCCAGTAGATTTTATGCTTTATGATGGCTTAGCTTTTTTATTAAATTCCCTGTCGATTTCCAACTGACAACTTTTATATCATTCCATTAATTTCTGACGGATTGGGAATCGCTTTACCAATCCGTCAAGAATAATGTTCATTTTCCAGGTATAGCATAAGTTTTGCATGATTATCAAAACGACTCTCAATCTCCGGGAGGTCTCCCTATTTTTTGCCAGGATTACATTGGTAAACGATTGAGTTCCATGATGCATTCTGTAGAAAATTATTTTTTTATGGGACTAATGCTTATTTCAAATCCGATAGCATGTAATACGGTTATTAAAGACGCAAATCGCGGATTGCCCTTTTTGGACAGCATGCGATATAAGTTTTGTTTGTTTAATTGAGTTTCTTCAGCCAACTCAGCAATATTTCCGCCTCGCGCTTCCAATACATCACGCAAGGCTAATAAGAATATTCGTTCATCAGCATCATCAAGCGCAGCTTTAAGATAAGCAGCCGCCTCTCCGGGGTCTTGAAGTTGCTCTAACAAGACGTCTTGAAAATCTCTAAAAGTTCTTTTTTTTCGTGTCATCTTTTATGGTTTCAGTTTACCTTATGATCTTCTAAAATTTTCTTTGCCCAGGCAACTTTCCCACCAATTACATACTCTGCTGCAGCACCTTTTGTTGCTAACTGCTGCTGAATTGAAGAATCCTCTAGAATATGCTTTGCCCATAGAATATTGTCAGGATCATCGGGATATTTTTGTTCTAGAACCGCGTTGTAACCACTTGCTTTCGATTCCTCATACATAGACTCTAATAAAGAGTCTTTAATATTAAGGCACATAAAATCGTATGCATGCAACAATAGTCGTGGAGCATAGTAACGATATTCACGATTATTTGAAAATCTTGCATATGATTCATCAAAGCATTTTTGTGCGCGTTGAGTATAACCATGCCAAATTTTATCTTCGCAATACTCTTCTTTAAGTTCTTTGAGTGGATCTTTTGAATGAAGCCAGTAACAACTATTTTCCAAAAACGAATCCATAAAACGATACAATAAAAAGATATATGCATCCATCTCATTTGGATTCTCTTTTATTATTTTTTCAAGCAAGTAAATCGCGATATCGAAATTTCCCTCATGTTCTAATTGCGCTACTTGTTCTCTCCAATTCATACTTTATACCTTACATGTTGTGGTTGAATAAACATGGTACTCACTTTAATAATACCTTCATGTATACGACCCCGCACGGTAATGAGCTCACCACGATACTCAATTACTATATCTCTAAATATACCCTCGGAATTTACCTTCAATTTAGCACCCATATCAACAAGTTTTTTCGTTATATCAATAACTATCTGAGTTCCGGCTTCAATAACTCTCTTCTCGCCTTCAGGGGACCCATCAGCTATATTGACGCCCATCCTTGTAAGCATTGATCCAAAATTATGCTCACAATTTGGTCTGAATGCATGCATAATTGCCTGCAATCCATTACGTGTAGTCGTAATCCATTCACATGTTTTTTGGAAAACTTCTGCTGCCTTCTCTTTGCTTTCATCAATAGCTTTTAAAAGCGCAATTGCTGCAGCACCGGGGGATGCAGCATCATTATCATTCTTGTTATTAGGTCGTTTGCCGGGTGGTTGATTACTACCGGATGCCTTTCGTTTTTGCGCAGAGGACTCACGTCCACTATCACTCTTGCTCTTATCAATTCTATCGACATTTCTTGATTCTTTAAAAGCACTCCAAAAAGTCCATGCTACATAACTTATCAGCGCAGCCCCACCTACGCCAATAGCCACAGGCGCAGTAAGGGGATTAGCCAACAAGAATGCATTGATAACGGTTGCGCCTTTTGCTACTCCAACTGCGGCGCAAGCAAACTGGGCAAAGTTATGAACCATAACGCTACGTTCTGAAACCAGATAATTATGATATTTGGCGAGCGAAAAATTGTAGACTTTAACTATTTGATCGATTTTTTCAACAGTTTCGACATATTCAGCATGCAGCGGCGCGCCCAGCACACACATGCCTTCTATCAAATCAGATGCCTGTATCCATTCTTGTTCAAAGGGAAGAAAGAATTTATGATCCGATTCAACATCGATAGTAACATCGCTTATCTTAAGCCGTATAAAATCTGTAGCTTCATGGCTTGTTATGCTGACGATGGATTCAACGCTATAACCTTTGTCAAAATCACAAGTAACTACCCGATCACCAATAGATAATTCTTCAATCGCAACGCGCCCATTGGGTGTACAAACGAAGGTTCCTGCTACAAATCCTTCACCTACTAAAGTCATCGCTATGAATAACGCGCCTAACAATAAAGACGAACGCATACAATAATGCGAGCTCATATCGTGTCCTCCATGCTTTGATAAGCTTACTTACTTTGAGCTCTAGCATGAGGTTTACCTTTTCAAGTGAATATCAAATTTATCATTATTATTCCATAAACTCTTTTTTCCGGCTCGAATGGATCTGCTCAGCCAACCAATCAAATGATTGCTGTACAACCTCCGGCCGTCTGCGCACATAATGATCCATATCCTCTACACGAATGTAGGTAATCGGCGCGCCGGCAGTTTGCGCTTTTTCAACAAATGCGTCACACGAATCTATAAAGGAATCGAGGCAACCCTCAACCACTAAAAAGGGTGTGCGAATCTTGTGATATTCTACCGCTGGATACGTCATTGCATCCGCATGGTATTTATACGTCATGCCCATGAACTCTTTCTCCACGCACGGATTTTCAAGCGCATTATTCATGATCACATCATATTCACTTCTTGTTTTGGGAAGATCAAACGCAAATGGCATCCACCGTGGCATTAAATCCCATAATTTCATCCACCATGATGCATTTTTTCTCATAACCTCAATGAACCGCCATAATTCATCATTCCAAGACCAATCTCCTGCCCCAACCCAATTGATCGTTGCACGCATCATATCGGAATATTCAGTCGTAAGACTTGTCACCAGCGGTCCACCCTCAGACACACCAAATAAAATCAGAGTACCATCCCATCCAGATGGTGGATTCGATTTCAAATGTTCGATTATCTCTCGATGATCCTGCAATCGCTGCGAGCGCGTATAATGTTCGATGAATATATCTGGATCGATACTGCTTCCATCAACACCCCACTGCTCAACGGTTAATACTGCAGCGCCCAAATCGATGAATTCTTGTAAAAAATAACGATGAAGCAGCATGTTGCTGAAAATAGCATCTCTATTGGAAGAACCGGTACACAAGATGGCAATTGGATATCGCTGCTCACGAGGCTTGCTAAAATAATAAACGATGTCCGGCGCATCTACCTCCGCACGCGGCACCGTAAATCGTGAAGATGCAGGAATATCATATGCCGGTGCATGCGATGGGTTATCAAATTTATAGGGGGTAATCTCATCCATATCTGATGCATGAACTATGCTCACAAAGCATATAAAGACCAAACCAATATTTTTATTCATGATGCCTTTCTTGTTTTCCAATCATGTTTTCACCTTGTTTTCAGTCTATTTTTAAATGGATTCTTCGTAAAGCGGCTTGAATGTGCTACGGTGTAAAAAGATCAAAAAAAGTTTATTAAACCATTCAATCAGATAGGAAAAACATGGTTCGTCCCGGCACATATCGCCACTATAAAGGTCAATTTTATAACGTTATCGGTACCGCAAAGCATTCAGAATCGCTCGAAGATATGGTGATGTATCAAGCGTTATATGGAGATTATGGTTTTTGGGTTCGGCCCAAATCGATGTTTTATGAAACCGTGATGATTGGTGATAAAGCTGTGCCGCGTTTTGAGCTCGTCTCAGAAGCTCATCCGCATATCGCCGCGCCTGAAGTGCACGAAAAAGAGTAATCCTAAAGCGGATACCCTGCGTTACGTTTTTCTGTAAAGATCTTGATAATCATCCCAATTGAACGGAGTAGATCGAGGGGGACGATTTGACGGCTCATTAATCATCGCCCATAGATCACGTGAGATGAACCAATCATAAAATGATCGGTAGGCTTCAGGAAGTTTATCTATGTTTTGCTTTAAGTAATTTTGCGTATCATAACACGCGACATAAGTCCCTCCTCTTCGTATTGTTGATGTTTCGATATAGGATCGAAATTGAGCCATAAATTCCTGCTCTGAGAGAGTAAATCCGTAATCTTGCAACTTTTCACCTATAGCCAAAATATCAAGCATCGTTACATAACATTTCATACAGTTATTGCAGTGAGTATAGGATGTACTGTTTTTTGCATAATGAGTACACACAACAAGGCGAGGCTTGGGGATCTGTCTTTCTGCGCAAAAGGTTGAGATAAATTGTATCTTATCTGTTCTTGTCATGGTAAATGTATCATGAATGACCCGTAATCCGGCAGGAGATAAATTCTCATCAATAAGCGGGCAAGCCGGCTGCCGCAAGGTTTGACCATCGGGAAACATAAAAGATTGCCAGGTAAAACCAGAAGGAATATATAATTGCGGTATTCCCTTTGCATATAAAAAAGGCGCTGCTGCGCCTACCCACGATAAACCCATACTCGTATCCCAAAACCACTTAGTAATATCAATAGACGCTTTATTGAGCGATGTAAGTTTTAAGAAATCACGATGGTTCATGTAAATGGTGTAGAACTTAAAATGGTGCATTTTAGCAAACTCAATGGCATGTTCATGCGGATCATTAAAAGAAATGAGTGTTAAATTCTCATCGAAATGACGAAGCACAGTAGTCGTAGAATCAAGGCCCCCGCTGAATAAGGCAGCGGCTTCAGGATTTGCTTGAGGCAGAATATTTTTTACCAGTCGATCCGGCTTTAGATCGCCTTCCCAAGTGGTGTTATAAAAAAAGCGTTTAAAAAATTCTTTTATGGTAATCAATGAATGATAAAGATCCTCATCCATTTCTTCAATGGTGTACTCTTTGCCAGAAAACCAAATTACGGGAATAATATTGGTGATGAGTGGGATATCCACAATCGATGGCGGAAGATTGTGGATATCTATTTCTGAAGGATAAGAAAGAAGCAAAGGGCGTCTAACATATTTTTTGCTAAATTCTGCGGATAAATGAAAGCAAACGCTATTATCTTTAATTATTTTTGTTCTGATCAATGGCTCTGCAGCGCTCATCTCAAGCGCGCAACAAATTAGCAATAGATAGAGTTTGCGCAAAGAAATATCTTTCTTCGTTAGTTTGAAATCTGAATTAAGTAAGCATTACCAGTTTGCAATATAAGGCGATTGATGAAACCCGGATTAACAGCTTTGATATAAAATTGAACGCCATCATACGCAGATAGTTCCATAATGGTGCTGTAATTGAGTGTGAAATACTCATTCGTTTCGCCGACATAAACAAATGCAACTTGCGTAATACTAGAGCCACCATTAGTGCTGATACCAAGCAGATAATTTGTCGCAGTGAATATTTCTTCATCGGCAGGATACTCTGTTTCAAAATATAAACTAAAGTTAAGTTGATAAACTCCACTCTGCAGAACCGTCATTGTTGCAGGTGAAGTTGAGGATACTTCCATGTTAGATGCAAGGCCAGCTGAAGCAAATGGAATTGCCATCCAACTAGTAGTAGGAGCAATAGTTTGTGAAGCAACAAAAAGTTGGCCATATGCCACTGAAAACGTTCCTGCTGCGCCAGTTGCTCCGGTTACGCCGGCAGCTCCCGTTGCGCCCATTGAGCCCGCAGGACCAGTTGCTCCCGTTGCGCCCGCAGGACCAGTAGCTCCCATTGCGCCTGTAGCGCCAGTTGTGCCTTGCGTGAATGGTTCTCCATTAACCAGCAAGCGACCATTAATATTCAAAGTTCCATTTACAATTTCAGGACCATTAACCGTTAAAGCGGGAGCAGGAGCTCGCGTAGTAGGAGCGTTAATAATAACAGAACCATTTACTTTTAGAGTATTTGTTACGGTCAAAAATTCGGTACAAAGTTTGCAGATTTTTTTAGCTTTATGACTTTTAAATTCGATAGTATCGATAGCTACATCATCAGCCGTAAGCTCTTCTTCATATTCCTGCAAAATAGATTTTATATTGATTGAAAGGTCATCATCTTGTAGCGCAAGCGCATGAAGGGATTCATTGATTGCAGAGAGTATCATGCTGCAGGGAAGCATATCATTGTTATTACGAATACCATCGCACATTTTCTTGAAATCTAATGTCCATGCATAATCTGGCATGCCATTTTCAAGCGTTAAAAATGCGGTTTGCACTTGCTTGGTAAGATGCGCATAAAGCAGTTGATCATCCAGTATATTCGATGATCCATAACAAATATTAATAGATATGCCTAATAACAGATATAAGATTCGCTTATTCATACTTCTTCTTTTTTTGGAGGGTGAGGATACGATTTTTTGCACACATCATTCTATCATTTAGTATGTTTTACTAAAGTTGTCAAAAATCAGTATTTTTAAATTTTTCATTTTTTATTCGCCGTCGCTGAAAACCGCGCGCTTTAGCTCGCGGATGAAAGCGAATAGAATAACCCGGCGTAGCAAAATTCTTCCTGAGGTATCACTTCCGTCTTCGCCTATGGCTTCGTCGGACACGTCGGAGTAAAGCGTCTTGTGCGACGTCCTTCGCTGGCACTCAGGATGACCGGAGCGTAGACGCAAGCCTGGGTATTTCAGTAAAATCAGCGCGATACAACGGGTTTTAACCCGGCGAGCGCTTCATTTTCTGATGCATACGCACGACTGATTGATTATTCGTCGGCAGCTCTTCATGCAAAGCAATCCATCGCAACTCTTTTGATTCGGCATTTTGCACTATTATTTCGTCCGAATTAACGGCCAAAAGATAGCGAATATCATAATGATAATGGCCTGCCTCTTTTTTATTGGACGGAATCCAATGTATATCTATATCAAATATCTCAGGACTTACGCAGATGATATCATTGATTCCAGATTCTTCCTGCGCTTCTCTTATCGCAACAGCACGCGTATCGGGATCTCCATCGCAATGCCCACCAAGCTGAAACCATTGATCAAGTTTTTTATGATGCATCATTAATGCATGGGTTCTTGCCTTATTAAGGAGCCAACTTGATGCTGTGATGTGACCACAGCAATGAGAGCGTTCAAAAACGTGTTCACTGGTCGATAAGAAATCCAATATGATTTTCTTAAATTCCATCTCTTGCGCGGTAGGATTATACGCAAGAAGTTGCTCTCTTAAAAGATCTGCTTTCATTATTTTGACTCCTCTTGATCCAGTTCAAACATATCGACAAGCCCCATTTCTCCCCAAACCACGTAGGGCATATAATGCGTTGTATGCGCAACGGCCCAATGAGAACGCCTACCGACCGCAATCCAGCCATAGCGGCGCTTATTTTTAATGCCCTCTTTAAATGATTTGCGTGACGCTTTCTCAAGCGACATGCCATCCCGCACGCGCGTTTCCATGCGCGCAGCGACCGCATCATTAATAATTTGCTCGCCATGCCCCGTCACCGCAACTGCTGCATACTTACTGGCATAATTGCCCGCTACGGTCGGCGTATCTCCCACGCGACCAGGATATTCGTGCCCACGTCCTCCAGTGCTTGAAGCCGCCACAAGTCGCCCCTGCCCATCTCGAATTACCACACCCACTGTATCGCATTCGGTATACTTATCCGGATATCCTTCACGCTCTATGATTGAAAGCCAACGCTTTGAGCGATTTTCCGTTATATTTGAATGGATCGGAACATTAAGCTCCCGAGCCAGAAGTTCGGTTCCGGGATAGGTCAACACCTTTGCACGTCGCGATTGAAGCGCCTCGACGAGTAATGAGGGGTATGGAATTGCAGTTGCGCCAATAACGGCAGAAAAATTCTGTTTTTCTCCATTCATCAGAGAAGCTGATAAACGAGCGACACCGTCACTTTGCAGTGCACTGCCAATACCTGCATTAAATTGCGGATCATGTTCAAGCTTTTGAAGACAAAAACTGGCAACCCGCGTCAGAGGAATTCCTGCAGCCACCATCACAATCGCTTCCTTGGCAATGCGGGCAAGCGCCTTATTTGCACGATCAATTCCCTCAGACGAGGGATCTTGAGGGCCAGCCCCCCCGTGAATTATCACCAGGATACCACTCGATTTACCATATTTTTGCTTCATATAAGACCATTAACGTAACAAAGCCAGTGACTTTTTATAGGATATTAGTATAATTGTTTTTTTTCATCTATAAACCTAAATAGTATCCTATGACTCAAGTAATTTCAGAAAAAGCGAAGGTTATACCTTCAAACAAGCTCAATATTCAATCATTACGTTTTAGTACTGCTACCTCCTGCGTGCCAAAAACAGCCATTCACGGCACCGCGCCACTCAAAAAGCCTGTTTTTGGCGATGTTGCACTTGTACGCGTTATCAGTCTCGGCGGGCATGTTAATCTTGAACAAGAACATGGTCAACGCTTTCCTATTTTTGTTGGTAGTGAATTTGTAGCTGTTTTTGCCAACCGTTACGCTCCTGATCAATATGAAGGGATCGTCCCAGCCTCATTGGATAATCCAATCATAGACCTTTTCAATGGAGGTGGCACTATCGGGACGGTACTCAATCGCAACACCACTATTGGCGAAGCTACCAAAATTGAAGTGCTCGCATTTCTACAAGATGCTAATGGAAAAATAATTAACACCCTTGATTATGGATTACCTGTTCCTGCGCACCTTAAGAAACATCCGCAAGAAGATAAAACATTAATCGTCATTACTGGCGCATCCATGAATGCAGGCAAAACACATACTGCAAAAATGATTGTGCATGGTCTCACGCAAGCAGGTAAGCGTGTAGTTGCCGGGAAAATTACCGGTACTGCTGCCAAAAAAGATATTTTGCTCATGCAAGCCGCGGGAGCAGAAACAGTTGTCGATTTCGTCAATTTTGGATTCCCCTCAACGTATAAAATTTCTGAAGATCAATTAACCGATCTATTCTGGCGTATGTATAATCACTTGAATGCACAATGCCCTAAGGGTGGTTACATTGTTCTAGAAATCGCCGATGGTGTATTGGAAGAAGAAGCGTATACACTCTTGAATAGTTTCGAAATTACTGAAATGATCGATTATTTAGTATTTTCAGCGCGCGATGCACTCAGTGCGTTCGCCGGTATTTGCTTGGCAAAAGAACAATTTGATATGGAAATTTCAGCAGTTTCTGGCCCTATTGCAAATAGCCCTCTTGCAGTACGTGAATTGCATATGCTACTTCCCGATATGCCCGTATTTCATAATCAAATTCTTGATCCAAAAGCTATTGAAGCTATTTTTATTGACGAATTCGATGCGCCCGCGCATCCTGAGCAACACAAGCTGCATAAGCGGAAAAAATGAAGCGTTCAGCGGCTTTAGCGCATAATATTTCGCGAATAAAATAAGAAAAACACCCATTTGCTTTATTCAAAGTTAATGGGTGTTTTTATATCATCTTGCTGCATTCCATTCCCTGTATTAGAATAACGACATATTTAATTCTCTCTATACAAGGATTTCCATGACTACTAATACCGGATTACCAAAAGAATATCTTAAAACCATATCTCATGCGCTTAATGTACTGCTTGCTGATGAATATGTTCTTTATACCAAGTCAAACAACTATCACTGGAATGTGTACGGTCCCCTCTTTCCTGAATTGCACAGCACATTCGAAAGCCAATATCGCGCACTCGCCGATATCGTAGATGAAGTGGCTGAACGCGTCCGTGCTTTCGGCGAACCGTCTTTCGGAACGCTTACAGAGTTTTTAAAGCACACGCGCTTAGTAGAAAAACCGGGCGTTGTACCCAATGCGCATGACATGATCAAAAATTTACTCGATGACCATGAAACGGTGATTCGCCTTATTCGTGAAGATATGGCAACTATCGTAAACAATCATCATGATTTTGGTACCGAAAATTTCTTGGGCGGACTCCTTGAAAAACATGAAAAGATTGCATGGATGTTGCGCGCCTCTGTTACTGAAGATAAAAAATAAGAACATTTCATGAAAAAAACTGACGCAACTGAAAAGGCCCACAGAAATTCTGTGGGCCTTTTCAGTTGCGTCAATCCCTTCTTAAAAGCCCTTTCGTTGATTTTTTATACCTCACTTTGTTACGGTGAAAAGGATAAAATAATCTTTATTCAGGGGGAGAATTAAATATGAAAAAAAGTATAGCGCTCATCATCGCTTTGCTCGGCTGTAATGGACTTGCAGCGCAACCTCTTTGGAAACATAATGGTATCTACATCGTGAATAAGTCAGATGGCGTTCTCACCATTACCTGGAAACAGGGCAAAGAAAAAAGAAAAAAAACAATAGCATCATCTGAAAGGATGTGTGGCGATACGATGGCACTCATACCGGTGCCGGTTGGGACCCAGATAAACGTATCATACAACGACACTGATGAAGATCATGACAATATGCCTACCTGTAGAGGAAAAAAACTCATTTCCTTTAAAACCAATAGAAAGATCGTCGTATATGAAATTACTGGCGGCTTTAGAGAAGATATTGGTGAGTTCAATGCAGCTGGAAGAGGAATTCATTGCTTCATCGATATTGATCAAAGATTAACTCCTGCAAGAGCGCTCAAGAAATATCCACATTTGCAATGAAGGCATAACGTTATAAAAAAACAAACACACGGCTTTAAAAAAACCGTGTGTTTGTTTTTTTATTCTTTTCTTGTTTTCAATGCGTAGCAGTTACTCTTTCATCAGGATGAATATTATCATACGTATAAAAGCTTGAGCCTACATACAGATTAAACCCATCTTTTTCTACGCGCTCAATGTATGCAAGCGCAGTAGCATTATTCTTTTTATATACAACACGCGCAGGAGTACGACGAGCAGCATTAATAAAGAGCTTCACGTACGGCCTACCGTCTTGATCCTTCGCATTCATCATATTTTTCCAAATACGATCGGTATCGCCGCCATACACCGCACAAATACCATCCTCTTCAAAGACAAAGATTTCTAGATCACCAAAGGAGAATCTTCCTGCTGGATTCACCAAATCTCTGAATGCATATTTCATTTCTGGTGATATTTTTATACACTGCACTGCATCTTTTACCAAAAGCTCCATTGCTTCACGCTTGGAGATCGGATACATACTGCATGTGATAATGTAATCTTCTAGGCCGAGATTAATTTTTTCAAGATAAAGGGCTTCATATGCATTTTTGAGTTTAATATTCACCCATCCTTTTCCTGCTTTATTCGCCAACTCTATCATAGATTTCATGTAAAATATGCCGGCTTCATCTTTTTCATCCAAGTATTCTCTACCTATAAATTCCGGACTTGCTCCATGCGCTACGCACGCGCCTTTCATATTGTATATTACCAAATAAAGATCGCCATAATGGAAGGTGTAATTATTGCGATTAGCAAAATCCTTAAACGCATCATCTTTACCTTTTTTCATATGCCGGTATCCTTCTGCAACCATTTCAACCACTTTTTCACGCGTGGTATCAGGATAATATCCGCACGCGATATAATAATTTTTTCCCGCTTTACTGGTTACCTTTTCAGCATATACCCGTTTAGGCGCACCTTTGGACATATATTCAACCCAAATTCCAGTGCTTGTCTTATTTAAACGATTAATGATTTCCTGATTGGTATAAGTTCCCTTTGCGTCCTTATAATAATATACATTGCTGCCAACTAATGATGGCAAATCACCCTGTACAATCAAAGTCCCTTTTTCATCGAGAACATAGAGATATAGATCACCTGAAACAAAACGACCAATTGAATAACTCATGGTACTAAAGATCTCATCTTCTTTTGCATTGGCTGCTTGCGCTTCATAAAAATAGCTCACCGCACCTTTCACCAAATTCATACATGCGTATACTTTTGAGTGCGGATAATAGCCGGCGCCAATTACATACTGTTTGCCATCTTTCTCTACTAACTCAACATAAGAAACCTTTGAAGTATTATGATAGCGGTATGAAACCCACCCGCCGCCTGCACGTGCTTTTTTTATGAAATCAACGACAAACACACCGCCATATTCATCCTTTTGTTGGGTAAAATCTTGCCAGAGATTGTCAGTATTATCGCCCTGAGCATAACAAAATCCATCAGTATCGAAGACAAATATGTAAACTTCACCTCTAATAAACTGCTTTGTCTTTATAAATGTGTTGCATGCAACATCAAGGGTATTGTCTTGAAAAAACTTTTTCCCTTGCTTTACCAAATCAATAATCATGCGTCTATTTTTACGCATTTCCTCAAATTCTTTACTTCCAGCTATACCTCCTGGCATAACATCACCGGCAATAGCAGACTCTTTTCCGACTTCCTGATCGCGGCCATCATCTCCTTGCGCTTCATCTATGACTGTTTTTTGCATTCTTGTGAGAACATCTTGTTTCTTAACATTCTTATTTCTTCCTTCTATTGATAAACCCGATACCGGAAGAAGATTTGATTCAGGCGCTTCGTGAATTTTTGCATATATGACATAGGGAATAATGAGCGCCAATAATAAATAATACAATGAACGAGAATGATTCACGCAGCATCCTTTCTTTTTTATGATTTTTTCTTGATATACTATTTTATACGATCCATATCTAGTTATAGTAAATATATCTTTCGATATGCAAGTAGGTACTTAAAAATAAGATTACTCATCTTACATTACTGCACTTCAGACATACCTGAAGTGCGGGATAATCATTGATTTTTAGACTCAGCGAAGTATCCTAGAATAAAATATATTATCAATTCAACAAGGAACATTCATGCCTGTTTCAATTACTAACGAAAATGTAGATCAAGAAATTGGTGCCTCTACATTACCCATTGTGTTAGATGTCTATGCAACCTGGTGCGGACCATGCCAACAAATGGCGCCCATTTTCGAAGAGCTCGCCGAAGAATTAGGACACAAATATAAATTTGCAAAGCTCAACGTCGATGAAGCTCGCGAAATCTCTATCAAATATGGCGTCACTTCAGTTCCAACCTTTATTTTCATCAAAGATAATAAAGTACAAGGAAAAGAAACAGGTTATATGAGCAAAGATGCATTAACCGCAAAAATTAAACAATTATTGGGTTAATCCGCCTACACTAACGTTACGGCGTGACAGGTCCGCCTACGCCCGTGAATCCTGAGTGAAAGCGAAGGGTCGAACTACGGGTGGCAGGTCCAAAAAAACAACTATCGGGCAGGAGCGGGTGATTA
>Ga0181527_1003568_pt1 | contig 13887 bp, 18 predicted proteins | sample PEATcosm2014_Bin_30_FD_119762 | JGI IMG/M metagenome (GOLD analysis project Ga0181527, IMG submission 119762) | Peatland microbial communities from MTU Mesocosm Facility, Houghton, MI, USA - PEATcosm2014_Bin06_60_metaG | ecosystem: Environmental > Terrestrial > Soil > Wetlands > Peat | place...
ACCGGCATGAAAAGATGCGCGCCGAGGATAAATGCCGGGGGAAGAATCATAACAGCGGCTCCGTCGTTGGTGTGCCGGACTATATCACGGTCACGTCACGGGGCCAGCAAGCCAGTTCGCACAAGCCAGTCTCGCTATATTGCCGAGCAGCGACGGATCGCTCCGATCGGTCCGGCGCGTCCGCGCCGCACGGAAGGGTCGACCTGGGGCGGCCGACAGCGCCCGGCTATAGCCTGTCCCGCAACGAGGCCTGCGCTCGGACGTGATCCGGGGCTCGAGGCCAGTTTTGCGAAAAGGACATGCTAAGATAAACAGCTGGAGCTGGATGACGATTCGAAGAAGAGTCATCCTGCCTTAGCGACAGCCCATGTTCGCAGGGTGGGAGCCTGGTCTGTCGAGACGACGGTCACGCGGGGCGCTCCCGGATCAGGCCATGACGGCGCGGTCGCCGCCGCCGTTCATGACGATGCGCATCAGATCGACGGAGTTCTTGGCGCCGAGCTTGTGCATGATCCGGCCGCGATGGATCTCGACCGTCCGCGGGCTTATCCCGAGCGCTCTGGCAGTCTCTTTGTTGGACGCCGCCGCCGCGATTTGCGCCAATACCTCGCACTCGCGCTCGGTGAGCTGATAATGCCCGCGGATCGCCGACGATAGGGTCGGCCGTGCGTCCTCGCGTTCGTGAAGCTGTTTCCACGATTCGATTGCGTCGAGCACGTGGGCGAGGACGGTGTCCGCGTCGAGCCGCTTCTCCAGATAGTCGAAGGCGCCATTGCGCATGGCGGTGACGACGTGGACGACGTCTTTCCGGTCGGAAAAGATCAGGATCGGCGCACCGTAGTTTTTGGCGTCGATCTCCTTGAGGACTTCGAGCCCCGACGCGCCGGACCTGCAGAGATCGAGCAGCACGCAGGCCGGAGCCTGGTCGCGCGCCAGACGAACGAAGGATTTGCCGTCGGTGAAGGCCGCGGTGCGGTATCCCGCATTACGACAGATGACAGACAGCGCCTCGCGGGTATCGTAGTCATCGTCGACGATATAGATTTCGTCGCTTGTTCCGGCCTCGCCTGATCGATCCATGGCGGCGTCCTCGCGTGTTGTAGCCACGCCGATGACGGCACCGATCGTTCAATTGCAAAGCCTTGGGATCCAGGTTGCTATGCACGTCCCGGCAAACCGATGCCGGCCTTTTGCGTCGCAACACGCGAAGGTTTCACCCAACCTGTAACCCTGGGACAACGCACTTCGCGCGATCACAGTCGTGCGAAGCAACAACGACTCGCGCCACATCAGCGTCGGAAAATTTGCCACGGCAAATTCAATTCTACTGTTCAATATTGTACAATCGTAACGGAATTTGCGTACATACTATCCCGTGCTGGACGACACTTATTATTGGCCTGCTCGGCCTTGTGATTTCAACGCGACGCCGGAGCTAACCGATGCGGCTCGCGTCCCCTATTTCCGCGTCGCGGCCGGCGCATCGACTGGACTTACCGATGGGGCGATTGGCTGTCGGGCGTCAGCGCCTTGGACAAGAAGCGATGAACCGTAATGCCACCATTGTAATCGATGTAGCCCAAGCCACGAAATTTATTCAGGAAATAGCTGATACGGGCGCATGTCGTGCCGACCATTTGGGCGAGCGCCGCCTGATCCGGTCTGTCGATGACAGCGCCGCTCCGGCTCCCCGAGCCGCAATCGGCGAACGCCAGAAGGGTTCGCGCGAGGCGTTGTTCGCTTTTCCGACCGCGGATCGGCTGGTTCCGCCGGAACCGGCCGCGAAGGCCGCGACCTCGAATGTCCCGTTTTCGCCGGGCGAAGCGGCAGGGCCTTCACCGTGATCGAACGTCCCAGGCACTAAAAATATTCGCGGTTTGCGTTTGCCGCGCGGGCGACGTTTCTTGATGCGAAAAAGGCGCGGGCGTCGCTCACCGGTTTTGCAAACGATCTCGGCTCGATCGATCAAAAACACCACTACCTTGACTCCGATCAACCGCGAGTGGCGCCGCGATTCAGTGTGGCATTCCCGCGCCTATGGATATCCGACCGCGCGAGGGACTGCCGCGCTTGACGCCGGCGGTTCGAATGCATCGAACAAGTGCTCGTGGAGCACCAAGGTCGACAAGGACTCGTGGACGAGGATCGCCCTGCCGTCATAATCGATGCAGCCGAGCTTGCGAAATTTGTTCATGAAATGATTGACGCGAGATCGCGTCGTACCAATCATCTGGGCCAGTTCTTCCTGATCGACGTTGCGAATGATGTTGTCGTGCCGGCGGTATATGTCGTGATGCGCCAGAGCAAGAAGAATGCGCGCCAGCCGCTTTTCGCTGCAATCGAACAACTGGCTGATGAGATTTTCACGCAATCGCACCACGCTCGCCAAGGCGAAGGCGACAAAGTATTCGGCGATCGCCGCATCGTCGCGCACGCCGCGGATCACGCTCGAGCGTTCGAGCCGCGCGATGCTGCTTTCGACCATGCATTCCGCGGTTGCGACGCGAATCTCATTGCCCAGCAAACTGCCTTCGCCGCATAGTTCGCCGCTGCCAAGAACGCCGAGAATGCCCGCTTTGCCGAGACTGGAGACGACCGTGATCTGGACCTGGCCGTCCCGAACATAGAATAAGGCGTCGGCCGGTTCGCCCTGACTGTAGAGTACGGTCCCGGGCTTGAACCGGGTGACGGTGACGCCGCCGTATTTCGCGGCGAAGGCCCCAATATTCAACGTCTGATTGGACCCCAACCCGCTATCCCCGAAAACGCTGTGGCCGCCAGCCAGATAATTCATGACACCTCCCCGCGCATTGCTCGTCGCGCAGCCGCGACGACTGGCAGTCGCGCACGGCGGGGCTTTCTTTTGCTCTGCGACGCGCGGCCGGAATGATGCAGCCCCGGCCGACCGAGGGATAATCGACCCGCGGACACCAGAATGTCTGGTACCCGACATTATTAACTTACTTCCGGTTGTGGAGCCTCGCTAGTGGCATTTATGACAGTATTATAATTCGATCACGCCGTTGCGAAGCGCGAGCGCGACGGCATGCGTGCGGTTGGCCGCGCCGAGCTTGCGTACGACGGTCTGCACATGCGCGTCGACCGTCCTCTTTGTAATTTTCAAAATCTCGCCGACCTCCCAGGCCGACTTGCCATTGGCTACCCAGCGGAGAACCTCGATCTCCCGAGCCGTCAGATCGGCTTTCGTGGTCGCTCGTCGGCGCAATGGCAGATGTCCCAATGGAAGCGATTAAATAGCGTTGCCTCCCTCGGTGCCGGGCAGACTCATAAACACTTCAAAAGTCGTCTTATTCGGCTAATCGGGGGCCGCGAAGATATTTGATTTTATCCCGACCGCAAAATAGTTGCAAAAGAAACTTCATCAATTTCAAGGACAGAAAACGAAACGCCGACAAGCGGCGCGCGCTTAGGTCGTCCCGGCACCGTAACTGCGCGCCAGCGCGCTGCGCAAAAGCGCCGCGAGCGGCAGCGTGAACAACACGACGGCCGCGACCAGGATCAAAGCATGCCACACGCCGAACACGTCGCCGGCGCGGCCGAACAGCACCGGCGCGATCGCGCCCGAGCCGATCGTGCCGGTATAGAAAATGCTCAGCGCCCGGGTCCGTCGGTGCGGGGCGACCAGATCGGGCACCGAACCGTAGAGCACCGACGAAGTGCCATTGAGCGCGACCCCGACGACCGGCAACAGCATCAGCGCCGAGTCGAGCGGGAGGGGAAATAAAGCGAGAATTCCCGCCGCCGTGACGCCTTCGGTCAGGCACACCGTTCCGACCACTCCGATCCGGGCGCCGATGAAGGCGCACGCAAGCTTGCCCGCCGCGCCCCCGGCGAAGACGAGCGTCATCGCCATGCCGATCGCCTGCGCGCTCGCGCCTTTGTCCCTCAGCACGAACGGCAGAAACAGCAAAAATCCCATGCGGGTCGCGCTGTCGATGATGCCGATCGTCAACAACACGGCGAAAGCGAAAGGCTGCCGTTCCACGCCCTGCACCGCGGCCGACTCGGTCTGCGGCAGCTGCGGTCGGCCGCGTTCGTAACGCGGTGCGGCGAAGTAGACGACGGCCGCCATGGCGATGCCGACGCTGCCGAGCAGCGCCAGTGCCGGTCGCCACGCCAACGCCAAGAGCAAGACGGAAAGCGTGGCCGGCACCGTCATTTTTCCGATGTCGCCAGCGAAATTGTAGGTGCCGAGCGCTTTGAGCGAGCGCGGTCCGGCAAAGGCGCGGGCGACCAGCGCGGACGCGACCGGATGCTGTGCGCTCGCCCCAATGCCGGAGACCAGAAGCGCGCCGAGCAGCGTGGCGAAGCCTGAACTCGCTCCGGCGAAGCAATAGCCGAGCCCGGCCAGCGCGGTACCGAGCGCAAGCATGATGGCTGAGCCGAACCGTTCGGCGGCAAATCCGGCCGGAATTTGCAGGCTCGCCATGGCGCCGACGAAAACGCTGCGCAAGGCGCCGAGCGCGGCATAGGTCAGGCCGAATTCGGCCTGCCACAACGGCAGCATGATGTAGATAAGGTCGGCATAACCGTCGTGCAGCGCGTGCGCCGCGCCGGCAATCGCAAGCGCCCGACGCTGATCGCTCGACATTTGGGGCGCCGACGCGACGGTATCTTGCCGATTGAGATTGCGCATGACGGCCCTGTTCGCTGGCTCGCAGTCCCTAGACGCCCGCGAAAAGTCGGTCAATCAGACAGGGGGCAATCCAGGCGCCGACTTTTCGATCAAGCGCCCGCAAGCTGAACTCGATTGACCATCGCAATCGCGAAGTGCAGTCTGCGGCCGGCAGCGAGAATCACGCGGACTTTTGCGAGGAGGAAGCCATGTTCGGCCTCGGCGATCTGTTCCAGTGGGAACGGTTCGTGACGCCCACCGTGATCAAGGTCTTCTATTGGCTCGCCGTCGTCGTCGCTATCCTGATGGGCTTCGCCGGCGCGGTCAATTCGCTTACGACAATGGCTTTCAATCCATTTGTCGGCATGATCCTGCTCATGGTCAGCGTGCTCGGCGCCTTCATGGGCGTGATCATGGCCCGCATCATCGCCGAATTCGTGCTGATCGTGTTCCGCATCAACGAACATTTGGGCGCCATCAGGAACCAGGGGACAGGCATCAGGAATCAGTAGTCAATAATCAGATTTGATTATGAGTTTCTGATTACTGATTACTAGTTCGCGAAGCGAAAATGCATGACGTCGCCGTCCTGCACCACATAGTCCTTGCCTTCGAGCCGCATCTTACCGGCATCGCGCGTGCCGGCCTCGCCACCGCAAGCCACATAATCGTCGTAGGCGATGGTTTCAGCACGGATGAAGCCGCGCTCGAAATCGGTGTGGATGACGCCGGCTGCTTGCGGCGCTTTGGTGCCTGCCGTCACCGTCCAGGCGCGCGCCTCTTTCGGTCCGGCGGTGAAGAAGGTGACGAGATCGAGAAGCGCATAGCCGGCTGAGATCAGGCGGTCGAGACCGGCTTCCTTCAGCCCGATGGCGGCGAGGTAGTCCTCGCGCTCGTCGCGCGACAACACCGCGATCTCCGCCTCGATCTTGGCGGAAACGACGATCGCCGCGGCCCCCTCTTGTTTCGCTCGGACTGCGACCGTTTGCGAAAACGCATTGCCGTCGGCCGCGGAATTTTCGTCCACGTTGCAGACATAGAGCACCGGCAGCGACGTGAGCAGGCCGAGCATGTGGAACGCCTTTTCCTCCTCGGGCTTGCGCTCGGTCAGTCGCGCCGGCTTGCCGTCGCGCAGGAGCGCCAGCGCGCGTTCGACGAGATCGAGCGTCTCCTTGGCTTCTTTGTCGCCGCCCTTGGCTTTCTTGCCGAGACTATCGACCCTGCGTTCCAGACTATCCAGATCGGCGAGCATCAGTTCGGTCTCGACCGTTTCGATGTCGGCTATCGGATCGATGCGGCCTTCGACATGGGTCACGTCGGTATCTTCGAAGCAACGCACGACATGTGCGATGGCGTCGACCTCGCGGATATTGGCGAGGAACTGGTTGCCGAGCCCTTCGCCCTTCGAGGCGCCGCGGACGAGGCCCGCGATGTCGACGAAAGTGAGCCGGGTCGGCACGATCACCGCCGACTTGGCGAGCGTCGCCAAGGTTTCGAGCCTCCGGTCCGGCACCGCGACCTCGCCGACATTCGGCTCGATGGTGCAGAACGGATAATTCGCCGCTTGCGCCGCCGCAGTTTCGGTCAGCGCATTGAAGAGGGTCGACTTGCCGACGTTCGGCAGGCCGACGATGCCGCATTTGAAGCCCATGGACGTTCATTTCATCTGAAGAAATCGTCGCTCAGCTCGAGCTCGAGCGGATTCAAGACTGTCATGCCGAAGACTTTCATTTCGTGCTGCAAGTCCTCGCTCAAAAAGACTTCGCAGCGAGCCAGGATTGCCGAAGCCAACAGCATGGAATCCCACCACGAAAAGCCATGTCGATCTTGAACTCGCCACGCCTCTTGGGTGACCTCGAAGTCGTAAGGAGCAGTACAATAAGGATGCCATGCACCAACAAAGCGACGGGCATCATTTCGGGGCATTAGATCGCGCCTTTCGGTTACGACGCGATAGCACTCGTTTAGGCTTTGAGGACTGAGCACCAGTGTATGCTGCCTGATGATCAGCGCTAGAAAATCCCTCACCCTCGGACGTTTTATCGGCTCGCTCGGATCGGCCACGTAAACGATGAGATTCGTATCGGCGAAGCAACTCATCTTCCCGCTCGGCATAGAGCGCCTCCCGTCCCCGCCAAGCTTTGCTGATTCCGGGATATCCAGGACCGTAAAAGAATTCCTCCAACGCCCCCAGCTTCCCGGTTTCGCTCGGACATCGTTCGGCAAGCAGATCAGCGACGAAGCGTGACAGGCTCTTCTCTTGTTTCGCGGCCTCTACCCGGGCCCGTCTGGCCAAATCCTCGGAAAGGGTAATGGTGACGTTTTTCATCACACAAATATTGTGTTTTCGTGTTCTTGTGTCAAGAACCGAGCAGCGCCCCGAGCAGCGCCCTTGGGCCGCATCTCGATCGGCTACTGAGATTCGCCGAACCCCTTCGCGACCATGGCGAGATGCACCTTGTTGGCAAAGCTCGCATCCTCGCCGCGGACGATCAGTTCGGCATTGTCGGCAAGGATGCCGAGCAGCGCCTCGACCCAGCCGCGCTCGGCCTTGGCGAAATCGCTGAGCACGTAATGCTGCACCATGTCCTTGTTGCCGGGATGGCCGACGCCGATCCGGACGCGGCGATAGTCGTTGCCGATATGCTCGGAGATCGAGCGCAAGCCGTTATGGCCGGCGATGCCGCCGCCGATCTTGACCCGCACCTTGCCGGGCGGCAGATCGATCTCGTCGTGCAGCACCGTGATGTCGGCGAGCGGCAGCTTGTAGAAATGCGCCGCCTCGGCGACGGCCCGGCCGGACTCATTCATGAAAGTGCCGGGCAACAATAGAAGCGCGCGCTGCCCGCCGATCGGCCCCTCGGTCGCGACCCCCTGGAAACGCCGGCGCCACGGCCCGATGCCGTGGCGCTTGGCGATTTCCTGAACGGCCATGAAGCCGACATTGTGCCGGTTGCCGACATAGCGCGCTCCCGGATTTCCGAGCCCGACCAGGAGCGGCATTGTCGACGTCCTATGCGCGCAACCTCACTTCTTCTCGGCGCCGCCAGCGGGCGCAGCAGCGCCGGGGGCGGCGCCAGGGGCGGCACCCGGGGCGCCCGGAGCGCCGGTGGGAGCCGGTCCGGCCGCGGCGGCGGCAGCCGCGGCAGCGGCGGCGGCGGCGGCAGCTTCGGCAGCGGCTTTCATTTCTTCCGCATAACCCGACGGCGGCACCACGGTGACCAGGGTGATATTACGCCCCGATACGGAGCGGACCCCGTCCGGAAGCTTGATATCGCTCAGGTGCCTGGAGTGATTGATGTCGAGCTCGCCGACATCGACTTCGATGCCGGTCGGGATCGCGTCGGCGCGGCAGCGCACCTCGATCGAGTGGGTCACGATGGAGACCGTGCCGCCGCGTTTGACGCCCGGCGACTGTTCGGCATTGCGCACATAGATCGGGATATTGACGCGGATCGTCGCGCCCTCGCCCAGGCGCATGAAATCGACATGCAGCGGCAGGTCGCGCACCGCGTCGAGCTGGAAATCGCGCGGGATCACGCGGTGCTTGACGCCGTCGACCTCGACTTCGTGGATCGTGGTGAGAAAATGGCCGGCATAGATGCGATGGCGCAGCTCGGCGTAGTCGAGCGAGATCGGTAGCGGCGGCTTGCCGTCGCCATAGATGATTCCGGGTACGCGGCCGGCACGACGTTCTGCCCGGGCGGCCCCCTTGCCTGCCCGCGAACGCGCCGCCGCCTTGATCTGATTGACGGTCGCCATGGTGAGTTCCTTGTCTTAAGCCCTGTGAATGAAAGGGAAAATCCGCGTCAGCCTCCAGGGGTGCTGTAGCAGCGCGCGGACGCGGCGCTTATAGCTGCGCAAATCTTGAAAAACAAGGAAGGCGAGGCCGGCAAAGGGCCGGATCGGACGGCCCGGGATTTAGCCGGTCCCGAACTGCCCTTCCGGGGCCGGCGGCGGGAACGGCTCGCCGGTCGGAGGAGCGGCCGGCGGCGCGGCGCCGGGCGGCTCGCTGGTATATGCGGTGGTGGGCGCGTTGGACAAACTGCCCACCGAACTGAGCTTGGCGACTTCCGCTTCAAGCGCGGTCAGGCGCGCTTTGAGCGTCTCGTTCTCCTCCCGCGCGATCCGGGCCATATCCTTGACCGCCTCGAATTCCTCGCGCTTGACCAGGTCGAGATCGCGCAACCAGCGCTCCGCCTGGGTACGGAACAGCGTCTCGAATTCCCGCCGCACGCCCTGCGCGACGCCCGCGGCGTCGTTCATCAACCGCGCGACCTCGTCGAAAAACCGGTTTGTCGTCTGGACCATGACCGCCTCCAACCCGACCGGCGCAGCCCGCGCGCCAGCCCGCTTGCTATGCGATGAGACAATGGCGATGGTGCGGCGCGGCCGCAAGGGGGCGATATCGAGGCCTACGCGCCAAGAATGTCTCGGCGCCAAGAATGTTTAGGCGCCAAGAATGCCATCGCCGCAAGAATCATGGATAACGGCGCTTGATCCGCGGGACGGGGGCGCTGCGGTCGTTAAGGAAAAACCAGTCGATGTTCATTCTGTCGGTCATTCCCTACCCCACCATCGATCCAATCCTGATCTCCATCGGCCCGTTCGCCGTGCGCTGGTATGCGCTTGCCTATATCGTCGGCATCATCGCCGGCTGGTTTTACGCGCGTGCGATCATCGCTTCGCAGCGGTTTTGGCGCGGCCCCGCGCCCTTCACCGTGCTCGACTTCGACGATTTCGTCATCTGGATCACGCTCGGCATCATTCTCGGCGGCCGTACCGGCTATGTGCTGTTCTATAACTTTCCGCATTTCGCATCGCATCCGATCGAAATCTTCCAATTGTGGAACGGCGGCATGTCGTTTCACGGCGGTGTCGCCGGCTGCATCGTCGCGATCGTTGGTTTCGCGCTGCGCCGGGGAATCCCGATGCTGTCGCTCGCCGACGTGACTTCGGCGGTCGCGCCGATCGGGCTCTTTCTCGGCCGCATCGCCAATTTCATCAACGGCGAATTGTGGGGCCGGCCGTCCGACGTGCCATGGGCCATGGTGTTCCCCAATGGCGGCCCGATCCCGCGTCATCCGAGCCAGCTCTATGAAGCCGCCCTGGAAGGCGTCGTCTTATTCATCGTGCTGGCGGTGCTGGTGCGCGTGGGCGGGCTCAAGCGGCCCGGTGCCGTCGCCGGCGTTTTCGCGCTCGGCTACGGCGTGGCGCGCATCACCTGCGAATTGTTCCGCGAACCCGACGTCCAGATCGGTTTTCTGTGGGGCGGCCTCACCATGGGCATGCTGCTTTGCATCCCGTTGATGCTCGCCGGAATTGCCCTTCTCAGCATCGCCCTGACGCGCGATCCGACCACCAAAAATGGCTGACGCCGGTTCGCCGTTGGAGAGCGAAATCCGCCGGCTGATCGGGCGCGCCGGCCCGATGACGGTTGCCGAATATATGCGGCTTTGCCTGACGCATCCGCGCTACGGCTATTACGTCAACCGCGACCCGTTCGGCGCCCGCGGCGATTTCATCACCGCGCCGGAGATCAGCCAGATGTTCGGCGAATTGATCGGTTTGTGGATGGCGTCGGTCTGGCAGCTGATGGGCGCGCCGGAGAATGTGCGCGTGATCGAGCTCGGCCCCGGGCGCGGCACGATGATGCTCGACGCATTGCGTGCCGCGAAAGTGGTGAAAGGCTTCCGCGCCGCCATCGTCCTGCATCTGGTCGAGGTCAGCCCGGCACTGCAACGGCTTCAGCAAGAGCGGCTCGAGGGCAGCGAGGTGGCGATCCAGTGGCACACCGCGCTCGACGACGTCCCGACCGGCCCCAGCATCGTCGTCGCCAACGAGTTCATCGACGCGCTGCCGGTCCATCAAGCCGTCAAACTCGCCGACGGCTGGCACGAACGCGTCATCGACATCGCTGCCGACGGCTACCTGCGCATCACGGCCGCACCCGATCCGCTGCCGGTCTTCGAAACCTCGATGCCGCGCGCTTTGCGGCAGGCGCCGGCGGGCTCGCTTTATGAATGGCGCGACGACAATATCGCGCTCGAGCTCGGACGGCGCATGCGCAGCGACGGCGCGGCGCTGATCATCGATTACGGCCATGCTCATTTCGGACTGGGCGAAACCCTGCAGGCGGTCATGGGGCATGCCTTTACCGATCCGCTCTACGCGCCCGGCACTGCCGATCTGACCGCTCACGTCGACTTCGCAGCCGTGGCACAATCCGCCGAAAGCATCGGCGCGCGTATTCACGGGCCGATCCGGCAACGCGATCTATTGCTCCGTCTCGGCATCGAACAACGCGCCGCGGCGTTGCAAGCGAACGCGCCACGCGACAAGGCGGACGCCATCGAGAGCGCGCTGTCGCGGCTGATCGCGGGCGGCGGGCGCGACATGGGCGATTTGTTCAAGGCGATGGCGATTGCGGCGCCGGAACTCGGCCCGCTGCCGGGATTCGAATGATGATGATCGAAGCCACATCGCTTGCTCTGAGCGGCATCCGGCACGGCTTTTTCACCCGCTCGGGCGGCGTTTCCGGCGGGCCCCATGCGAGCCTCAACGGCGGTATCGGCTCGCAGGACGCCGCGGGCAATGTCGCAGAAAACCGGGCGCGCATGGCCGCCGTGCTCGGCGTCGAACCGCACCGCTTTCTCACCGCCTATCAAATCCATTCGCCCACTGTCGCCGTCGCCGACGCGCCGTGGACCAACGAAACGCGGCCGCGCGCCGACGCCATCGTCACGCGGCTGCGCGCGCTCGCCATCGGCGTGACCACCGCCGACTGCGGTCCCATCCTGTTGGCGGACCCGCAGGCCGGCGTGATCGGCGCCGCCCATGCCGGCTGGCGCGGCGCGCTCGGCGGCGTGATCGAGGCGACCGTCGACGCGATGGAACGCCTTGGCGCCAGGCGCGGCGAAATACGCGCCGCCATCGGGCCGATGATCCGCAGACAAAATTACGAGGTCGGCCCCGACCTGATCGCGCGTTTCGCCGCCGAGGACCGCGCCAGCAACCGATTTTTCCACCCCGCGGCACGCGACGGCCACGCGCTGTTCGATCTCGGCGGCTATATCGCAGCGCGGCTTACGCGCGCCGGTGTCGGCCAGATCGAGGATGTCGGGCTATGCACCTATGCCGATCCGGAACGCTTCTTCAGCTATCGCCGCACCACGCACCGCGCCGAGGCGGATTACGGACGGCACGTCAATGCGATCGCGCTGACGTGAGGTGCGCGAATGGCTAATAGCCATTCGTCCTTGACGCCAGATTGTTACCTCCAAACAACTCTTCACCCGCGCGTCAATGCTCCGGCCGCACATAGCCGCGGAGCGCAGCGTCACTCCGGCATGGATGATGGGCGACGGGCGCCATGGCGCACGGCGTGAACCACAATTTCGTCCTCGGTCGCTTGGTAAAAAATCAGGTATGGATAGGGAGAGGCAATCACGCGCCGCAGGCGGCCCTTGCTCGTAAGCTGACCGGCATGGGGGTGCTGCAATAAGAGATTGATAATGGCCTGAATGCGTGCCTGCACGCGGCGGGCACCCTGCGGCGATCGCGCCTTGATATAGGCCAACACCTCATCGAGTTCAGCGGCGGCTCGCGGGGTATAACGCAGTCTCACAGGCCATGCTTCGCCCAGATGGCGCGCACCTGTTCGTCGGTCGCAAATTCACCGCGCTCTGCCTGCGCAAGGGATTCATCGAACGACGCTGCTTCCTCGGCGCTCAATTGCAATACCGGCTGATCTTCGCCTGCCAATTGCAGGAGCACGCGGGCAAGATCGTCCTGCATTTCAGGGGAGAGACCGCGCACGGTTTCGAAGGCTTGTTCCAGCAGCTTGGTCATAGGCGAAAGATAGACCTTTCCCAGGCTGTGCGGAAGGATTTTTGAGGGGGTTTTATGCCCCGACATTGTGCAGTGAAAGTGCCCGTTTCGATCTATAGGATTTTTGAGGCGCGAAATTCTGAATCAAGTGCGCCTTGGCGCTGATGCAGATCGAACTACCAGACACGGCGTGGACAGCAAGGCTACATCCGTAGACCACATCGTGCGCAATAACGCCGCTCCGAGCAGGCTCAAGCATTCCGGCGCGGTCACGGAACTCCTAAAAGAAGCCGGATGGGCAACACCGTGCCTGAAGTCGGCGATCGCCAAGCGCGCGTCCTTAATGTGGCGCGCGGCATCCTTGCTCTGGGGCTGATCGGTGACAAACGCTTCCCATAAAAGCAGTTGGCCCGGCTTTGTCATCGGAAGCCGCCAATCCAGAGTCACCATTGCGGTCGGTACGCGTTCATGGAGGCGTTGTAAGACATAAGGCACTATGACGAGAGAGGTAACGAGGACTGTCGCGCCGGCGCTGGCTGAGAATGCTCGTGCGAGGCCAGGCCCGGATTCTCCCTCACGTGCTTTCGTAAGCGCCATTTGATTATCCCGAAACGGGACGAATTGCGGTGCCTCAAACCCGAGAGCGAGGGCGTCTTTGCTCAAAGATGTTGCCAATGCGTCAATGCAGGCGTCAAGGTCTGTCCCTTGGTCCGAAGGTTCGTCGATGGCCCAACCAAGGTTCTTTCCGGGCTTTCCGATATCGATGACTGCGACACGCATGCTCTTTTCCGGTCAGTATTCACGGGTCTGCTCGCCACGATTCACGATCACGGCTCTCGGCACGTCGTTCGACTCGCAAAATCTGGACCGCCTGGACTAATCGGCGAGCGGTTGCCAGACGCTCAAGCTGTTCAAGCTCGTCCCGGTCGCGGAGATTTTCCTTATTCCGGTAGACGTTCGTGCCCGGATAACAATAGGGATGATCCATCAGGCGGAGACAGGGGTCTTCTGCCGGCGCTTCGCGCGGCTCAATTGAGTAATGCGCGCGGCCCGCTCGTCAGGCGTCAGCCGTTCCTGCTCCATTTGGTCGAACAGCGCTTCCTCCTCCGCCGTCAGCACCATGCCTTCGCAGGCAAGCGAAGCCCGCACAGCGGGGCGGCGGCGGCGAATCTCGGCAAGTTCCGCGTCGGTGAGGCGGTGTCGTCCGGGCATGGGCTCTCCTCGTCTCCCTATAGCACAAGTCGCGGAACAAGGCACGAAACGGCGCCTCATGCGCCCGCGCCGGCGTCATGATTTGGCCTTTGGCATTGCCGATTGCAGCGGAAATACCAGCGGGGACAAGCCCTTGATTCGTATTGCCAGTTCCGAAGGCGGCTTGTATCAGGACTTGGCTTTTGGCCGGCAGGACTTTGCCTTTGGCC
>Ga0181527_1003571_pt1 | contig 13883 bp, 15 predicted proteins | sample PEATcosm2014_Bin_30_FD_119762 | JGI IMG/M metagenome (GOLD analysis project Ga0181527, IMG submission 119762) | Peatland microbial communities from MTU Mesocosm Facility, Houghton, MI, USA - PEATcosm2014_Bin06_60_metaG | ecosystem: Environmental > Terrestrial > Soil > Wetlands > Peat | place...
CCGTCCGGCCCCGCTCGTCCCGCTTGGGAATCCCGGCCTGATGCAAGTCCCGGTCAAGGATTCGGACCAGTCCGGCCGGCACGTCGAAAACCGGGGTGTCTGCCGGAATCGTCGGGGCAGTGGCCGGCAGCCGTGAAACCTGCCCTACAAGGCCCCCGGTTTCACTTGCGGGCGGGTTTGCAGCCCGAGCGGCTTCCGGGTCGAAACGGACGGCCGGCACGTCCCGCGCGGCCTGTGCCTTGTCGGCAAGCCATTGCCGAAGGTCGGCGGCAAGGTCGGCCCGAAGGGGTATCGTCGAGCCCTCCCGGTTCTTTTCGTCCGCAGCGTCGAGCACCAGGAAGGGCGGGTCGGCGTCGAGCACCAGTTGCCCCACGGTCAGCGAAGCCAGTTCGCCTTTGCGAAGCCCGGTGAGCACCAGCGTCTTGTAGATCAAGGCCCGCTCCCGCCCGAGCCGTTCCAAGCGGCAACGGGTTTCCTCCCGGAGCACGGCAACCGCTTCGCCCTTGCGCTTCCCTCGGCTTATCGTCATTGCGTCCAGCAGCGGCCGGCGGCGCGCCACGTCGAGCAAGCGGCGCAACTCTTCCTCAGTCAGTGCCCGGCGCTTTCGGCGCGGGTCGGCCTTTTCGTCCGCCTTCGGAACCCGGGCAAACGGATTGTTCAATAGCCGGCGGTTGACAACACACCAGTTGCCCAGCGTCACCCAAGCCGAGCGGTAGCCGTTGCGGGTTACGGCCCCCATGCCTTCCCCTTGCCGTGCCACAAGCCACCGTTCCAAAGCGGTGCCGTTCAGGTCGGCAAGCCGGCGGAAATTGCAGTCTGCGGCAACCCGGTCAAGCCGGCTTCGGGTATTGTTCAGTTGCACCCGGGTTATCCCCTTCGCGCTCTGGTGTTCCAGGAAAGCGGCGATATGTTCGGCAAGCGGCCGGTTCTGGTGGTCGATTGCGTTTACTTCGTCGCTGGTGAGGAGTCCACCCCTCACCTTCTCGGCGCGCTTCTCCAATTCGGTGAGCACGGATCGGGCGGCGGATTCGTCCCGGCAGCCGGTTGTTACCTTGCGGACGATCCCCGAGCCGTCGCGGTATTTGGCCGTGTAGGTGCCGGCTTCCACGGTAATACGATCCCCGGCCGCGGTGAGCGGTGCCGTCCGGGTCTTGCCCTTACCGTCTTGCCATTGTGCGAGCCGTTGCCCCTTGCGGACGATGATCTTTGCGCCGGCCGGCAGCGGCTTGGTAAAGCTTTCCCTGTAGACGGTACCCATGATTCACTTCGCCTTTCGTATCTCCGCCAATTCCAGCCCCAGGTATTCGGCCAGCACGTCGGCCTTGTCAAGCCGAAGGGATGTTTCGCCCCGCATGAACCGGCTTAAGGACGTTTCAAGAATTCCCGTGTCCTGCGCGATACGGTATCGAGAAACTCCGCTGTTCTCGATTGCGGCTTTTAGCACGTCGGTCATCGTCGGTTTCGGCTTTGGCTTGCTCATTCCTGTCTTTCTAGCAAGTATCGTCAATTCTGTCAAGTGGCCTTCGACAAGATTCCTTGGGAAGCAGGATCGGGCGAAAGGGGGACGGCAATCGAGCACGGTTCCACCTTCACTTGCGGCGACACGCCAAGCCGCGCGAACTCGTCAAGCATGACTTGCCGCACAAGGCCCGCGTCCCCGGCGGGGGCCAGAATCGAATCGTGAATCGTCGAGATGAATAGCTCAGGGCGGAGTTCCATGATTCGCGGCACGACCCGCCCGAACATGAACGCGCTTTCCACCCGCTGGGCGAAATGCGCTAGGCGGCGGTGGTCCGGCCGCTTGATTCTCCGCATGTCTTCCATGACGGCGGGGAAAAGCTCGTCCAGGATATCGCTGACCCTGTTGCGGTGCCACGGCTTATCGAACAAAGTGACCATGACGCGCCGCTTGGCCGCATCCCGCGTCACGCCAAGCCGATCCGCCACGGTTTGGTACAAGGCCCGCCCCTCGCAAAGCTCCAGGTAGCGGCGCAGGTCGGCCGGTAGCCGCTGGCGCTCGAATCCGCCCGCAAGACAGCCCCGCTTGTCCATCATAGTAGCGTCCATCATAGTACCGTCCATCATAAGGGTGTCTGTGGGCGTTTCTCGCCTCCCCTGCCTGCCTCCCGCTGTGCTCTCGCTTGCTGCCTGCCTCCCTACGCGGGCTGTCGCCAACGCAATCCCGAAGAAGAGCGGTTGTGATTCGCTGATATCGACATTTGCGAGTCGGTCGCCATCTACACTCAGGTACGGCCGCAGCGTCTTGGGAAGGTTCGTCAGGTTCGTGTGAACCCGCCCGTAGTCGTCAACCTTGAATCTCAACTCGCCTTGCCATATCTGCTCCACCGCAATCTGGTGGGCCGGGTGGAAGGGCTCAGGGAACTCGATTTCGGCGTCGAGCTGGACTCTCTGGAGGTTCCGCCATAGGTGGACGCAGACCGCTTCTCCAACCGGTGTCTCCCGACACTGAATTCGCTGCCATGTTTCCCGCTGCCGCGCCGCCCGCCAACGGAGGATGTTGGCGCGTAGCCTGGCATCGGTGACTCGCCATCGGACCAACCGGGCGAGATCATAGGGCGGGAGAATCCTATACGCTTGGCTGCGGACGCCCGCACGATACGAGCGGTCGCGGCCCACGTAGCCGGCCCGCTGCGCAGCTTCCCGCACGGCATCGAGGTGGTGTCGCCCAATGATGTTGCGCAGGTACACGGCGCGCAGGTGTACCCAGCCGGTTTCGCGGCAGCGGGCGTCATCGGCAAGGTTTGTGTAGACGCAGTGCCCCAGCCACAGCACACCCCCACCGACCCGCCGGCCGCAGGACTCCAGCAAGCGGTCAGCGTCGAGATTCTGGGGGTACCATAGCGACACGGCCCCGGCTCGGCAACCAGGCCGTTGCGGCGTACACTTCATGCGAATGAGCTTCCGTGAGGGAACGCGCACATTATGTCGGTGCCTTGGGAAGGCTAGCATCGCCGCTGCCCTCCGTGCCGACCATGCCGGCCAAGGCCGCCTGGGCGCGGCGGCGCGCGTTCTCCAGGGATGCGGCGTCTTCGCGCTCGGCATCAACTTCCCGGTTGAAGGCGTCCACGTCCAGGACGCGGTCGATGGCCTCTTGAAGAATCGCTTGCAACTGCCCCGGGCTGATTGCCTCCACCTCATGCACCTTGTCCCCATATTTCCGCGCGAACTTCTTGTATCTGGAGCTTTTCTTCTTGGCGTCCAGGGCCGGGGGCAGGTCCAGTGAGTTTACCTGGTCCGCGGTCAGGGCCACCTTGATGGCGTCGATGTTCTCGATTCCGAAGTCGCGGCGCATTGAAACGGCAAAGGACTCGGGGATCTGCTCCCCTTCGGGGTCAAAGTCCGAAACGACCAACACCACCAGCCGCTCTTTGCCGCTCTTGCGATAGCGCTCAGCCATCTTGAACCGTGGGGGCACAGACGCGAAACCGCGTCCGCTGGTCAACGGGATGCAATACTTCATGGCCACGCGCAGCAAGATCGGATGCAACGTGTTCTTTTCCCCGATGATCTCAAGATGGTTTGGCTGTGATTGCATCAAGTCGCGCCAATACCCTTTGAGGAACCTCGCCAGCTCGCGGGCTAGGAAGTCTCCAGCGTTCCGGTGGGCGTCCCAAACGACCACCGGGCGCGTCTCATCGTCAATGCAGTGCATTGGGATGACGCCGAAGATGCGGGCGCGGGTCAGGAGGTCGTCAAGGGCTTTGTAGCTATTCAGCGTGTTGCCGTAGCGGGAACCCGGCTTGCTGGCGTGAATCAACGGCGGGTCGTTTAGCAGGGGGTAGTGAATCCCGCGCACTGAGAGGGGCCAATAGTCGCGCCGCTCGGAAAGTATCGTCTGGACGGCTTCCAAGAAGGGTAACTTGGCCTTTGAGATTCTTGCCCGCTCCTTGCCTTCGGGGATCGGTAGCGTGTCCGCGCCCCCCAGAGCATCGGCCGCCCTTTGTCGGCGGTGCTCGATCAAGGATTCGTAGGCTTCGGTGGGGTCTGCGGAGACAGTCTCCTCGCGCCACACCTCGTCAAAGCTCTTGATCCGTTGCCGGTTGTGCTCGCGGAGTAAGACGAGAAAACGGTCGGGAGCGTCGCTGCGCCGGAACGGTTCCACCCGGCAGGGCGCTTCGGTCAACCCGGCCAGCCGTGCCGCGACGTGCCGCCGGTGCCCTGAGACAATCCAACCGTCCAGCGTGATCGTCAGCGGGTCGAGGATGCCAAAGTGGCGCATGCTGTCGGCCATGCCCACCGTCGCCGGGTCCTTGGGGTCGATGGGCCGATAAAGCTGTTCGTTTTCCGGCGACGGCCGGATGGAGTCGATAGGCAGAATTCGGACTTGTCCCGATTCCGCCGCCGCCGCCGCGGGCTTGGCCCTTGTTCCCTGGTGGATGGGAGACTTCATCGTCCGGCTCCCTTTCCGCAAGAGGGGCACCCGGCGGCAATCCACTCCCGGATTGCCGTAGCGGACCAGCGGACAAGCGACCCGAGCCGGACGGGACCTGGCATCTTGCCGCTGTCACTGAGGCGGTAGACATGCCGGGGCGAGCAGCCGAGCATTTCGGCGACGGCGGCAACGTCGAACAGTTGAGGGGCACCAGGGGCCAAGGAAATAACTTGCCCTTTGTGCCGAGTCGTTCGCCCACCAGGGGCGGAAGGGCCCGAAACGTCGGCCGCGGGTGAGAGGGTAGCGGACATAGCAGATACTCCGGTGTGTCATTCGTCGGCGAGCACCACGCCCGCCCGACACCCGGAGTCTATGTCAGAGCACCGAAAACAACGGTATGCAAACGGTACCGAAACGGTGCGCACCGTTTGTTACCGTTTCTCGTCGCGCCTCTTCTTGATAAGTTCGGCGAGTTGCCGTCCCTTGTCGGTGAGCCAGCAGCCACCATCGCGGCCTGTTTTGGAATCGAGAAGCCTTCGCCTTCTCAGACCGGATACGGGGCGCTTGAATTGTTCCGGCGAAGCCGTAGGCCCTTCGGCTTTTTCGGCGATTCCGTCGGTGGTGGCCCGGCTTTCAGCGGTGAAAGCCTTTAGTTCCAACATCGCCACCAGAATGTTGTACTGACGGTCGCTGAGTTTGGGAATCCTCGTCGATCGCGCTTTCTTCGGTGTCGATCCGGCCCCGCCGTCCCCTTCGCCCGGCTTGGTGGTCGGCGGTGTCGAGCCCACCCCGCCTGTCTGACGGGGCGCGCCAGCCGCGTCACTCCGGGTGGTGCCAGTGGAATCTATCGGTAAGCCAGACTGCGCGAACGCGCGCGACAACTCCTGTTCCAGCAAACATGAAAACCTGTCACATTCTTCGCCGGAAACAGGCCGCGCGAGCGCCGCAATTCTTGCACTGTCAAAGTGGTTGGCGAAGTCGGCTTCACTGAGGCTGCTCCCGGCGGCGGCCTGTGCGGCTGGTGTGAGGCTCGCATAGCGTCCATTAACAGCCTCCGCCACGGCACGCCAGACCCCCCCTCGCCAATCTCTCGCTACCGCGGCAACAAGCTGATGCTCACTTGATGAAAAGACCCCGTGAAATTCGGGCACGCGGTTTGCCACCCCAGAGAATATGTACTCAGTACGGGCAAGCACCCTTACAAGATGGTCGATGTGTGACCCCAGCTCCCCGACCGCCAGCACAAAACTTTCCTGGCGGTTCTCCCTGGCGGATTCGCAGGCCCACAGCCAACAAGCTAAGACCTCGTCGGCACAATGATTGGCGACCCGCAGGTCGGTAGGAACACTGTCCAGCCAGTCAAACTCCACCATGAGCCTGCCTTTTTGTGCCGGGCCGGACCGCCGGCAACGCCGCGCGAAAGGCAGGTGAAGCGCGCCGCCGCCGGGGTCCGCTTGGCCGATGATCGGTCGGCCGCCCCGAACACCCGCAACGTTACCATTTTCGGGGGGGGCTTGCAAGGGTTTGTACGGGGTAGTATGATGGGCAACGGAAAGGGGGTGCAGTATGTCCGATCCGCTCTCCTCCAGTCCTGACCCCGCGCCGAACGCAGCAACAGCCGAGCCGCTGACGCCAGAGCAGCCGAGCCAGCCAGCGCCGCCCCGCCAAGGCCAGGGCGCAGCCTTCGGCCTGGAGGACGGTGGCGATTTCGGGATTGGGTCTGCCTTCAAGAGCACCGTTAAGGAGTTCAGGTCGCTCGACTATGGTTATCTCCTGCCCTTCGGGACGATTCTCAGCGCATCGCTGTTGCGAAAGAAGGCTGTTCGGTGGGTGATCGCATTCGGCCTGTTTCCGCTTATCCTGGCGGTCCTGAAACACAAGTTCGATTGGACCCTTGAGGGCTGCGCGTGGTGGCTTGGGGCTTACTTCTGCGCGCTTTGGGCAACGTATTTCTTCGGGATTCTTCGGCCGCAAGACCAGGTGTGGCGTCGGGGCATGAAGTGGGCATTTTTCACCCTCGTTGTTGGCGTCCCGCTCTTGCTTGTCGCGCAAAAACTGCCTGTCATTAACACCCTCTATTTGGGCGCGGCGAGTGAGTCATTTCTGTTCCGGTTTGTGGGCTTCATCCTGGGAGTGGGTATCCTGGAGGAAACGTGCAAGGCGATTCCTTTCCTGCTGTTCGCGCTACGGAGGAAGGAGGCGATTTCGCCCAAGGACGGCATCCTCCTGGGGATAATGTCGGGCTTCGGGTTCGCCCTGGCCGAGGTTGTGCAATACTCGGTCGGGTATTGGGCGATGGGTGCCTACCTCAGTGCCGTGGCAACCGCTAGGGCCCTTCACGACCCGGCGGGTTACGGCGCTTTGTTACCGGGGCTTGCGGAACTCTCCGGGAGCGTGCTTCTCACGCAGATTGTTCGATTCATTACGACACCCTTGCTCCACGCATGTTGGGGCGGTGTCATCGGTTGGTTCATCGCCGCTGCGTCGCGCCGCACGGGCAGCCGTTGGCCAGTGGTGGTCACGGGAATCCTGTTCGTAGCCGCCCTGCACGGCTTGTTTGACCTGTTCTCCGATGGCTTCATCGGCATTGGCTTTGCGGCACTCTCTATCCTGGTGTTCATGGGGTATTTGATCCATGCCGTGGGTGAAGAGGCCGCTTCCGGCAGCGCGTAAGTGAGGCGCGGTATGTCCGATCCGCTCGATTCCACGGGGGCATCGTCACCGATTCCACCGCCACCGCGGCGTGGGATGAGCAACTCTGTCGCGGGCGGGCTTTTTCTGGCCGTGGCTGTCTTGTTGTGCGGTATCGGCTGGTTCTTTTCCAGGGAACTTGGCTCCCGTCCATCCGGGCCGGCTACCCCTGTTCCACCCGAGCAAGCCAACTCCCTTCCGACCGGTTGGGTGAAGGTCGTCAACCGAAAGACAGGAAAGGTCATCCGCCTTAACGCCCGTCCCGTGCGAATCGAACCGGTCGGCCAATTCTACAAACTCAGAAGCCAGGACGGACGGTACGTGGTACTTGCGGGCTGGGCGCAGAATGGCGATGAAGGTACGGGGCCCGCTGGCTTATTTCGCTACGGGCCGGACTCGGGAAGCCGCTCTAGGCTGTGGAAGATCGAGCCCCGCGGCAACGGCTATTGGACCATCACGAATTGCGAAAGCAAGAAATGCCTGGAGGCTCCCACGGAGGACCCCACGGGTATTGTACGGCAATCGACGTTCCGCGAAGGGGCCTTGGAACAGCAATGGCGCTTTGAACCGGTTTCGCCTTGACCCACCCTAAGAGCCGCGATATGTCCGAGCCGGTTGACTTGACGCGCGCACCGTCACCGATTCCGCCGCACCGCGGAATGAGCAATTCCGCCGCGGGTGGTCTTTTTCTGGGCGTGGTCGTCCTATTGTGCGGTATCGGTTGGTTCTTTTCTGCGCGACGCGACCTTTCTCCGTCCGACCCACCAACAGTCCCATCGGCGTCGGATTTTCCGACAATCCAGCGACGCGGGGTGGACGTGGCCGCACCGGCCGAGCCGATGCCCGTGCCAACACCCCGAAGCGGACCAGCCGCCCCGGGCCGCCAGCGTGCCTACTTTGGCGCGGTGCTGGCCAAGCACAACGACCCCGGGCCGGGCGTGCGGGTCCTCGTGGTGCGGCCCGGCGGACCAGCCGAGCAAGCCGGACTGAGGCCACAGGACCTTATCGTCGCCGCGGCCGGTGCCCCGGTCCGGCAGTTCGCCGACTTAGCGGCGGTGATGGATCGGGCTTCCCCGGGAGATCGCTTGGCAATCGAGGTGCTGCGTGGGGTGTCGGCGCGGAGGCTCACGGTGAGACTCGGGCTGCGGCCGGCCGTGGCCGCACCCACAAAGTGAGATTCGACTGCCCGCACGCTCCGCCGTGCCCCGCCCGGCACCCCGGCGGTCGCCACAAGATTGTCGTGGCTTCGCTCGTCCAGGTGGTGGCACAATGGGCAAGGTTAATCCGCCCCTTTTCCGGGGGGTTCCGTTTCCGCTTTGTGCCGGTGGGGTCTTTAACGCCAAGCGCGGCAAGAGATTGCGTCTACCGTTTCGCCACCCGGGCATAAAATTCCCTCCACCCCCGGGCATTGTTTTGCCGCGCGCGGATATACCGTGTCACCTACTGCCGCCCGCCTGCCGGACCAGCCCCAGCACGGCCGCCCGGGTCGCCTGTGGCAGCGTCCGCCATGCCCGGATAAGTTCTTGCAGCGCGGGGTCGAGGGTGTCGGCGTTTGCGTTTTCGGCTTCGCTGGTACAAGCAGCGGTACAAGCGCCCGAAGGCATCGCCGTAACCTCTTTCTCTGTCGATGTTTCCGAAGCATCGCAATTTGCTTGGGGTGCAAGAGGTCGCAGGTTCAAGTCCTGTCGCCCCGACTGACAGAAGCCCTTACGCTGCAATGAGTTGCGTAAGGGCCTTTTCATGCGCCTGTGCAGGGAGTTGACTTCTATGCACTGCAATATGCACAATAACTTAAAGGGCTTATGGCGAGCAGCCCTGGCACGGGGGCGGAGACATGTCCAGACCATGGTGGCGCAAGACGAACAAAGCGTGGTATGCGACGATCGGCGGCAAGCAGGAACTGCTGTGTAAAGCCAAGTCGAAATCCGACCGCAAGGGGCGTGACCGGGCCGATGAGGAACTCCAGAAGAAGCTGGCCCTGCGGCAAAGCTTGGGCTACAACGCCACGATCGTCGGAGTGCTGGAAGAGTTCCTGAGCTGGTCGCAAAAGAACCAGGCCCACAGCACCTACTACGGCCATCATCTGTACCTCCAGGACTTCCTGGATCAGGCGGAGGTCGCGTTTGTCCGGGAACTGAAGTCGATCCACGTGACCAAGTGGACCGATGGACATGCGACGTGGAGCAACTCCAGCAAACGCTGTGCGATCGTGTCGGTGAAGCGGGCACTGAACTGGGCCGTCGAGCAAGGCCTGATCGAGAAGAACCCCGTCGCTACCGTCAAACAGCCTCCATGCGGCCGCCGCGAAGTGCTGGTCGCGGACGAGAGCCACAAGAAGGTGCTTCGGGCCACGGACAGGGCATTCCGCCGGGTGGCCAGGGTCATGCGGGCCACAGGCTGTCGACCTATCGAATTGCGGACCGTGACGGCCAAGGAAGTAAACCTGGAGTTAGGTGCCTGGGTATTCCCGGTCGGCCACCCAGCCAACAAGACTGGGCGGAAGACGAAACGGCTGAAGATCACCTACCTGCCCAACCCCATCCTGAAGCTCGTCAAGGCCCTGATAAAGCGGTATCCGACCGGCCCTTTGTTCCGCAACCGGCTGGGAAAGCCCTGGTCCTGCAATGCGATTCGACTGCGTTGGAAACGGCTCCGCGAGAAGCTGAACCTGCCGGCAGGAACCTGTTCATATGCCTACCGGCACACGTTCACCACCGAAGGGCTGGAACGGGGTGTGCCGGTGGCGACGATGGCCGAACTGCTCGGCCACCAGGACCTGGGAATGATCAGCCGGCACTACGGCCATCTTGCCCAGAAATCCCAACACCTCCGCGACGCAGCAGAGAAAGCTGCCGAGGTCCGATCTTCAAGTGCGACGTCTTGAGGCCGGGTTGGCTAGAACGAGAAGCCCGGGGCTTACGGATCGGTTCTTCAGTGGGTTCTTGGACGACGGGCTGTTGGGCGACACGGCAGTCCGCGAGGTAGTCTTCGGCGTCCTCTTCCGCGATCCGGATGACATTGTCGATGCGGTAGTGGGGCAGCTTGCCCGCAGTGACCAAGTTGTAGACCTTGCGCGTCGAGACGGTGAGCATTTCGGCGGCTTGGCGAATCGTGAGCAGGGTGGGCGGGGCGCCATCGTTGCGCCGACCGCCGCCAGTGGAATCCGTTGCCATGACTGTGCGACCATATTTCTCTTCCTATACTGGGGCATCCGCGATCAACAGGATGCCGGAAAGACTATATGCCGCACGGTGGCTACAGGCGGCCGAAGCCACCTGGGGTTAGCGCACCGCCAGAGCGATCGCTAGGTCATTTCAGTTTAGGAAATCGCCGCAAAACAGTCATTGAACGATTCTTTGAATGGGTTTGTTCTCGCAGCCAGCGGCACCGACAGGATCGACAACCGCGGAATCGACGACGATAATGGCCTGCAATCGAGAGTTGTAATGGTGTTCAGGCAAGCCGAATGAGGGCAGTATCGTGGGTATTCTCAGCGCATGGGATTTCGGGAGCTTCGATGCCCCACAGGAGCAGCATCCGGAACGGGTGGCACTCGCGGCCTATAAACTGACGAATCGCAAGGACCGTGTCGATGACTTGCTGCGGCGGGTGCGTGGACCGAATCCGCGTCCTTGGCCATGACACACCATTCCGTTGAGGAGCTAACATGGTGGACAAATTGATCTTCGTCGGTTTCCATTCACAGGTCGTCGCGCTGCACCGCGACTCCGGAGAACTGGTTTGGTAGTGGAAAAGCCCAAAGGGTTCAGGATATGTCACATTGCTCCTCGATGGTGATCGTCTGATTGTGTCCGTCGTGGGCTACATGTACTGCCTTGATCCGGCGACTGGAAACCAGCTCTGGTTCAACGAACTTTCCGGCTTTGGCACGGGTGTCGCTTCGCTGGCCAGCGTTCGCGGCTGTGTTCAGCCGCTTCTCGATGCCGCCGAAGAGGAGGCAGCCGCCGCCGGGGCGACCGCTGCGTCGGCTGCCGCCGTATCAACATGATCGATGGACCGGAATCGTTAGCCTGCTTCCCGACATTCGATCTCGCGATCCCTGTGCCGGGAGCACAAGCCCTGAGCCGTGCGGCCACTGTCCATCTTTTATAGTCGAGCGATTTCATCGAGGTGTTCCTGGTACTCTGGGCTGCTGATCCCGGACATTTTGTCCAGGTACCGACGCGGTGTTCCAGGTCCGCGGCTCTATGCACCCCCGCTTCCTTGGCAAATAGAGCCGCGCCGCCACCGAATCGGCCTCTTCTCCTGGATAGGCGACGTGCGGGGCGCGGCCGTTGTGCTTTTCGCCTCGGCGCGGCGCGCTGCGGGAATTCCTCCAATATGCTTGCAACACACCTGTGCGGTAGCGATAATGGCGCGGTCGTTGTGAACGTCGAACCCATGGCGTCGGCCTTCGCCTGTCGATCGTCGTCGGTGGCCGTCGCCTTTCCGATTCAAGAACCTGAAGGAGATCTGCCATGTCGCGCCGCTTCGGACGTCGGGAGTTCCTCGAGCATTCTGCAGGCGTGGCCGCCCTGGCGGCCGGCGCTTCGGTCGTGGGCGCGCCAGCCGTCCTAGCCGAACGATCGCCCAATTCGAAGCTGAACATGGTCTGTATCGGCGCCAACGGGCGCGGGATGGCCCACGTGCCCGTCGCGGCCGGCGAGCACCTGGTCGGGTTGGTCGACATCGACGACCGGCGGATGGGTGCGACCTTGGACTGGCTGGACAAGAATGTCCCCGGCACGCGGTCGAAGGTCAAGACCTACTACGACTACCGCAAGATGTTCGACGAGATGCACAAGGAAGTGGACGCGCTGTTCATCGCCATTCCGGACCACAGCCACGCATGTGCCACGATGATGGCCATCAAGCTGGGCAAGCACGTCTACTGCGAGAAGCCGTTGACGCACGACATCTACGAAGCCCGCGCCTTGGGCGAGGCGGCGCGCCAGTACAAGGTCATGACGCAGATGGGCAACCAGGGGCACGCCGGCGAAAGCATCCGCGTGCTCCGCGAGTACCTCGAAGCCGGCGCGATCGGCTCTGTGCGGGAGACGCACACCTGGACATCCCAGTACTATGGCAACAAGGTCCGCAGGCCCGACGAGCCGGCGCCGGCCGGCCTGCACTGGGACGAGTGGATCGGCCCGGGCCCTTGGTGCAATTATCGCGGCGACCTGCACCCGAACGCCTGGTACTACTGGAAAGACTACGGCACGGGCCTGCTGCCGTGCGTGGGCGTCCATGCTTTTGACGCCGTTCACTGGGGCCTGCAACTGAAGTACCCGACGAGCGTCACGGTCGTCGAGCAGGAGGAAAGCAATCCCGGAGTCTGGCCGGCGTTCACCACGCTGTGCTATGAATTCCCCCGGCCGGGCCTGCCGCCGTTGAAGGCCTATTGGTACGGCGGGAAGCGCCGCGCGCAGATCGCCAAGGACCATGACGACCAGCTCTTCGGCGCCAAGAACCTCAACCATCCGCGCGTGGCCGACGAGCTGGCGGCCAAGTCTGGCCGCGATCTGACCTCGTGCGGAACCATCTTCGTCGGCGACAAGGGCTACATGTACTGCGACGAGTACTGCGGCGGCGCGCGGATCGTGCCCGAAGAGCAGCACCGGCAGTACACGCCGCCGCCGAAGAAGTATGCACGGACCCACGGCATCCAGGCCGACTTCCTGCGGGCCGTCAAAGAGGGCGGCGGTCCGCCCAGCTCCAATTTCCCCGACGTCGCCGGGCCGTATCTCGAGGCCCTGTTGGTCGGCAACCTGGCCCAGCTCGCCGGGGAAGGCAAGAAGGTCGAGTGGGATGGCGTGAACATGCGCTCGACAAACTTGCCGGAGCTGAATCAGTACGTCCGGCGCGAATACCGCAAAGGCTGGTCGCTTTGAGGAGCGAGCTTTACCCAAAGTGTCAATATCGGTTAGCGGCCCCCGGGATCACGATCATCCGGGAAAGATATGCGCTCAGGCCAGCGGGCGCGCGGCGGGCGGCTTGACGGGCGCGCCGCCGGGCAGGACAATCAAGCGAATTGGGGCACGCTGACCCAGCAGAAAGCCGAAGGAACGAAACATGTGCAAATTGCGAGCGGCCATAGCCGAAATCGGCGAACAAATGGTGAGCTGCGACAGGATGTGCGAGGGGGTTGCGCGGATGCCGAAGAAAGGGATTCTTCCGCGATGCCTGATCTTGGAGGGCGACGGAGGAACGGCTGGTCCTGGTGTCATTGTGTGCGGCCTAAACCCCGGCGCGGGCGCGGGGGCGCAGGCAAAGCGACAGCGGGAGTATTACCTCGCTAATGGCGCGGGCTACAGCGCGGAGGTAAACTTCTGGGAGATAGAACAAAAGGGCTACCCGTATTACGAGAAACTTCGCAAGCTTGTGAGGGCGCTCAAGATCACTGGTCCGATTCTCTGGACTGACACGGTTAAGTGCCAGAAATGGGACAAGGCGAAGAGGTTTACGCAGTCGAGGTTCCGCGCCACTGTTCATCGCTGCGCAGCCAGGCACCTGCACCGAGAACTCGCGGCCTGTCCCGCTGACTGGATAGCGATTGGAGTCGGCCGCGACGCCTTCGCTACGTTGAGCCTGTTGTGTCCCGGGCGCTTTGTCCTTGGCGTTCCGCATTGCATGGGGCAATACGACGCCCCAAGAAACTTTGCCGGGCTCTTCGGTAAACACGATAAGGACGAGCTTCGGCGGCGGTTTGTGAAAAAGTTTCAGGACGCGCGAGACGAGGAGCCGGCTGGGCTGCTATGGCTTTCAGCCAAAGGTTGACCACCCCGGCCGAAGGCCACGG
>Ga0181527_1003573_pt1 | contig 13882 bp, 9 predicted proteins | sample PEATcosm2014_Bin_30_FD_119762 | JGI IMG/M metagenome (GOLD analysis project Ga0181527, IMG submission 119762) | Peatland microbial communities from MTU Mesocosm Facility, Houghton, MI, USA - PEATcosm2014_Bin06_60_metaG | ecosystem: Environmental > Terrestrial > Soil > Wetlands > Peat | place...
CAGCTGGTCAGCGGCATCATTCCGCTGCTGGTGATCGCCGGCTCTCTGGAGGGCTTCTTCTCGCCCTCGCACGCCCCCATCTGGCTCAAGTTCACTGTCGGGGGGCTGCTCTTTGTGCTGCTCAACCTGTGGCTCTTCCGGCCGGTTCAGCCGGCAAGCGCAAGCCGTGAGTTGGCGCGGATCATAGGGCCTCCGGTGATTGAGTCGGTTGTGGATTCAGTTCAATAATGGGCGCAAAACTGCGCGCCCATCCATGCTTCGCCGGGCGGGAGACGAAAGTTTCTCGACAGCTCTTATTTCGACAGGTTCATTGGGGTTTGGTGAGGATTCCGGAACCTGCCGACGCCGCTTTGCGTATCAAAAAGAGCGAAACCGCTTCGACCAGCCTTCTTTCGGCCGCGGCAAGCGGCCTAATGGGCTGGTGATACGTCCATAGCAATAGCGAAGATTCCTCGCTCCGGGGAGTTTTTCCGCGGCATCAAAAGAAGCACCGGCAACAGAAAGCAGGACCATGCTCTTCACCGAGGCCTTGAAACTCGCGCTCCAGTCATTGTGGGCCAACAAGATGCGGACCATCCTCACGCTGCTGGGCATGGTCATTGGCGTGGCCTCCGTGATCATGGTGGTCACGCTGACCAACGGCGCAAAAGCATTTGTGACCGCCAAGATCAACACCTACGGCGCGAGCGTGATCACGGTCAGCAAAATGCCGCAGACCTTCATGACCATGGAGGAGTATCTCGATTTTCAGAAGCGCAAAGACGTCACCATCGATGATTACCGGGCCATTCTGGACGAATGCAAGTCCTGCGTCTCGGTGGGGGCCTTGCGCTCGTCCACAGGCAAGGTCGTTTACCAGACCAAATCCACGACAGACTCGACGGTGCATGGCTGGACCTGGACGATGCCGTCGCTCTCCAATATGAATATCGAATCGGGCCGCGGTTTTACGGAGGTCGAGGATGAGCACAGCGCGCGCGTGGTTATCGTCGGTTGCGACATTGTGGACAATGTCCTCGGCGGGAGCGATCCGCTGGGCAAGGAGATTCGCGTCGATGGCGCGCCGTATACGGTGATCGGAGTGGGCGAATGTCAGGGCAAGACGATGGGACAGAGCATGGACAACTGGGTCTCCATTCCACTCACGGCATTCCTTCAGCAGTATGGGTCGCAGGGCAGCCTGTCGATCTACGCCGATGCTGGCGGGGGCGGCGCGGTGATCGATGCGGTCTCCGATGAGTTGCGCGTCATCATGCGCGCCCGCCGCCATTTGTCGCCCGGCAAGCCGGACACCTTCTCGGTGGATACCAGCGCGACGATGCTGAATATGCTGAGCAAGGTTCTGAATAACTTTGGCGCCGTGGTCGTCGCCATCGCCGCTGTCTCCCTGGTGATTGGCGGCATCGTCATCATGAACATCATGCTGGTCTCGGTCACCGAGCGAACGCGCGAGATCGGCGTCCGCAAGGCGCTCGGCGCGCGACGCCACGACATCATGCTGCAATTTTTGATCGAGTCCGGCACCATGTCGCTAGCAGGAGGCCTGATTGGCGTCTTCGCCGGCATCGCGTTGGCCAAGGTGATTACGCTGGTGATCTCTTTCCCCTCCGTGGTGGCGCTCTGGTCGATCCTGCTCGGCCTTTTTGTGGCCACGGCCGTCGGCTTGTTCTTTGGCGTTTATCCGGCCTACAAGGCGGCCAGCCTTGATCCCATTGTGGCCCTGAGATCGGAGCTTTAAGCATGAGACTGAGCGACTCAAGAGAATCTGTACTGCTGGCGCTCGACACGCTGCGCAAGAACAAGCTGCGCTCCGGCCTGACCATTCTGGGCATCAGCATCGGCATTGCCACGGTGATTCTGATCTCCTCGGCGATCAATGGGTTGAACACCAATATCGCGCAGTTCGTCAACACGCTGGGCACCAACGACCTGTGGGTCTACCACTATGAGGCCTTCGCCCGGCGTGCCACCACCGAAGAACTCAATCGCAAGAAGCTAACCTATGAGGACGCCGTGGCAATGCGCAGTCTGCCGTATGTCGCCGCCGTCGATCCGGAACTGACCTCCCAGAGTAAACAGCCAGAGTCTGGCGTCGGCAGTGTCTCCATCAAACATGGCGCTCACAAGATTCAGAGCACCATCCTGACCGGCGCCACGCCGCAGGTGAAAGAGACCTCCGACATTGAGCTAACGGAGGGCCGGATGTGGACCGATTCCGAAGAGGAGCGCGCCGCCAAGGTGGTCGTTCTGGGCCATGATTCCGCCGAGGATCTCTTTCCCGGCGAAGATCCCCTCGGCAAGGATATCGATTGTGGGGGCAGCATCTTTACCGTCATCGGCGTGCTGGATTTGCAGCCCCAGCCCTTCGGCAGCGGTCGCAATATGCAGGATAACTCCGCCTATTTTCCGCTGACGACTTTCCGCCAGATCCATCCCGAGATCCTGGACTTTTGGATAACGGTGAAGTATGACGATCCCTCGCACAAGCAGTTGGTGATAGAAGAGATTCGCGAGCTGCTGCGCATCCGTCGCGGAGTCAGGCTGGAGCAGGACGATAACTTCGCCATCTTCGGCCCCGACTCGCTGACCCGGATGTGGAATTCGCTGACCGGCGGACTCTTTCTCTTCATGGTCGCCGTTTCCTCGGTCGGCCTGATGGTGGGCGGCGTGGGCGTGATGAATATCATGCTGGTCTCGGTCACCGAACGCACCCGCGAGATCGGCGTCCGCAAGGCCATCGGCGCAACCAGAAAGAACATCCTGCTGCAGTTCACGCTGGAAGCGGTAACTCTGTGCGTGGTGGGCGGAATTGTGGGCATCCTGGCCGGAGCCGTGTTTACGCTAGTTCTGCACTATGCTGTTTCGTTCCTTCATGCCGCGCTCTCGTTTACGTGGGTCACCATCGCCTTCGTTGTCTCCTGCCTCATCGGCCTCATCTTTGGCATCTACCCGGCCTGGAAGGCCGCTTCCATGGACCCCATCGAGGCGCTGAGATACGAGTAATGCAGCTAGAAGCTGTATTCTTACCCCTGTGACAGCGCATGCATTAGCTACATTGATTGAAATTTCGACCACCGTGCTGGCTGTGGCCGGCATGGGCTACTACCTGGCTGCAATGGTGGCGGCGCGGGTCTTTCTGACGGCAAGGCGCGCGCCGTTGGCGGCCTTTGCGCCCGGCGTGAGTGTTCTCAAGTCGCTCAAGGGTCTGGACCCCGGCATGATCGACGCATTCCGCAGTCACTGCATTCAGTCGTACACGGGCGAGTATGAGCTGCTCTTTGGAGTCTCTTCACTCTATGACCCGGCCGCGACAGCCGTTGAACAGTTGAGAGCCGAGTTTCCCCAGCGATCAATTCGGTTGATCGAGTGCCCGGAGCGGCTGGGAACGAACGGCAAAGTCAGCACGCTGGTTCAACTCGTTGCTTGCGCCCGCTTTGACTTCCTGCTCATCAACGACTCGGACATTACCGTCTCGCCGCGCTACCTGGAGCGGGTGATGGCCTGCTTTGCTCCGGCGGAGCACGACGGCAAGGTCGCGCAACAAGTTGGCCTGGTGACCGCGCTTTACCGTGGCCGCGCCCACGGCACGCTGCCTTCAAGGCTGGAGGCGCTGGGCATCGCCACCGACTTCCTTGCCGGAGTGCTGCTCTCGAAGTGGCTGGAGGGCGGCCTGCACTACGGACTCGGCTCCACGCTGGCGGTCAGCCGCGAAGCTCTCGACAGGATCGGCGGACTGCAAGTCCTGGTCGATTACTTAGCCGACGACTACGAGCTGGGGGCGCGTGTGGACAAGGCCGGCTACCGCGTGGCGCTCTCCGCCGAGGTGGTCGAGACGAACATTGCAGCCTACGGCTGGCGAGGCTTCCTCGATCACCAGTTGCGCTGGGCGCGAACGGTCCGCGACGCACGGCCCTGGGGCTATGCAGGACTGATCTTCACACACGGGCTGGGCTGGGCGCTGCTGAACGTGCTGGCCAGCGGAGCGAGCCCACTGAGCCTATGGCTGCTGGGGTTGAGCTTCTTTCTACGGCTCGCGCTGGCCATGACAGTAGGCGCGGAGGTGCTCGGTGACCGCCAGGTACTACCCAGCCTTTGGCTGCTGCTGCTGCTGCGCGATCTGGTTGCCATGGGAGTCTGGGTGGCGGGCTTTGCCGGCAACACCATTGTCTGGCGCGGCGAGCGCTTCACGCTCAAGAACGGGAAGCTGCACAATGTGGATTCACATCGCGCCAGCTAATCCCCCGTAGTCGCCGCAGTTGGATTCTGGTTGCTGATGGCGGCGTAGTCGATGGAGAGACAGGCGCCCAGTTCGCTGAAGTTCTTCTCCCAGCGCGGGCGGTTGTCGGCATCGAGAGCGGTTAGGGCGGATTTCGAGGTGCGCAGAATCTCGTACCAAATGTTCTGCGCCTGCCACAAGTTCAGATCGAAGGGCAGCTCGGCCAGTATGCGGCCCAATGCGAGTGCCCGCTCCAGCGTCTCCAGCGAACCGGAGGAGATTTGCAGATCGATCATGGCGCGCTTCATGCGCCCATCGGCAATGTAAGAGAGCGTGGCCGTATCCAGCGGAACCTGGTCGGCCTTGGCCAGCGAGAGGAAGGAGCGCAGTTGGGGTTGGTCAACGCGGTCGGCCTCCAAAGCGCGGCGCAGGCCGGCGTTAATGGCAAAGCCGGCAGCCAGGGTGAGGGCGGGCGGCTTGGGCAGACCGGCCTGGGAGAGGTAGTGCAGGAGGCTGGCATGGTCTCTGTAGATGGCGGTGAGGGAGTTCTCGATGTCGGAGAGCGTGGTGTTGAGGATGAGCTGCACGATGCGCCGCTGCTCGTCGGTGAAGAGCGAGGTGAGCGAGTAGTCCATGTGGCCGTAGTAACGGTCCACCAGTCGTATCGCTTCGGGGAAGTCGGCGCGCTGCACGTATCCCGCGGCCTGGCTGGCGAAAGCTTCAAAGGCGGCCGCGTCCTCCGGCTCATAGGCCTTGACGGCTGCAGTGATGTTCTGGTCGCCAAAGTGCAGGACGGCGAAGGAGAAGCTCCGCTGCATGCCGGTGATGACGCCGACAATTTTGATCCTGCCAAGGGCGAGCCGTCCACGGCCGGAAGTGTATACGTCGTAGGAGTTGCGCCATACGCGGAAACAGAAGAGGTCGGTCTCCTCGCCAAAGGAGGAAAAAATGGAGCTGATGGCGTAGTGGGCCGCGACCTGTTCAAGGCCCAACTGCTTGGCGCTGACCTGCTCCATGTAGATTTTGGCGCCGTCGCCGGCTGCGGCCACGTTGGAGCGGGCCTCGGCCAGGCGGGCCAGAAAAGCCGGTTCCAGCGGCCCGGCCAGCTCGCCAAAGGTCTCCCGTGCCAGTTGCAGAACCCGCGCGGCATAGGCGATGATCTGCACGGTCTCGATGCCGGAGATGTCATCGAAAAACCACCCACAACTGGTAAACATGAGTTGGGCGTGGCGCTGCATCTCCATCAATTCCAGCCCGCGCACGCGCTCCGGCGCCGTGAGACCGCTGAGTTGATACTTGCGGAAGAATTGTTCTACCGACTGCGGGCTGTGGTCGAGCACGGCCTCGATGTATCCGTCGCGGGCGGCCCAAACGTCGTTGAAGAGCCTGGCGCCCTCCCCTTCGGTCAGCGGGACGAGGGCGTCGCGCAGTTCATTCATGGCCAGGCGGAGTGGCGCGCGCCACGCCTGGTTGGCGCCCGGCTTGCCGCCGTTGCAGCCGCAGTTGGAGCGCCAGCGCTCGACGCCATGCACGCAGCTCCAGGAGGTGTTTTCGACAATCTCGGCTTCGTATTCGGGAGGAAACTGCTCCAGAAAACAGCCGTAGTTGGTCAGCTTGACCGTCGGATCCTCTTCCAGTATCCGCAGCGCGTAGGCTAGGGCCATTTCGCCGTACTTGTGGTGATGGCCGTAGGATTCCCCATCCGTCGCCACATGGACCAGTTGCGGCTGCGCGTTGTCTTTGAAACCGCCCTTGAGCCGCGCGGCTAGGCTCTCACCGGAGTTGAGCAGCCCCTCGAAAGCAATGGCTCGCGAGGTGGGACCGTCGTAGAAAAAAACGGCAATCGCGAGGCCGGAGTCGAAGCGGACGAGGTAGGGGTGGGTGGTGTCCACGCTGGCGTTGGGAGTCTGGGTCCAGCCCCCGCCGTCCTTCATACTGCGGATGCGTTTGCACTGGTGCGGCGCCAGCACCGTGAACTTGATGCCTTCCTGGGCCAGCAGCTCTAGCGATTCATTATCGGCCGCTGTCTCGGCCAGCCACATGCCCTCGGGCAGGATGCCGTAATGATGCTGATAGTCGGCGATGCCCCAGCGAATCTGCGTGATGCGGTCGCGGCGGCTGGCCAGCGGCAGGATGATGTGGTTGTAGACCTGCGCCATGGCCGAACTGTGGCCGCGGTAGCTCTTTCGGCTGCGTTGCTCGCCGTCCAGAATCATGCGATAAGTGCGCGGCGCGTTCTCCATCAGCCAGCTCAGTAGTGTGGGGCCGAAGTTGAAGCTGATGCGCGCATAGTTGTTCACGATACGCGTGATCTTGTTCTTGTTATTGACGATGCGCGCCGCGCCGTTAGGCGAGTAGCACTCCGCGCAGATGCGTTCGTTCCAGTCGTGGTAAGGCGCGGCCGTGTCCTGCGTCTCGACCGTTTCCAGCCAGGGGTTCTCGCGCGGCGGTTGGTAGAAGTGACCGTGAATGCATATAAACCGTTTACTTGCCGACATGAGAACCCCTGCCGGTGTGCCGGCCTGTTGGACCCATTGTAGACGTTATCGGCTGGCAGAGGCTGTGTCGTTAGCCAGATCGCAGGTCCGCCATCAATACCAGCTAGTCACGGAGCTGAAGGGTGTCCAGCGCATTCCTCTTTTGAGCAGCGCCCAGGTTTGGGCACGCGCAGATCATCACCAATGACCATCCATGCCTCTACTGAATAGGTCACCAAATGGAAGGAACGTCATCCTTGCGCATTCACGATTCTGACTACTTGTCCTTCTCGCTCTTGCCGAAGAGTGGAATCGGAATGTGGAAGGGCGCTTCGGCGCTGCTCTGCTTCTTGGCCTTGGAACCGGTGTCCGCGGGGAGCTTGGTGCGCTGGGAGTTGATGCACAGCCAGCCGCCGCGCGCGCGCTCAAAGACGTGGGTGAAGACGCCCTTTTCTTCCACAGGGGCGGTGCCGGCCTTGCGGTGCAGCTCATAGGTGCCATTGGCCACGGCAATATCGCCCAGCATACGCACGGTGATCACCCGCTGCTCCAGATGGAGGGTCTTGTCCTCGCCGGTGATCAGCAGAGCCAGTTGCTGGTTGCGGGTGGTGAAGTCGCCCGAGGCGGAAACATCCATGAACAAGGGTGAGAGCACCAGTTCCAAGGCGTACTGGTCGCGCTGATCAATAGCGTTGTCCCAGGCGTCTTCGATCTTCTGGAACTCTTGTATAGCCGGGCTTTCCGCCGACGCAGCGGCGGACTGGGCTGCGGCCGGAACCGGCGTCGGGGTGAGATTCTGCGCAACACCAAAGCAACCTGAGAGCAGAAATACAGAAACAACAGCCACAAGACGGGTCATATATGCCTGAACTCCAGCCTCAACAGTGAACAGATTCAAGATTGTTCCACCTCCGGAACTAATCACCGTCCACTGCCTACTACATTGATGATAGCTCTTGGACTCGGCTGCCAGGTCGTGGGAAGCATGAATAAAAAGGTACACGGGCATTAATTCAGCGTTTGCAGCCGTTCCGGCTCGTGAAGTGTAATCAGGGAATCTTCGATGGAGATCCAGCCGTCCTTGCGAAACTGGCCCAATGTGCGGGTGACGGTTTCGCGGGTGGTGCAGGCCATGGAGGCCATCTCTTCGTGGGTGAGCAGCAAGGGAAAGCGGAAACCGCCCCCATTCAGATGTTCGCCGATCTGGTGGGCCAGTTCCAGCAGCAGACGCCCCAGGCGGGCAGCGACGGTCTCGGAGAGGGCAATGCGGCAGGCGTCCTGCAAGGCGAAGCGGTACTCCTGGCAGATGCACTGGACGGCGCGCATCTGTGCCTCTTTGTGGCTGCGCAAAAAGGTTTGGAAGCGTTCGCGCTCCACCGGGCGGAGCTGGGCGGCGGTCAGCGTTTCGGCCGAAACCTCGTAGACGCCGTGGGAGAGAACCGCGTAAAGGCCCAGCATGGAGCCCGGTCCAGCCACCCGGACGATCATCTGCCGGTCCTTGTGCTGGCCCGCCGTGAGCTTGAGATAGCCGCCGCAGATCAGATAAAGGAAGCTCGCATCCTCGCCCTGGGTGAAGAGCGGAGCCTGCGCGGGCAGCGAGATAGTACTTGTGACCAATTCCAGATCGGCCAGCACGGCGCTGCCTAGGGAGCAGAACCAGCCGGGGCGGCGATTGCCGCAGACCGCGCATCCCACCGGAATCTGCCGGGCGATGTGCTTCTGCCTTGCTTGCGTTCCCGCCGGGTTCTCTGTGTGCGCCATGCTCATAAACCGCCCGCCTCTGGTTCCATGCCTCCACTTCGACCGTTGACTCAACCCTGCACTCTGCCCCATGGGCCGACCCGAAGTGAAAACGCCCTGTGCCTCCAGTAGACGAGACTCTTGCCTAATTAGAGTTTGCCGGAGCCGCCTACATTATGGATGTGATGGGCCTCACGTCTATGTAGCGCTTCGGCAATACGGAGGATTCCACCCGGCAAGTAAATTTAGTCCACGCAGCCGGCTTTGTTCCGACGTTGCGCATGCTCCTGGTTTAGCGGCTAAGGGAAACAGTGACGGTTGAAAACGGAAGAACTCCCTGATTTGCCGAATACTCATCCATGAAGCTGAATGTGTTCATTTTTGCACAGCCACAACGCCGAAATCCTGTTGTTCTTCCGAAGGCAGTGTCTTCTCCATTCCGCTGTTGACGGTTCCCGGGAAAAGGCAGTGCTCTCGACGAGGGTATTCAATTTCCTTGGCTTCACGTGGTGAGTATGAAAAAATGAGTGTATTTGGGAATCCACGTCACTTTGAAACAGGAAACCAAATGATGCAATTAACCTCTTCAACGTATGTGACGTGCATCACCGCAGCAATGATGATGAAACCGTAATCTTCCGGTCATGAAGTGATGCTCCGCACAATGAGTGCCTTCCGCAACAGCGTGACCGTTACACCTGCCGCCTGACCGGCATTCCCTTGGGGAATCTGCCGCTTTGAGTTGCCGGACGCCGGTATGATTGTTTGCAGAAGTCGCTCATGAGAGCACCAAAGGTGGTATTCGATGCATAGAGATGGGCCTGTCGCGCAGTTGTCGATCAGTGCGGTTCCGGGCAAGAGGCCGGGGTTGCGAGCGTGTTTGATGTTGTTGCTGGGCGCAGGGATATTGTGCGTCCCTGTATTGGCGGCTCAGGCGCCCGGCGATCAGCCGGCCCCCGCGCAGGTCAAGGATGCCGCGCCCTCGGATTTTGTAGGCGCTGAAACCTGCGCAACCTGCCACGACGAGGTGGCCAAGAAGTTTGCCGACAACCCGCACACCAGGATGGCTCTAATGCACGGCAACTCGGCGGGGGTCACCTGCGAGAACTGCCATGGCGCGGGCAAGGGGCACGTGGACGGTGGCGGCGACGTAAGCAAGATTTTCAATCCCGGCAAGGCTTCCTCCAAAGAGGTGGACGCCAAGTGTCTGGGCTGCCACGCGGGAGCGCATCCAAACTTCGATCGTTCTCCTCATGCCAAGGCGAATGTGAGTTGCCTTGGCTGCCACAGCGTCCATGCGGCCGGTGCCCCGGATCACCTGCTTAAAGCTGCCCAGCCCACACTCTGCTTCCAGTGCCACACCGATGTCAAGCCGGCGTTCTCCATGCCCTTCCACCACAAGGTGAACGAGGGGCTGGTACAGTGCTCCGACTGCCACGATGTGCACGGCACCTTCGGGAATAACAATCTGAAGTCCACAGCCGATCAGAATGCGATCTGCACCAAGTGCCACGCTGAGGTGCGTGGGCCTTACGTGTACGAGCACGCCGCGGTCAAGGCGGAAGGGTGCATGGCCTGCCACACACCGCATGGCTCGCAGAACCCCCGGCTGTTGAATATGCCGTCGATCAACACGTTGTGCAACCAGTGCCATAGCCCCGTTGCGGCCGGCACGGTTCACGGCATGGGCCAGGGATCTGCGGAGTTGCAGCCCTGCATCGACTGCCACACCATGATCCATGGCTCCAACATCGACCCGTATTTCAAGAGGTGACGGAGCTGGGCCGCGCCCTCCAGACGATCAATCGGAAGGCGCGGCCCAAATCCCGCACCAACGCTGCACGCGAGTTCAAGATTTCGATTTCAGCAACAATGTTCTTCCAAGTGAGGCTTCACATGAAGAAGATAGGCTGGTTTTCCCGGCTGTCCAATCAACATCAACAGCCCTCTCCCGCAAGGATCCGGCGCATCGCTGGGGGCATTGGAGTCGCCATTTTACTGATGACGGGCAGCGCTGCCGCCCAGAATCCGACGCCCGCCGCCCCATTACCGGCGCCGGAAGCACAGATTGCCGCCCCGCAAGGATACGCCATCCACCAAAGCGTGGATATGGGCGGGCACATCGTCGGTCTCACCGGCAGTGGGGCCATGTACGATACGCTGGTCAATATCCAATCTGGGCCACGTGTGCTGGGCGAGACCTTTGAGATGCGTGCGCTGCCGGGCAACAAGCATACCCTGGTCGACACCCTCAGCGCCTTTGGCACCGGCTTCGGCGGCGATCCGAACAGCTTCTCCAAACTGGACGCCTCTAAGGGCAAAATCTACGATTTCTCGGGAACCTTCCGCCGCGACCGCCAGTATTTCGACTATGACCTGCTGGGCAACCCGAATATCACCACCGGGCAGTCGATTCCCATCGGCCCTTCCGCTGCGCCAACCGGCTCGCTGGCCTGGCCGCAGGTGAACCAGTCGCCAGTAATGTACAACACGGTGCGCCGCATGATGGATACCAGCCTGACGCTTTTTCCGCTCTCGACGCTGACCTATCGCGTGGCCTACTCGCATAATATCTTCCAGGGCCCGACCCAGAGTCCAAGCTATAACATCGGCCTGTACAATGCCCTGCTGGCAGAGTATCAGCGCAACAGCACCGACGATTTCACCGGAGCAGTCGATTGGAAGCCGGTGCAGGGAACCAGGCTGACCTTTGAAGAGCAGGTCGACCACTACAAGGCGGACTCCTATTTTACGCTGTCCCCCAGCCAATTCATGGTGCAAGAGGCGGACGGCACACCGGCCTACCTGGGCAACTGGGACAGCCAGGTCGCCTACGGCATCGCCGCTTGCAACAAGACCAGTATGATCAATGCAACCACCATTCTCTATGCCAACTCCAGCGGTGGGAAGCCGATTATCGATCCAGCCTGTGATGTCGCAACCAGCTATATGCGCTCCCAGCCAACGCGCATCCTCTATCCCACTGAGAGCTTCCTGCTGCAAAGCTCCAGCATCAAGAACGTTTCGATGAACGGCGATTTCCGCTATACCAACGCCAACATGAGCCTCCCCAATTACTACGACAACTTCCAGGGCCTGGATGGGGCGGCCCGCTCGATCACCTATATAGCCAACGCGAATGCTAATCGGGAGGTCGTTTCCGCCGACTATGGCTTCGTATGGCAGGCGATGAAGACGTTCACTCTCGCCGATCAGGTTGACTACTCTAATGTTCACCAGCCCGGAACCAACACTTTCACCAGCAAGACTACTCTATCGACGCCAGTCACAGCGGGCAATGAGACCATTAACTACACTGGTCCGCTGACCACAACCACCGCTGCCAATGGCGCCTCATCCTTCACGGGAGCATTCGGAATCAATATTCCGGCGCCGGCTTACTTTGGCCAGCGCTTCCTGACCAACAACCTGACCGGAAGCTGGGAGGTCTCTCCGCGCGCCACCCTCTCGCTTACCTACCGCTATCGCACCCACATGATCGCGGAGAACCTGTTCGCCTCCACTGGCAGCGGTGCCACCTTCGTGATCACCGATCCCGGCGGCAATCCCGGGAACATTCCTTTGGCGGCCGGCGCCACCAACGACGGCACCGTAACTATTAACGAAAACGGCGGAATCTTCAATGTTGCGTTGCGCCCCACCAGTAACTGGGAGCTCAATGGCACGGTCGAGGCTCTCTACGACGACAACGCCTTCACCCCGGTAGGACCGCGCCAGACCCGGCACTACAGGGTGCATACACGGTACCGGCCTAGGCCCTGGGCAACGCTTTCGGGTGCATTCAACGACCTGGAGCGGCATAACAACACGAATTACACTGGTGCAGCAACCATCGACGGCCCGCTTAACCATGTCGATTACAGCCGGGTTGGAAGCCTGGGAGCGGTGTTGACACCCAATGAGCACTATGGCTTCGATTTCAACTACGCCTACACCGATGTCTATGCGGCGACCAACATTTGCTATCTGAACGGCGCCACGGCAACCTTGCCCGGCGCTGTCCCTACGCCCACCACAACTCTATGCCCCGGCGTTTTCGCCAGGGGATCGACGACCGTGCTCTCCGATTGGGGGCCTGCCAGAGACTTTATGGATGCTCCCACGCAGTACGTTTCAGTGGCCCTTAGCATGACACCCAACAAGAAATTCCATTCCGATATCGGCTATCGCATCAGCGATGTGAACGGCAGCCGGTTCTTCAACGATGCGCGCGATGTCAACGGTTCGCTGGTTTCAAAGTATCAGTCCCCCTTTGTGAAACTCGCGTGGACGGTTCATTCGGGATTGATTTGGAAGGCTGAGTACAACTACTTCGGATATGGCGAAGGCGGTCCATCAGGCTCACCGTATTGCAGCAATGCAACCACTTCGACAGCGACGATTGTTCCTTGCAACTCGGCGTCGATCGCCGCCTACCCGACAGGTCTAACCGAACCGTCATCCGGATTGACCGCGCCGCGGAACTTTCATGCGAATAACGTGACAATCGGAATGCATTACGAGTTCTGACGGTTGGGCCTGGCCTTTTAACTATCGGCGCAGTTCCCGATCGTCAGGGGCTGCGCCCTTTCATGTGATATGGTTGTTCTCGCCATTCGGTTTACGGCCCCACGACTCTTTCCGGTCAACGGGGTTGTAGTATGTAGCAGAATCCGCACGGCAAGTGCTTCTTTCGCGCATTCCTGCCGGCAAAAGCTCAAGGAGTTTCACAATGACAAAGATGATTCGTTCCCAGTTGGTGTTGGCCGTTGTGGTCTCTTTGGCCGGCGCCGTGTGCTTTGCCCAATCCGGCGGCGAAGCGACCTACAAAGCCAAGTGCCGGAGTTGCCATGGCTCGGCCGGCGTCCCTAATCCGGGGATGGCCAAGATGATGGGCGTGAAGCCAGTCTCCGACCCTGCGATTCAGAAGCTCACGGTGCCTGAGATGGTTGCCTCCGTCAAGAACGGCAAGGGCAAGATGAAGCCGGTTGTGGGACTCACCGACGCGCAGATCAAGGATGCGGTGACGTACTACAAGGCCTTGAAGTAGGAAGTACAATTGATCTGGAAAGTGTAATCAGGCCCGCCGTTATCGGCGGGCCGTCCGTTTGAGAGCGAGGGAATAAGGTGCCATTGTTGCAACAATTCCGTGAGAATTGGGTACGGCCAGCATTGTTTTTTGGCAATAATCCCATCAGCCTCGCCGGCGGAGCGATCACCACCGCCTCCGGCGTTACCATGATTGGCTATTGGCTGATGGAGATCTTCGGGCGGCCCAACGACAACCCCTATCTTGGCATCATCTTCTTCTTGCTTCTGCCGGCCGTGTTTATAGCCGGATTGGTGTTGATCCCGGTAGGCGTGTGGGCGCGCCGCAAGAAGCTGCAAAAGGCAGGGCAGATTCCGGCAGAATTCCCCAAAATCGATCTGAACGACCGCATCTTCCGCC
>Ga0181527_1003574_pt1 | contig 13881 bp, 10 predicted proteins | sample PEATcosm2014_Bin_30_FD_119762 | JGI IMG/M metagenome (GOLD analysis project Ga0181527, IMG submission 119762) | Peatland microbial communities from MTU Mesocosm Facility, Houghton, MI, USA - PEATcosm2014_Bin06_60_metaG | ecosystem: Environmental > Terrestrial > Soil > Wetlands > Peat | place...
CCGCCAGCAGGAGATGGCCCGCGTCACCTTCGACGCCTCCCAGCACGAGATGCTTGATGTGGGCTTATCGGAGTCTACAGATCGAGGCGTGACGCTGAGAAGGACGCTTTCTTTCCTTGAACTCGTGCGGGAGGAGGTGAAGCAACGCACCTTCCAGGTCCGCCAGTACGCCGTACTGGAATCTCTTTACAGAGGCGCGACGGGCTGGCGCCAGGCGCTGATTTTCAGGCTGCTGCACCGTTTCGGTGACCCCATGTACCTCGACGCGCAACAAGCCGACGAGGAAGAGCAGCAATCCCTACGCAAAATAGGATTCGGCTACGAGCCGCCGGGCGAGCCCGAGCGCCAGGAACTTCTCCGACTGCTGGAGGAGGAAATCGCCAGCGTGCGGGAAGAATTCGCCTATGCGGAAAAGGCGAATGAGGAGAGAGCGGCGATAGAACGGGACGCCTGCCTTGCTCCGGAGGGGGAGACGTGGAGGATGATGCTGAGGCAAGAAGCCGCCCTGGACCACTCCATTGACCGCAAAGTGAGGATACTGCTGAGGCTGCGGAAGGATCTTAGCAACCTGCCGGTCGCCCCTGCCGGCCAGGATGATGGTGTGGGGATGGAGAACACAGAGGAGACCATCGAAAGCGACATTTCGGCACAGACCCCGCAGGGTGTGGAAGCAGTGAAAGACTTAAAATTGAACGAGCAATGCAGGAATGTCTATGAAAACAAAGGGCCGCTGTGGAAAACTGGCGGAGAAGCGGGAATGTCTATGAAAACAGATGTACTTAGCCCATTAAGGCGGGAATGTCGTTGAAAAGACAGGATTCAGGATTCGGGATTCAGGAAGTGAAAGAGCCGGTGCGGCTTTGCCGCCTGGTGTGCGGAAAGGCTTCGCCTTTCCGAGGGCCTGCGCCCTGACCAACCCCTCGGCTCGGCTGGAAGGCTCAGCCTTCCAGCCGAGCCGAGGGGGAGAAGGGAGGCTGTTTGCGCCGGAAAGCCAGAGGCTTTCCGCAAGGCAGGCGGCGGAGCCGCTTTTTCCGCGATTTTGACGCGAGCCTGGTGCATACACGAAACGCAATCGCATGTCACCTACGGCGTCGGTTATAATGCTCACCTCCGGATCAGACGCCGGCCGTCAGGCCGAAACCGCTGGAAGCGCTCGCGGAAACGGAGGAGCACTTCTCGTAACGCAAACGGCAAATTGGGTAGTGGTACAGTTTGAAATTTTTGCCCCTTGACTCGGCCTCCCCACATGCCATCATGGGAGGATGAAAAAGAAAACGACCGCTCCCGCTAGAAAGACCAAAGCCCCCTCACCGAAACGCCAGCCAAAAGAAGATTTTTGTCAGACGGCTTATCGGACAGTGCAAGAGACAATTCGTCGGAGCGAGGGGAAATAAGTTTGGAGGCTGCGGAAAGGTCTTAAGTTATCAACGTGGCGGCGGTGTACTCAATGGTATGCACTCGCCTCCGCCTATTCCGCAGCCATAATCAATAGGGTCGGAAATCTGTTGACACGGCTGATAGGTTTGCTATACTGGGTTGTTCGACTCCATTGGAGGTCTTGCCCCCGGCAGAAGGATTGCTCCCACGATCTGGTCACGATCTGCCGGGGTCACCAAGTACCACTCAATGACAAGCTGGACGCTGCCGTTTGAGTGGCGAATGATTGTGATGCTCATAATGAGCATCATCCGGTGTCACCCCCCTTCAGCCCTTAGATTCGGGAGGACCAGTTCGCGCTGGTTCCCTTTCCGTTAGGGCACATCGGAAATCCGACCCTCAAGACCTCCTTTCTGCCCTTACGGTTCAATTAGTTAGAGGGAACTAACCCATTGAACCTTCAGGGCTTATCAGAAGGGAAAGTCGCCAGAAACACGAAAGCCCGCCAGACTCCATCTCTGGTCTTGGCGGGCTTAAGAGGTACTTAGTCTTTCCCTCTTCCTTCCCAACTTTCAATACCAGTATGGACCTATTTTGCCTTTTTGTCAAGATGTGACTAGCCTAACAACTACCGAGCAGTTACACCGACCGGGCAAGAGGCATAGAAGGAGGTGACATTTTGCGTGCCCCGATTGACAAACGAATGGTACTGCCCTATCCTCGAAAACCACCATCCAAGAGAGGTTCGGAGCGAATGACACTTTGCATCGCGGCCAAGTGCGCAACCTGCATGGGAAGCCCCCGCCCAGCAATTGTGCTGTGTGCTGACAAGCGGCTTGAGACATCCTCGGCGGGTGCGGACTTTGGATTCAAGTTCGAGGACTTGGGGCAAGGATGGGTAGCTATGCTATCGGGCACTGTTGCCCACGCACTAGAACTTTGCGCCCAGTACCGTTTCCACCTGCTTGACAAGGAAATCACGGATCACAATGTCGTAGATATCTTCACGGAACCAGCCAAGGGGCAACTCGTCAAAGCTGAAGTTAGTGATCTCGCTTGTGATGTTCTGGTTTGTGGTTTCATCGACGAGCAACCGTACATCCTAGGTGTTGACGGTCAAGCAGAGGTGACGCGGAAGGGGCATTTTGCTACGATAGGGAACGGCGGTTATAATGCTGACGCCATGCTACACTATAGGCAGCAACACAGCAGTATGTCCTTTATCCGTACCCTGTACCATGCATATGAGGCCAAGGTATTCTCTCAATCGGCCCCAGGTGTCGGTGAAAAGACGGACGTAGCCTTCATCACGACGCACGGTGTGTGCAGGTTTCTCAACAGTAAGGGGTTGAATTATCTTGAGTCTTTCCGTCTGAGTTATGGTCCGCAGTCCACCTTAAAGATTCCTGACGAACAACTCCCCGGCACATTCATCGCCACTTGGCAGGAGCGGAGAGATACGCACGAGGCGCAAAGCTAGCCTTGTCCTTTAATCCTGTCCCATCTAGCCATTACAGCCCGCCGAGCACTTTCGCTTCTTTGTTCCGCGGTCATCCTTGCGGCCCGTGCAGGCCCACCTAGCTTTCCACCTTTGCGGCCTTGCTTCACAAAGTATTCTTTGATCTCGGGAGGTAGTTTCTTTGTCATGCCCCGATTATTACATAACCCCCTCACGTAATCAACAGGCAACTTCACAATGCCCATTGACATTCGTGAGGGGGTCACGTATAATCAGTTTGCGGGTGGGGGGAGAAGAGGATGAATAATCTGGACCGAGAGAAGCAAATTCAAGTGGTGTCGGCCCTAGTCGAAGGTAATTCAATTAGCTCAACTGTTCGGATGACCGGTGTTTCCAAGGTCACCATCCTGAAACTCTTGGCCGCCCTCGGCCCGGCCTGCGCGGATTACCAGGATAGAGTCTTCCGCAATCTGAAGTGTCGGCGCATTCAGTGTGACGAGATTTGGGCCTTCTGCTATGCCAAGGAAAAGAATGTGCCTTCCGAATTAAAAGGGAGATTCGGGTACGGCGATATATGGACATGGGTTGCCATTGATGCCGACACGAAATTGGTTCCCTCGTTTATGATTGGCCATCGGGACACTCGCACGGCTCATATATTCATCGAAGATTTGGCATCCCGGCTTGCACATCGGGTACAGCTTACAACCGATGGACTCCGGGTATACCTGGATGCCGTTGAAAGCTCTTTCGGCTGTGACATCGACTATGCGCAACTTGTGAAGTTGTACGAATCCTCGCAAGAGGAAACTCGGTACAGTCCTGCCGAATGGGTTGCCAGTGAGATCAGGAGAGTAACCGGGAACCCGGATGCCAAGTATATCAGCACGTCTTATGTGGAACGGCAGAACCTTTCAATGCGGATGGGAATGCGGCGATTCACCCGGCTGACGAATGGGTTCTCGAAGAAAGTGGAGAATCACGCTTACGCCGTGGCGCTGTTCTACATGCATTACAACTTCTGCCGGATTCACAAAACGCTAAGAGTTACCCCGGCAATGGAAGCCGGGATCGCGGACCATATCTGGAGCATCGAAGAGTTATTGAACGTACTTCCCAAGTCAATCGCGGGGCCACGCGGGCCATACCGGAAATGCTCGGGGTGACCACCCTCTAGGCCCCGCCGATCCATTAGCAAGTTCTATTGAATGGGGGGCCATCATGAGGCGTAGACGAATGACTACTCTTGTTGTATTCTTGCTCGTCATGTGCCACGCCCTTAAGGTCTTGTTCCATGGATTTACCGCCGCAGACGCTTGGCTCCTGATTATCGAATTGGTTGTTGTAGTGCTGATAGCCGACGAAAGGATCAGGTCTTGGAGACATGACCGCAGAGCCAAACAACTGCTGGATTTGATATTGAAAGGGGAGGATTTGCGCGATGCCATTCCCGCAGGGAACGAGCCGGTGATCCTCCAAGAGAGATGGGCAACCAAGGTACGGCAATGGACAGAGGATGCAACAGAAGTGGTTCGGAAATATGGACCCTATGCACGGAAGCTCTTCCAGCAGAATCAAGGGGGGAGTGACTATTTGCTTCCCCCGCCGACTATCGCGGATGCAAATAGAGACCTGCAATACTCACTAGGCAACCATCTACGAGCCCTTGAGACGATTCTCGGAGACAGGAGATTTACCGTAGGCTGGTTTTGACGGGTCCAGCCACCGCCCGAAAATTTCAAACTGTACCACTACCGCAAATTGGCTATGGGCCACCAATCACCATAGGAGTTCGGCACAAGCCCTGAAGAGGAGCGTCAAAGGTGCGAATCAGAAAGGCGGTCATCACAGCAGCGGGAGGGAATCAACGGGCGCTTCCGCTACAGACCCTCATCCACGACGGAGCGGAAAAATCCGTTCTGAACATCCTGATCGAACAGGCCCTCACCGCGAATATTGGCGAGATCTGCGTGGTGGTCTGGCCGGGCGACGAGACCCGCTACGCGCAGGCCGCTGGCAATCTGGCCGGAGCGGTGCGATTCGTGCCCCAGCAGCAGCCACCGCGGGGATACGGCCACGCCATTTACTGTACGCGCCAATTCGTGGCCGATGAGCCCTTCCTGCACATGGTGGGAGATCACTTGTACGTGAGTGCGGCGAAGCCCGGCGTGCAGCGACTGGTGGAGTTGGCTGAGATCGAGTCGTGCTCCGCCTCCGGGGTCCAGCCCACCCGCGAAAGCCTGCTCTCCCGGTTTGGCGCCGTGGCGGGACGCCGAATGTCCGGCCGGGCCGGCGTCTATCGTGTGGAAACGGTCATCGAAAAACCAACGCCCACGGAAGCCGAACAGCGCCTCATGGTGCCGGGAATCCGCGCGGGCTACTACCTCTGTTTCTTTGGCATTCACGTTTTCACTCCCACCGTGATGGAGATCCTGGGGCGGATGCTGGAGAGTGCGCCCAGCGGCGCCCTCACGCTTTCCGCTGCTCTCGCCGAACTCGCCCGGCAGGAGCAGTACCTGGCGCTGGAAGACACTGGCCGGCGTTATGATCTCGGCGCTCGCTACGGATTGCTCACCGCGCAATTGGCCCTGGCGCTGAATGGGCGTGACCGCGATGAGGTGCTTACACACCTGCTGGAACTACTGGCGGAGCGCGAGATGACCGCTCCGTCTGACGGGGGCAAGAGTTGAGCCTGCTTACCGATGTCATAACCGCTGGCGATGCGGAGACTCGCAACCGTTCGCTGGACGCGCTGTGTCGAGCTGCGACACTGGAAGAACTGCGGCTCGAATGCCAGGCGCTCGACCGCTTCCGGCGCAGCAGCGACAATCTCTACGAGCGCGTGCGAGCCCTATTCCTCCTCTATGCCATACATCGCTTTCACATCTCCACACGCGAGTTAGCGGCTTCACACGCGCTGATTCCTTTCGCAGGTTACACCAACCTCCTCAAGCGCAGGTTCGAAGAAGCTCTTGATATCTTCCTAGCCGCGCAGGCCGTTGCCGGACCGAGCGCTGCCCTTTCCAGCGCGCTGGCCGCAGGCTACCGCTCGCTGGGATTTCAGACTCTCGCAGACCAAGTGCGGCGCAGCGTGCGCTCTGTGCGCGGCAATCAGTGGATGTTCCGCGCCGCTCACCCGGAAGACGCGCCCCTGCGGATTCGCCCCGAGCTGCTGAAGCGCGAGACCCCCGATGATCTCTTCCCCATCCTGCGCGAGGCCACGCCGGTGCGCATGGACCTGAGCCATAGCGGGTGGAGCGATATTTTCTTTCTGGGGATGGATTTCCCCGAAGGCGCCCGTGTGCTCAACATTTCCATCGACCTGAGCGTGCGCGGCGCCGGCGCCCCGAAGCCCCCCGTTGAAGCATGGTTCCGCGTCATCGATCAGCCGGTGCTACGCCTGGTCAGCGTTGACCTTCAGTGCAGCGCTGAACTCAGCTCCATTGCCGAAGTTTTCGATTTCGCGCACGACTACCTGGGCTTGCTCAAGGCCGCGGTTATAGCCTCCGGCATCGTACCACCGGGGATGGAGGGCGCCACTCAGCCCCTCACCGACGTACTGACCCATTTGACAGGCCGGCCCGGCCACGGCATCGAAATCGTCAGTAAGGTGAACGATATTCCCCGCGGCTCACGCTTGGCGGTGTCCACCACCCTTCTGGCCTGCCTCATTTCCTTGTGCATGCGCGCCACCAACCAGATCCGCACGCTCACCGGCGGCCTTTCCGAGGATGACCGCCGCTTGGTGGCCGCGCGCGCCATTCTGGGCGAATGGCTGGGGGGCTCGGGAGGCGGCTGGCAGGATTCCGGCGGGGTGTGGCCGGGAATCAAGCTGATTCACGGGGTCCCAGCCCAGGAGGGTGATCCGGAATTCGGCATCAGCCGCGGCCGGTTGTTGCCCAACCACCAGATTCTTGGCCCCCAGGAGGTGTCACCGGAAACGCGCCAGCAACTTCAGCAAAGCCTGGTGCTCGTCCACGGCGGCATGGCGCAGGATGTTGGCCCCATTTTGGAGATGGTGACGGAGAAATACCTGCTTCGTTCCGAAAGTGAGTGGCACAGCCGGGGCGAAGCCGCGCTCATCTTCGATGACCTCATTGCACGCTTGAGGAGCGGGGACGTTCGCGCCCTGGGCGCCCTGACGGAGCGCAATTTTAGCGGCCCCATTCAAACCATTATTCCCTGGGCCGGAAATCTATACACCGACACGCTGATACGCCGCGTGCGCGGGGAGCTGGGCGATGACTTCTGGGGCTTCTGGATGCTGGGGGGAATGTCAGGCGGAGGCATGGGTCTTCTTTTTGCTCCGCATACGAAAGCGCTGGCACAGGAGCGCTTGCAGGCCATCATGAGCGCCGCCAAACGGGAGATGGAACATGCGGTGCCCTTCGCCATGGAACCCGTGGTCTACGATTTCGCGGTCAACGAACATGGCACTCAGGCCACGCTCCTCGAAGGCGACTCGGCGCTGATGCCGGCGGGCTACTACCCCATGGCTGTGCCCACGCTTCTTCGCATGGAATCCCGTCTGCTTTCGCCCCTGCGCCGCATGGAGCTCGAACGCTTCACCGCCGCCTGCCACACCGTGCCGGAGTTCCAAGGAATGGTGCAGCACGTCTTCGAGCACCTCATCCCGCAGAGCCCGCAAAAAGCCGACCGCTCCCAAAGCCTCGAGGCGCTGCTCGAAGCACATGGATTCGATCGCGTGGAGCATGAGCAGATCCAGGCGGACTTGCGCGGCGGCCGCGTGGGGCTGGCGCAGAATCGCCTTCCCGTCAGCAGCCTGATCGCCGACGTTGGCGCCGAAGATCTCTATGACGCCACCGAGGGTGTGGCGCCCAAATACCACGAAATGGGCAAAGATGCCCTGGCGGCGGGAAGGGTGGCGGTGGTTTCGTTTGCCGGCGGCGCGGGCAGCCGTTGGACGAAAGGCGCGGGCGTCGTCAAGGCGCTTAATCCCTTTTGCCGATTGGGCGGAAAGCACCGCAGCTTCGTCGAGGTACACCTGGCCCGCAGCCGCCGCACGAGCCGCCTCTGCGGCACGGCTCTGCCCCACGTCATCACCACCAGCTATCTGACGCACGATGCGATCCAGGCGCACCTCCGCACCCAGCGCAACTATGACTACCCCGGCCCCTTGCTGATCTCACCCGGACGCTCCATCGGGCTGCGGTTTGTGCCCATGGAGAGGGACCTGCGATTTGCCTGGGAAGAACTGCCGCAGCAAATGCTCGACGAGCAGGCGCAAAAGGTTCGGGACAGCCTGCGCGCCACGCTCATCGCTTGGGCCCGGCACATGAGCGAAGGCGCCAGCTATACTGATAACGTACCGATGCAATGCCTGCACCCGGTAGGCCACTGGTACGAAGTGCCCAACATGGTTAGAAACGGCACGCTCCAGCGGCTGTTACAGGAAAGGCCCTGTTTGAAATACCTGATGGTTCACAACATCGATACCACGGGGGCTGACGTGGACCCGGGGTTGCTTGGTTACCACATCGCGGAGGGGGCGGCGCTTACTACCGAGGTTATTGCGCGGCAGGTGGAAGACCGCGGCGGCGGCTTGGCCCGCGTCGATGGCCGCTTGCGCCTGATCGAAGGTCTCGCGCTTCCCAGTGAAGAGATCGAATCACTCCTCTCCTGGTATAACAGTGCGACCTATTGGATCGATATCGACCAACTCCTCAGCATGTTCGGACTGACCCGCGATGATCTTACGCACACGGAACGAGTGAACAACGCGGTGCGAATGCTGGCCGCCCGCATGCCCACCTACATCACGCTGAAGGACGTCAAGAAACGCTGGGGGAAGGGTCAGGAAGACGTCTTGCCCGTGGCGCAGTTTGAAAAGCTGTGGGGCGACATGACTAGCCTTTCGGAATTTCCCTGTCGTTTTGTGGCCGTGTCCCGTAAGCGTGGACAACAACTCAAAGAACCGGCGCAGCTCGACGGTTGGCTGCGCGATGGGTCCGCGGCCTTCGTCGAGTCCCTGTGCGACTGGAGCCATTGACTCCCGCCGCGGCGGATGGGCCGGCGGGCATTTCTTCTCACCCTTGCCCCGATCCGTGACCGTAGCCTATTTCATCACCGGCATCTCCAGAGAGATTTGATGAGGTTGAGCATCGGCCTTCCCATAGATCCTGAGCGGCTTGCATCAGATTGTCCGGCCTGCCGAGATCACGCCAATAATATTCATCGGCCCGAAAGGCGAGGATTTTTTCTTCGCGGGCGGCGAGGTGCAGATAGGAGGTGATGATGGAGAAAACGCCTTCGTCCATCATCAGTGCAAACAGGCGAGGAGAAATAACGTGGATGCCGGAAAAAGCCAGCGCCTGCGCCTGCTGTGAAGATCGCACAAATTCGATCTGTTGATCGCGCCCGGATCGCCGGCCGCAAAGCTGGAGTTGCTCGTCGAAGATAAGGTATCGAGAAGTCTCCCGGTCTTGCACCGCCAACGTGGCGAGAGCCTGCTTTTCAGTATGAAATTGCACCATGCGGCGGAGATCGATCGTGCTGATGACATCGACATTGTGCACAATGAACGGCTCTTCAACGCGCTTCGAAACCTCGAGGAAAAAATAGGCGGCCTTTTTCAGGCCGCCGCCGGTGTCGAGCAGAACCTCCTCGCGAGAGACTTCGATGCGCATGCCGAAGTTATGGTTCGTTTTCAGATAGTCGAGAATCATGTCGGCAAAGTGATGCACATTGATAATCACCTCGCGAATCCCATAGGCGCGCAAGCGAGAAAGTGTGATTTCCAACAGCGTGCGGCCGGCGACTTCCACCAGCGCCTTGGGGCGATCGTCGGTGAGCGGGCGCAAGCGCGTACCAGGACCGGCGGCCAAAATCATCGCTTTCATTTGCCCAAATCCTCCAAGTCAGGCAGTGAGTCAATTTGATGCTGTAGCGGCGAGTTTATCCGTCAGCCGACGGACCAAATGGTCCGTCAACCGACGGATAAAGCCGCCTCTACATCAAATTGACCCACTACCCCAAATCGCGATGCCGCACCACGACCTCCACCCCGTTCCTTCCGCGCAAACGGTTCGCCAATTGCTCCGCCAGATAGACCGACCGATGCTGGCCGCCGGTGCAGCCGAACGACACCATCAAGCTCTTGAAGCCGCGACGCTGATAATTGCTCACGCTGGCCTCCACCAGCGACATGACGCTGGCGAGGAACTGGTGCACGCTCTCTTGCTGATTGAGATAATCGATCACCGGTGCCTCTTTGCCGGTGAGAGTTTTGAAGCGCTCTTCCCGTCCGGGATTCGGGAGGCTACGGGCATCGAAAACGAATCCGCCACCATGCTCGGTCTCGTCCTTCGGCAAGCCTCGGTGAAATGAAAAACTGAAAATTCGCACCGTGAGATTTTCTGCTTCGGAAGCGAGGCTCTGCAGTTTCTCCGACCCCAGCATGCTTTTGAAGGCGTCCAGCAGCGTGGGCAGCGGGATAGGCAGCTTGACGTTGTGATGCAGCCAGCGCAAGCTCTTCAGCGCGTACGGAACGCTTTGCAGAAAGTGAGCTTTGCGCTCGTAGAAGCCGCGAAAGCCATAAGCGCCCAGCGCCTGCATGATGCGCACGTAAACGTAGGCATAGTAGTGCTGCATGAAGACGTCGCGCTCGAGCTTGATGAAACCGGCAAGCGTGTCGAGATAACGATCGAGCAATTGTTGGCGCAGCTGCGGCGGCAGATCGGCCTTGCCATCGTACAAAAGAGAGGCAATGTCATATTGCAGCGCCCCTCGGCGGCCGCCTTGGTAATCCAGAAAAGATGGATGGCCGTCGCGCAACATGACGTTGCGTGATTGAAAATCCCGGTAGAGAAAGTAATTGCGGTCGGCGCCCAACAAGAACTTCGTCAAGCGCCCGAAATCGTCTTCCAGCGCTTGTTCGTTGAAGGGGATGGCGGCGAGCCGGAGAAAGTAGTACTTGAAATAATTCAAATCCCAAGCCATGGACTGGCGATCGAAGCTCGAGCGCGGATAGCACACTTTGTAATTCAAATCGCGGCCGGCTTCGATCTGGAAGCGTGGCAACACGGCAACAACTTTGCGATAGGCTTCCACGGCCTCGAAAGCAATGTTCTCGCCGGCACGATTTTTCGAGAGAAAGTCAAAAAGCGTCGTGTCCCCCAGGTCTTCTTCGAGATAAGCGCCGTGGCTCAAATCTTCAGCATAAATTTCCGGCACCGGCAGACCGTGCCGGCGAAAATGCCTGGAGAATTCGAGGAAAGCGATATTCTCTTCGCGTACGTCATACAGAATGCCAATGGCGCTGAATTGTTCGCTGGCAAGCCGGATGATTTTGCGCCCCGAACCGCCGAGCTGGCCCTGAAGCGGCTGCACCCGCGCGACCGGTGAGTGGAAATGCTGCTCAAAGAGTTTTTTGAGAACGTCCATGGAGATGACTTCCAGCGATTGAGTAACCGCTACAAAGATATCATCGAACGCACGATCCGAGAAACGGTAAGGTCCATGTGAAGCGAAAAGGCGACGAAGGGTCCCGGCATCCCCAACCGCCGCCTCTAATACCACCTTCGGATCTGTCATGCTGAGTCCCGACTTGTCGGGACGAAGCATCTCGGCATTATTTTTCGCACTGATTGCGCTGTCAAATGCGGGGATTCTTCTCCGGCATGGCGGGATCAGAATGACACACGGTGGGGTTATGTTCTACCAATGACGGACGGTGCGCATGAGAGGTCAGTAATGATAAAATCTCCAGTGACGTGAAACTTAGAGCCTTGCCATTCTTGTGCAGTCTGGCGTTATTCATCGGAGGTTGCCCGAAGCGGCAAGCCCCCACGCGAATCGTGTACGTTCCTTCGCCACCACCCGCGGCTGCGCAGGCTTCCGCCGCAGGCGCGCCATCAATGGTCATCGAAGAGCCGGCGCCGCCCGAAGAACCCCCAGCGCCTCCGCCTCAGCCAACCGCCCAGCCTGAACCAGCGCGGCGGCGGCACGTGTTGCGGAGGGAAGCACCGGCCGCAGCCGCTGAAAACACCCCTGAAACGACCGAGCCGCCTACTCCCCAGGTGCCCTCCCTGGAGCCGCGCGAGAGTTCTGCCCAGGAAGCGGCTCTGCGCCGCCAAATCCAAGGGTTGCAAGATGACGTCCGGCAGCGAATCGCCAAACTCAGCCGAGCGGGACTTTCCGGCGCGGATCGCAAAACCCTCGACGATGCGCGCACCTTCTTCGCACAGTCCACTCGGGCTCTCGATGAAGCAGACCTCCAACGCGCGCTTACCCTGGCGCGTAAGGCCTCCCTGCTGGTCTCGGCGCTCGAACCGTGAGGGACTGCGCTGGGTAAGGGCGCTCGAGTGCTCGGACTCCCCGCGCTCGCTCATTTTCGCAAAGCACGAGGCGAAGGCAACACTCAGCATGTGATGTGCAAAATGGCATTCGTGTCTTGCGCATGCTGGTTCAGGAACTCAATGGCTTTTTCTGTTGGGAACACCAGCAATTCGACTTTGCGACGCTCGGCTTCCTGCACGACTTCTTTCATCACCGGCATTGCCCCATTCGCGCCTGTCCCTATCACGAGCCGCTTGCATTTCCACGGAATCGGCTCCTCCACCGAGAGTGGGGTGTGCCCAAACTCTTCCCGAAATCTCTTGGAAGCCTTTTTCTTTCGCTTGCGGACTTTCCCACGGTCAATTATGACGTCGTAGTCATAGCTTTTACCATCTATCCGAATCGACCCGAAAGAAAACCCATCAATATGCATATGCTACCTCTGCGGATATTATAGCGCTCAAGGGCGAGGCGTCAGCGGGACGAGCAGGAGTCAGGAGTCGCCGGAATTCATAATTCAGAATTGCCCTTCTACAGATCAGGACAAAGCCCTTTACCTGAATCCTGAATCCTGAATCCCGAATCCTGGCCTCACAGCCACAGGCGCCTGTTGGAGTAAAACGTGACAGGGCCGTCGGGATGTTTGGCTCGGTAAGCGCGATACTGCTTCAACATGGCAGCGTATCGGCGGTCGGAGGTCTTGAGCTTCTTATGAGGCATTTTGATGAGGGCGCGTTCCACTTCCCAGACGCTCTCCTCGGAGAGCCGCCAGTCGCCTTTCACCAAAGTGCGTAAGTCCGCGACCCCGTAGCCCGTAATTCGTCCAGACCCGTCCACGTAAGGGTCCACGTAGCTCATCACCAGTTGCCGGATAGTGGGAAAGAGTGGCTTGCGTCCATGCAAGCCGGCATCACGGGAGCGGGCTACTGTTCCCCATCGCCCCCGCCGCCTGAATAGGAACAGGACGTGGTCCAATTGGTCCTGGGATTCGAGGTCGAGGAGCAACGGCGGGTAGCCATGCTGCTCGAGAATGGTCGCAGCGGTGAGGGCGCCTTCCAGGCAGTGCGCGCTCCAGTGCCGCACCACACCTCGAAAAGTCCGCAGCGTTTCTCCGCCCTTCTCCCAGTTATACGGCAGGTCGCGAAGAAAGGCCTGGACCTGGCGCGGAGTCCTGTATTGTTGAATGATGGACCATTCCTTGGCGCGAAACGCCGCCCGCGCTGGCGCGGGCCCTCTGGAAGTTGTTGATGTCAAGACTGTGTTCACCGGCATAACGGAGCAGAGTCGCGACCCCCTCACCCGGCCCGCCCCGGCTGAAGAGAACGCCGGCGGCGGCCCACCCTCTCCCCCAAGGGGGAGAGGGGAGAAAGTACGTACGCGAGCGCCCTAGACCAGCACTTCATGGCGCCTACGGCGCACCCCCACCGACTAAGAATCGCAAATCGTTCCGCTATCTTTCGGCGACAGCGTCTAGATCGGGAAGCCCGCCGCTACTTTCCCCACCGATCATACCAAAGCTGGAAACAGAAGAGGGCCCAGAGTATTTTTCTGTGGTCAGCCCGCTCGCTCCAATGTTCTTCGAGAAGCCGGCGCACAAACGGGACGTTGAACAGCCCTTGGCGCCCTAATCTCTCTTCTCCCAGGGCCTCATCCAACCAAGGACGCAATTCCTTCCGCATCCAACGGCTGATCGGCACGGAGAATCCACGCTTCTGGCGGTAAACGATCTTGCGCGGCAACCATTTCTC
>Ga0181527_1003578_pt1 | contig 13864 bp, 9 predicted proteins | sample PEATcosm2014_Bin_30_FD_119762 | JGI IMG/M metagenome (GOLD analysis project Ga0181527, IMG submission 119762) | Peatland microbial communities from MTU Mesocosm Facility, Houghton, MI, USA - PEATcosm2014_Bin06_60_metaG | ecosystem: Environmental > Terrestrial > Soil > Wetlands > Peat | place...
GCGGTTCTGCAGGTTGATCTGGATTTTGCCGGCGCCCTTTTGCCCCCCGGGAATGCGCAGGTAGACGGTGGCGTGCAGGCCCACCGCGCGCTGGATGCGTGCGGTGCCTTCCGCCCCCAGCGAGCGCATGCCGCGGAGCATGGCGTAAACGGCGTACATGGCGCCCAGGCCGGCGGCGGCCGCGATCAGCACCGCGTTGAAGGGCGTGCAATCGGCGGACTGGGCGGCCAGGCCCGCCAGGCCGAAGAACGCCAGCGCGGCCACGATCGTCCGCAGCGATAATGCGCGAAACAACGATGCCGAGCCGTGCGGGACGTGGCCCGCGCCGGAATGCGGCGCCTCGGGGTGCTCGCCGCCGCCGGCGCCATCGTGGCCCACCTCGCCGGGGGCGAGATCGTGGTCCACGTCGCCGGCACCCAGATCGTGGTCCGCCCCGCCCAGGTCGTGCCCGAAGTCGTGGGCCACGTCCACCCCCAGTGCCTCGCCGCCCAGGCCCACGAGGGCCAAGAGAAACTGGAGGACCAGGACCGTTACCCCCACCGCGGCACAGACCACAAACATGGCGGTCATGGCTATCTCCTCACTGAGGAGTTTCGGAGCCCGTAGGTACTTCGCCCGCCGACAGGAATTATTGGGCGACGCCCTCCGCATTGGGGGGCTGAAAAACGAAAAGCAGCCCACGTCCTCCGAACTTCAGGATCCTGTTTATTATGATCCAATGGCCGCGCATAGCAACACACCCGGGTGGGGGGTAATGTACGGTGCCGCGGGCAAGCACCGGCCGAGGGCGGAGGGGCCGTCAGCAGGCAACGTGGTAGGTCGTGCGGTAGTGCGTGTGGTCGTCCCAGAACGGAAACGCCGTCCCGTCCGGGAGAATCACCTTCTCCTCAACCGCCAGCGCCAGCGGCGCAGGCGCCGCGGCCAAAGCGGCGCAAACCGCCAGCGCCACGGCCGCCAACCGGCACCACGTCCCCGCATCCGTCCTTTGCTGCGGTGTCCGCATGTTGCTGCTCCTGCTGCAATGCCCGGTTGACGTCTTCAGCACCGCCGCCGGGGTCGAGCTACGGTTGAGCGTGTCAGGGACAGGCCGCCGGAACCACCGGCAAAGACCACCCTGCAAGCTACGCCGTCTCGGCGGCTTCACCGGCTGACCCTGGTAGCCGTGGTCCCTCGTCTGCTGGCTCCTTCAGGCGCAAGACACGAAGCAACCGCTCCCGGTAGAAGTCCGTGCGGAAGGCCACCACCATGAACGGTAGATTAAACAAGTACAATGCGATCGCGGAGACCACCCCGATCACCGCGCAGACCGGCAGAGCAACAGTGAAAATGTCGGCCACGCTCCCTCGCGCTGCAGCGATGGTGATCAGCGCCGTCGCGCACAGCAGCAGCATGCAGCCGGTCGTGGCAAGACCCGTCCACAGCAGCAGCCAGGCCATGAATCGCGGCTGCGAATACACCTTTCGACAAGAGCGGCGGGCCAATAACATCGGCAGAAGCAGGCCGAAGACGGCCAACGTGTACCAGGTAGCCAGGCGCGGCAGACTCTTGTCATAAGCCAGGCCATAGCAGGCCAGGTACGACAGCAGACCGACGCAGGACATCACGGCCACGGCGATCAAGAAAGCCGCCCCGCCCCGCACGTCAGCCAGCCACGGCCCGAGCAGCCACACGATCGTCCATGCGGTGGCCAGCGTGGTGAGGAACATGGCAAATCCTTCCGCCGGGCCGGATGGCACGGAAAGCAGGCTGGTCAACATCCGGGAAGCGACGATTACCACCAGCGGCGCGATCAAGATCGCCCATGCCTGCCGGTGGCGGTTCCTCTTGACCACACCCAAGAGCGGCAAAGCCAGCGCCCAGAACGCCAGAGCGGGCAGATGGTAGTACCACCGCCAATCCACAACTACGGGCTGGCTGCTGCGCAGGCCCTGCCGCAGGAGGTCGTGCGAGGCAATGATGCTCAATTCACTGTTGCCGATCGTAAAGGGTACTCGCCACGAGTACGAGCAGACGCCGCCTCAGCCATACTCGAAGGTCCCGGAGGCGATCTCGCGCCCGTCCTGCCACACCGTCACGCGCGGCGGGGTGTTGCGTCCTTGCTGGAGGACCTCGCGGACCTGGTTCCGTCCACTCTCGCTGAGCAATTGGTAGTCCAGGTAGAGCACCCTCCCCACGCGCGTGACTTCGACGTGCGGTGTCAGCAGCGTATCCGCCTGCGGCCCGCCGGGTACGCGCGCCTTTTCGCCGCCCAGGATCGGCGGTAGGCCCAGCTCAAGAATAAGAATAACTGCCGCCGCCAACGCCAGCAGCGTCCGCAGCCCGCAATGGCAGCAACGCACCTTCAATGTCGCTTCGGATGACTCACATGCGGTCTTGCCCATGAAACATTCTCACTGCGTTGTGTCCGCCGGGAGGGGTGTCGGCACAGATTCGGTTGCCGCGGGCGGCGAGCCCCCGCTCCCGCACAGTGATTTTATGCCGGCGTCGGGGGGGACGCAAGAGACTCTCGCGCCGTCTTGGGCGCTCGACGGATCTCGGGATAGTGCGGGGAGGCGGGCCTTGCTGGTCAGGGCACTATTTCGCCGGCCAGGGATTCCGCCCGCCGGGTCCGCCGATCAGAACGTTGGCCAGCTCGTGCATCTCGCTGCGGCCGCCGAGCAGCAGGGCCTTCCCGGTCACCTGCTCTTCCTGCGTCCCCCAGCCCCGATAGATCAGGGCGAAGACCTTGGTGCGGGTGCTGGCCCGGTTGGCATCCGAGGCAAAGTAGTGGGCCCGCACCGAGTAGGCTCCGGCCGGCGCCCGCGGCAGGATGTAGATTTCCGGACCGTAGCCGGTGGTCACGTCCTGGCTGAGCTGCCCGCCGCTGGCCGTCTGGCGGTGCTGGTAATAGCATTCCTCGCCGCCGGGCTCGGTGACGTGCAGATCGACGTCCGTGCCGTCGGTGTTCCAGAAGATCAGCGCCACCAGGTCCGCCGTGTCGCGGACTTGGGCCGCGGTGAGCGTCGCCAGCCGTGCCTGGGCAAAGCCGCGCAGGTTGCCGCGGAGCCGGCCGTCGGCCAGGCGGCGGAGAAAGCGGCAATAGTCGAATTGGGCGATGTTGTGGAAATCGCCGAACCGCCCGTCCCAACGGCCGCCGCAGGCCAGCTCGTAATAAACGATTGCCAGGTCGGCATTGCCCGCCTGCTCCAGGCAGTGGGCCAGGGCCAGGAAGCTGATCGGCTCGAAGGTCCGCGCCGTGGCGGCGCGGCGCAGCAAGTGGTAGGCCTGAGCGGGCAGCCCCCAGTGCATCGCCGTGAAGGCGATGTCGCGGGCCAGGGCCGCATCGCCCGGCCGATCCTCGACCAGGGAACTCACGGCCCGCAAGGCATCGTCCGCCCCGTATCGCTCCAGCCGCCGTTGCGACTCGGCGGCGAGCGCCTCATAGTCCGGCGATCCCAGGGTCCACAAGTGCCGCATTCCCTCCGGCAGCTCCTGCCGCGTGCGGACTTTGCACCGCAGCGGCGGCACCGCCACCGCGAACGCCTCACCGGGCAGCCCTTCCAGCGCGACGCCCAGCGAAGAGGGCAGATCGAAATGGACCTCGGAGTTCTGTTCCAGCCCCCGGAACCAGGCCAGGAAGGCCGCCTTGGGGTCGCCCAGGGCCTTGGCGACCCCGGCCACGGCCTTGGCCACCACCGCCGAGGCCGGCCGGTCTTTCACCACGAATGCGTCCTCTTCCGGCTTGATCTGGAAGCGGGCGTAGTCCTGCTCCGATTCGAGCATCAACAGCGAGCAGGTCTGGCCGGTCACGCGGAAATGGCGGGCATAGGCGGTGGCGATCGGCCGGGCGGCCTCGGCCAGGTCTTCCAACTGTCCGACCGCCACCTGGCCATAAGTCCGCTCCGCCAGCTCGGAGCCCAATATGCGGTCCATTTTGACGGTAACCCGCTGCGTTGCCTGTCCCCGCCGGAGCGTGAACACGACCTCGGCGCTGTTGAGGTTCGGCTCGCAGCGACCGACCAGCAGCAACTCCTGGTGCGGAAAAACGAATTGCGGGCGGCCGGCCACGAGCAGGTCGTGCCCGCCGGCCATTGCCACGCCGGTTAGCCGCCAAGGGAGCGTGCGGTGCGCGGTCGAGGCGCGGGCGATCTGGGCCTCGCCCAGCACGGCGAACACCGCCCCGCCGGTCTGCTCGGCCAAGTGGGCCAAGAGGCGCACATCGCCGCCGGCCATACCCGTCTGATAGGCGAAGAGCACAGGTCCCCCTCTCCCTCCGGGAGAGGGTCGGGGTGAGGGCCCTTTCAGCCCCGCGGCCAGGAGCGGCCAGCGGTCTTCGCCCCAGGTGGCCGCGCCGTCGCTCAAGAGGAACAGGTCGGGCGCTGCGCCGTCGCCCCGCTTGAGCCAGGCGGGCGACGCGGCTTCCGCCAGGGCATGGCCCAGGTCCGTTGCCCCTTCCAGGGCCAGCGAGTCGGCGTAGCTCATCAGGGCCGCGACGTTCTCCGGCGTGTTCGGCACGAATTGCTCCTGCCACCAGAACGTCTCGACGTTGAAGAACAGCACGGCGAACTGCTCGATCCGATCGCGGTTGTTTTCCAATACGGCCCGCAGCAGCTTGGTCCAGAGGGGAAACTGCGGGCCCGCGCTCAGCGACGTATCCACCAGGAAAACCGCCTTCCCGCCGCCGTCTGGGAGGGCGGCCGCGGGCGGGGTACCTGCTCGCGCGTCCGGCAGCGGGAGCGTCAGCCGGGTGGCGAAGTAGCCGCTGGGCTTGCCGCCATCGCTGGTGAGCATCACTTGGCCCGGCTCCCGTAGCCGCACAATGATCGGCCGCTCCTTGGGATTCACCAGCCGGTAGGCAAGCCGGCCATCCGTTGCTCCCCTCGCCCCTGACCAACCTTCGGTCGGTGCCCGGAGAGGGGTAGGGGGTGAGGGCGTGGCCGGGGCGTCGAGGCTGACCTGCCTTTCACCCTTGGCGGCGATGTTGAAATCGACCACCGCGGCCGGCGTCTCTGCGGGCAGGTCCAGCCGCAGCTCCAGGTCGTCGCCCACCCGCAGCAGGTCCACGTCGTAGCCGATCACCACGCGGTGCAGCGAGTTCGCGGCCAAGGGGAAGACGCGGCACTGGAACACGCCCGCCCCGGACCACTCCACCAGCGCCGGATCGACCCGCCGCCGGACCGTCTCGCGGTAGGCGAAGGCCGCCGTCTCCCTGGGCACCATGCGGGCCACCTTCGGCTCCTCCCAGCTCCCACGCCGCAGGGCAAGGATTTCCTCGGGCGTGGTATCGGCCTTGGCCACTTGCTCGCGCTTGAAGAACATCGAATCCGGCGGCTCGACCCGCGGCGCCTGGTAGACCGACCGGCCGAAAGCGAAGAAATAGGGCGACGCTTCCTGCGGCAGCCGCAACTGAAAGCTGCCCTCAAGCTGCCGGGGCTGGTCGTTGAAGTAGAACAGGTCCAGGACGACCCGGGCGCGGAAGCCGTCGATGCGGACCTCCACCTGCATGCCCCGCAGCGGCAATTCCTCGTTATCGCCCACCATCAACCGCGAGGTATTCGGGACCAGGCCGGAAGGCTTCCAGGTTTCGAGGTGCTTCTTGCCCTTACCAGTCTTCCCGCTCCGCTCCCCCTCACGTTCACTCATCCTAGCGTCAATCGCCCAATTCTGAGGCACCGTTGCGGCCCGAACCGTCTCAAGGCCCACGTTGCTCCCGCTAGCAGGCGTTGCCCCGCCAAGGTCTATTGCGCGCCCCCCGCTGGCGGTGAGGTTATAGGTGCCGGTCTGGCCGACTACCCTGCTCTTCTGCTGCTGGTGCCCCATCATAACCGACATGTCCGCGGCCGCCCCGATGCGGTTGGCAATCTCGGCCTCGCTGCCGACCGGCCCGTAGGCGCTGCTGCCGTCCAAGGTGGCGTCGTTGACGGTGAGCGTGCCTGCGGTATTGGCGGTGAGAGTGGTGCCGCCGTTGTAGCTATTCGCGGTGGAGAGGTTGAGGGTGCCGCCGGCGTTGAAGGTGCCGCCGGACAGCTCGAGCGTGGGCAAGGTGGCGCCAGAGGTGGCGCTCACGCCCGCTGGGTTGGCAAGGTTGCCGCCGGCCACGGCCAGGGTGCCGAAGGCAACGCTGGTGCCGCCGCTGTAGGTGTTCGTGGCGGAGAGGGTGAGCGGGCCGGGGCCGGCCTTGACCAGCCGGCCACCGACGTAGGTACCCATGATGCCGTCGTCAAAGGCGACCTGCCTATCGCCCGGCATCCCTGCGGCGGCGACGGACAGATTGGCGTTTGTGCCCGATCCACTGCCGATACTCGCAGTACCGAGTACCGAGTACTCGGTACTGGGTACTGGGTACTGGGTACCGTGCGGGCTCACCCCGCCCGCGGTGCCGGCAATGGCGTAGCCAGACATCACGCCGCCGGCACTGGAGGGCGGCAGGGCGGCAGAATAGCCCCGGTAGGTCTGCGGGTAGGTGATGAAGGCATTCGGGTTGGCCAGGCCCGGCCCCAGCGGAATCTCCTGCCCACGGCCCCCCATGGCTGGCTGCCGTTGCTGAAGGACGCTATTCTGCGGGCCGCCGGTCGGGGAGTTCCAATTCTGGCCCGCCGCTTGCTGAGCCAACTCAGGCCGCACCAGCGTGGTGTAATTATCGATCGTGCCGTTGGCAGTGCCGTTGCGGTAAAGGTTCATCCACGGGCTGACGGCTGGCGACGCCGCGTAGTTGGAGAATGGCTTTGCAATCCCCAGGGTGGTCGCGGCGGGGGCCTGCACCGTGCGAGCATCAGGTATGGCCTCATAAGGAGGGAAGTGCGCCGTCGGAGAACTAGGCATGGCAGCAGAAGGCACGGCCGCGTAAAGAGGGAAGGGCGCCGTCGGAGAACTAGGCATGGCGGTGCGATTTCGCCGCGATGTCAAGGCATTCCAGTCCGACGCGTCGGGATACACGAGGCGCGCATCGGCCGGCGGTGGGGCGGCGGCCAGGTCGGTTGACTGCATCTCGCGGATGGAGCCGCTCTCCTTGTCCTCAACGGTGTACTTGCTGATCTCCGCGTTCCCCACCAGCCCGTGGACGTTCCGCAGGATCGCGACGGTGGGGTCGTCCGGCGCCAGCGTGGTGGCCTGTTTGACCACGGCGTCGGCCTCCGCGTAGCGCTGGTCGTGCATCAACTGGTTGTAACTTTCCACCAGTTCAGCAAGCTTCTTCGGCGTCTCTTCCCGGCGAGCCGAGGGCACCGCGACAGGGGTTTCCGGGCCGGACGCGGCGTCCTCACGGGCGCTGGCCGTAGAAGGCACTGCGGACGGGGCCGCGGCCTGACGCGGCCCGTCCCCAGATGCCATGAACAAGTACGCCGGCACGGCGGCGATCAACAGGCTGGCGGCGGCCAGGAGGACCGCCCAGTAGGGCCGTCGCCGGTGCGGCTTACCCCTCACCCCCGACCCCTCCGCCCTCACCCCCGGGTACCCGCTTGCGGGTGCCTCTCCCGCAAGGGGAGAGGGGAGATTCAACGCCCTCACCCCCTGCCCCTCTCCCAAGGGGAGAGGGGAGACAGCCTGCCGGCTCTCCGCGTCTCCGCGTCCCCGCGTCTCCGCGTCACATCCCGGGGCTGACGCCCCGGGCTCAGCCGCCAGCTCCCGCTCCACCACGGCGCGGAGCCCCGCGGACCGCTCCGGCAGCGGAGCAGCCCGGGCCGCCTCTTGCAGCTTGGCTGCAAGGGCCCGCGTGGCCTCGACCGCCTTGCGGGCCTCCGGAGAGGCCGCCAACTCGGCCTCGATCTCGGCCCGCTCCGGGAAATCGGTTTGCCCCAGGGCGTAGGCCGTCAGCCGCGCCGCCCGCCGATCGTCTTCGCCGTTGGGTTGGAAATTCGTGCTCATACCGGCACCTTGCAATGTTGACGAAGCTGTTTCAGTCCGCGATGGACCAGCACGCGGACATTCCCCTCGCCCTGGCCCGTGATCTGGGCAATCTGGCGATAGGAGAAGCCCTCGCTCCAGAGGTCGATGGCCTCACGCTGGCCTTGGGGGAGCTGGGCGACCAACCGGTTCAGTTGGGCCGCAAGATCCTGTTGCTCGGCCAGGGCGGCCGGGTCGGGCTCGCGGCCGGGACAGCCGGCCAGTTCGGCCTCATCCGCCCGGCTGTGCTTCAGCCGGCCCCGGATCAGGTCCAGGGCCTTGTTGCGGCAGACGGCAAACAGCCATTGGGCCACCCGGCCTTCCAACTCCTCCGGCGACTGCCGGCAGAGTTGCAGGAAGGCGTGCTGCACGGCCTCGCGGGCAGATTCCTCCTCCCCCAATAGGCGGGAGGCATAGCGGACCAGCGGCAACTCGTGGCGCTCCACGGCCGCCAGTACCCACTGCCGTCGCGAAATCGCGTCTGCCATTGCCGGCCCTTCTCGTATGGGCGCCTCTCCAATAGGATAACGCCACAGGAGCCGATTTGTTACGGGGACCTTGTGGTGCAGGCGTCCCGCCTGCGTTTTTCCAGCATTGAAGCCCGACGCGCAAGCGAGGTCCGGCCAATACGTGACCCTCGCTCGCGCGTCGGGCTTCAGGGAGTCCGGCGATGTTTAGGCTTCCGCTGCGCGTCGTGATACTACTCGCGGCCCTGTTCCCAACGGCCTTGCCGGCTGCGGCGCCGGTGGCCGCGGACCATTTCCCCGACCGCATGCACGCCTTTATCTGGCGGAACTGGCCGGTTGTGGAGGCCCGCAAGCTGGCCGCCGTGCTGGGCACGACCAGCGAGAACGTCCAGGCGGTGGCCCGGTCGATGGGCCTGCCGCCGCAGGGCCCGACCCTGGCGGAGTGGAAGACCCGCGGCTATATCACCGTCTTACGGCGGAACTGGCACCTCGTGCCGACCGAGCAACTGCTGGCGCTGGTGGAGATGTCGGCCGAAGACCTGGCCTACTCGCTCCGCGAGGACGATTTCCTGGCGAGCAAGCTGGGGCCCAAGCCGGATTGCCCACCGCTGGTCTGGTCGCCACCGAGCGCGGCTGCGCGGCGCCGCGCGGCGGAAATCAAACGGCTCGTCGAGGAGACATTCGGCGCGGAGCTGCGGCAGCCGGAGGAGCCGCGGTTCGCCTTCGTGACCCGGCTGGGCCGGACGTGGGGAAATGAGGGGGCTGCGCTGCTGCGGCCGCAGGCGGCGGCCGTGGCCGGCGCTGCGGCCGCCGACCGTCCGCGCTACATTTACTCGTATTTCGCCATGTACGGCGATCCGCTGGCCCGGCCCGAGCTGGACCCGTATCCCGACGGCCTGCTGGAGAAGCTTGCGGCCGCGGGGGTCAACGGCGTTTGGCTGCACACGGTGTTGCGGACGCTGGCCCCCAGCGCGGTCTTCCCCGAGTTCGGCGCGGGGCACGAGCGGCGGTTGCAGACCCTGCGGCGGTTGGTGGGCCGGGCCCGGCGCTGGGGGATCGACGTCTACCTGTACGTGAACGAGCCGCGGGCCATGCCCGAGCCGTTCTTCCGCGGCCGGCCCGAACTCAAGGGCGTCCGCGAAGGGGACCACGCCGCATTGTGCAGCTCGCGGCCGGAGGTCCGCCGCTGGCTGAGCGACTCGCTGGGGTACGTGTTCCAACGAGTGCCGGACCTGGGCGGCGTGTTCACCATCACCGCTTCGGAGAACCTCACCAACTGCGCCTCGCACGGCGGCCAAGGGCAGTGCCCGCGCTGCAAGGACCGCTCGGCGGCCGAGATCATCGCGGAGGTCAACGCGGCGATCGAAGCCGGCGTACACCGGGGCAACCCGCGGGCCAAGGTGATCGTCTGGGATTGGGGCTGGCCCGACGCCGCGACGCCCGACATCATCGCCCGGCTGCCCAAAGCGGTCTGGCTGCAATCGGTCAGCGAGTGGTCGCTGCCGATCGTGCGGGGCGGGCTGGCGACGAGCGTGGGCGAGTATTCGCTCTCGGCGGTCGGGCCCGGCCCCCGCGCCACGCGGCACTGGGAGCTGGCCCGCCAGGCGGGACTCAAGACCGTGGCCAAGGTGCAGTTGAACAACTCGTGGGAGCTTTCCACGGTGCCCTACCTGCCGGTGCTGGACCTGGTGGCCGAGCACGTGGGCAAGCTGGCCCGCAGCCGCGTGGACGGGCTGATGCTGAGTTGGAGCCTGGGCGGCTACCCGTCGCCGAACCTGGAGGTGGCCGAGGAGTTCGCCGCCGAGCCGGGCGCGGAGCGGGAGGCGGTGCTGGATCGGATCGCGCGGCGGCGGTTCGGCCCCGAGGGCGCCCCGCATGCCCGCCGCGCGTGGACCGCCTTTTCGCGGGCCTTCCGCGAGTATCCCTTCCATGTCGGCGTGCTCTACCAGAGCCCGGTGCAGATGGGCCCGGCCAATCTGCTCTACCCCGCGGCGACGCACTACCGGGCCACGATGACGGGCATCCCCTACGACGACCTGGACGGTTGGCGCGGACCGTACCCGGCCGACGTGTTCGCGGCCCAGTTCGTCAAGGTGGCCGAGCTTTGGCAGCCGGGGCTAAGCGAGTTGGCGCAGGCGGCGGCCAAAACCCCGGCGGACCGCCGAGCAGAGGCCAGGGCCGAGTTGTGTTTCGCCCGGGCGGCCTGGCTGCACTTTTCCAGCGTGGCGGAGCAGGCCCGCTTCACGGCCGCGCGGAACGCCTTGGCCCAGTCGCCGCCGCTTGCCCCGGCCCAACGCGACGCGCTGCTGGAGATCATGCGGCGGGCGGCCCAGTCCGAGGCCCGTGCCGCGAGCGAACTCTTCCGCCTGGCTCGCGAGAACTCGTGCCTGGGCTACGAGGCGGCCAACCAGTATTTCTACCTGCCCATCGACTTGGTGGAGAAGGTGGTCAACTGCCGCTGGGTGGCGGAGCGGTTGTAAGAAGCAAGCCGGACACTCTTGGGTGTCGAAAGCCGGTGCCATGCCCACGCTTGCGTGGGCATGTGAGGCTCCGCCGCAGACATGCTTGCTGTCTCGCTGCGCTCGCTTAGCAAGCATGGCACCCATTCAGGACAGAACACCATCTGAGTGATGCGCTACATTAGCAGTCGTCGATCGGACTGCCCGTCCCTGCCGGAGGCTTCGGCAGGACGCGCGGCGGCGTGGCCAAGCGCGAGTCCGCTGGCCGGGCTATCCGGGCCAACTCCCGCCGGTAGTCCTGCGGATAGTCCATGTCGGCCAGCGGTGCGGCATCCGGCACTGCCAGGGGGAAGATGTCGCCTGCGTGTGCCCGCAGCAGCCCGCGCAGGCCGACTTGATCGTAGCCGGCCAGGATTTCGCCACGATACCGCGCGTCCAAGAGCAGCGGATGCCCCCGTTTGCCGTTGTACACCGGCACGACAATTCCCTTTCCGCAGGTCGAAAGGGACTCGATCATGGCGTCGACCAACTCCGGGGTGATCGCCGGCTGATCGCCCAGCGCCACGAGGATCGCGCGGCAGGCCTGCGGCAGTGCCCGCAGCCCGCAGCGGATGGAAGCGAGCATGTCGGTCCGCTCGTAATCCGGATTGACCACGATGCGGACCGGCCGGCCGCCGAGCGCCTGCCGGATCTGGTCCGCTTCATGGCCGACGACCACGTGGACCTCGTCGAGCTTGCTCCGCAGGAGCTCGTCGACGATGTGTCCGATGACGGTCGTCCCCGCCAGCGGCAAGAGTTGCTTGTGGACGCCCATGCGGCGGGACAGGCCGGCCGACGGCAGGATGGCACAGATCATGGCAGCTCCACTTTCCCTTGTGGTGCAGGCGTCTCGCCTGCAAATCTACCACAACGCCGGACTGCGATGAGCTGTGCCACGATGCTCACGGCGATCTCCGGCACGGTAGCCGCGCCGATTTCCAGACCCACGGGGGCGAAGACCCGATCGAACTCCTCTTCGGTTGCAATTCCGCTTTCGAGGAAGCTCTTGCGCAAGAGGGCCACCTTGCGGCGACTGCCGATCATGCCCAGGTAGGCCGGACGCCGGTGGATGCAGGCCGCCAGCGCCTCGGCATCCTGCCGGTGGCCCCGGGTCACGAGGACGACGTAGGTGTCCCGGTCCAAAGGACAGGCGGCAAGCTGCTCGGGGACCGGGCCGCACAGGACCGTGGCCCCCGGTGGAAAAAGGGCGGGGGCGGCGAATTCCGGCCGGTCGTCGATCACCGTCACGTCGAAGCCGACTTGCACCGCCTGGACCGCCAAGGCCCGGCCCACGTGTCCGGCCCCGGCGATCAGCAAGAGCGGGCGGGCGGTGACCGGCTCCACGAAGACTTCCGTGCCGCCCGCGGATGCCTCCGCCTCCGCGACGAACCGCTGCGGGCGATCGTGCTGGAGGCAGGAGCGGACGCGATCGCTGCCGGGAAACGCCCCCGCGCCGGGGATAGCATCTTCCGCCAGCCACTCGACTTGGACTTCCAACGGGGGTCCCGCGCGAATCGTGGTCACGAGAACGCCGCGGCGGCGGTGGTCCAGGGCATCGGCCGCCCGGGCGAAGCATTCGCGGTGTGCGGCGGCCGTGGGATCGACGAGGATCCGCATGTTGCCGCCGCAGATCGCGCCGGCCGCCGCCGCATCGGCGTGGCTCAGATCGAAGTCGCAGACGGCGGGGCGTTGCGACCGGCAGGCTTCGGCAGCCATCCGCAGGGCTTCCGCCTCGACCACGCCGCCTCCCACGGTGCCCCAGAGGCGGCCCGTTGCGTCCAGCACGGCCCTGGCCCCGGCCCGTTGCGGCGTCGAGCCCTCGCCGGCCAGGACCAGGGCCACCGCCGGCCGGCCGCCGCCGTCGATGCAATCGACGATCTGGCGATAAAGCTCGATCGGCCGCGGACCGGAAGGGGACGGGTCCATGTTACGTTGTCAACGCTTTGCCGCGGATCGGCATGGATCGGATGCGGACGCCGCTGGCATGGAATACGGCGTTGGCCACCGCCGGGGCGACGGCCACGATCGGCGTTTCGCCGGCCCCGGTGGGCGGCAGATCCGCGCGGTTCAAAAGGTGTACGTCGATCTGCGGGGCATCCTTGAAGTGCGGCACCGCATACGTGGCGAAGTGTGGATTGAGGATCATCCCGTCGTTGAAGTGGATCTCCTCCGTCAGTGCGCCGCCCAGGCCCATGACCACGCACCCCTGGACCTGCGCGAGGAGATTGCCGGGATTCAGGATGGCGCCGCACTCGAAGGCCTGGCACACCTGGCGGACGCGGATCGTGCCGTGGGTGCGGTCGATCTCCACCGCGGCGCAGGCGGCCACGTAGGAGCCTTTTTCGGTGCCGCACGCCAGCCCGACGCCGGCGTTTTCCGTCCGCCTCGGCCAGCGGTCGGCCCAGCCGAATTCCTTGGCGGCCTTCTCCAGGACGGCCCGCAAACGTTCGTTCTTCAGGTTCGCCAGGCGGAAGGCCAGCGGATCGGCCTGGGCCGCGTGCGCCAGTTCGTCCATGAACGACTCGCGGGCGAAGTGGTTGGCCGTGGCGGCCAGGGCCCGGTAGGAGCCTTGCCGCAACGGCGCGTCGCCGCGCAGGAAGCGCGTCCGGCTGTGGGGGATGTCGTAGGGCGGCTCGATGCCCGACCCGCCGGAGTTGACGTTGATGAAGTCCCAGGCCACCAGCCCGCCGGCCGCGTCGAGCCCGGCCCGGATGTCGATCAGTCCCGCCGGCCGGAAATAGGCCCAGGCGAACTCCTCTTCCCGCGACCACCGCAAGGCCACGGGTCGGCCGGCGCGGGCCAGCCGGGCAGCCTCGACCGCCGCCTCGCCCGTGTGCTTTCCGCCGTACCCGCCGCCCGTGTCGGGGACGATCACGCGGACCTGCCCCGCCGGCACGCCCAGCGCGGCGGCCAGCTCGCCGCCCGACAGCACGAAATCTCCGATGGAGATTTCGTCGGTCGCCAAATGCTCAGCCACGCGCTCATCCACTCCTTCGTAGCGCCCGCACAGCAGCACCACGCGCTCCAGCGCAGCCAGCC
>Ga0181527_1003579_pt1 | contig 13862 bp, 11 predicted proteins | sample PEATcosm2014_Bin_30_FD_119762 | JGI IMG/M metagenome (GOLD analysis project Ga0181527, IMG submission 119762) | Peatland microbial communities from MTU Mesocosm Facility, Houghton, MI, USA - PEATcosm2014_Bin06_60_metaG | ecosystem: Environmental > Terrestrial > Soil > Wetlands > Peat | place...
CACGTCTAAGAGCTTCGGATCGGTGTAGGTGTTCGTGGTCGGATTCACGTCGGAATGACGCATGGCGGCCTGTACCGTCCGGGGCGTCATGGTGCAACCGTGCCCGCCCGCCGGTCAGATAGTCCATGTGGCGTATTCCAGTAGCACATGTACTTCTCGAATTCCCTGAACATCAGCGCGGTGGCCTCCGGGGTGCATCCGATCATGTCGCCGAAGCCATAGTTAAAGACGATGAACCCTCCCTTCGGCGTCGACCAGTTCTCCACGAGCCGCCGCACTTCCGCGCGAATCCTGTCCGGGTTGCCGGAAGGCATGGTCGACTGGATGTCCGCGGTCGTGAGGAAACAGATCTTCCCAGCGGCCTGCGCCCCCAACTCCTCGATGCCATAGACCTGTGGCTGTTGGAGATTGAGCACGTCGATCCCCAAGTCGATAAAACAAGGCACGAAGGCATTGACCTTGCCGCAGCTATGGAGGATGAAATGCCATCCGCAATCGTGCACGCACTGGACCAGTTGCCGGTAGCGGTCCCGGAAGAAGTCGTCGAACATCTTTCGGCTGATGAACGTGCCTCTCTGCGTACCCCAATCGTCGGTAAAGAACACCGCGTCGACCCGGTCGCCGAAGCGGTGGTGGAGCTCCCGGAGCATCTCGATTTTGAACGCCAGGATCATGTCAAGGACTTTCTCGAGCTTGGCGGGCTCGAGATGGAAGTCGGCCAGCGTCGGCGCGAAGCCGTGCAACATGTGCAGCCGCTCGATCAGATTGAAGTGGCAGGTAACGATCCTATAGCGGTCGGCGGCGCCGGCAAGGGTCGCCTCGATGCGGGCGAAATAGAAGGGATCCTTCGGGTCCGGCGGCCGGTACGAGTCCAGTTTTGCCCAGTCCTGCAAGGGATGATGAACCACCTGCCCCATGTTCTTCGTCTCGGTGACGGCCCAGCCGCATCCCCAGTCATCCTCGCCGGCGTGGTCGAAGAACCAGCCTCGCTTGGCGCGATCCATTTCCCAGCAGTCGCACACGTCTTGCGGGATGTCGTCCAGCACGGCTTGCCAGAACGGCAACCGCGGCGGCGTGTCGAATTCGACGGCGCGTCTTACGATTTCGCGACGGTCCATACAACCGCTCCTTCCTGTGTGTGCAAAGCTGCTGTGCCTTGGCTAGGCCGTCCGCGGGGCAGGCGGTTGGCGTATGCCAGGATGCAGCACGCGGCAACCAGAACGGCGATGCCGGCGAGCATGATTCTGAGCGGCCCGGCGGCGCCTTGCCACTCGCCGCCGAGCAAGGCCCAGACGGTGCCGACCATCAACCCCAGCCCGACGTAAATGGCCCAGCCGATGACGGGGCCCATATCGCCCATGAGCGCGGCCCCCTGCCCATACAAGCCGAACGCCGCGAACCAGACCAGGCCGGTCAGCATGGACCAGCTCCAGGCCTTTCCGACACCGGGGCCGTGAAACGTGTTCCAAGTGCGGTTCTTCGCGAGCAAGAACGCGGCATAGCCTCCGTTGATCAGGAAGCCGCCAAAGAGCACCACGACCCAGGCCGCGAAACCCGAGTTGCGCGGCAGGGCCCCGAAGTCCCGTGCCTTGTCGGCCAGCGGACCGGCTGCCACATATCCCACGTTGAGAACACTGGAGAATGCGCCGCAGATGGCCACGATCGCCAACCCCAGCCGGAAATCCTTGCCTGTTTTCAGTCCGGAGATCTGCTTGCCGGCAGCGACTTGCTGCTGATCCCGGCGCACTCCCGCATGGACCGTAAGAACGACCCCGCCCAGCATTACCAGAATGCCCAGGAGGATGTAGGGAAACGCGGGACTCGACACGACCTCGGGCTTTTGCAACAGGGGCACCATTGCCCCCACCGCCGCGGACAAACCGATCACGACTCCATAAGTAATCGCTACGCCGACGTAGGTAATACTGATGCCGAACATGATGCCGCCGATGCCCCACAGGGCGCCGAAGAGCATACCCTTCGCTACAGCATCGCCCGGAGCCGTCGCAAGGACCTCCCACAGGCTCGGCACCGTCAGCAAGGCCCACGCAAGCGGGAACAGCAGCAGCGACAACAACGAGTAGACGAGCCACCACGCCTCCCACCCCATCGGCGCGATATGCTTCATGCCGACGCCAAAACTCCCCAGCAAGAAACCGGCCGCAATCACGATCAGGATTGGAACCGCGAATTCCATGCCGGCTACCCATTACGCCCTGGTTTCTTGACTTCGACGGCGGGAATCTGTCCGGCTCATGGTAACAGGGTCCACGATGCTCGTCAATTACTCGACTTCCTCGCCACCCTCCGAGGTTGCGGTTATTCGGCCTCATGGATGGAATAGGAGGGGCTTGCCGTGAAGTTCGTGCCCAGACGGTCAAGGAAAGCAACCATGAGACATTCACGATCGACGGTGGCTTGACCATGCGGATCGCCCGACTCTTGACCGCGGAGGGAATCAGCTTCGTCACCCCGAACAAGGACCTCGTATCGTTGCAGGAGCTGGCGAACGGCCCATTCTTCAACGACATCGGGAAGTGGCACGAGGAACTTTCGTCTCTCCCCGGCAGGTTCAAGGTCGCCGCCGTCGCCTACCATTCGGACGGCGAAACCTATCACTACGCTCCGGTTCTCTCGGACACGGACGACATTGCCGCGTTCGCCTCGACGTGCGACGAAATGTTCGGCGAAGCCTACCGGAAGTTCGTCACGGCGATACCGGACATCAAGCCGAACGTGATGTTCACCGCCCTGTGGGTGGAAGAAACCTAGCATTACTGCCTTCCTGATCTTCCCAAGGACGAATTCGCCAAGCTCCTGACGGATCCTCGACACTTGGAGGCAAGCCAAACCCTGCATCAAGCCCGAGCAGGATGAAACAACCCGATAACGATGCTAAAGTTTCAGAACTTCGGGTACTTGATCACCCGCACCTCGCCCTTCTTCAGCGTCAGCGTCACCTCCGGACCGTCCCCCAGCGCCTTCCCGTCCAGTGCATCGACCACTTTGCCCTGCCTGCCAGTATTCAGGACCAGTGGACCGGTTTCGTGAGCCTGCAGCGAAATACATCCCTCAGCGGCCCAGACCGTGGCCTTCCCTTCGGTGAACAGATGCACGCCGGCCACTTTGGCCAGCGCCCGGATCAGCTCGGGGGTCAACTGAGGCGCGCCGATGAAGACGTCGCTCCCCTTCTCCGAGCACCGCAGCGGCCGAGCGCCGCGCGGGCGTGGTAAATCAGGTCGCTGGCCAGCGCGGCCGAGCCGCCGGGCAGATGGCACATGCTCTCCTCGTCCACGTAGGAGCGGAGAAGGAGACGAGGTTGACGCCCGCGTCGTGGGCGAGGGCAACCTGGCTAAGGAACGAGCCCGGCGGGCCGCCGATGTAGTTTCAGGTTCCCCCGACGACGCTGTAGAGCGCGACGCAGAGCTCCTTTGCCGGCACGGTCTTCACGCGGAAAGAACAGCGGTAGGAGCGGCCGGCAGCGAAGCGGAGTGACGCGTGGCTGTGCGGGTGGAAGTCCGGCCAGTTGCCGTGGGGTGGACGTTTAAGGGTGACGTGGAGCGCGCCGTCGCACACGGTGACCGCGCCGACGGTGTTCGCAGAGCCGACCGGCCAGAGGTTCCATCTCTTCGCGAAGCCTTCCGGGGTGGCGAAGGAGCCGGGGGGCAGAACGTCCTCGGACGTTTTCGCGTCCCGGATGCGCAGATCGGCCAGCCAGATCTCGCCGGGCTCGTGCGTGAAGCGGAAGTGCAGCGTGCCGGTCCCGTTCACGTCGCCCGGGAGGAACTCAAACGTGTGGGACGTCTATTCGGATTTCGAGGCGATCATCCCGCTATTCATAGAGCCGAAGAAGAACCGCGGGGGTATGGGCTTTCCGTCGACGTGGATCTGGGGCCCGCCGCGCGTGTCCTGGACGCGGACGGTGACGGGATCAGACGCGGCCACGGCCAGGAAGGGGAGCAGAAGCAGCGGGGCACATTGCATCATTAACGCCTTTCAGTTCCGGTGATCGTTAACGGAGTTCTTACCCTCGTCATGCAATGCCGGGACCCCACAGCGGCAGCCCGACGAACGTGAGTGTCGTTGCACGGCTTGGCATTGTCAAGCGTACCCCAAAGGCCGCCTCGAAGTACATGCAGCCCGGGCCGCGGGTTGCACGGAAGCACCGTCGCCCCAGGGGGTGTGCCGGCACTTTTCGTTATCCGTCAGGCAGTAATGCGGTTCCGCCGCCGGGAGTAGCCAGGCCGCGTCAAGCCGTAGCCGCCACGAGGTCAAACTCCCGCTGGGCCGCTTCCCTCCTTTTTGAGACTCTGCTATGCTTTTCAGCAACGGCCGTACTCGATGCGCCTATGACGGTACCTGCATAGCACCCGTTCCCAGAGCCCTTGCCGTATTCCCCTGACGCTAGGAGCCTCCAATGACCCAGCAAGACAAGATTCGACTACTGATCGCCGACGACCACGAAGTGCTCCGGATTGGCCTGAAAAGCCTGCTGGCAGGCACGGAGATCAAGGTCATCGCCGAGGTGGCCACGGGGCAGGCGGCCGTGAAGTATGCGTTGGAACACGAAGTGGATGTCGTGCTTCTGGACGTCCGCATGCCCGATGGCGACGGCGTGACGGCCTTGGGCCGCATCAAGCTGGATAAGCCCGGGCTGCCCATCCTGATGTTCTCTGGCTACGATAATCCCGCGTATGTTGCCCGTGCGGTGGCCCTGGGGGCCAGCGGCTATCTGTCGAAGGATTGCACCCGTGACGAGTTGGTCAACGCGATTCGCAAGGCAGCCGCAGGTGAAAGCACCTTTACCCGCGACGAGCTTCGTCGCGTCACCGGGGCACTGGCAACGCCTCGCCTCGCCGCCGACGTGGAAGTCCCTTTGACCCAACGTGAGGGCGAAGTGCTGCGGCAAATGGCCAAGGGGCTGACGAACAAGCAGATTGCCGAGACGCTGCACATCAGCTATGAAACCGTCAAGGAGCACGTCCAGCACATCATCCACAAGATCGGCGTGACCGACCGGACGCAGGCGGCGGTGTGGGCTGTGCGGAAGGATCTGACCTGAATAAAGCCGCAGCGGCGAACGGCCGTATCTCCAAGACTCCATGGCAGGAGAATCGACTCGTGACCAAGAGAAACATCGTCCGGACGATTGCCGAGGAGCTTGGCCTGACACAAGACCAGACCACGCAGATCGTCCAAAAGACCTTCGACTCCATCGTGAAGATACTCGCGGAGGACGGTGCCCCGCCGGAGACGGAGAGTAACGTACTCGAGACAATCCCGGCCGGTGGAATCGATGCGGACCCCATGAGGCGTCTTCGATCCTTGCTGCCAAGTGTACTGCTTTCCCTTCTACTGGGACTGATCGTCCACGGCGTCTCGCCGGCCGTCGAGGCCAATCTGCTTGCCAACGGCGGGTTCGAAACGGCAGGGCGGCTTTCCAAAGAGCGCCTGCGATGCTTGGCCGACGAAGGTGTCCGGTTCGAGACGGATGATCCGTTGCTGCCGGTCCGGTGGACGTGGTCCGCCAGCGGCCAGGCTCCTGAGCTTCGCTTGGTGTCCCAGGCGCACTCGGGTCAGCGTGCGCTCCGCGTCCTCGCACCCCGAGGTGGGAGCCTCGCTCTGAATATGAGCCTGATCGAGGTCGTGCCCCGCGCCACCTACCGTTTCGGCGTGTGGTCGCGCGGCACCGGCCAGGGCGCCATGCTGATCTACGGCAGTGCGTTCGAAGGACGGCAGGAGTTGGCGCGCCAGAACCTTGCGTTCGCACCGTCGTGGACGGAAGCCCGGAAAGCGGTGACGATCCCCGGTCACATCCGCACGGTGTCTGTGGAGCTGGTCGCCTGGGGCGAGTGCGACGTCACGTGGGACGACGCATTCTTTTCCGCTGATTTGCCACGGCGCTATGATCCCGACGCGGTGCTGACCAGCAAACCGGCAGCGGACGAGGATACCGTGGCCTTCGTGGACTTCGACCACCCTGCTGCGTACCGGTTGGAGGGCGGTGCCAAGCTCACCGGCGAGGGCGGCGGCCGTTTCGGCAGAGGGCTGCGGTTGGAACGAGCGCTGGCTTCTTCGGCCGTGATCCCGCTGTCGCTGGAGCGCATGCCCGAAGAAGGAACGCTGGAGTTCTGGTTCGCTCCGGACGGCGTTCCGGAACACATCCATTGTTACTCCGAGCTGATGGCCGGCGACCTGGATATGATGAAGCTCCAAGCGGATACCAGTGCCGCGTTGCGGCTTTCCTGGCGCACGTCTGCCGGCCTCTATGATTCGCAAACCAGCATCGCTTCGAGCGCATCGCAATCCCGCGACTGGTTCCGGCCGGGCCAATGGCAGCATGTCGCCTGGCAGTGGGACCGGCATGCCGTGAGGTATTACGTCGACGGCATGCTGGTCGATTACAGCACGGATCGTCCTCTGCCGTTCTTGCAAACCCCGTCGTCGATCAAACTGGGGTCCCAGCACTCGGTGTACGCCTGGTCGGGGTTGATCGACGAGGTGCGACTGTCCCGCGTCCAGCGCTATGGACCACTGGTTCCCGTGGGCGCGAAGTGGACTGAGTTTGTGCTCGCCCCGGAACCAACAGCGGCGGAGAGGCCGGCGACGCCCGCCAGGCTGCCGCCGCCAAACTATGCGGCCGAACGAGGGAGGCTGCTGGGCAAGCTCCCGCGAGCGCCTGCAGACGCTGTGACATGGGACGCTTCCAAGTTGCTGCCGCTGCTGGCCGACGACGTCGACTTCAAGCTCCAACACGACAGTCCCACTGCGGGGATGACCACGGCCGGCGTCGGCCGCGAAAACCGGCTGATTCGCGACCCGGACAATGACGGTGCGTACTGGAAACTCGCTGACGTGAAGCCCGGCCGCTACTACGTCGGCGTATGGTACGAATCCGGGAAGGCTGGGGCCGAGGCACCGCAGAACAGGTTCGGCGCCTTGTGCATTTATCTCAACGGCCGACTGTTGCAGTTGTCCACCACCTCGGACCCGGTGCAAGTGGCGCCGGGCGTCTATTTCGTGGAGGCCCAGACGGGCGAATCCGCGGACATCCGCTCGGGCGACGAGATTGCCGTCCTCCCCGAGTCGATCCGCCGCACGCGCGTGGCGCGGCTGACGCTGTATCCCGCGGAACCGGCACGCGGCCACGGCTGGGTCCCGGAGAACTACGGGGCCACCTGGTTCAGTCGAGACACGGCCCTGCGCCTGAACCTGGACGCCACGTTCGGCGGACGAGCCAGCGACGGTTTCCGTCAGGTGGAGGACCTGCCCGGGCCTGCCGACCTGAAGAAAGCGGCGGATGGCACCCGCGCGTCGGCCACGCTCCGCATCAGCAATCCTCTGCCCGTTCCGTTGAGAGTGGCCTATGCGGCGGAGGTGAAAGCCTACTTCCGGCAGCACGTGGGCGAGGATCGCGCCACGCTGACCTTGCAGCCGCACCAGCGTCTGGCGCGGGAGATCGCGTTCACCGTCATCCCCGATTCCCGCCGCTACACGATCGAAGCGCACGCACGCGCCGTCCAGCCGCCGGAGCTGGGCTGGCCGCCGGCCGATACGATCCGTTTCTTTCCGGGCGTGACGCAAGACCTTCCGTGGCCTAATCCGCTGGAGACCAAGGAGGAGCGTTCCGTGGAGTTCTCCGGAGCTTTGCCTGGCGAGCGGACTTCTTTCTCTCTGAATGGCGCGTGGCAAGCGGCGACGACCCCCGCGCTGTCGCCATTGCTTCCGCCTCCGGCGAAACTGGAGTGGCAGCCGCGACAAGTCCCGTTCGCAGCATGGCAGTACCCGACCGAGACCCTGAACCCACGGCCCCACGGACTGTACCTGCGCTGCACCTTCACCCTGCCGGAGAAAGCGGCCAAGAAAAGTTACCGCTTGGACATCGCTCAGGTAGTGGACGAAGCGACGGTCTACGTCAACGGGCAGAAAGTCGGCAGCATACGCGGCGGGGAGACGCCGCACACCTGTGATATTACGGCAGCCGCTCGGCCCGGCAGCAACGAGGTGCTGATCGTCATCCGCGACGTCTTGGCCATCATGGACCCCGACTACGTCAACCCGGCGGCGCCGACGATGAGCGTCGCGTACCTGGATGCCCCCGGCGGCGGCAGCATGAGCGGGTTCGGGATCGGCAAGGTGGCGTTGGAGGCAACTCCGCCGGTGGCGGCTCATAACCTGCTGGTCATGCCTTCCGTGCGCAAACGCGAGCTGGGCGCCCGGCTGGTCGTGTCCAGCCATGAGTCAACCGCCGTCAGGGCGCGCGTCGTGGCGCGGGTGCTGGACGCCGACCAACCAGTTCTGGAACTGGGCCGCCGCGAGCTGACCCTGGAGCCGGGCCAGGCCGCACCGCTCACCTTCACCCGTGCCTGGAGCGATCCGGTGCTGTGGGGACCCGGCAGCCCCAAGCTGTACACGCTGGCCGTCGAGACACTCGACATGGCGACCGGCAAACGGCTGGACCTGCTGCGCGAGCGATTCGGCTTCCGCGAGTGCTGGGTCGACGGGGATCGGCTGTACTTCAACGGCGCGCCGGTGCGGCTGAAAGGCTCGACGTGTCAGGGCGGCGGGGGCGTGAACATCGGGGATGTCCAGTGGTCCCGCGGCACCCCGTATCCGGACTTCATGGACGAGTTCGGCTACCTGGCGAGTTTCCCACTGGCCGCGATCTTCAATTCGTCCAGCCGGCACAACGTGGACCGCGAGCTGTTCTGGGACAACGCCAGACGGAACGTGTTGGCCGGCGCAGCGCGGTACGGCAATCACCCTTGCATCATCGCCTGGGACTTGTCGAACGAATGGCTGTCGTTTCTGGACTATGGGGGCGGCGATCCAAACAAGGGGGCCCGCCGCTTCCAGGCGCTGGACGGGGCGCTGAAGGAATTCGACCCCTCACGCTGGAGCTTTTTCGACGGCGACGAAGACCTGCACGGCTTGCACGACACCTTCTCGACGCATTACATGCTGGAGTCCGCCAACCCGCACCCCGTCTCGGGCTTCGGTTTTCTCGGCCATTCGAATTACTTTCCCGACGGCGCTTTCTACCGCCGCTTGGACCAGTCGTTCCAGCCGGGGCAGGATATCCCGGTCAACGTCTACCGGCGAACGGCCTGGCGGTACGGCGAAAAAGTCCTGATGGACACGGAGAACCTCTGGAAAGTCAGCGCCTACATGCCGCCCGGACTATCCAAGTTCGTGGGCGAGGACGACGTGCTGGGGCCGGGGATCGACTCGGGCCGCGGTCCCATCGCCTGGATGTGGAAGCAGAACCTCGACGGCCACCGCGACCTGGGCGTCTCGGCGGTCTGCAACTACACGCCCGTGGCGGGCGTGGCCCGGCGGGCACACAACCTGCAATGTTTCATCATGCCCGATCACACCCACCACGCTTTCTCCGGTGCCCGGCTCCGCCGCAGCTACTCGTTGCACAACGACCTGTTCGTTCCCAGCGATTTTACCTTCCAGTGGGACCTGCTCGATCCATCGGGCAAAGCTGTCGCCCACGGGGAGGACCAGCGGCGCATGCCCAGCGGCGGCCTCGATCGCGGGCAGTTCTCGCTGGTCGCACCCACGGTCAACGAGCGAATGCGTTTCACACTGCGGATGCGGCTTCTGGCCGACGGCGGCTTTGCATACGGCGAACGACGGGATCTGGACATTTGGCCGACGGCCCGGACGCCCATCGCGGCGCCGACCCGAAACATCGTGCTGTTCGACCCGGCCGGCACCACCGCCGCGGTGTTCCGGAAGGCGGGCCTCGCCTGCACCGCGATCGGCCAGCTCAGCGGGCCCGCAGGCGACCCGGCTAAGACCGTACTGGTGATCGGCGAGGGCGCATTGCAGGCCGACACGGCGGTGGCCGCGGAAAAACTCAGCGCCTATGTGGCCGCCGGCGGCCGGATCGTGGTGTTGGCGCAAGAGCGAGTGCTGCCCGGTTTGCCCGTAAGGACGGCCGTGGAGCCTAAAGAGTGGGTCAGCATGCCGCTGGTACGCGCGCCGCAGCATCCCGTGCTGTCGGGCGTCACTTCCTGGGACCTGCACTTCTGGAACCCCGACCACGTGAGTGCGCGGGGCGCGTATTCCAAACCGGATAGCGGCGCCTTTGTCACTCTGGTGGACAGCGGCACCGAAACCGGCCTGGAATGGGTGCAAATGATGGAATGCTACCGGGGCCTAGGCTTCTACCTGTTGAGCCAGTTCCCGCTCGTCGGCCACTACGATGTGGAACCCATGGCCGGCGAGTTGCTCGATCGGCTGATGGCGTACGCTGCCGGCGGAAAACCGTTCCGGATTCCCGCAGGCCGGCTGCTGGTGTCGGCCGAGCCCGCTTCTGCAGTCCTGTCGAAGTTGCGTAATCTGGGCGTGTCGCTGACCCTGACCGCCGCCGAGCGGCCGCTCGGCGCAGCGTCGATTCTGCTCCTGGACGCCGGGCAGCTACCGGCCGCCTTCCAGCCTCCTGAGCGTTGGTCGGACGCCCTCAGCTCTGGGGCCACGTTGATTGTCCACGGCGCCCGCCCGGAACATCGCACGTGGCTTTCGGCCCTGGCGGGGAAACAGGTCTCCTTGACGGTACAGCCCTTTGGCATGTGGGACGGTCGAGCCTGTCGCAACGGTTACACCTGGCTGACGCCCGGGCTGAGCCACATCGACCTGTACTGGAAGCGATACGACGGCTCGGAGGGTGCCGGCGCTCAGGCCGACGACGCATCGCTGAAGATCGAAGACTTGATCCACTATTCGGCCTCGGCGGAGGGCGCCGTCGAACACGTTTTTCCCGGCGGCCTGGTCGAGGTCCCGGTCGGCCGGGGCCGATTGGTGTTGGATCAGTTGCGTTGGGAGACGCCGCATCCACAGTTGCAGCGGTTGTCGGCCCGCGTGGTCTCGGCGCTGATGACGGGGCTGGGCATTGCCATCGAGCCTTACGTGCCCAGCCGGGCCTTGCCCCGCGAGATCGCCTACAAGCCGCTGGACCTGACTTCGCTGGCCAACCGCGGCTTCGCCGACGAAAAAGGCGACGATGGCCAGGGCGGCTGGTCCGACCAGGGGCCGGACTGCGATCTGCGGAGCTTTCCGACCGGGCGGCAAAGCTTCGGCGGCGTACCATTCCTGGTCGGGGCCGAGCCGCGGTGCTGCATCGTGCTGAAGTCCGACGCGCGGCCCTTCCCCGAGCGACTGCCGGCCGACGTGAGCATCCCGCTGGGCTTCCGCGTCGAGGGGCTCTGCTTCCTGCACGCCGCGACGTATGCGGGCAACGGCCAGCAGGTCGGCCTGTACAGGATCGAGTACGCGGACGGAACTATGCACGACATCCCGCTGGCGGCGGACGAGAACATTCGCGACTGGATCTCGCCGCCGTCCCTCCTGCCGCGCGAGAAGGGCACGCAGAGCCGCATCGCCTGGACGGGCAGCACGAAGCTGTTTCCGGTGGTCAGCGTGTTCCAGATGCTGTGGGTGAACCCGCGGCCCGAAACGGCGGTGAAGTCGGTCCGCTTCGCCAACCCCAAGCGGAGCGCATGCCCGATCCTGATCGCCCTGACGGCGGTCGTCCCCGACGAGAAGGCCGTGACGGACCGGAAGGCGGCCGAGGCCCGGGCACAACGACTGCTGGAGCTGGGTATGGCCGCCTTCAACGCCGGCAAAGATGCCGAAGCCCGCGACCTGCTGCAACAGGCGCTGCTCGAGGACCCTTCGCGCGACGCCACGTACCGCGCCCTGGGATCGGTCTACGAGAGACTGAAAGACGAAGGCGGTGTGTTGGCCACCTACCGCGCCTGGATCAAGGCCGGAGCGAGAACGCCGCTCCCGTACAACCGCCTCGGTGAGCTGCTGGAAAAGCGGAACGACTACCGAGGCGCCTTGGACGCCTACGTCCGCTCGCTGCAGGTCGAATGGAATCAACCACCGATCATCGAAGCTCGCAAGCGACTGGAAAGGATCCTTGCCAACTGACGCACACTTTGCACGTTAAGGCGTATGGTCTTTGCCAAGAAACTCGACGCATGGGGCGTAAGGGCGTCTCGACGATGTCTGTGAAAGTCGGGGGTGCCCTGCTTGAATTTCTCGCCCAACCGGTTCTAATCACCACGTTCCGTTTTGCGGACCGCCACCCTCATTTCCCCCTACCAGACGGAGAGAAAGAATCATGGCCAAAGCCGCCACCCCCAAGAAACCCCTGACCAAGTCCGAGCTCATGGCCAACATCGCTGCTGCCGCCGATCTTCCCAAGAAACAGGTGGCCGCCATGCTGGAGGCCCTGGCTGCCGAGATCAAGAAAAGCCTGGGCAGCAAGGGGGCGGGCGTGATTGCGATCCCCGGCCTGGTGAAGATCGAAAAGAAGAAGGTCCCCGCCCGAGCTGCGCAGAAGGGCGTGCCGAACCCGTTCAAACCCGGCGAATTGATGGACCGCCCCGCCAAGCCCGCCTACAGCAAGGTCAAGGTGCGGGCGTTGAAGCTGCTGAAGGACATGGCGAAGTAGCGACCGGAATTGGTCTGGCGACCGACCTGACAGCCCTGGAGCACCGGGTCGAAGAGAAGGGCCGACGCCATGAATTTCCACGATAATGATCCCCTGCACGCCGCGATCAACGCCAAGCTCGCGGCTATTGTGAAAGCGTCACCCACGACGCCGGCTTGGCATGATGCCTGGACGGAACTGGGACCCGAATCGACCGAGGAAGAGCGGTTGGCGGTCTACCAGGCCGTCCGGGACTCCGGCTGCCTGCCCGCGGAGGCTGGCTTCTACCTGGTCTCCTGGCAGATCGACGCCATGGCCAGCCAGGATGCTGAAGTCAGCCGACCTGGACGACCGCATGAAGCCCATCGAGCAGGCGTGAGCTGGAGCATGGGGAGCCTTGGCTGCCAGGCGAGGCCCCGCTGGCGTACGAGGAACTGCTGGAGCTGTACCACGCCGCCTGGGACCAGATCTTCTTGGCGAAGCTCGAAGCGTTCGGGGAGCAGGAGATGACTGATCTGTACCGGCCCGACAGTGAGGACTTCCATAGGCGGAGCGAAGCTGGCCGGCAATACTTCCATGGGCCAGGAGATCCCAAGGCATGGTTGAGGAGCGGGGGATGAAGCTCGACACGACGCGGCGAGGTGACTGATGGAGACCTCTTCGAGCCCGCTCGACGGCAAGATCGCTTTGGTCACCGGCGGCAGTCGCGGGATCGGCAAGGCTGTTGCATTGGCTTTGGCCAAGGCCGGTGCCCTTGTGGCGGTGAACTACAAGACGCACGCGGCGGAGGCCGAAGCGACTTGCCGGGAGGTCGAGAACCAGGGCGGTCGGGCCATAGCCGTCCAGGCCGATGTGTCGGTTGCCGATGAAGTCGCCGAGATGGTTCGGCAGGCCACGCAGGCGTTTGGGCCGGTGGCCGTCCTGGTGAACAACGCCGGGATCGCCCACCCGCAGCCCTTGGACCAGATCACGGAGGAGAACTGGGACAAGGTGCTTACCGTCAACCTCAAGTCGGTGTTCCTGGTCACGCAGGCCGTGCTGTCGGGGATGCGAGCGGCCAAGTGGGGCCGGATCATCAACCTCTCCTCGGTGGCCGCCCAGACCGGCGGTGTCATCGGCCCGCACTACGCAGCCTCGAAGGCAGGCATCCTGGGCCTGACGCACTCTTACGCTGCGCTGCTGGCCAAGGAGGGCATCACCGTCAACGCCATCGCACCGGCACTGATCGAGACGGAGATGATGCGAGACAATCCCCGAGCCCGACCTGACCTGATTCCCGTAGGCCGCTTCGGCACCGTAGACGAGGTGGCCGACGTGGTGGTAATGCTGGCCAGCAACGGCTACATCACCGGCCAGACGATCAACGTGAACGGCGGCTGGTACATGAGCTGAGGCAGGGGCCAATCATGGA
>Ga0181527_1003593_pt1 | contig 13817 bp, 11 predicted proteins | sample PEATcosm2014_Bin_30_FD_119762 | JGI IMG/M metagenome (GOLD analysis project Ga0181527, IMG submission 119762) | Peatland microbial communities from MTU Mesocosm Facility, Houghton, MI, USA - PEATcosm2014_Bin06_60_metaG | ecosystem: Environmental > Terrestrial > Soil > Wetlands > Peat | place...
CCCGCCAGCAACACCAAGGTCGCTAAGTTGCAGAGAGTTGGGGTAATTGACCAGCGATACCCCTTGAAATGCGAGAGCAGCCCCAACAAGCGATGGGCCGTACCAGTAGCTGAAAGACCCTGTAAAGGTCTGACCTCCAGTCGTCAATGACCATGAACCGGTTATCGGTCCGAGGTTCCCAATGGCAGCGTCCCCTCCAATCCAGTATTCCTGTCGCGAAGGCGACCATGTTAGAGCTTGCAAACCAGTATCAAATGATATTTCACCGGCAGCGAAGGCCAGGTCCACCGTCACTTCGCCGGTCACGCCTACAGGAGGATTTGGGAATAAGGAAACAATCTGCGTTTCCTGAAACACCACGTCAGGGGCGGATGGGGTGTATGAGAGCGTGCCGACTTGGCGAAGAGTTTGACCTGCAAAGTCCAGGTACACGGTCTCCGTCAGGTTGGTAAACTTGAGGCTAATGCTCCCGCCGTTGCCGGCGGGGCCGTTTGAGTCTGAAACCCCCAAGCCTATGCTGCCACCGATGGTAGTCGAAAAAGTGTAGACCTGAGGGCGCCCATTCATCGCAAGAGCCAGGATAATGGCCAGAATTCCGAATACTGCTTTCGTTGTTTTCATAGACGTTTTTCTTTCTGTCCAGAGGCAGCATGTCCATATCCACTGCGGTCGGCCCAAGGCCCCAGCGGGACCGGGCAGCGGTCCCCGGCAACCAGGCGGACTTTTTCCGCGTTTCCATTTTGGTTGTATTATGGGGCTCCTGTTTTTTCTCGTTCGGCGTGGTTTGCGCCACGCCGGGAGCCACTCCTCAATTCTCGACTAACCTGCGGACAACCTCTGATTCTCATCGATTTGTTCTTGAAGTGTTAATTTCAAGCGTCCCATTCATCTGAATAAACCGGTCCGGGACCAAATCCTAACAAAATCTCTTCGGAATGACAACAGCGGAAAGACAAAGGAGAATTAGCGGTCTGGGCGCCAACCCCGAGAGGCCCCGTGCGTTCGCGGGCCGGCGCAGACAGAGTTCACCCCTTTTGCGTTTGGCGGAGTCTTCCAACCCGGGGACCTCACCCGGGCCCAGGCCGAGCGCGGCCTGCAGAATGCCCGAGAAATACGGGCCCCGCAGGGGTCGCCAGGGCTGTCTCGCGTTCCCGGCTAGGGCGCCGGCGGCCTGACCGTCACCCCCCGTCGGGAGTTGCTGGGGCAGGTGAGCGCGCGGCTTGGGCCGCGTCACTTTGGGGAGGCGGTGCTGCCTTTATGACAATCTCATTGACCCTTAACGGCCGAGGATGAAATGGTCGCCGCCGTTCCAGAACCCGTTGTTCGAGACCACATAGACAAACGTGGCGGCGTGGTCTGCGGTGCCGGCCCTGCGGCCTGGACCAGGTTCAGACTGGCGACCAGAGCGACCGCCAGCCAGCGGGTATGGGTTGTCACCGTATGAGTTCGGCTGCAGTGTGCGCGATACCGGTATCGAGCGTGGCGAGTTTCATGCCTTTGCTGGCGGCCAAGTCGGCCAGGCAGCAGTCGGTCACCTCGTCGCTCCTTCCGGCCCTGGATTTGAGCGCCGGCAAGTCAGCGGGAATGGGCTCGACCTTGTGGGCGGCCAGGAAGGCCTCCAACGATTGTCGTGCCAAGGCCATGCTGACATTCTAGGCCCTGGGGTTCGTGCTAACGCGAAGGAAGCCCAACTCGGACAGGGGGCAGGTAACGAGCGCCTTTTGGTCCATCCAGGTGTCAGTAACGGGGTGGCTCGGGTGGGCTCTGAGAATTGCCGCCAAGAGTGCGTTGATGTCGAGGAGGTACTTCATGGGAAGTCCGCCAAGGCGGCCTCGAGTTCCTGATCTGTCGGCTCGCGAGTGCCGACCAGAACTGGATGCGTGCCCTTGCGGCGCAACAAACGGGCCTCGGCCGGCTTTGACTCTGTGGGTCTTTCCAGCCGCACGAGCAGAATCCTGCCATCGCCTTGGATTTCAACGCTGAAGACGTCACCCTGGCTGAGCCGCGCCTCCTTCCTGGCCTTGGCCGGGATTACCATCTGGCCCCGATTATATAACGTAGCCGTCATACCGAGAGCGTCGTGGAAGCATTACTTGCAGTCAACTGATAAGCTCGGGAACACCACCGGCGGCGCCTGCCAGCAAAATGGCGGCGACATCCCGGTCGCGTTGAAGCCGACAATGACCGGGCGCAGCAGATTGATCCAGCCGTGGCCGTGCTCGATGAACATCACCGGCCCGGAGGCAGCGCTGCTCCTCAACTTTAGGGAAACTAAGCTCGATTGGAAGCGTGTGGTGGCCGGACCAGCGCACCAATGAAGGCAAGATCGACCACGGATTTCACGGATTTCACGGATGGGAGCCGGCGCGGGGGGCCTCCTTAATGGCTTTTCAAGCCACCCGGCCTCCCCAGGGCCTTGGCCGAGGCCGCCTGCGCCAATGGGGCCAGCCGTGGAAATGCCCGCTCCTTAGTGGTGATGTTCATGACCACTCAGGCTTGACGAGCGGGGCTGACCCATCGATCCTGCCAGCATGCCCCGCAAGCCTCGACTGGAGTATCCGGGCGCGATGTAGATCGCGCCGGGTTGCTGGATGCGCAGTTTTCACGCCATAGGTTCACCATAGCCACCCGCCCGGTCAGCGGCCAACAAAACATTACGTTCTCGTTGACCCCTTTACTTTACTTCACTGCCGGCTTCCGTAGAGAATATGTGGACACTTTGTTCGAGCGCGCGAGTCAGGTCAAGGCTCCGGATCTCCATGGAACGAGAGCAAAAGGCAAGTGAATGGCTGTGTGCGGCGGTATGAGCCAAGTAGTATCCGGCCGATCAGTACCTGGCGCCACGGGAGCGGCGGGAATCGAGCACGGAACCGACCAATTCAATGTCGCCTTTGGAGTAGCGCAAGTGGGAGAGGATTTTCGTGAGAATGACCACTTTCAGCCTGGTGCTGGTATTAGTCGCCACGTGCCACGGGGTGCCGGGGACGAGCTGAGGCTTCGTGGACCTTCCCGTGCGGGCGATGTCGTCGGGGTTTTCGGCGAAGTAGATTCTGTTCCGCCCGCGAACCCTGGTTACGGCTTCGAACTCCTGCCCGTGGCGCTGATAAAGCCAGGCTAGGATTGCGAGAAATCTGCCCAAGGCCTGGTGGTGACCTGCGAAGGCTCTCGTTGTGAGAAATTGCGCGAGCTCGGATGCCGGGTTGGGTTGTTGTTGCAGTTCGTCTCGCCCTGGCCCGGGTGGTTCGCCTTCAGCCCCAACGGTGACCCTGTCCTCATCCTCGCGGGAGCCGACGGGTGTGTGGTCTCCAATGGGTGTCGATTCCTCCGGGGTCTCTTGTGGCAAGCCGGGCTTCGGCAAGCGAAGCAGGCGGCGGAGGATGGAGGACGGTGCCTCACCGAACTCCCTCGTGTGCGAACAGAGGTATGCGTAAATGTCCTCTTCTACTTCTATGGTTCGCATGTTTTGCATAAAGGTGTCGTGGATGGTATGAGTACGGGCGGACGGAGTCCAGCACAGTGGAAGCAGGCTGGCCGTTTGCAGGGCGGGCTTGCCGTGTTGGGTCGGCGGTGGGGGTGGAGACCCGATGGTGCCCAACGTTGGGCTTCGGTGGGCGCGGGAATCGATGGCGGACGGACGAAAGGCGAACTCGTTGCAAGGTTAGAGGATCAAGGGGTGCACCGTGAACTTGCCCCAAACCTTTGAGGTGCGCACCAGCTTCGAGGCCGAGTTGACATCGCCGGCGGAAGGTCGACGTTTGCTCGACAAGCGGCAGGCGAGCCCTTAGCCTCGGGGAAAGCGTCGTTCTTATGGAAGCGCACTTCCAGCATTGGCACTATGAGATCGCGGATGAGTTGCTCACCCGCTATGGGAGTCCCTTGTTTTCGCGCACCGATGCGGGTGCTGCCCTCCAAGAGCGGCTCCCTTCGGGTGCCGTGATGGTGAGCAGCCGGACCATCAACTTTCAGGAGCAGCACATTATCTGCGCGAATGAAGCGTTTCCAGAGGCTGCCGTTGCTGATCCACTGGCGGACCTTCAGGTGTGGGATGAGTGGGAGACCGGGCACCGGATTTTCCCCTATCCAGGGCGTTTGAGCCGGTTGGGGCTGATGCGCCAGGAGGGCAAGATCTCGAGCCCGTCGAGCGCCGGCGTACTGGGAGAGATTTTTGGGGGCTTGTTTGCGCAGGCGTATGTCGCGCCGCAGGCGCTCGTGCGGGTGATTCGACACTGGCCGGACCTGATCTTTTACGCCGACAGCGACATTTATGCTTTTGTCGATGCGAGGGCATTTACTGAGGAACTCGATGGCCGGTATCTTAGGGATCGGGTTCCTGGCGGGCTTTTGAGGGAACTGCTCTGCAATGTGGTGGCGCAGCTCAACGCTGATCCGCATTTGGAGGTTTGGCTGGCTTTTACAGGGGTACTGACCATCCAACCGCAATTCAGGCTCGCCGTGACTTTTCTGACGCTGACACCGTCGCCCGGAAAGCGTGGGGCGAACCCACGGAGGAATCTTCCTCCAGCCGTAGTCAGAGGCGTGGCCGAACGTGCCCCGGCGCAGGCTACGGCGACCCTTGGTCCTGAGGTATTGGCTGCGCTCGATAACCCACGCGGCCCCGGTTCTGGCGGTCCGCAGGGAACGGGGGCGCTGTGCGGCAACAAACCTTCGCGGGAGGAAGTCGAAGCGATGCCGCGAGAGGCTGCTATGCGAGAGGCCGAGGAGGTGCTGGCGACCTCCGGGCCGGTCGTGGCGGTGGCTGGGTCCCGGGAGGAGATCGAGCTTGAGGTTAAATGCCTCGTTGAGGAGTGCCGGCCTAACGAGCTGCACGGGGGGAAGCGTTTCTTCGAGATCAAGCAGCGTGCCGAGGGCTCTCTGCCGGAGCGCGTGCGCATGGCCGGCGAGGAATGGATCTTTATGGCTAACCTGGCGCCGGCGGATCTTCATCGAGTGGATGAGCGATGGAAGCGGTCCTGGGAGTTGGCCGCGGAGCCGCTGACGATCATTGACGGATACCCTGTATGGCGTGGAGGCGGGGCGGCTTACTGCCTTGGCCCGGAGGGGCTGGAACACAGAACGCTGCGGCTGCGTAGCGTGGAGGATTAGGGAAAGTGATTTACCTAGACCACAACGCGACGACGCCGGTTGCGCCCGAGGTGCTGGAGGTGATGATGCCCTACTTGACCACAGAGTGGGGCAATCCGTCGAGCAGCTATCGCTTTGGGTCGAACATCCGTTCGGCCATAGGGAGGGCGAGGGAACAGGTCGCGTCCCTGATTGGAGCGAGCCCCTCCGAAGTCTATTTCACTGGTTGCGCTACGGAAAGCAACAATGCGGCTATCAATGCTGCATTAAAAGCAGCCCGCGGTCGGCGAGAGATTGTTACTTCGGCTGTTGAGCACTCCTCCGTCCTCAATCACTGCATGGCGCTGGAGAGAGAGAACTATCGCGTCACATATCTGCCTGTAGATCGGGAGGGGCTCCTCAAGGTCGCTGATCTCGAAGGCGCGATCACCGAACAGACCGCCGTGGTTTCGCTAATGTGGGCGAACAACGAAACAGGCGTGCTCTTTCCCGTGGAACAGATTGGCCGCGTCTGCAAGGAACGGGGGGTGTTGTTTCACTGCGATGCGGTTCAGGCGGCTGGAAAGGTCTCAGTTGATGTTCGGCAAGTGGGTGCCGACTACGTGTCATTGGCCGGTCACAAGATAAACGCGCCTAAGGGTGTGGGGGCTATTTACGTCAGCCGGACGGCTCCCTTTTCACCTTTGCTCCATGGTGGCCATCAAGAGGCCAGGCGGCGGGGAGGCACTGAAAATGTGGCTTTCATCGTTGGAATGGGGAAGGGGGCGGAGTTAGCTCGTGTCGGCATGAAGGACTACGAGAGCAGGGTGCGCGCGCTTCGGGATGTCCTGGAGAACGGCATCACACAGCGCGTGCCCGGCTGCGAGGTGAATGGGAATAAGGCATTCCGCTTAGGAAACACCACGAATATTTCGTTCAAGGGCGTTGCGGCGGATGCGCTGTTGCTCTTGCTGGATGAGGAGGGGATCTGCGCCTCCTCAGGCTCGGCGTGCCTGGCTGATTCTGACGAACCCTCGCATGTATTGAAGGCGATGAAGCCAGAAACAGGAGCCTCCAGGGAGGCGATCCGTCTTTCGTGTGGCATGAGCAATAACGAGCCGGAGATCCGGCGCACCATCAGCACGATCGAACGGGCGGTTCAAGCCCTTCGCGAGGTAAATATGACATCAGCGGGCGCTTGCTAGTGGACTACCAGCCCTTGCGGTAGGTGTGGCCCGTTATGCGGTGGTACTCTTTGGCTAGGGAGTTTCTGGTCCCGGGGTAGGCTCCGACTCGGTAGAGCATGACGTTGTGCGCGAGGCGGACATACTTGTGCAACATTGTCTTGGTTTCTGGCCGCCATAGTACTTCACGCCAGATGGCGGCATCTAGCTCCAGCGGGGTTTTGGCCACGAGGTCAGCCACCCCCTTGTCGGCGGTTATGCCGCCGTCCATCAGCACCCTCGCGGCGCGGGCGAAAGCCGCTAGGCCGACGGTCCTGAAAAGGATGTTGCCCCCGTCTTCTCGGCGGTATTTCGATGCCAATTCGTCCCGTGGATTGGAATTCAACACTTCGAGGACCGGAGGCACGTGCTTCTTCACTGCGTCCCAAAACTCTCTCACGGATGCGAATATTTGATTAGCCGTTTCGGTGTTCGTGGGTCCGATTTTGTGTGTTTTCCGCGCTTTGCGGATCTGCGGCGGTGCGAGGAACTGCGTCAGGTGGTAAAGTCCCACTACAGTGGTTAAGCAGATCTTCTCATGACTTGGAATGCTTGCGCTGGGGAGAAGCGGGACGAAGCGCATGTTGAACCCGGGATAATCGTCGATTAGCCGACGGGTCACGATTGCGAAGGCATTGTCCTCGCTAAGGGCGATCAACTCACTCTCGGGGACCGGGCGTGCGTAGCCGTTCAGTGTGGAAAACAGCCGACGTGTTCTCTCACGTCCTTCGTCGTTGGTTTTATGTGAGATGAAGATGACAGTCTGTTCCTCGCTTTTGAGGCTGGCGTCCGCGGCAACAGCTTCGCGGATGCCTTCGACGCGGTGTTGGCCATCAATTGCGAAGATGCTTTCATTCCCTGAAAGCCGAACGAAGCCAAAGGCATTCGTTTCTCTCTCGGTGAGGCTCTGCCCTTCAAGGCGCAAATTCTCTTGAATGGCGACCTGATCCCACTGTGGTTCACCGCCGTAAACCCCAAGAACAATCGCATTGAAAAATCGCTCTTTCTGAGACCGCAGGTATTCAACTATCTGCTGGGTGCGTTCTGGCCGGAGTTGGCGTTGAATCCAGGTCTTGAGCTCGGCTTTTTCGTGAATTTTGTCAACCGGTTGAACGACAGCGGCAATGTCGGCGAAGGCCATCGTGGCGATGTAGTACCAACGGTCTCCCATCTTAGCGCGCATGGTCGGCAGCAGAAGAGGTGGAAAGGAGTGTGCGGTTTTCATGAGAAAAGGTATCTCAACTGTTTGGCGACGGTGCCCCTGTAGCGGTGGTTGAATGGAGGGAGAAAGGCGTTCAGCAACGCTTGCTCGGTGTTATCTATTTTTGTCTTGTCGGCCACCGGGGCAAAATAGAACCAAAGGTTATCTTTCCACAAAAGCAGCATTTTGGAGATATTGGTCCGCCGTGATGTTTCGACCATGTGGTCGAAGTACTGCTTGAATCGTTCCCGAAGCGTTTGGTCCTCGGCTTTGCCAACATACATGAGGTAGGCGCAGGCCGGGTGGTCAGCAATGCCGGGCTGCACGACAAAAGAATAGACGCCGTTTTCTGTGTCCGGCACATTTGTGGCGTTAGTGGGACTGAACTTTGTGTATTGCCATGTGAGTTGTTGCGGCAGTGGACAATTACTCCAGTGGTCTGGAGATAGAACCAAGCGCTCCACTCGGTAATGTGGGAGTTTGAACGGTTTGGTGGTCGAAAAAGGGTCGTCCATGATGGTTTGGTCATTTTCCGACGGAATCTCCCCAGCAGTGAACGCGTTCAGGTGGCCGGCCTGGTGCTTTGACGAAGGCGATGCCGCGTGGCAACTGGGTGCTGGCAAACTCCTCTGGGAGAACCTTCCGGCCGAAGACGCCAATCAGGTTGCGCAGGCCACGCTGGGACTGGGCGCAGGCGAAGGAGACGACGGTTCCGAGCTGTGTAGTGAAGTCGTCCACTTCGCCTTCGAAATCGCTGGGGTCCTGGGAGAGGAGCATCACGGTGACGCCTTTGGAGCGACCTTTGCGGATGAGATCCACAAGGGATTCAGACCGGCGATCGCGCAACACCTTTCTGGCCTCGTCCACGATCAGCAGGTGACGAAAGGAGCGGTAATTGCTGGTTGACGGGGTCTCGGGCTGATCAAGCAGGAAGCCGCTGGCCGCATCGAGCAGCAGGAGGGTGGCCAGACGCTTCAGCTCCTCCGGGAGGTTCAGGGTCATGATCCAGGACTGCTGAAAGAATTCGGCGGGCTGGAGGTCCGGAGAAAAGGAGGGCAGGCGCGTCAGCTCGTTCAGGCGGCTGACTATGCTGTCGTCTTCTTTGCCTTCGTTGCGCAGGTGCTGCTGGTAGGTCGCCAGGATGTCATCCAGGCCCCGGCTACCTCGGCTGGCGATGACCTCCTCGATGGCTTCTCTCAGGATGTCGCGCTGGCGGTCTCCGGGACTTTTGCAACACATGACCAGGCTGTCGCGGAGGCGCATGGCTGAGGTTGCAATCTTATGGACCGGTGCGTCCGCCGGCGGCAGGAAATCGAGCGGGAGAGCCTGCTTTCCGACTTCAATGTGGCGAGCCCGGCGAGCAAAGGTTTGGAGATCCGGGTGGAGATCGGATTCGGAGGTGAACTCGGGTTTAACGTCAATGAACAGGAACGGTATCTCGGTTTGCTCGACGATTTGCTGCGCGAGTTGAACGCCGGTCAAGGTCTTGCCGCCGCCCGAGGACCCCATGAAGGCGATGTGTGGCGGGGCGCCCTGAGCGTTGAGAACAAAATCGAATGGCTTGGCACCGGGGAAAGTCCTGCTGGCAGGGCCAAGTTTGAGGCGAATCTCCCCTTTTTCTCCCGTGCCAGCCGCGAACGGAATGGTGGGGAGCCCGGCCCCTTCGGGAAGGTAGTCCGCCAAACGCGTGGCCAGCCTGACATGGTCGCGTTCGCAGCGTTCGAGCTCGTCCCGGATCAATGAGTAACCTCTCGCCCAGTGGGCCTCGACCAACGCGCGAAAATCATCGACTGTGGACAAAGGATTCAGTCTTCCGTCCAAGATAAGCGCGCACAGCCAGGTGTCGAGGTCTTCACCGAAGAGCACCTCTCCAGAGATGGGCGTTTTGAAGTATTTGGTTACGGTGGGGAGCGGATCTGGCGGGGTGCGCTCTGCGAGGGAGCGACCTATTAACAACTGCGCTGACTCATAGCGGCTCACTAGGCCAAAGGTTGAGCGGAGCCTTTGTTCAAATTCGGCAGAGTCTTCGGTCGGCGTGAATTGTGCCTTCCAAACCTTTTCTTTGAAGTCGAGGTTCATGGCTAGCGAGTGAAATAGCAGTTTGGTTGCACGGTAGAGAGGTTGTCGGACTCCTGATACTCGACGAGGAATTTCTGGCTGATCTGGCCGCGAATGTGTTCGACCAGGTCGGGGGTGACCTCCTTGTCGTGGGTCAGGATGATGATTTGGTCGAGATCAAAGTCGGCCAGTGCTTTCAGGGTCCTCGGACGGTACTCGGAGTCGGCATTGCCGAGCGGCGTGTCAATTACCAGGGGGACGCGGCGGTGGGTGATCTCGGCGAGGGCGAGGGTGAAAGCGATGCCGAACGCGCGGCGTTCGAACCCGCTGTTAGTCTCCAGCAGCATATCGGGGCGGCCGTCGCCGAAGCAGAGCCTGGGCGGCTGGCCTGGCGCAAGGCTGACCTTGGCGGAGCGGAAACGGCGGTCAGCTATGTTGATGAAGTGGCGGGTAACGTAGCTCTCGAGCCGGGCGGTAGTGGTTGGCTGCAAGCTATCCTGGATCTCCTCCAATGCCCTGCAAACGCGCTCGGCGACGGCGATGCGCTGCTGTTCGGGGCCGAGGCGAGCGAGTTGCTCTCGTATCTCGCCGATGCGTTTGTTCAACTCGTGGAGGTTGGCCTTTAGGACTTTCAGCTCGTTTTCGATCGCCCCGATACCGTGGATGTTTTGCTGGATTTCGCCATTTATAGTATCGAGGCTCGCGCGGATTTGTTGGGTGGCCTCGGGAACATCCTGCATGCGCTCTTTGCGGCGTTTGGCCTCGTCGAAAGCCTCACGGGCATCACGGGCTTTCTTCGCGGCCGTTTTGATCCTGGCTGCCCCGAGGGACTGTGCTTGCGTCAGCAGATGCAGGGCTCGGCTGCGCGCGTCGCCTTTGACGTGGCCAAGCAGGAATGTGTCGGCGCAGTTGGCTGGAGGCGGATTGTAAATGCTTTCGAGCGCTTGCGCGAAGCGGCCACGCAGGGCGGCACGTGTTTGTTGGGGGATTTCGCCTAAAATGGGATCAGGCTGCGGCAGGGCTGCGGCCAGAACTTTTTCGCGATTGTCGATGGTGCCGCGCTTCAGGCTTTCCCAATCCTCGCGAAGGGTCTCGGCGCGGAGGCGGTTCTGAATCGCCGGGGCCAGCCGGGAGATGGCCAAGGCCAGGCCCATTTGCCTGATTAGGTTGCCGAGGACCTTCTCGGCATCGGTCTGTTCTTTTTCGGCGCGGACGTAGTCGGTCTGGACCTGGGTGTAGGTCAGATTGTTCATGCCGCCCATGCGGGCCAATTCTTCTTGGAACCTGGTTCTTTGCTGCTCTCTCTTCTCCTTTTCGGTTTCGAGTTTGTGGAGGTCTTCCTGTTTTTTGCCTATCTGTTGGTTAAGCAGATCCCGCTCTTTGAGCTTCTCATCAAGCTCTTGCTGCTGCTCTGAGCACCGGCGCCTGCCGCCTGTGGTCTGGCGCATTCGGAGGAGGTACTGGTTCATGGTCTCCGCCAGCTCCTCGACAACCTTGGTGCCGAACATGACTTCGACGGCCTTCTTCAGGCCCCGCTCGCCCTGGGACTCGATCAACTTCTGGGCTTGCTCGCCATCGAAGAAAAATGCCGGCGCGACGTGGGCCTCAAAGAGGTTTCTTTCGACGCGTTCGTGAGCAAGGAGAATGGGGTCTTTGTCCAGGCTGGTTTGCTTCTGGAGCCGGCCGCCGACATATATATCAACTTCCTCAAAGGCTGGTCCCTGTTTTGGCTCGTTGCGGCCGGAAAAGTACCAGCGCCGTACGACGCGGACCTCCTCTTCGTCGCTCGAATCCCGATAGGAGGGGGTGAGAGTGACGTCAATAAGCGTCGGTTCAGAGGAATCGGCTGTGTTGCGGCGGAACTTGGTGATGGCATCGCGATAGGTTTTGAAGTCCTGGTTGCTGTCGTAGGCGGCGAACCCTTCACAGTGCCGCAGGCCGAAGCGGCCGAAAAGGCCAAGATACAGGGAGAGGAGAAAGCTCGTCTTGCCGTGGCCGTTCATGGCGCCGACCAAGACAACCGAGCGTCGTTCAGAGGGGGCCTCGAATTCGAATACGGCGTCGGAATAGGTGCGCCAATTCTGCAAGTGAAGTCTGGAGAGATACATCAGGACTCCTTTCCGTTCTTAATGAAGCGGTCCAGAACTGCCTCGATATCTTCCGGCAAGCCAAAGCGGCGTCCGGAGCCGGCATGAACGTTGACGATTTCACACAAATCCTTCAGCAGCTCGATGTCGATTCGGTGCTGGTCGCAGATCGCACGGACGATTCTTTTGCTTTCTGAATCTTCGAAGCATGGTGGGGATTTCATGGCGGCTGTTAGGTACAGGTGGGTTCTCCAGCCTCTTCCACTTTCGCTAGTTCGCGAAAGATGGCGTCTGATTCGTCGAGTGCCCATTGTTCCTTGACGAGACGGACTTCGGTGTTCGAAATGAGGTTGAGCCCTACGCGGGCCTGCATGTCGAGCAGTTCCCGCAATAGCATCTCGCGGGCCGCCATCGTGAGCGGGCCTATGCCAGGCTGCCCGTTGCGCCGAACTTTACTGCGAAAGTCGGGGCTGTCCGATATCTGTTTGAGGCGTTTGCGGAATTCCGAGAGAGGCTCCAAATGCATGTGGCCGGCGGTGATCAGAGAGTCGAAAGAATTGTCTTTCTCGATGACGGTGCAGGTCCAGCACCCGAAGCGGGCTGAGCTGGTGCCGCAGGAGGGAGCGTCGTTTGTGCTGAGTACAAAAGGGCACTCACCCGCAAGGGCATTTTTGTAAAGGGTGGTGAGCTCTTTGTACGTGCCGCCCCAGGGCGGTTTGCTGTTGATGAGCGTAGCCCAGACCTCAGGGGTGGCAAGTTCTTTGATCGGGGTGAAAATGTAGCAGCCCTTGAAGTCGGTGTGGGGTGATAGCCGCCCTTCGGCGGCGGCATCGTGTTTTTCGAGGCTCCGGGCCCGCTGGGCGGACTCGGACCGGCGGACACCGAGGAGGAGGATGGCCTCGCCGCTCTTGCTCACCTGGTCGCGGATGAACTTTGAGGTAGGGCGTATCTTCATGCGGTCCGTGCACCAGCGGAACATCCGGTTGGGGGCGGGATAGCCACGGCCGAGCAGGTTGACCCAGAATGATTCCTCGATCTCGGGCTTAGTCTTGACGACTTCGACCGGGACCCGGAGGGCCGGGATGTTCTCTGCCATTTGGTCCAAAAGACGATTGACGAACGCCTGGAAGACGGGCGACTCGACCAGGGTATCGTTGCTAAGGACGAATACTCTGCGGTTCCGCTCGTCCGGAGGAATAGCAAGGAGGCATTCAAGGACCAGGTGGACCAGCAGGGTTGAGTCTTTTCCCCCTGAAAACCCCACGATCCAGGGCTTTGAATGCGGCTGGAGGTATTCGTTTCGAATATCCCGGCGAATGGCCTTTAGCTTCGTGGCAAATTCAGAAATCATTGTCAAAAAAGGGCCGCCGAACAAAACCTACTCCGGATTAGCGCAGTCCTCACCCGGTGCGCGCTAAGGCGGGAGCCTGGGGGCGCGGACCCAATCGCACCCTGGGGCGGGAGCACGAAGCGCTAAACGGCCCCGGTGCTGCTTTGCTGCGCTCGCCCGACGGATGTTCTAAACTCTTCCGGGGCAGGTTGCAACTGAATTAGAATCGGACAGGGATCAGCCATGAGGGCACTGATCAAGTAAAAAAACGTTGTGCGCCCAGTTTTTTTCTAAACTGTCTTTGCCGCAACTTTCCAACCGCCGCGCGGGCGTTGACTCGAGCCTGCGTTTTCGTCGTTTGAATCGGATCTTCGTGGGGCTTTCCCATCGGGGCGATCCGTTCAGTCAGCCATCTGGGTCTAGCGCGTTTTGGGCTGATGCCTTGGCTGGCCTCAATCTCGAACCCAAAGGAGCGGACCGGATGGCTCCGGCCCTGGCTCCCTCCGGCTCGGTCTTCTTGGTCAACCGTTCTATTACCACACGCGTTGATTTTGGCAAGCGCGCGCGTCCACCAGCTCTGCGCCCATCCCGCCTGAGGTGCATGGGCGTCAGGCTAAGACAAGCGGTAGAGGGGCTGCGCAACGCCGCGTTGCACCAGACCTCCTTTGACCGCGCGGCTGACGCCTCAGCGCCGAAGGCGCGGCCTATACCAGCCTGGGCCGTTGGCCCGGGCTGCTGGAGTTTGGACATCTTGCGGCACCGCGAAGCGGTGATTTGAAGGTAGCCGTGTGGCTTCAGCCCACGGAATCAGCGGCCCGTAGCCGTCGCGTCGCGCCAGCGACGCTTGCACCCCCCGG
>Ga0181527_1003599_pt1 | contig 13799 bp, 8 predicted proteins | sample PEATcosm2014_Bin_30_FD_119762 | JGI IMG/M metagenome (GOLD analysis project Ga0181527, IMG submission 119762) | Peatland microbial communities from MTU Mesocosm Facility, Houghton, MI, USA - PEATcosm2014_Bin06_60_metaG | ecosystem: Environmental > Terrestrial > Soil > Wetlands > Peat | place...
CCGGCAAGCACGAGTGGTTTTCGCGAGTGCAATGACTCAAACCTGTGCGAGTCCTGGCCTATGGCGGACGTCCACTCGGATATCCGGCGTATGGCGCGCCTTTGCGCCGTGGTTCTAACGGTCATGGTCTACACCTCGTTGTCGAGTTTGGTTTTCACGCTGCCGAGTTTGAGCATCAGCTCTCTTACGCTCTTGTCAACCGTACCAAGGTAAATAGTGAATCGCGAATGCACGCGCCGGAGGTAGTCGAGCAGGCTTTCGGTTTGCGCGGCGTTCAGGTTGAAGTATTTGTACTTTTTCTTTTCTCCGGAGAGAAGCGCCACGGTCTGACCCAGAGACTGAAGTGAGTCATTCTTCGAAAGCAGCACCGACAGCTGTTCAACGCCTTCCGCGAGTTCGCGGTATTCCTGCTGCAGGCCCGTCCTAAGATCGGTGCGAACTTTCTTTCCCAGCCCCTCCTTCATGCCCGCAAGTTCCTCCTGAACTGCCGATGCGTATTTTTCTTCCAGCCCCGCCCTTATTACCTGGACTGTTTCGGAATATATCTCCGATTTTACCGCTTCCCGAATGGTTTGCATCTCTTCGTTGCGAATCTGCAGCCTCATCTTTTCCCGCAAGGCAGGAGACTCCTTTGCGAGCAGGCGATTCCTTTCGTTGTCGATTATCTCCCGGCGTTCTTTCGATTCAATACGTGCTCGCTCTTCGCGAGTGACTGCATCCACAATGGCCTTCCTGATGCCCTCCTTTTCCATGACAACGATCTCACTGTACAGTTCCCGTTCCAGCCTTTCCAATTGCGATGCGCGGACCCTGTCATGCTCTGTGGTAAGCAATTCCTCACGAATGGACGCTTTCATCTCGGCAAGGATGCCCTCGCGAATGACGTCACGTTCATTCGCCTCAATCTTTTCCCGTAATTCGCGCGCCAGCGTTTCCTTGATACGGGCTGCAAGCTTCGGGGCCTCTTTTTCGGCAAGGGTGGCGTTCAGGGACGCACGGAGTTTTTCCAATTCCTCGGAACGAATGCGATCCGCCTCTTCCACGAGCAGCTTTCGGGCCACCTGGGCCCGAAGCGCGGTGTGGGCTTCTTCTTGGTATTTTGCGGAATCCGATTCGGCAATTTTCTCTTTTATCTCCTTGGAAAGCCGGAGACGTTCCGCTTCCATAAACAACGGCATTTCCTTGTCGATGATCTGTTGCCTCGCCACCGACTGTTGCGTCTCAAGCTCCTTTTTGTAAATGCGGTCCCATTCCTGTTCCTCAATCTGCGTACGCACCTGGGTAGAAACCTGGCTTGTTATTTCCGCTTTCAATGTTTCACGGAGCTCGGCTTCCAGCATTGGCCGCATTTCCCGCATCGCCTCATCACGTGCCGCCCGGGTAAGTCCTTCCTTGTCAGTCTCGGTCATAGTTCTCAGAAACTCGTTTTTGATCTCTTCCTTCACGGAAGCAGCAATCAGTTTTTGATGCTCCCCCGCGCTTGGGATACGCTCAACGCCCGGGCCGGGCTCCCCTGTCGCTCCGGCCGCATTCATGGCTGTCCCCTCGACTATCGCGGAAGCCTGGATGGCGGGCAGAACCGGCGAACCATCCGACGCCCGCGCCGTTTCCGATGAGTCAATTTTCTGCAGTCCCGTTCCCTTGCGGACGTCAAGTGGCATAACCGGCGACATGCGCGCTCTACGACGGCCCAAGAGAAATGCTATGCTTACCGTCACCGCAAGCAGCAATGCGACGCTCCCCAGAATTATCCACATGTTGTCATGGGGCATCGACCGCCGTCCGTTTTCCTCCGCGTGTTCCTGTAGAGAGGCGTCTTCAGTCCTTGACATCAGGTCGGTGTCGGCCTGCTGCGCCCGCTCCACCTTTACCAACCGACCCGATTCGGTCCGGTATTTTTCTTCGCCCGGGTTTCGCCCTGCAGGCTCCACTTTCTGGTTTGCTTTTTCTTGGACCGTTTTGGGCACGCGAACGCCAAGAAAGACGTTTCCCGGAATGGTTACATCCGTTTCGTCGAACGGAATGCTGTCGGTCCAGGAAAGGTAATAGAAGCTTTTCCCATTGAGCAGAATTTCGAACGGACCTTTCGCCTGCGCCGCAAGGTCCTTGAAACAGCCGAAAACGTCGATCTTGATGGCTACAACACCAACAAACCGGTCTCCCCCGAGGGGCGTGTGCGCTGCGAGCGGTACGCTCCACAAAAGGTACGATCTCCTGTTTTCCTTGACAAGAGGTCCAAACCAGGGCTCCATTGACTTCTTTGGAGATGCATACCAAACGCTGTCCGACACATTTGCGTGCAACCCTTCCGCTTTCCCTTGACGTTCGATGTTATTCACCACAATGCCCTTGGCATCCGTGCGCAGGACCAGGACGATCTCCGGATACTGGGTTATCAATTTTCTAAAGAGGCCGTTTGCAGGCTCCACTTCTTTCATGCGGGCCTCAGGAAGTCTTGGAATGCGCGAAAGCGCGAAATCGAGAGCGGCAAATCGCTTTTGAAGATACGCGGCGCCCACTTCAGCCCGTGTGGTCACGGGAAGAAAGCCAAGCGCGGCGGCCAGCACAAAAAGCACTGTGGTCCCGCGGAACGCGTTGCCGGCCGGCGCGCATGCATGCGTAAAAGGAATGATCGCCATAGTGTTTACATAACACGTGTTTGACGGGAACCATGCCGGCGACGTGAAGGTCGCACGGCCTTACAGGAAAATATGAAATGCACATGCGGAAGGTAAGCCCGGCCGAGTAGGGACAACAAAAATGCCATGTCCGAAGGCATGGCATGTAGTAACGTTCAATCTATTTGTCAAGAACAAGAGATCACATAATCATGCGATCGGCTTCACGTCCTTCGCATTTGGTCCTTTTTGATTCACAACGATTTCAAACTCCACTTTCTCGCCTTCCTTGAGGTCTTTTACACCCTCTCCGACGATAGCGGAGAAATGAACGAACACGTCCTTCGACCCGTCATCGGGTTTGATGAATCCATACCCCTTGGACCTGTTGAACCACTTAACAACTCCTGTTGCCATAAACAACAACCTTTCTTAGAATTTAATTTGTAGAATAGAATCGGATATCATGCGAATATCCTTGCATGATAATATTGTTTTTTCCATGAACCCCGGTCAAGAAAAAAGCACAACAGTCCGGCGGCGGGTTCCAATTCGTTTCGGTCGCGCGGCAGGCGCTAGACAATAGAAACTTTTGGTGGCGCGGGTACTGCAAACCAATTATCTTTTCAGACAAGATCCCGTTCCGGACCGCCGTACCTTTCTAGGAAGACATCCCATGTCGGCAAGGCTGAGGCAATACTTAGTGGAATCCTATTTTGCCGAAAAATTGTTTCTCACCGGTGCGATCAAAAAGGATTTTGCCATCCAGATAGACGATCTGGACGATAACGACGACCTCACCAGGTTCTGCACCATGTTCGTTACTGTGGGAAACCGGGGGTATTTCGTTTTCGAACTGCTGGGCCGCGTTCCGCTTACGCGGGAAATTGCCGACCTCGTGGAAATTTACAATGGAACAGTTGAAAAGGAGCCGGGACGCATCGCCATCCGGCTCAACCTGGACCAGATCGAAGTACTCATGGATCTCGCGAAAAAGCTGCAGAAGACTTCGCGGAGGGGAATCAGCATCGATAACCCCAACTGGCAAAGGATTTCGGCAAGGACGGTCAGCTCGATCTACCGTTTTGTGAGGATGATTAAGGAATACAGAAAAACAAGGGGCCAAGCGCTCTGATTCCGTCGCCGGGCGACGACTGAACCGTGAAGTTCTTGACAAGATTCATTGCAAAGACGCAAAGTTCACAGAGACACTCTCTACTTCTTTTCCTCCGCCGCGAATAACTCAGTAGGGCAATTGAACTCCGAAAACACCGGGTCGCCAAACGGATGGTCCGCTCCCGACACCTGAAGCCGGTATTCCTGAACCACTACGGTAACATTTTGAACGTTTACCTGCCACTTCGCGTTGACGGTTGAACTATTTAACTTGTTGACATGCGCGGCCTGGACAAGCCTAAGAAATCCCCACGCCCCGCCATAGGAAATGTCCTGGGTGAAATCCGAACTCACGAGAATCTTAAGAGAAGCTCCCAGAGGCGCTGCGTCAATCGGCCACATAACGACAACAGACTTTCCACCGGGGGTAAGATCGGATATTTGGCCGTTCACCTCGAGCTTGGCGGTGTTCCTGTTGGACGCGGCTGGGGTCACGGTTATTGCCATCGGCCGAACCGTGCCGTCGGGTTTGAAAAACATGTCGCGCACACGCTCGGCGCTCACCAGAGAAGGGGCGAGTTGCAGGTTAAAATTAAGCTTGAGGCTGCCCACGGGCCTCACCATCCATTCTGTGGCTGTTTTCACGATATAGGGTGAGAGCACGCGTTCGTAAAATCCCCAGAATGTGCCGGTTTGCGGCCTGAAGAAATCCATCACGTCGGCAAACGGAGCATCTTCCCCCCGCGGCGAGAACGGGTATTTTCCCGAAAACTTCGCCGTGAACGACTTTACAATTTCACTGTGCCAGCGGTCGGTGAGAATCCTGGTGAGCACTGCCGAGGCCGCGGTTCCCGTATGTTCCACGGGCGACATGAGGACACCTTTGAGCGATGCGGCAAGGTTCTCCGGCATGTTGGCAAGCACCGCCTGACTAAATTTCCATGCGTTGAGAAGTGCATCGTCGTCCTTGCCGCTGAACAAGGCGGGCGCGTTTTCTTCGCCTTGGGTCTCGAGCGACGAAAGTTTGGCGGCAAGTGTCTGGATCTTGTCGCGATACCCTTCGTATCCGCTGAGAGCCCCGCCGGTGGACCTCGCAAAAGAACGTAGCGGATCAAACGTGGCGTTCAAGTCGTCGAACGGCGACTTCTGGCCAAGGGAGAACGCCGACAGAGCGCCTTCCGCTGCGTTCGCCTCCTTTTCCGCCTTCTGTGCCGATTTTGCGATTCCCTGCGCTCCCGGCACTTTGGAAGCCGCCTCGAGCACCGCACCGCCTGCCTTGTCGGCCATGCTTTCTTTCTTGAACACGGTATAATCCGCCACCGTGGCAAGCAACACGGCCAGTTCCGATTTTTCGGCAACGAGCTTCGACAGTATCCGCTGGCTCCTGTTGAGATCGCCAAACGGCTCCATCTTTACCGAAGCGAGGAACGCGAGCCAGCGCGAGGAATAGTCGGCGAGATACGCTGCCACCATGTCTGCATACAGTTTCTTCTTGTCAAGAGCTTCCTCCGGGACCTGATCGGCCGACAATCCGATAACCCAGTCGAGCTTGAAGGGGTCATTGCTGGCCCGGCCGATGGCGTCGGACACAAACTTGTCCCAGCCTTCCTGCGTGTAAAGAACACTGATCGTCTTATCCGCCTTGAGTATTCCCTCCTCCTTGCGGTTGAGCATCTGGTCGAGGGAAATGGAGGGTGCATCCTGGCTCACTCTGTTGATTACCGACTCGTACAGCGCCTGGGCACTAGGGAGCCTTCGCAGCTTTGAGCGCGCGAGCGTCACCAGCCGCTGGTTCTCCTGAATAGGCGAAATTGCCTGGCGCTTGAGGTACAGCAGGTACACGCCCACGTTTTCCGATAGGATCGTCTCGATCTGCTGCGGAAGCCGCGCCTGGCTGTTCTGCGTTGACAAGAGCGCCTGCTTGACCGCTTCGAGCAGCATGCCGCGCACAAACGCGGTGTCAATGTCCTTCTGGCGCCCGGTCATGCTTTCGGACATCGACAAGTAGGCCTTGAGCGCATTGTACAGGTTGTCGTAATCCTGCCCCGCGAGCTCGCCGTATCCCTGCACCTTTTCCCACAGCTGGTACTCGAAATACTTGACGCCTGGGACAACCAGCAGAGTGTTGATTTTAGCGAAATACAGGGTCTTGAGCCGGTCGAGAGCGTCACGGCCGCGGTAAAATCCGAACAGGCCGGGAAGCACGGGCACGCCGTGGTCTTCAAAGCCCTGCAGGCGCGCGACTGTTTTTCCCACCATGTCGAGCCCGGCATACTGAGACAGCAGGGTACCGTCGTCCGAAGGCATGGCCGCTAAATCTGTCTTTACAGATTGCAATAGCGCAAGGGACTTGGAGAGGCCCGACGCCATGAGCGCGCCAAAAACACAGGCCGCTGCCGCGATCGCGGCGGTTATCAGGTAGTGCCGCACATATTCGCGCCGCGAACGTTTCTGCGTTGTCTTGACAAGTTCCTTACCGCGCACCATGAGCTCGCGGAACAGCGGCAGGACGAACAGGGATTTTACCTCTGCCTTCATCTCCGTTTTGTGCTGCGGGGATTCGGGCATGAGCATCCGTCTCGGGTTGAGCGGATGGTTCACGATGGTCTGCCCGGCTTCGGCCTGCCGTGCCGGTACGTCCGAAGACTGGCGCGAAGCGACTTCGAGGCAACTGGTGAAATAGAACCCGCGAAACAGCGGCCTGCCCTCGTAACTGCTTGGCTTGAACAACTCGGTAATAAAAGCACCCAGTTTTTCCTGAATACCCTCGAAATGGATGACGAACCGGCATATCATTCTCCGCCGCGCTTCGTCTTTCTCCTTGTACAGCTTATCGAGACGCAAATCGGTGAGCGACTTGCTGAGCAAGCCGAATTCCTGTGCGAACGCCATTCTGGGAAGCATCTTGTCCTGATCGGAACTGAGCGTTGCCCCGAAGATCTGGTCCTGCGCCTTGACAAACTGGTCACCGAAGTATTCGCCGAATCCGGGAATTTTGTCCGAATGGTTGAACAGCAGGTACACGGGAAATTCGATTCCCCATGCCGCAATGAGCTCGTCGATCCGCCTGCGGAGCGTGGCGGCAAGGTCTTTGACCATGCGGTCGTCAGCGTTGAGCACTTCCTGCGCACTCACGACGAGGGCGATACCGTCCACGGGTTTTTCCGGCCGAACGTGCGCGAGCGATGCAACAAAGGCCTGCCATGTGTCTTTGCCTGTGTCTTCCATAATTGCGCCCGGCGCGTCAATCCAGACGGCCTCGTTTGCAAAGTACCAGGTGATCTGGTCTGTCCCGTCCAGAACCATTCCGTCTTTTTCCGACGGGTATCGCAGGGGGAAATTGAGGCCGGCGCCGCGGAGCAGCGACGTCTTTCCCGATTTTGGCGCTCCGCACAGCAGGAACCACGGACGCTCGTACAGCGCGCTCTTTTTCATGAGTCCCTTGCGCATCACGGCGCCAAGGTACCGGCTCACCGCCTCATTGGTTTCTTTGCTGATCCGCGCAAAAACCGTCTGGTTTCCGGCGAACAAACTTACGGCCTTCTTCTTCCGGGGCCTGCCTATTGTCAATTGCAGCGCAATCCACACCGCATCACCGACGAGCAGCAGCGTTCCCGGCAGCCACACCAGGACCCCGGGCAGCTTCACAAGCGCCCCAACAACGATCGACAGAATGCCGATAACGGCAATCATGCACCACACAACAATGATCCAGACAGGAAGTTTCTTCATGATGGATTACCGCGCCGTGAGAGATTGAATGGATGAGAGAAGAGCGTTGGCCGCGGAACCGTTTATGACAAACAAGGCGATCCAGCAGGCGACGACCGCTCCTGCCGCGATTGCACCGGACAGCCAGAGCGGGAAGAAGAACGTTTTCGCCTTTTTGGCGTCGGAAGATTCGGGGCGCTTGCCATGCGGCGACAAATCGGAAGACGCGCGTATCCTGGTTCTTCGCAGTTTGCGGCCAAGATCTTCCATGATGGCGATCCGCTCCTCGGCGTTGAACATTTTGTATTTGCCCTCGAACCCGAGCGACAAGCATAGAAAATACACCTCAAGCACATGCTTCTTGTTCTCCGGCTGCAGAAGCATTTTCTGCAGCTTATCGAAAAATTCCTGTCCCGCAAGATTGTCGCCGAAATAATCAAGTTGCATGGGCCGCGAAATCCAGTAGTCCCTGCACGCCCCGGGCACGCTCAGCACGGTTTCGTCCATGAGCGCCACCATGGCATATTTCGCCTCAACAATCGAGTCTTCGTCCATGCCGATGGCCTTGCAGTTCTTTTCGAAAAGGCCGATATAGTAGGTGATGAGCTTGCGAAGCGCTGCGGGATCGCCAAGGTCTTCCGCCTCGCGCATGCGAATGATGATGAGAAACAGGTCGGTGCATAGCGCGCTCACGTCACGCGACCCGCCCATGGTCTTGGACAAGTCGAGGTTCATGGTCTGCGAGGTGATGGTTTGGACGAATGATGGCGGCAAGATTTAGTCCTTTAAAATGATTTTAAGAAAATGGCCCTGTAGCAGAGCCGCTCGGCGGCGCGTCTCTACATGGGGTTTCCTATTATTCTCGCAAATAAACTTTCTCGGGGGTCACCCGGCTCAGCCATCAAACAAATCTTTATTAGGTTCTTTCAACTTTCAATTTGGTCATTCTTTTAGCGCCAGCATCTCCACTTTCAACTCCGGATAATTGTTGGGAAAATAAAACGCGATATCCCCTGCCGCTTTAATCTGCTGCCAGAAATCCCCCTGTTGGTCCAGGCTGAAATAAACGAAACCGGGCTTGGTGGAGAGCCCCTGCGGCGGGTGCAACATGTGCCTCAGCGGCAGACCGGGCATTGCCGAGGAAATAAGCAGGTCGAGCCGATTGCGCGAGCACATCTTTATGCGCTGCAGCACGCCCACCACCAGTTCTTTGTCCTGCACTTTTGCCGACACACCGAGATAGAATTTCGCAACTGTCAACAGCTTCTGCTCCGGGACTTTGCAAAGGAATGTGGCCTGGTTGAGTTGTTCGATGGGCACGGGCACGCATCCGGCCTGAATGTCGGCTTCGAGCACGGTGCGGATGATCTTCACGAGTGCGGTAAAGGTGCCGGAAAGGTTGGCGTGATCGTACCTCGGTAGGTTCTTTATTGACACTTCGGAGGAGAAGGTGCACAGCGCACCCGCGAACTGGGTGAGCAGGCAAAACACTTCATAGGGGTGCACGCTTGGAAACGAGTGATAATGCGTGAGCAGCGGGGTGAACGTGTTGAGCGTCTGCAGCAGCCGAAACGGCGTCTCTTCCGCGCCGGAGAATTCGGCAAACCCGCCCTCCACCTGTTTTCTTCCCTGCGACAGGGAATTGATTTTTGCGAGCAGGAATTCGAGCAGGGAGCGAAGGACGGTGAGCAAAAACGGCGATGCGCCGACGCAGAGGAGCGGAGGCACGAACGAGGGTGTCAACTCCACACCGCCGGTTTGATTTCTGGAAAGCCTACCCACCTGGAACGTGGCGTGATTATCGAGCAATTCGTCTCCGAACAGCAACACGAAATTGAGCGCGCCAACCTCTATTTCTTTTTGCTGCGATCCAAGCACTTCGTCAGACACGGTTATGGTGCGAGACCTGAAGCGCGCTGCTGCCTGGCCCTCCATTGCGGCAGCAACCACGTTGGACTTGCCTTCCACGAGCAGGGGCAATGCAAGGTACACGTCAAGCGCCTGCTGGTCGTGCGCGAGATGGTCGGCAAACGACCTCGCCGCCGGAGGCGGATCTTCTTTGGGAATTGCAAACGACACTCCGTCCGGAAGCATGCCGCTGCACCGCGTTACCGTAAACAAGCCGTTTGCTATGGCGTCTTTGTCAACATCAAGCTCGGTGACGCCGTACCAGTACGGGGAATGCGACATCAGCGCGGCATGGAACGAATTGAGCATATAGCGTTCCGCCTGCTGAAAATGGTGCGGCTGCAAGAACATTCCCTCTTTCCAGACAACTTTGCTGTTTCCTAACACAGTGTCCTCTTTTCGATATGCCCGCAGGCCTTTTCGTTCGCAAACGCCGAAACGTTTGCTTTGGTTTTGTCAGGCAACGTATTGTATCTTTAGGAATTGCCCTTCCCGGAACCGACCCTTATCGTGTGAGCGGCGTCCAGGACGTCCTCATAAAATAAACCTGTGGCTTCTCCCAGGAAAAGCTTTTCCTGGGAAAACACGGGAAAAAGGCCTGGGACAACATGCAAGGAGATGCCATGAGACCATCTTTGTGGTTTGTAGTATCGGCAGCCGCCGTATGCATTTTTTTCAGAACCTCGGCGTTTGCGCAGGGCGACGGGGTGCTTACCGTCAAGACAGACCCGGACGGCATTGAAGTCTGGCTCGACGACAAATATATCGGCGACTCCCCCATTCTCGACAAGAAGCTCAAGACCGGAAAGTACACGCTCAAGCTTGTGGACCCGGTACAACATACGAGTACGAGCGAGGATGTATTTATCCAAAGCGGTGAGCAAACCGTTGTCGAGAAGACGCTCAAGTCTCGGTACGGTACGCTCAAGGTGAACTCAGACCCGGAAGGCGCAGACGTTTACGTTCTCACCTCGCTCGGCAAGACGCCGGTGTCCAACGATTTCATCATTCCGGGAAAGTACAGGCTGGAAATTAAGTCCCAGAGCAAGGCCTATAACGAGGTTGTGGAAGACATTGTGGTGCCTAAGGGCGAGACCGTCGAGGTTAACAAACCGTTACCAAAGAAGAACGCCCTTGATAGCAAAGCGGTTGTCCGTCTCGCGCTCGGTGCCGGCGCAATTGGCGGATTTGTGTGGGGGATCGTGGAGCGTTCCGACGGAGCCCATTGGGGCCACACAAACGGCTCGGTGAACGGCGAAATTCTCGGCATCACGCTGGGCGCGCTGTGCGTCGTCGGCTTTGAGATCGTGGCATTCTTCTGATAGACGTGCACCTGAAGAGTTCCGTGTGGAAGATTTCAGCAGGACGTTGCTAGGTCAAGGATTGGCTCTGGTCAAGGTCCGACAGGCCTGCAGTGAGCCCGTCGAAGGGGAAACGTCCAATTCATCAAAACCTTTTTGATGGCTGCCGCAACGCAGTCATCGACATAAAGAATCACATTTCAGTCACCCTTTGCTTCAGCAAGCAGCACAAGCCATGAACGATCCCGCCAATCCCGCCGGTCCTGGGGACCCGCAGAAGAAATCCGCCTTCGACAAGACTTTTGTCGAAGGACAGGACACCAAGGCTGGATATCACGCTTTTGACTCAAACTCCCGCCTCGATGCAACGCAGATGCGCGCTACAAACCCCTATGGCCAGCCGAAGAAAGCGGCGCCGACTGCCGACGATCTACCCACGGGAAACGAGCCGATTCCGCTCGGCTCCGGCACCATCGTGGGGCTTCTTGGCTCGGGCGGCATGGCGCGAGTGTACAAAATCTGGAATGACAAACTCGAGGTCTTCCGTGCAGTAAAGATTCTTACTCCCTCCCAGCAGGGAGACCTGAGAAACCGTTTTGAGACCGAAGCCAAGATCACGGCGAAGCTCCGGCACCCCAACATTGTTGAAATTTACAGCGTGGGAGATTGGAACGGCCTTCCCTATCTCGAAATGGAACTGATCGACGGTGTGTCGCTCGAAACCATGATCGGCCAGACCGGCAAGCTTCCGCCATCCGTGAGCTCCTCAATCGCAATCTTTGTCGCGCGCGCCCTTGCCTATGCGCATAACCAGGATTTTCTGCTGTATGGCAAGACGTATCACGGCATCATCCACCGCGATCTGAAACCAGCCAACATTATGATCTCAAAACATGGCGACCTGAGGCTTATGGATTTCGGCATTGCGCGTCCCACCGAGGCGAGCCTGCATACGGTTGAAGGAAACATCGTGGGCACGATGCAATATCTTTCTCCCGAGCAGATGGACGGTGTGGACGTGGACGCCCGTGCCGACGTGTATGCGTTTGGCGCCATTCTTTACGAAATGATAACCGGGACCAAGACGTTTCCGCAGGAAACCATCACGAACCTGATGAAGAAGAAAATCATGAATGAGTACCGGAAATTCGAGGAATTCGACTTTTCGGTTCCGCAGGGACTTGCCAAGACCGCCCAAAAATGCCTCCAACTTGACAAAGAACACCGGTATGCCAGCGCATCCATCCTTCTGGAAGAGCTTGAATCGGTACACAAATCGCTCACCTCCGACTCTCCGGAAGCCGTGCTCAAATCGTACCTTGCCAATCCGTCAAGCATATCCAGCGTCTCAAAATCCAAGCGGCCCGCGTGGCTCGGGCTTAGGTTTCTCCTGCCTGCCGCAGGCGCACTGGTTATAGGTGCCCTGGTGGCCGTGTTTCTCATCACCGGGCCCAAACCCGCGGAACCCGACCGCTCGGCACAGCGGGCTGTGCAGCCCCAGCCTGGTCCGCGAACTCCTCCACCGTCGCAAACAGAGCCGACACCGGCGCAGCAACCGTTGCAACCGCTTTCGCCTCAAACCGTTTCGCAACCTCAGTCGACGCCCGAACAGCAGCCCAAAGAGCAACCTGAAGTGTCAACGCCTGTTGCAGCAAAGCATTCGCGTCAACCTTCGGGCCGCGAAGCACAACGCGCAAAACAGGCGGCACACGAAACACCATCCGCAAAAGAACCGCCGGCCGGCGGTTCGCCTTTAGAAAGCCTGAAGAAGAAATACGCGTCAGGGGATTTCGTGGTGGTGGGCCAGGCGGCCCTTGCAAAAGGCTCGTTCGACGACGCGATCCTTGCACTCGACAACGTTCCCGCTTCGTCCCCGCAGCACGAGAAGGCGTTCCTCATGCTTGTTGACGCATACATACAGGCGGACAGGCTCCGCGCAGCCAAGGAAAAAATCCTCAACGAGGAGGTGAACGACGCGCAATACTGCCTGCTCGCCGGCGAAATGTACCAGCGCATGGGCAGGAACAAGGACGCCATCGGAAACTTCCAGACCGCGCTCACCAAGCCGAGCAAATATCGCAACATCCGGGATGTGCGAAACGATGCCCTGTATTTTACCGCCGTCGCCTACGGCGAACTGTACAAAGACGATCCGTCAATGGACAACCGGGGACTTGCTATGCAGTCGTGGCGTGTGGTGAAAAGCATGTACGGCAATTCACCGGACAGCCCGAGGTTTAAGAAAGCGGTGAATGAATTGGCAAATATCAAGTAGCGGGTAGCTTCACGACGAGTTGGCTCACAGCAGGCCCAAGGACCGTCCGCCCGCAGCCTTCGGACCCCGTCACACGATCAAGCCGCCCTTTTGGAGATACTCGCGAACATACTCCCCAACGGATTCTTCAAGCGACCCGCAGTGAACGGCGCAACCGACGCGCTTCAGTTTGGAAAGATCGGCCTGGGTAAAATACTGGTACGTGGATCGTATGTCCACCGGCATGGGAACATACTGGATGGACGGCTTCTTGTCGAGCGCGGCAAACATCGCATGTGCCACATCGTTCCATGACCGCGCCGCGCCTGTTCCGATGTTGTAAATGCCGGTCTTGTCGCGGTGTTCCATAAAGAACAGCGTCATTTCCACGGCGTCTTGCACGTAAACAAAATCGCGGCGCTGCTCGCCGTGTTTGCAGTCGGGACGGTGCGATTCGAACAGGGAGATCTTGCCTTCGTTCCTCACGCGCGGAAACGCCTTGTTGATGACGCTTCTCATATCTCCCTTGTGGTTTTCGTTGGGGCCGAAAACGTTGAAGTACTTGAGGCCAACGATTTCCGAAAGCCATCCGCGGCGCTGCGCATACAGGTCGAACAGATGTTTGGAATAGCCGTACATGTTGAGCGGACGAAGCGTGCCGAGAAGCTTTTCGTCGTCGGAATATCCCTGGTCGCCGTTGCCGTAGGTAGCCGCACTCGACGCGTAAATCAGGCGCGTGCTCCTGTGAGATTCCCGCCACGTTCCGATTCTCACCGAATACCGGAAGTTATTGTCCATGAGGTAGCCGGCGTCCGTCTCCGTGGTGCTGGAGCACGCGCCCAGGTGGAAAATCGTGTCGATGCTGTTCATGAAATTCCCCTGTTCGAGCCG
>Ga0181527_1003603_pt1 | contig 13794 bp, 7 predicted proteins | sample PEATcosm2014_Bin_30_FD_119762 | JGI IMG/M metagenome (GOLD analysis project Ga0181527, IMG submission 119762) | Peatland microbial communities from MTU Mesocosm Facility, Houghton, MI, USA - PEATcosm2014_Bin06_60_metaG | ecosystem: Environmental > Terrestrial > Soil > Wetlands > Peat | place...
GGCGGTCTACTTTTATCTGGATTCCGGCAACGCGCAGGCCACCCAACAGGCAGTGGCGGCCTTCACCCACGACGACTTCTACAAACCGATGCCCGGCTACCAGGTGATGGTCAGCCACTTCCATTTCCATCTCAATGAGGAACTGACTGACGCCGGCACCATCGATTGGTTGCCGGCATGGATTCCCACCTTTAAGTCGCTCGGCATCAATATCGCGGCGCTGTGCGACTTCCATTCCGATTCGCATCCCAGCGATACCGGCAAGATCCGTCTGGAGGAGCAGCGGGTCTACTTCGAAGGCAGCGCCCGCTTCTCCGATAAGGATTTCCTGATCATTCCCGGCGAAGAGCCCGATGCCACTCTGGGCGGCCACTATATGTTCATCTTCCCCAAGCCGGTCTACTACACACATGCTCCGAACCGCCGTCCGGGCTCGACGCAAGCGCCGCCGGAGCAACCCTACTCGGAAGAGATCGCGCCCTACGGCAAGGTCTATCACACGTCATCCCCCGAAACCGAGATGCGGTTGCTCAACGACGAGCACGCCCTCATGTGGCAGACCCACCCCCGCACCAAGAGCTCGGATGGCTACCCGGACGCCGTCAAGGACCAACCGCACTTCCTCAGCGACCGCTTCGCCGGCGCCTCCTTCCAGTCGCTGCCCGTCGATCAATCCCAGAAGCGCCTGTGCGAGGTGCGCTGCATGGACCTGCTCGACGACATGAACAACTGGGACGGCCCCAAGTACCTGATCGCCGAGGGCGACACGTATACCAAGTCTCCGGAAGACGAGACCTACCCGCAACTGGACGTCAACTACGTCAAGCTCGACCGGCTCCCCAAGTTCTCCGACGGCTGGATGCCGGTGCTGGATGCCCTGCGCGCGGGCAACTTCTTTGTGACCTCGGGCGAAGTTCTGCTGCACGATTACTCCATCCAGGGCGCCGGCGCCAGGCGCACCTTCGTGGTGGACGTGGATTGGACCTGGCCCGGCGAATTCGTCGAGCTGGTCTGGGGCGATGGCCAAACCACCGGCCGCGAAACCATTTCCGCGACTGCGCTGGCGCCGTTCTCGACGCATCGCTACCGCCTGCCGTTCGATGCCACCGGCAAGAAATGGATCCGTTTCGCGGCGTGGGATTCCGCGGGCAACGGAGCGTTCACGCAGCCGGTGCATTTGCAGTAGGCTTGCAACACGCTACTTTGCAGAGCCGCGGCCGTTAGGGAGCGTTTGCCGGCGGGCGCGGAAATAGATAGCCTAGGAACATGAGTAGCCAAACAGCCCAGCTTCCAAGGAGCGTGATTGCCGAATGCTATCTTTAGATACGCCATGCGGCTCCTGTTGGCGACCGTTCTGCTGGCGTTCTCCGCCGTTGCCGCCGAGAGCCCCTGGCAGCAAATAACCGTGCCGACCGCGCGCCAAGCGGCGGCCAACTTCTTCACTCCCCCCGCCGAATACGGCATGGTGCTGTGGTGGTACTGGAACGGGGAGATGGCGGAAAGCGACATCCTCAGCGACCTGGATGAGATCCAGGCCCACGGCGTCACTCAAGTCGTCATCTGGGCTTACTACGGCCTGGAAATCGATTACCTTTCCGACACCTGGTTTGCGCGCATCCAATTTGCCGTCGACGCCGCCCGCGACCGGGGTATTCGCGTGTGGATAGAGGACGAGGGCAGCTACCCCAGTGGATTCGCCGGCGGCGTATTCACCAACCAGTATCCCCTGGACCGCATGAAGGCACTGGTGGCCGTCTCCAGCGTCACTGCCTCAGGGGGCAAAACGGTGTCGGTGAATGTCTCCGCGCAGGACCTGGCCGCGTGGGCGACGCAGACCGGCTCCGGCGCCGTCGTCACGCTTCAGATCGTCAACGGCGAGCTCAACTGGACGCCACCGGCCGGCACCTGGCAGATCACGCTCGTCGAGTGGCAGTATCGCACCATGCCGACCCGCTATGTGAACAACCCCGGCTTCCCCAAGAATACCCAGTACTCGATGTTCGACTTCCTCAACGCCGATGACACCCGCCTCTTCCTGAGCATCGTACACCAGAAGTACCAGGACGCCATCGGCGACGAGTTCGGCAAGACGGTGATGGGGTTCAGGGGCGACGAGCCTGAGTGCTACGCCGTCCCCTGGACCGACCAGTCGCTGGCCGATTTCCAAAGCAGCAAGGGGTACGACCTGACCGCGCTGCTGCCGGACCTGCTGGTGTCCAATCCTACCGTTGACGCGCACCGCGTGCAGGCCGACTACTGGGACGTGTGGTCGGCGCTGTTCCGCGACAACTTCTTCAAAATTCAGGCGGATTGGTGCGCCGCGAACGGCATGGAGTACATCGTCCACCTGGATAACGACAACGATATTCCGCTGCTGGTGCCGACCACCGGCGATTTCTTCCGCGCCATGCGCTACGTGCAGGTGCCGGGGGTGGACGCCATCTGGCGCCAGATATGGCCGGGCACGATCGCCGATTTCCCCAAGCGGCCTTCGTCCGCCACGCACCTCAACGGCCGCCCGCGCGCCTTCAGCGAGAGTTACGCCGTCTACGGCCGCGGCCTCACGCTAGAGCAAGCCAAGTGGGTGATGGACTTCCAATTCGTCCGTGGCATCAACCTGTTCGAGAACATGAGCTACTTCTCCGACACGAGCGACTACCGCGAGTACTTTTGTCCGCCCGACTGGCGGACGAGCCCGCAGTGGGATCAATTCCCCATGCTGGCCCAATATGCCAACCGTGCCAGCTACCTGCTCTCGATCGGCACCCCGGCCGCGAGCATCGCGCTGTTTGAGCCCACGGCGAATCTCTGGCTGGGCGACACCACGGCCGAAAGCGCTTCGCTCACCATCGCGCGCCAGTTGCTGGAATCGCAGCAGGACTTCGATTTCATCGACGAGCAGGCGCTGACGGAAACGGCCACGGTCGAAGCGGGCGGCCTGCGCAACCTCAGCGGCCAGGTATACAGGGCGGTGGTGATCCCGCCGGGCAGCGTGCTCTCGAGCGCGGCGCTCAATACGCTCGAGCAGTTCAACAACGCCGGCGGAACGGTGATCTTCGCCGGAAGCAGGCCGCAATTGACGTACGACCAGATATTCCGTAACGCGTACGTCCCGCAGATCGACTGGGGCATGGTCGATCCGAATATCACGCTGGGTGCGCTCCCCGCTTCGGACGTGCAGTTTTCCGCTCCGGCCCCGGCTATCAAATATCTGCACCGCCGCTGGCAGGACGCCGACCTCTACTTTTTCTTCAATGAGAGCGACAGCGCGCAGCAGGTAGACGCGGTCCTCGCCGGCGCCGGGAAAGTGCAGGACTGGGATGCCGAGACCGGCGCCATCCGGGAGCTCGCGCCGGACAACACGGCGGACCCGGTGACCCTGCGCCTCGACCCCTACGGAACCCGCTTCGTGGTGATCGGGGCATCGCCGGCGAACCTCGTCCCAGCGCTGCCCGTGCCGGCGGGACAGGCCACGGTCGCCGCCATCCCCGGCCCGTGGCAACTGCAGATCGGCCAAAGCCAGTTGACGACGCCGCTCATGACATGGTCGGCGTTGGGTATGCCCCAGTTCTGGGGCGCGGCGCTCTACACCACCGAGTTCACCAGCGGCTTCGAGCCGGGCACTTCCCTGACGCTCGACCTCGGCCAAGTGCTCTACTCGGCGCACGTCTGGGTGAATGGCCACGACCTCGGCGCGCGCGCCTGGCGCCCCTTCACCTGGGATGTCACCAAGGATCTCCAGCCGGGCGACAACCAGATCGTGGTGGAAGTGCGGAACACGCCCGCCAACGAACTCTCCGGCGACCCCGTCCGCCTCGCGCAAGTGCAAGCGTTGGGGTGGCTGCAGGGCTCCTACTATTCAACCTACAGCGTGTTCGACGCCCAGATGGTGCCCTCCGGCCTGATTGGCCCGGTCGAGATCGAAGCCCTGCCCCAACGACTGGTTCGCCAACCGCCAAGGCACGCCAGACGGTGGTTTCCAATATAGACCAGGATTTCCATGGCCCGCCTCCGCTGGCGCAGTCTCCGCCATCCCCGCGCCATCTCCCAATGTGCTATCTTTTGCGTTGCCGCACCACTTCACCTGGCGGGGGGAAGCTGAGACATGAGTCTGTTTGCGACCAAATCGGTCAGCTACATCATTGCCGAATCGGAAAGCGGTAAGCACCATCTCAAGCGCACCCTCGGTCCGGGCAACCTGATCGCGCTGGGAATCGGCGCCATCATCGGCGCGGGCCTGTTCTCCCTGACGGGCATTGCCGCCGCGCAAAACGCCGGTCCCGCCGTCACCATTTCCATGATTGTGGCGGCCATCGGCTGCGCGCTGGCCGGCCTGTGCTACAGCGAATTCTCCTGCATGATTCCGGTGGCCGGCAGCGCCTACACCTACGCCTACACGACCCTGGGCGAATGGATCGCGTGGATCATCGGCTGGGACCTGGTGCTGGAGTACGCCATCGGCTCGTCCACCGTCTCCATCAGTTGGTCGGCGTACGTGGTTTCACTCCTCCATACATTCGGCATCAATCTGCCCGCGCAATGGATCGCCGGCCCGTTCGAGCCGGTGACCCTGCCCGACGGCAACGTCGTGCAGGGCATCGCCAACATTCCCGCCGTGATCATCGTATTCCTCATCTCCATGCTGCTCATGATCGGGATCAAGGAATCGGCGCGCACCAACGGGATCATCGTGGTGATCAAGCTGGCGGTGGTGGCGACCCTGATCGGAGTCGGCTGGATGTACATCAACCGGGCCAACTACGTGCCGTACATTCCCAAGAACACCGGCGAGTTCGGCCACTTCGGACTGAGTGGCATCATGCAGGGCGCGGGGGTCATTTTCTTCGCCTATATCGGCTTCGACGCCGTCTCCACGGCCGCGCAGGAGGCCAAGAACCCGCAGAAGGACATGCCGGTCGGCATCATCGGCTCGCTGGTCATCTGCACGGTGCTGTACGTGCTTTTCGCCGTTGTCCTCACCGGAATGGTCCCGTATACCCAGCTCGGCGTGGCGGCGCCGGTAGCGGTGGCCATCGACAAGACGCCTTACATCTGGATGAATAACATGGTGAAGTTTGGCATCATCTGCGGGTTTACCTCCGTGATTCTGGTGATGCTGCTCGGGCAATCGCGCGTGTTTTACTCCATGTCGCGCGACGGCCTGGTGCCCGCCGTTTTTTCCGATATCCACCCGAAATTCAAAACGCCCTGGCGGTCCAACCTGTTGTTTTTCTTCTTCGTCGCGCCCTTCTCCGCGTTCCTTCCCTTGAGCATCGTGGGAAGCATGACCAGCATCGGGACCCTGTTCGCCTTCGTGATCGTGTGCGCCGGGGTGTGGGTGATGCGGGTGAAGAACCCCAATGCCCCCAGGCCGTTCAAGACGCCGCTGGTCCCGCTGGTGCCGATCCTGGGCATCGTCTGGAACTTCGCGATGATGTATTCGCTGGGCTGGTCCAACTGGCTGCGGCTGATCGTCTGGCTCATCATCGGCCAAGCCATCTACTTCCTGTACAGCCGGAAGCACAGCCACTTGCGGAAGGCGGGCCACACGACCAGCCGCTGAGGCCGCTCCCCGGCCCCCTAGCGCTGCCCCACCCGTGTGGAGTAACCTCTACCATGAGGGGTAGGGCGCCATGAAGCAGCTTTCCAGCGTGGTTTGGTCCGAAGGCATGTACCTGGGGCCGCACCATTTCCAGGTGCAGAGCCGCTATTTCGAAGACTCCATCCAATTCGCCGCCTCGGCGCTGCGGTTCGAGGCCTACGGCTTCGTGGGCTTTGGATTGGACGCCGAAGCCTTGCGCAACGGCACCCTCTCGCTGCTGCATGCCCGCGGCATTCTGCCCGACGGGCTGGCGTTCCATATGCCCGAATGCGACCCGCTACCACCGGCGCGCAACATCTCCGACCTGTTTCCGCCCACCCGCGACAAACTCACCGTCCTGCTGGCCATCCCCGAGCGAAAAGCCAACGGGGTCAACTGCGTGGCCGCCGGTTCGCTCGATAGCCCGCGCACCCGCTACGTGGCCGAAGCGCAGCCGCTCTCCGACGAAACCACCGGCCGCGACGAGAAGCCCGTCCAGTTGGGGCGGAAGAATTTCTCGCTGCTCCTCGATACCGAAACCCAAGATGGAGTTCTCGGCATGCCCGTGGCACGCGTGATGCGCGATGGCACGGGCCATTTCATTTTCGATCCGGACTTCATCCCGCCTTCGACCGTCATCTCGGCCAGCGAACGATTGATGCAGATTCTCCAGCGGCTCATCGAGATTCTCGACGAAAAGAGCGCCGCGCTTTCCGCCCCGGTGGGCTCGGCGGCCCGCTCCTGGTCGGAGTACTCCACGCGCGACATCGCCCAGTTCTGGCTCCTCCACACGGTCAACTCCGCGCTCGCTCCCTTGCGCCAAATGTACTCGGCGCGGCACATCCACCCGGAGGATCTCTTCGTCGAGATGCTGCAACTGGGCGGCGCTCTGTGCACCTTCGCCATCGAATCCCATCCCCGCGAGCTGCCGCTCTACGATCACCGCAATCTGGATCTCTCGTTCGGAGCGCTGGACCATCACATCCGCACCCATTTGGAGACCGTGGTCCCCACCAACGTGGTTTCCGTGCCGTTGCGCAAAGCGGCCGACTACATGTATGAAGGCGAAATCACCGATCAGCGATGCCTCGACCGCGCGCGCTGGGTGTTCTCCATTCGCGCTCCCGTGGGAGAGGTGGACCTCATCGCCAAAACCCCGCAACTGGTCAAGGTCTGTTCCAAGCTTTTTGTGCCCAAACTGGTGGAACGCGCCCTGCCCGGCATGGCGCTCACCCACCTCCCCACGCCTCCCGCGTCCATCTCCGCCCGGGTGGACGCGCAGTATTTCAGCGTCAGCAGGTCCGGCCCCTGCTGGGACCATATCGTGCAGAGCCGCCTGGTGGGCGTGTACGTCCCAGGCGAGTTGCCGGAACCGGAACTTGAGTTATTGGTCATTCTCGAATCGTAATCGGAGGAGTTTCAGTCATGGCACCCCAACCAGGTTCTCCAACGCCCGCGCGGCGGAATGAGAATCTCGCGCTCGCGTTTCAGGAGATCCTCACCGCCGCCGAGCGCCTGCGAACCGGCCGCCAGTCGATTGCCGACGCCGCCGCCTTCCGGTATCAAATACTGGAAGGTCTGAAGGCCGCCGACCAGCAGGCGCGCACGCACGGCTACCACGCCGACGACATCAAGCTCGCCATCTTCGCGGTGGTCGCGTTTGTGGACGAATCCGTGCTCAACCTGCGCAGTCCGGCCTTTGCGGATTGGCCCCGCCGCCCCTTGCAGGAAGAACTTTTCGGCCATCACGTAGCGGGCGAAGTGTTTTTCAAGAACCTCCAGGATCTCCTGGGGAAGACCGACTCGCCCGATCTTGCCGATCTGCTGGAGGTCTACCGGTTGTGTCTCCTGCTGGGTTTCGCCGGCCGCTACAGCCTGGGTGGCCGTGGCGAGCTGCGCGCCGTCGGCGAGGCGGTCGCCGAGAAGATCCGGCGCATTCGCGGCGCCGCCGGAGAAATATCTCCGGGGTGGGCCCTGCCGCCGGAAGCGGTCCGCCGCGCCGGGACCGATCCGCTGGTGAAGACATTCGGCATCGCCGCCGCGGCTTGCGGTCTGCTGGCGATGATTCTGTTCGTGGTCTACAAGCTGATTCTCGGCTCCGGCGTCTCCAGGCTCGGGGACTTGGCGGGCAAGCTGTGAAGGAGTTCACCTTGTATGCCTGCCCATGTGGCGCAGGCACTCGTGCCTGCCGCGTCCCGACTCATCGGGACGCTCTTTGGTGCACGTTCGGCAAGCGTCCCGATGAGTCGGGACGCGGCAGACTGAGAGTCTGCGCCACGGAGGAGCGATCATGAAACTCTACTTGGGAACGGGCGCGGCTTTGCTGGGCTATCTGGTCCTGGCTTGGCTGGCTGACAGTGCCCTGCACCTGGATACCAGCCGTTTCTATCTTCTTTTTGCAATCCTCGCCGTTTTGGGCATCGGCGGCGCGGTGGTCTTCATCTGGTTCTGGTCGAAGATTCGGCCCCAGTCCGGTGGCGGCGCCGGCGCGGCAGGCCGAGACGACGAAATCGACTCGCTGGTGCGCGATGCGGAAGGCCGCCTGGCTTCATCCAACCTGGCGCAGGGCGCCAAGCTGAGCAACCTGCCGGTGGTGTTCGTCATCGGCGAGCCGGGCTCCACCAAGACCAGCACGCTTCTCAATTCCGGTCTCGATCCGGAGTTGCTGGCCGGCAACGTTTACCAGGACAATGCGGTGGCCCCCACCCGCGTGGCCAACATCTGGTTCGCGCGCGGCATGGTGTTTGTGGAAGCCGGCGGCAAGCTGCTCTCCGAACCGGGACGTTGGGCGCGCCTGCTCCAGCGTCTGCAACCCCGCGGGCAAGCCCCACGCGCCGCGCTGCTCTGCTTCGATGCCGAAACCTTCACGCGCCCCGGTTCCGCGGAGTCGCTCACGGCGGCCGCGCGGACTTTGCAGGCCCGGCTGGGCGAGATTTCCCAGCGCTTCGGAATCAGTTTTCCGGTGTACGTGCTGTTCACCAAAATGAACCGCGTGGCGTTTTTCGAGGACTTCGTCCGCGATCTCGGCAACCAGGAAGCCGGCCAGGTTCTGGGCGCCACATTGCCCATGGCCCAGCCGGGCGCTACCGGCATCTATGCCGAAGTGGAAACGCGGCGGCTGAGCGCGGCCTTCGACGGCCTCTTCTATTCTCTGGCCGATCGCCGCATCGTGCTGCTGCCGCGGGAAAACGATCCGCAAAAAGTCTCCGGCGCCTACGAGTTTCCGCGCGAATTCCGCAAGCTGCGCAACGGCCTGGTGCAATTCCTGGTGGATGTCTGCCGCCCCAGCCAGTTGCGCGCCAGCCCTTTCCTGCGCGGATTTTATTTCTCCGGCGTGCGGCCGGTGGTGGTGCAGGATACGCCAGTGGAGGCTCCCCGGCCATCCGCGCAACGGTCGCCTTTCGAGGCCGCCGGCGGCGCCACGGGCATCTTCCGGACGGGCTTTCCGGCGCCGGCCGCCGGGGCGCCGTTGCCGCAAACCGGGGTGCCCTCTGGGCCCGGCGGCCGCAAAGTGCCGCAATGGATTTTTCTGGGCCACCTGTTCAGCGACATCATCTTGCGCGATGAAATAGCGCTGGGCGCGAGCGGCAGCAGCACCAAGACCAGCATGTTGCGCCGCGTCCTGCTGGTTTCCGCGGCGGCGCTGTGCCTGCTGTTCGCACTCGGATTCACGGTCTCGTTCTTTGGCAACCGCGCGCTCGAAAACCAGGTGCTGGAGGCCGCCCGCGCCATCCCGCCAGGCGAAGCCAGCGGCTTGAACCTGCCCACTCCCGAAGCCCTGCAAAAGCTCGACAATTTGCGGGAAGCCCTGGTCCAGCTCACCGCCTACGAAGAACAGGGCGCCCCATTTCGCCTCCGGTGGTTTCTGTATAGCGGCAGCGCCCTGTACCCCGATGCGCGCCGCCTCTACTACGCGCGCTTTCACCAGTTGCTGTTCGCCCAGACGCAAGGAGCCATGCTCGGCTCGCTCCAGCTCGTCGCGCTGCCGCCCGCTCCCACGGACGACTACGGAACCACCTACGACACCCTCAAGGCCTATCTCATCACCACTTCCGAATGGAAGCGAAGCACCAACTGGCTTTCTCCGGTTCTGGTCGGGCGTTGGTCGGCGGGCCGGCTGGTGGATAATCTGCTGCCGCTGGCGCGCAAGCAGTTCGATTTCTACAGCGAGGATCTGGCCCGGGGCAATCCCTTCAGCGAACAGAACGACGCCGCGGCCATCGACCGCGCCCGCCTGCACCTCTCCAAGTTCTCCGGCATCGAGCAGATCTATCAATTCATGCTTTCCGACGCCAGCCGCCGCGCGAAGAAGATCAACTTCAACGAGCAGTTCCCCGGCTCGGCCGAGGTGGTGGCGAACAACCGCGACGTCCTGGGCGCGTTCACCAAGCCGGGTTGGGCAGCCATGCAGGAGAACCTGCGCAAGGCCGACAAGTTCTTCGGCGGCGAGCGCTGGGTCCTGGGCGATTACGCCGCCGCCAAACCGGACGCCGCCCAACTCGCACAGGATCTCCAAAACCGCTACACCGCCGATTACATCGCGCGCTGGCGCGACTTCCTCCGCAGCACCGTGGTGGTCCGCTATGCCAATTTGAAGGACGCCGCCAAGAAGCTGAACGTGCTTTCCGGCGCGCAGACGCCGCTGCTGGCGTTGTTCTGGGTGGTGACACAGAACACCTCGGTGGATTCGCCCAAGGTGACCGAGGCCTTCGACGCGGTGCAAAAAGTGGTGCCCCCGCCCGCCACCACGGTCCAGTATGTGTGGCCCACCAACCAGGAGTACATGAGTTCTCTGGCCGCGCTTCAGACCGCCATCAGCCAGGTGGCCGATGCGTCCGGACCGCCCGACCCGAATCGCGCCGCTCCGGTCCGAACGAGCGCCGATGCGGCCGGCAACGTGGTCAAGAAGATGGGCTACACCTTCAAGATCGACCCCGAAGCCCACCTCGAAACCACCACCCTCAAGCTGTTGCAGGCCCCCATCGATTACGCCGATGCGCTCACCAAGGGAATCGGCGCCGGCGAGATCAATGCCCAGGCGCGGCAGTTCTGCCTGGCGTTCGCCCCCATCGCCGCCAAATTCCCGTTCAACCCCACGGCCTCCGCCGAGGTGAGTTTGCAGGAGCTGGACGCCATTTTCCGCCCGCGCGAAGGCAAATTATGGACCTTCTATGCCGAGTCCTTACAGAACTTCCTGCAGAAGCAAGGCGCCCAGTACGTCCCCAATCCCGCCGGCGGCGTGCAGTTGAACCCGGCGTTTACGAGCTTCTTCAACAACGCCGCGCGCTTCTCCGATGCCCTGTACCCCGCCGGCTCCACGGAGCCGAACCTGCACTATGCGCTGACGCCGCAGCGCTCCGACCAGATCAGCGAGATAACCATGACCATCGACGGGCAGACCGTCAAATCGTCCGGGCCGGGCGCGGCGCACCAGTATGTCTGGCCGGGCGCGGCCACGCGCAACATTCGCATCAGCGCCAAGCTCACCGGCGGTTCGGATTTCGAATTCGAGAACCGCGATGGCCTGTGGTCGCTGTTCCGGTTCTTCGCCGATGCCGACCGCTATAGCGGCAGTCTTCTGGAGTGGGTGGTGAAGCAGGGCAGGGAAGAGCGCCCCGTAGTGGTGGCCGGCAAGCCGCTCACCTACCAGTTCCTGGTGGATACCGGCGGCGCCGCGCCGGTGTTCCAGAAGGACTTCCTCAATAGCCTGCGCTGCGTCTCGCAGGCGGCCCGGTAGACCCGCCATGGAACTTCCCGCGAACATCGGCAAGTACGAGCTGCTGGAATTCCTGGGCGGCGGAATGTCCCATGTCTATCGCGCGCGGGATACCGCCATCGGCCGGCAGGTGGCCATCAAGATCCTCACACCCGAGGCCTGTCAGGACCCCGACGCCAAGGCGCGGTTTCTCCAGGAAGCGCGCATGGCCGGCAACATCGAGCACGAGAACATCATCCGCATTCACGACTACGGCGAAGAGCAGGGCCGCCCGTTCATCGTGATGGAATTCCTGGTGGGCGAGGACCTCCGCCACGCCATCCGCGACAAACACGCCGGCGATGTGGCTAACCGGCTGCGCATCGCGCTCGATATTGCCCGCGCGCTCGAATACATTCACTCCCAGAAGATCATTCATCGAGATATCAAGCCCGACAACGTGCACATCGACCGTTCGGGCAAGGTCAAGCTGATGGATTTCGGCATCGCCAAGGCCGAGGGGCTGCACCTCACCCGCACCGGATTCGCCGTCGGCACCCCCTACTACATGTCGCCGGAACAGGTGCGCGGCGAACCGGCCACCGACTCGATGGACATCTACGCCTTCGGCATTCTGCTGTTCGAATTGCTGACCGGCCAGAAACCCGTGGAGGGCGACACGCTGGAGCGGCTGTTTTTCGCCATCTTAAACGAGCCCCTGAAACCCGGGCCGATGGTCGAGGCCGGCGCTCCGGCGCCAATTGTCGACTTGGTCCTGCGCTGCACCGCGAAGAGGCCGGAAGGCCGCCCGCGCAGCTTCACCGAGGTCATCGCCGAGCTTGAACGGGTCACCCGCAAGGAAGCAGCCCCGGCGCCGCCCGTCGCCCGTCGGCCCGTGGCGCTGATTGGCGTCGTGATAGCGGGCGTGGTGTTGGCGGCCGCCGCCGCGGTTTACTTCGTCACCAGGGGATCGCCGAAGCCGCCGGCCCCCATCACGGCCCCCGCGCCCGTGAAAAAGGAACTGGCCACGGTGCTCGAAACCGAAACCGGTCAAATGGTGCTGGTGTCCGCGGGCCCATTTCTGGCCGGGGAGGACCGCCATTCCGAATCGCTGCCGGCCTTTTACATCGACCGCACCGAAGTCCCCAACAGCGCGTATGCGCGCTTCTGCCAGGCCAAGCAGCGCCCGCTCCCGCCGGGCTTTGCCGCCGATCATCCGGACTACCCGGTGGTGGGGATCACTTTTGTCGACGCGCAGGAATTCGCCAAGTGGGCAGGCAAGCGCCTTCCCACCGCGCTCGAATGGGAGAAGGCCGCGCGCGGCATCGACGGCCGCAGTTTCCCCTGGGGAAACGAGGCCGATCCCGGCCGGGCGAATACGGCCGAGAGGCAAGCCGGGCTGCTGCCGGTCTCCACCTTCTCGGTTGGGGAAAGCCCTTTCCGAACCCTCAACATGACCGGCAACGTCTGGGAATTCGTGGACGATTTGAAAACCCCCAGCGCGCAAGCCGTACGCAGCTTCGCCGCCATTTTGAAACCCCCACCGACCGCCACGGAGCCGTGGTATGTGATCCGCGGCGGCAGTTTCAAGCGTCCATTGGCGGACGGCGTGGCCTACGAGTGGACCTCCATCCCCGCGCGCTTCTCCGCACAGGACATCGGTTTCCGCTGCGCGAAAAACGCGGAGTGAGCGGGGCGCGCTTCCCTCGCGGAAAGCCGCAGTGTACATTTCTTTACACTGGCGCACGCCAAACCCAGTAACGCTCATGTCGCGGTGTACCGTCTATAGAGACAGAGCGCCGGTAAGCGCGAGTAAGTCACAAGGTGAGGGGACATTCGAGGGGATCTCCGATCAAGCGCATCCCGTGCGCTCGCCCGCTACACTCGCGCCCAACTGACACCAGAGATTAGAGACAAGGAGTCGGAAGATGAAACTGAATGTGACAATGATGCTGTATGCTGTATCTGTGCCTGTCGTGTTTATGGCCGCCACCTGCATCCGTGCAGAGGCACAAGGCCTATACACCGGCTTGACTGTCAATCTGCCGTACACGGTCTCAGTCGGGAAGTTGAACCTCCAGCCGGGTGAGTATCAAATCGAGCGCATGAACGATTTGCCATTCCTGGCTATCTACGGTGACCATGGGCGCACATTCGAGACGCTCGCGTGGATCAGCCGGATTCCCATCACGCCCTCCAGCGATTCCGCGGTCGTGCTTCTGCGCAACGGCGATCGGTATACTCTGGACAGCATCCGGGTCCAAGGTGAGGACGAGGGCTTCAGAGTCACTCCGGCAGGCCGCCAGAAGGCCTATAACACGGAGGCCTCGAATTACGTAACCCTGCACGCTAAACCAGTCCGCGGCAACTAGTCCATTTCGGCGACAGGAAGCTGTGAAGATATGGGCAGGCTCGGTTGGATCTCTTGCGGAGTAGTGGAACGACACACCGGGCGAGTGAGCGGCGCTTGGGTGCTTCGCGGAACCCGTGCGCCTGTATCCGCGCGCTTCTCCGCCCC
>Ga0181527_1003605_pt1 | contig 13792 bp, 8 predicted proteins | sample PEATcosm2014_Bin_30_FD_119762 | JGI IMG/M metagenome (GOLD analysis project Ga0181527, IMG submission 119762) | Peatland microbial communities from MTU Mesocosm Facility, Houghton, MI, USA - PEATcosm2014_Bin06_60_metaG | ecosystem: Environmental > Terrestrial > Soil > Wetlands > Peat | place...
CGGCTCGTTTTATCTCGCCAGCTAACACTCGAACTTGACCACCCACCCCCAAACCAGTTTACTGGCCCCCAGGTGCCGCACTATTGGACCGCCACCCGCCGCACTTTTCGACCGCCGTTTACAGGTAGCCGTGCTCGTCGGCTACCACGCCCGGTTTTTCAAGAGTTTGAAGGCGAAAGACTTTCTTAATTGGGGGGACAAGTCGAAAGGCGCACAGGCCGATGTCCAGAAACGACTGAGCAAATTGTCCTCACCGGTGGTCACTTTGTCGCGCACGGATGAAGCATTCCGCGAGGTTTTCAATTCGCTCGCTTCAGCCTTCGCACCCGGGCCTTGTCGCGAGAGATTGCGCCGTCAATGCGCCCTATTCCGGTTCGTGGATGCGCTAGATGTTACTGCCAGCCGGAACCCGGCGGAGTTTCTGATAGGTGCTGACTTCCTGCCCCCTAAGCAGTATGAGGAGAACTTAAAGCGCGAATTGTGTGATTCCGCGATGATTGATCGAGGAAACGTAAACGTCGTGTTAAAGGCGTTTCCTCCAGACTTCGAATCCGTGATGCAAGCCATTCAGCAAGTCCAGAATATGCAGCCCCTCTCCGACGAAGAGGCACAAGCTGTGGAGGAGGCCAACGCCTTTCTCGAAAAACCGATCGCGAAAGCTCGGATCGCTGAACCATGGGCAAAAATCATTGGAAATGGCGACATGGAGGAAAAGCTGAAAAAACTTAAAGATTCTGCTATGTGTCTCCAGAAGCCGCTGGATCGTTGGCTAAAGGAGGCATGGACGGTCATCATGGGTAATCAGGGTAACGAGTCGTTTGCCACATGCCTGAAAAACATCGGAGTGTTAGATACCCATACGCTCAAGTCCCACTTGACCCTGCCAGGCGCAAAGATCATCGCGTCGGTCACCGCGCTCGCCGTGGCTGGCGAACTTCTGGACGAATACCAAGCCATCGTCGAGGGAGAACTTGACCAACAGTTGCGGCTCGGTACCTTCGGTTGGGCCAAAGAGGCTGACTGGTCGAATGGATTGCCACGGGGATTGACCACGCTCCAAAAAGCGCTCGGCCAAGCTTCTTCCAAAACGAGCCCATGAAGGGAAACGCCAGCAAATGAACCGTGAATTCAAATCTGTCACACCGGAGAGGTTTTTCGCTCGCGAGTTTCTTGATCTGCTCGGCAGAAGCAGATCTATGGGCGGCTACGGGGATAGTGTTTCGGGTGGATCGAATTCGCTTCCTCCAAAAGATCGAAGAAAGGCTGCTCAGGAGATAGGCAAGCACGAAAACCCGGCAACACGAAAATGAATCATCGCACAGAAATCTTTTGGCGAGACCGACATGATGCGATGTCGTGGGCAGAAGCCGTCGCGTTGCACTTGGATTTTGTTCTCGAAACCGTATTCGGCGGAGGATTGACTGTTGAATTGAAGTTGCCGAATGCCGATGCTGCCAAGAAAGCTGTGATGGAAAACCAAGACCTTTTGGGCGAACTCACCTTGGTATGGCCGACGTTTTCCGACAAGCTCTTGCACCTTGAGATTCCGTTGCCTTACGACGGCGTTTTCGTGAAGCGCAGAGAAAACTCGGGCACGCCAGGTCTGGCTGTTTGGGCGTCTTGGCTTGGCGAGTTGCCCGGATTCCGATACCTGCGGAAGCCGGGCGATGATGAGCTTGTATATTGGCGGGTGGGGCTGCCCAGGGGGGGGTATGTACAGGCACGGTGCGGAAATTTGAGCGACGAACGAAGGAAACGCGCATTCCCACGTCGACTTCGGATTCTTCCGCCACGCTCGCGGTGGCCCCACTTTCTGCACGACGCTTACGATCTCAAGGGGGCAGTGGACATCCCGGAGAAGGGAAGACCCGACAAACGTGGTGGATTCTGGGGATTGGTCCACGATTTAGCCACGAAGAACAAGAGTTCCGGCGGCGTTGGCATCACGGACGAGGATGACCTCGACCATCGGGTGCTAGTGACATTTCCCGTGTGGCTCAAAGCTAGGCTCGCAGAGGCATTGCTGGCCACAATTCTGGAGATGGCGGGGGACGACCTTGCCAAAGCGATTCGCGCGCTCGCCGAGAAAGAGCCTGTGGATGGAGAGTTGGCGAAGCGTTTGTGGGAGAGACTTGCGGAAGCCGACCGGGCAGATGCCGTGGCCCTACGCCTTCGTCCGCCCGGTTGGTCTCCAGTGCCAGCAGTCAAAGGGCAGAAGCGCTTCTACCCGTTTCAATGGGTTGACCCGATAAATCCGGTTGATCTTGCCGCGTTGCTGACGGAGGTGCGCCGCTATCCGTTGGCGCACGAGATCCTGGAGAACCTACCGGCCCACTATCGCCAGAACCACCCATCTTTCCGGGGACGCATTTGCCCAGTGCAAAGCCCTGAGTCGGAAATGGTGGGGCTTTCCCTCCACTTGGCACGAGGGGCGAAAGTTGACTGGGACGGTCGAGTTACTCCTGCCGACAGCAGCGAACCTCACGAGGAACTAGGTTTTGGGGCCGGCTTAGTCCCGTTCTACGAACACAACGACGGTGCCCGCTGCATGATGGGCGCGAAGAATCTGCGCCAGGCAGTGCCCGTCGCCAAACGCCGGGCGCCATTGGTGAAGACCGGGGGTGAGTTGGCCGTTCAGGAATTCGTGAAGCCGCTGGTTGACGCGGGCATCTGCCCTGATGCCGCAGACAGCAAAGGCGTGCCTGCTCTGGGCGTTGACCTACTGGTGGCATACCTGCCTTGGAAGGGTATGAATGTTGATGACGCCATCGTCGTTGGGAAGCATGTGGTAGGCAATGCAGGGGTGAAGGTTGTTTCCATTGACGGACGAATGCAAACTGCCTTCGAAGAGGGGATGCTGGACATCCAGATTCCGAAGAGATTCAAGCTTCGGCTAAAGCCGGGGTGGGTACCTACCAGTTTGGGCCGCAGCACTGTGTTGGAGGCGGAAAAGGACGGGCTCGCGATCGAAGGTTCTACATTGGCCGGCGGTGACTTGATCGCTGCCTTCGGGTTACAGGGGGCGGAAGATCGTGTCAAATGGGAATTGCGGTACAAGGACAGGTCTCCCGCAAAACTCAAATCCATCCACTTCCGTCCTGTTGCCGAATGGATGGGGGGTGTGCTGGAATACGAACTCGTCAAATACCTGAAGCTGGGCCTCGGCGACAAGTTGATGGGACGACACGGGAACAAGGGGGTTGTCGGGGCCATTTTGCCCTCAGACCAGATGCCAAGACTACCCGATGACGAGAAGCTGCCTGCTGAGTTGCGCGGCAGGCCCATTGACATTTTGCTCAACCCTCACGGCGTGATTTCCCGGATGAACTTAGGGCAGTTGCTCGAAACTCACGTTGGTTGGTTGTTGAAAGGGGGCTGTAAGCAGCAGCAGTTCGTCAAAGAGGGAATTGCGCCAGATGAACCCATAGGCAAATCCTTTCTCAGCGCGCTGGATCACGCAAAGCTCCAGCAGTTGCTCGAAAACAGCGGATTGGATCGCTTTGGCCGGATTCGACTCCTTCTACCTGACGGGACCAAGACCCTCTCGCCGGTTACTGTTGGATTTCAGCATATCGTCCGCCTGAAACACGTTCCTGAACTGAAGTCCCAGGCTCGGCGTGGCGGGGAAGGCGCCGTTTATTCCCGCGATACCGGTCAGCCGATCCAGGGCCGCATTATCGGCGGTGGCCAACGAGTCGGCGAAATGGAAGTGTGGGCTCTCGCTGGGCACCAGGCCAATTATATCCTCGAAGAAATGTTGGGCCTTAAGGCCGATTCGGTGCTCACCCGCCGATTGTCTGAAACGAGCCCAAAGGACTCCAAGAACACATTTGAGGGATTTTCCCAACGACTCAAGGACTGGTTATTTGCCCTCCTTATTGACCTGCGCGTGGAAGGCGGCAAAGCCAGTTTCTCCTTCGTTGATCCTGCCCAGGCACGTGAGCGCATTGGCGAAAACAAGAAAGTGCTGAACTCGGAATCAGTGAGGAAGATGGTCCTGGCATCGTTTGCCTGCCAGTCGAAAAAGAAAGGCGGATGCCCATTTGAACTCCTGGAGGGAGCGCGTATCGCGGTCGAGAAGCCAAGCGCCCAAAGCAAGCAGGCCTCTGTGAAGCTCGATGAACTTTTAGATCACCTGGGATTTGTGGCCGGCGGGCCTCTTGTGCAAAAGCGTGGGAGCTACTTCCTGCCGCTTTTTTCCAAGGACCAGCAGCCAGTCGGGCGACTCAGTGTGTCCTTTGATTCCGTCAAAGACCAAGTAAAAGCGACGATTGAACCGGACTCGAAAGACGCCCCGCGAAACTGGCCGCAGTCGCTAAAGGAACTACCGCTTTATGCGCAATTCCAAGGCAAGAAGGATCCGGATGGCAAAAGGCGGAACATGGATGCGGCCTTGGTGCTGCAGGACTTTCTGAAGAGTGACGGAAAGCGGCGCATTGGGCAGATGAGCGTCGCCTGTCCACAAGGACACAAGACCACTCCCCTGAAGGGCAAACCTCCTTTTGGAGAAAAACTGGACGTCGCGCCAGGGGGACTTTTCGACGAGAATCTCTTTGGATTCTTAAGAGCTGCCGGCACTACCGAAGACGCAAAGAATTGGGCATATATCGAACTTCCGGTTGAAGTCCCTTATCCCGTCGAATCGTTTCTCGGCCCTCAGGAATCCGCTGACGACTTCCTCGCAGAACACGGGGTTCAGGCGCAGCACCTTCCGTCCATCAAGGTAGTGCCGGTCTTACCGCCACGCTACCGCATGCCGTTCTTTCGCTCGGATTCGACAGTGCAGGATAGACTGATCCAAGAAGGCTACATTCCGATTCTCCGGGCCTGCCGAAAATACGAAACAGCTGGCCGCCTGTGCGGGTAATGCCACCACCAGACGGACACCCGGTTCTGCCGGTTCGGCACGAGGTCCACCGCTTTTCTCTCGTTTTCTTGGACAGTCCGCTCTAATCTACGGGCGTCTTCGGATTCAGCGATCGCATTACATCGGAGATCACATCATGAAAGAACGCTGGTTATCAGTTGCGGAGATTGCGGCGCACTTGGGCGTCAACCCGGACACTATCTACAAGTGGATAGAGCGGAAGCAGTTGCCGGCGCACAAGGTCGGGCGGCTGTGGAAGTTCACAGCGAGTGAAGTGGATGAGTGGGTTCGCGCTGGGAAAGCGGCGGAGCCAAAGCGAGAGACGTGATGAGCCGCTACGACAAATGCACTCCATCTCACACACCCACCGCAATCCGTGGCGTCCCTCGCACGCGAACTTGGCTGTCACTGCAGTTATCTTCAGCGCAAGTTCCCGGACGTTACATCCCAAATCTCCCATCGATTTCGTCAGTATTGGTCAATCAGCAAACAGCAGCGCCTTTTCTTTGCCGAACTGATCACCAAATCTCGTACGTCCGAAATTGCCGCAAGGGGTGAATATCCAAGCATCAGTAAAGTGAAACGGACACTCCTGAAAGGAATGAGTTTCCGAATGCCAATTGTGAAAGAAGCCTGGCGAGAAACGCTCAAGGAATGGGGATTCCGGTCGCCATCGATTAGACGTGACAACGCATGAGCGGAGCCAACCAACATGATCTCCAAGTTCTATCAAAATCGGCTTTCGTCGCAGCGCTGCGATGTCCTAAGCTGGTGTGGAAGTTTTTCCACGCTCCTGAAGGGCTGCCAAAACCTGACCAGGTCACACAAGCGCGCTTTGAAGGGGGCCACGAACTTGGCAGACTGGCGCGGGCACTCTTTGCGGATGGAATTGAGGTGATGCCCCAATGCTGCGCTGTCGATCTGGTTCAAGAGGCTACGCAACGACTTCTGCAATTGCGGCGTCCCCTATTCGAGGCAGGCTTCCTTTATGAGGGAACATTTGCGAGAGTGGATATTCTGCACCCTGTTGGATCCGATGCGTGGGATGTTTATGAAGTCAAGGGGTGCGCAAGCCTCGAAGAATCGCATATTGCGGAACTCGCGTTTGAAGCCCGCGCACTTGCGGGAGCCGGGGTGCGGCTACATCGATGTTGGTTGGTATACCTCAACGACGAATACGTCAGGAGCGGGCCGATTGACGTGCCACGGTTGTTTGTAAAGGCGGATTGCACGCAACGGGTCTCGATGCATGCCCAAAGGGTCGAACAGTGGACCGATGACGCGCATTCCGTGATTAAGCGACCTGCTTGTCCAGAGGTGGTGATGGGAGTGCAGTGCGACCAGCCCAATGTGTGTCCATTGCGCGGGAAGTGCTGGAATTGCCTTCCGAACTACAATGTCACGGAGCTGTATCGCGGCAAGAGAAAGGGCTTTCGACTCCTACAATCTGGTGTGGAGCGGATCTATGAAATTCCAGAGAATGGATCGTTGACGGCGAGGCAGGCAATTCAACGGAAAACCATCCGAACCGGAATACCACACGTCGAGCCGGAAACGATCAAGGCATTCCTCCGGCAGCTTGCTCCTCCGATTGCCTTTGTCGACTTCGAAACTTTTTCAACTGGTGTGCCGCGGTTCGACGGCCTCAAGCCGTATCAGCGTGTGCCGTTTCAATTCTCGCTTCACACACTCTCGGAATCTGGGGCGACTCCAGAACACTGCGAGTTTTTGGCGGAGGGCACGTTGGATCCGAGGCGCGAGTTTATGGAGAAGCTCCAAGACGCAATCCCGGAGGCTGGATCTATTGTTGCCTATAACGCAGTTTTCGAGCTGGGAGTGCTCACAGAGTGCGCGGAGGCACTCCCGCAATATGAGAATTGGGTGCGAAACCTGAAGCGGCGATTTATTGATTTGTTGCAGCCGTTTAGATCATTTGCGTACTACCACCACGCCCAACGCGGCAGCGCCAGCATGAAGTCGGTATTGCCAGCGATTACCGGACGGGGGTACGAGGACCTGGCAATTCGTGACGGTGAGACAGCTAGCATCGAGTTTCTGCGAGTGACGTTCGGCCAGGTGACTCCGGAAGAGCGCCAGCGAGTCCGGTCTCATCTGTTGCGTTATTGCGGCCTGGACACTTTGGGGATGATCCAGATCGTCGAAGGTCTCCGCAAAGCCATTGGGGAGAATTGAGTCCATGAACGGCGATCTGTAGGAACGCTCAGCGAATTAAAGGCATAAAATGATCACCCCCGGGTTACAGGCAATTAGTGATCCTGGCGCTCACTTTTTGGGCGGACTGTCAAACTTGACGTGGAAATGGAAAGGGTGGGGTGGTCGACGGGATTTGAACCCGCGACAGCCAGATCCACAATCTGGGGCTCTAACCAGGCTGAGCTACGACCACCGGCCGGATTCCCATGCTAGTTTTCTCCGCCAATAACGTCAAGTTTGACACTCGCGAACTTCGCGGGTCGAGCGATGAACCCTTGTCAATTCACCTCGGAGATACAGAGATACGGAGAAGAGCACCGAGTTCATCCCCGAATTGCGCCAATTCACGCGAATCAACCTTGAAGTCTCAGGAAATTCGCGGCCGTTCGCGAAATTCGCGGATCCAGTTCAACGATTCGACGATTTAGCGATCGCACGATTCAATCTTTACGCGCCTGATTTTTCTCCTAAAGTGCCCGCATGGTGACGCTGGAAACCTGCAAAGCGTTCCGCAACCTGAGCCCGGCCGAATTGAACGCGCTCCGCCAGATCGCGCGCGAACGCAAGTTTTCAGCCGGCCAGGAAATCTTCAGGGAAGGAGAGCCCGGTGATGGACTTTACATTGTGACGGAGGGCTTGGTCGAGATTTCGGCCCGCATCACGCAAGATCAGGAACGCGTGTTGACACTGGTCGGTCCCGGAGAGCTTTTCGGAGAAATGGCTGTGCTTGAACTCAAGCCGCGTTCCGCCACCGCCAAGGCGGCCCGCGACAGCGTCGTCAGTTTTATTCCGCGCGATGAGCTGCTGGCGATGGTCCAGCGCTCGCCGGTCCTGGCCCTGGAACTGCTGCGGGAAATCAGCCAGCGCCTGCGCGAGTTCGATCAGCGTTACCTGCAGGAAATCCTGCAGTCGGAACGCCTCGCCGTCATCGGCCGGTTCGCCCGCTCGATCGTGCACGATTTGAAAAACCCGCTGAACGTCATCGGTCTTTCGGCGGAAGTCGCCGCCCTGGAAAGAACCACGCTGGAAAAACGTCAGCAAGCCGCCGCCACCATCCGCGACCAGATTGAGCGGGTCAGCGATCTGATCGGCGAGATTCTTCTGTTCACGCAGGGAACCCGCGCCGACTACGTGCTCGGCGTGTCCGATTACACTGTTTTCGTCCAGCGCGTGCTCGAGGAAATTCGCCCCGAAGTGGAGCGCCGAGGGGTCCGGCTCGAATCGGGAGTGCCGCCGGCTCCGGTGCGACTGGCCTTCGATCCGAAGCGGCTCTGCCGTGTGTTCGAGAACCTCATCCACAATGCCACCGACGCCATGCCTGACGGCGGCAAAATCCTGCTGCGCTTCCGCGTCGTGGGAGACGAATTGATCACAGAAATCGAAGACACCGGCCCGGGCGTGGCGCCGGAAATCGCCGGCAAACTGTTCGAAGCCTTCGCCACCTTCGGCAAAGCCAACGGCACCGGGTTGGGCCTTTCCATCTGCAAAAGAATCATTGAAGACCACCGCGGCCGGATCTGGGCGCAGAACAAGGCCGGTCGGGGCGCGCTCTTTTCGTTCGCGCTGCCGTTGCCAAAATGATTGGTGGGGATGCGAGATGCGAGATACAAGATGCGGGATGCACGCTATGAAACCACCGGTCCTCTTTCTTAGGCGTGGTGATCGGGTGACTGATAAGATGCGCCCTCACCCCGGCCCTGAGGGAGAGGGAGAAGGCGTTCCCGCGGGCGAAGCATCCCGCATCGCATATCCTGGATCCTGCATCGCCCATCCTGCGCCATGAACCGCATCCGCCTCTTGCCCGAGCAGGTCGCCAATCAAATTGCCGCCGGCGAAGTGATTGAACGTCCGGCGAGCATCGTGAAAGAACTGGTCGAGAACTCGCTGGACGCGCAAGCGACGCGCATTGGAGTCGAAATCCAGGCGGGCGGACGCAGCCTGGTTCGCGTTGCCGACGACGGACTGGGGATGAGCCGCGACGACGCCCTGCTCTGTCTGGAGCGCCATGCCACGAGCAAAGTCCGCCGCGCCGAAGATCTGGCCGCGATCGTCACGATGGGTTTTCGCGGCGAAGCCCTGCCCAGCATCGCCAGTGTCAGCCGGTTCATACTGACTACTCGCGAGCGGGAAGCGGGCGAGCCTCAAGTTCCTCCCGCTGGAAAACCGGTTTCCAACCGCGCAAACGCGGATTTGCGAACGGAAGCCGTCGAAGGCACGCAAATCATCGTCAGCGGCGGAAAGATCGTCGAAGTCAAAGCCGCCGGCGCCGCGCCGGGCACCACGGTCGAGGTGCGCCAGCTCTTTTTCAATATGCCCGCCCGCCGCAAGTTCCTGCGCAGTGAGGAGACGGAATCGGCCCACATTCAGCACTACCTGATGTTGGCGGCTCTGGCGTATCCCGAGGTGTCCTTCACTTTCCAGAAAGACGGACGTCTGGTCTGGCAGCTCGCCGCGGTCAAATCCGGAAGCGCCGCCGCCGCGCGTCTTGGGGCGGTGCGCGAGCGGCTCCGGCCGTTCTACGGGGACGAACAGAAGCTGTTGGCGGTGAGCTTTTCCACCGATGTGGTGGAACGCGAGGAGAGTGACGAGTCCGCTTCCTTCTCGCACTCCGCACCTCGCACTTCGCACTTCCATCTTTGGGGGTTTATCGGCGCGCCGGGCGTCTCGCGGTCAACCCGGGAAGACCAACACGTGTTCGTCAACCGCCGGCCGGTGGAGAATCGGGGGCTCAATTTTGCCTTGCTCGAAGGGTATCACACCGCGCTCATGAAGGGCCGCTACCCGGTCTGCTGTCTGTTTCTGGAGATGGATCCTGCGGGAGTGGATGTGAACATTCACCCGGCGAAGCGCGAAGTGAAATTTCATCGCGAAGGCGAGGTGCGACGGCTGGTGGCCCAGGGGGTGAGGCAAACGTTGCTGGCGTTCCATGGAGGACAGAGGACGGAGGACGGAGGACGGAGGATGGAAGGCGGAGGACAGAAGGCAGAGGACGGAGGTGAGAGGCCGGATGCCGCGGTTTCCGGGCCAGCTCTGCCGCATTTTCCGGCGGCTCTGAAACCAGCAGCGCTTGAGCCGCCCGCAAAACCAGCGCCCCAGCCTCCATTGCGTATGAGTTTCGCGCCTTCTCAGGTCCCACCTCCGGTTTCGAGTGCCGAGTTCGGGGTTCCGAGTCACACACCCCCTGCCTCCGACTTCCGACCCCCGAGTTCGGAAGCCTTCTCACATCCCGCATCCCCCATCCCGCATCCATCCGAACCTGTCCCTCTTCTGAACGTGCCGTTGCGACTGGTTGGCGTGATCGGGAAGCTCTATGTGGTGCTCGAGTCGGATCGCGGACTGGTGTTGCTGGATCAACACGCGGCGCATGAGCGGATCCTGTTCGAGCAAATGCTGAATCGGCTCGAGCTGAAAGAGCAGGCGCCTTCGCAAAAGCTGCTGTTGCCGGAAACCGTCGAGCTGTCGGCGCGAGACGCCAGTTTTCTGCGCGAGCAATTGGCCGTGCTGACGCGGCTGGGGGTGGGATTGAGCGAATTTGGCGAGCGCACGTTCATGTTGGACGCCCTGCCCCCGTTTGTGAAGGTGTCGGACCCGCGCCGGTTTGTGATCGAACTGGTGGATCAGCTCAAGGCGGCCGGTCAGGAAGTGAATGCTCTTCGATTGGGCGAGCACACGGTCGCCAAAACGGTCTGCCGGCATGCCGTCAAGGCGAACGACCCGCTGGCCGGGCCTGAACTGGAGAACCTGGTCAACGACTTGCGCCGCTGCGCGATGCCCTACACATGCCCGCATGGGCGCCCGACGCTCATCGAAATGAACTTTCGCGAGCTCGAGAAGAAGTTCGGCAGATCACCATAGCCCACCATGCCATTCCTGCGCGCCTTCCCAGCTCTCCGGAATCGTTTGTGCCTGGCGGTCGCCCTCCTGGCGTTGAGCGCTCCGGCTTTGGCTGGAGACCTCAGACTGGGCGCCAACGTTCTCGTTTCTTTCGCCAGCACCGAGACTGGCAGAAAAATCCTGACCACCCGAGATGAGTTTGTCCTGGCGCTGAGCCCTTTTGACCGCGCGGCGCGCATGAAGACCGATCGCCAGGTTTCCGAAAAGGAGTTTCTGGAATTCGTGGGCCGAAATATCATGGCCTGGCAGCCTGACGAAACGAACAAAATCGCCGGGCTGGTTCAACATGCAGGTGAGAAATTGGCGGCCTGGAATCTGCCATTTCCTGCAGCCATTGTTTTCATCAAGACGTCGGGACAGGAGGAGGGTAATGCCAGTTATACACGCCAGAACGCCGTGATTCTTCCGGAAAAGGATGTTCATTCTTCGGGCCTGGAGGAAACCGTCATTCACGAATTGTTCCATATTCTTTCCCGCCACAATCCGGATTTGAGAAGAAAGTTGTACCGCATCATCGGCTTCAACCTGACCGACCCAATCGACTTTCCGGAAGAGCTCAAGCAGCGGAAGATCACCAACCCGGATGGAGTGGAGAATTGCTGGTTTATTAATGTGACCAATCAAGGCGGCGCTTTGCCAGTCATGCCGATTCTTTATGCTTCCGCAGACCATTGCGACCCCGGCAAAGGGGGTGAATTCTTTGACTACATGGTCTTCAAGTTTCTCGTGCTGAAGAAGAGCGGCCGTTCCTGGGCGCCAAGTTTCGCGGATGGGCATCCTCAGTTGCTGGGGCTCCGCAATGTCAAGGGATACCTTGAACAGGTTGGGAACAACACCGGGTACATCATCCATCCGGATGAAATTCTGGCCGACAATTTTGTGTTCCTGGTGAACGGGCGCGTCAATCTGCCCACGCCGCGCATTGTGGCGGACATGGAAAAGGTGCTGAGGCAGCATTGAGCGGCTGTTTCTGCGTGTGGTTGATTTCCCCGTTGTTTGGTTTCCGCCTGATTGCAGGAGCTGGAACCGGAGCCGTCGATCGTCCGCCTTTCAGGCTGTGGCCTGCCGGTCCTGTTCCTGGGAAAACGAGTGTCGCAGGCCTGGTTTTGCACCAGGAGCAAATCTGCCGCAGGCCGCACGGAGCTTCAGCTCGGATTCGGGAAAGGGCTGCCTGACAGCGTCCCGACGGGCACTTCTTCGATCCGGGCATTCTGCTGGAGAAAATCGAGCACCTTGTCGTTCATGACCTGGTCGTAGATTTCTATCAGGCCATTTCGTTTGTGCAAATCTTTCAGAAATCTGTCAGGCGGAATCTGGTACATGGCCGCCAGGGAATTGATCCGGCGCAAAATCTCCTCCTGGGAAGCTTTGATGTTTTCCTTCTCGGCGATTTTTTGCGTCAGGAACGCGTACTTGACCCGCTCCTTGGCGCCGCGGGTGGCAGTCAGGTAAATCTTTTCCTTTTCCTGCTCGATTTGCTGCCGGGGTATTCCGCGTTTCTGGTTTTCCCGGACGATGTCGTAAACCACGTTACGGGTCTCCTGGGCCACGGCCGATTCCGGCAGCTCGAAATTGACGCGATCCAGCAGGGCGCGAATCAGTTGCATGCGCATGTTTTTGTCCTGAGTGTACTTCAACTCGTTCTCGAGATCGCGCCGGACGCCTTCGCGCAGTTTCTCCAGGCTCTCGGCGCCAAAGGATTTGGCAAAGGCATCGTCGAGCGCCGGTAGCACCTTCTCCTTCACTTCCACCACCTCGACCTGGTAAACCCCTTTCTTCTGGGCGAGCTGTGGCGTGACGAAATCGGCGGGAAAATTGATGTTGACAGTCCGGTGCTCGGCGGCTTTGGCCCCCAGCAATTGCTCTGCGAATCCCGGCAGGAATGCCTGCGCCTGCATCTCGACCCAGAAATTCTTCTGTTCGGTCAGGCCCTTGGCGGTGGGCGCCAGTTCACTGATCGGTTTGCCTTCACACGTTCCGGTGTAGCTGATCACGGCGATATCGCTGTTTTGCGCCGGGCGGTCGACGGTTTTGAAGGTCACGTGTTGCTGGCGCAGCGCGTCCAGCGCCCGCTCCATGTCTTCGGGAGTGACGGTGCGGGCCTCCAGTCTGGCCGGCAGCCCTTTGTATTCCGGCAACTGGAACTCCGGCGCCGTTTCGATGGTGGCGGCAAATTGCAGCGCCTGCCCGCGGCCAAACTGTATCTCCTCAATGTCCGGATAGCCGAGCACATCCAGCTTTTGTTCCTCAACCGCTTTGCGGTAGGAATCGGAAATCAGCTTCTTTTTGACTTCGTCCTGGATTTCCTTGTCGTACTTGCGCAGCACCATGTCGCGCGGCGCTTTGCCCGGCCGGAAGCCCGGAAAAGCGGCTTCCTTTTGAAATTCCTTGGTGATGGACTCGAAGGTTTCATCGACCTTTTGCGGTTCGACTTCCACCCGCACCAGTTTCTTGCACGGGGCCAGATTTTCCACGGTTACATTCACACACAAACCTTTCCGTTGATTGCTGAAAAAGTCCAGAGCACAGCCGGCCTCCACTCATTCAGCGAGTCGAAAACCTTAGGTAAACCGACAGCAGGCGTCAAGCACGCGTGCGGCTGTCCGGCAGTGCCTCAATTTGAGATTTCGTCGAATGAATGCCACGGCAGGGCCGCGCTGCGTCGCGGCCGGACTCGCAGCAGCGCGTCCCTACCCCGGCTTCCGCAGGAAAGCCGGGCTAGCCCATCTTCTGCGAGCGGTTGTTTTCGAAATTCTTAATAAAGCCGGCGTTCAGCCATGAGAATTAGGCTGTAGTGGAGAACAGCCTCTTGTGAGA
>Ga0181527_1003614_pt1 | contig 13757 bp, 10 predicted proteins | sample PEATcosm2014_Bin_30_FD_119762 | JGI IMG/M metagenome (GOLD analysis project Ga0181527, IMG submission 119762) | Peatland microbial communities from MTU Mesocosm Facility, Houghton, MI, USA - PEATcosm2014_Bin06_60_metaG | ecosystem: Environmental > Terrestrial > Soil > Wetlands > Peat | place...
CGTTGTCGAGCGGCTCTAGCTTTGCCCGGCCGTCGAACATGTTACGCATGTACTGCATGCCCTGCCATGCCGGGTAAAGTTCCTTCTCTCCGGGAGCGACCGTGCGCGCGACCTTGATAAGCGTGCCGAGCATTCCCAGACCTCCGGCGCGGAACAGGCGGAACTCCTTTCCGGTCACCTCACTTACGACCGCCGTCAGTTCCCGGGCGCTGAGTTGATCGCCAGCAATTCGTAGAAAGCGCGGGGTGGAGGGATCAAGAGCCGCGCTGGCCGTGAATGCGGCCGTGTCGTCCATCGTCGTGAAGTCCATGCGCTGGTCCGCGTCGCCCCAATAGAGGACTCGCTTCAGTTTGAAGAGAATGAGCGGCATCTGACCGGTCAGCATATCGGTAAACGCACCGTTGAAGATCGTGGTCGCTCGAATCGAAGTCTTAGCGAGGCGCTTGTGGAAGTTTCGGCGCAGATCGAGATTGCGATTCTCTCCGGGTGGAAACTGGGTGAAATCGATCGAGTAGTCGGAGGGAATGAAACGTGGCAGGTCAGCCTTGATCGCAGCGTCGAGCAGAACCGTTTGCGTTTCCACGATCACATCCCGCAATCCCTGCAGCGCGGACACCACGCAGGACGCACGCGAGCACACCGGTGTCACTTGGGAAGCGCTGCTCAAGTCGACACTGGCAATCGTTACGCCGAGCTCCCGCAGTCGCTCAAGCTTGTCTCGCGCAGTGCCGTGGCGAACAAGCGCTCTTACGCTGGCTCCCCGTTCCAGCAAAGCTCGCGCGATGCGTCCGCCGAGATTACCGGTCGCTCCCGCCACGACGATGGTCGAGTCACTCATGATTCCGATATTACAGAAAGGATAGCGTCGGTGCAAAGTGGGCGCAGATCCGAGTGGGGGTCGACCGGAGGCTTTTTCGGTCGATGAGGTCAACAGACGACTGGCACCCTTCGAGCGCCGTCGGAACAAACCGGCCGCGAAAAGAAGTGAGCCAGGGTATATTCCTCCGAGAAATAGATTACCCTAAAGTCCTATGCAGGCTTGCCGAAAGCTCACGAACAACGACAACCTCTGGGAGAACAAAAACGATAATTTCCCAGAAATGCGGTCTAGCTGACCCTCGCCAGACGCTGGTACTCGGCCTCAGCGTGCTCGGGGATCAGGACCCAGAGGGTGTAGATGCCGAGCGCCGTCCCGAGGGGAAAGTGAATGAGGCTAATGCAGCCGAGGACGATGGCGAGCATGCGCGCCCAGGGGCTGTGGGCCAAGAGGCCCCATCCAGCGATCACTCCTGCAATGGCGAAGCCTGAAATGAGCAGGCCGATCGCGCCCAGGAAGGGAGCCAAGAACAACCGCACGTGTTCGGGAATCGGCATCAGCATGAACGGGAAAGGCATTTGGCCCAAGGCCACCAGGGCCACGCCCGGGATCAGCCGCAGCACGGAAAGGGCGATCCAGAGGGCGCCAAGCACGCTAACGTGTCTCACCACGCGCGAGGGTCGGGCGAATCCCGCGCTCGGGCTGGTTTGCGCCGGTAGGCTGGTTGGGCTAATCGAGGATTGAGGCGGTGGCGCGGGCGTGGCCATTGGCGCGGGAGCCGGTGCGCCGGAGATGGCCTGGCCGCATTTGCTACAGAAGATCTGCCCGGGCATGACCTGGGCGCCACAATGAGCGCAGTACATAAGAACCTCCTTGCTTCCTTGCACTATTATACGCACAACGCCACATAAGAGTTCCAGACGGGCGCGTCCATCACAAGCAGCGCGACCTAATTGGAACGCAAAACCGCTGACCGGTGTCTAAGGGAAGCACACAGGTCGTAAGAGCGGCTGCGGCGTGGGCATCCTCGTCGGGCCGGCGTGTATCTGTGTGGAGAGGAGGAACTGACCATGAGATCGACTCTCGCGCTGTTAACAATTCTTGTTGTTTCCCTGAGTCTTTGCGCTCGACCGTCCGACAGCCCACAAGTCGCCCGAGCGAAAGGAACTGCGGCACACACGGGTGAACAGTCGCTGCCCCTCCGTCGCGTAATTCTGTACAGCAATGGTGTGGCGTATTTTGAGCGGCGGGGCCAAGTGACGGGACACGCCGAAATCAATCTGTCATTCAAAGATTCGCAAATGGACGACGTGCTGAAATCGCTGATCGTGCTTGACCTCGGGCATGGACAGATCGGCGCGGTGAACTACACTTCATCGGCTCCACTCTCAGCGCGACTCGGCGAAATCCCTTTCAGCATCGCACCCGAGATTGAAAACTCAAATGAAGGCGGGCTGGCAGGAGTGCTGCGCCAGTTACAAGGAGCTCACGTTACGGTGGCCACGGCGAATCGCACGGCCACAGGAGCTATCCTCACGGTGGAGGACCGGACTTCACAGCTTGACGCGGACAAGCCGCCCGAAGTCAACCACTGGCTGGTGTTGGCCTCGGAGGCAGGCGAACTGGCCAGCTTCAACCTGGCCGAAGTTCGGTCCGTCCGCGTGCTGGAGGAGAGCGCGCGCCAAAGTATTACCAACTTTGCCGAAGCCACAGCTTCCGCTCGGCGACGAGGCGCCAGAAACATTGTGGTGACCTCAGATGGAAGCGGGCCGCGAGAGATGGTGGTCAGTTATACGGTTGCCGCTCCCATTTGGAAGACGACCTACCGCCTGGTGCTTGACGCTTCGGGCAAGCCGTTCTTCCAGGGTTGGGCCGTGGTGGATAACGTCAGCGATGAGGATTGGCGGGACATTAACCTCGCGCTCGTTTCCGGCAGCCCGGTCTCGTTCATTCAGCCCATTCAGCAGCCACTCTACCGGCACAGACCGGTTGTGCCCATCCCCGAAGACTTGCAACTGAATCCGCAAACTTACGAGGCGGCTGTCGGCTCGCCAGGGGGCGTGGCGGGGGGAATGATGGGCGGCATCGGAAGCGGTAGGGGCAGCGGTCTCGGACCCGGAGAGGGCGGTGGCGTCGGTGGCGGTGTCTATTCTGTGGGAGGTTCTGCGCGCGCACCTGCCAATGGCCCAACCACAACGCTCAGCGACGCCATCACCAGCGAAGACTCCGGCGTCAAGAGCGCGGCCACCGGGAGCGAGGTCGGTGATTTTTTTGAGTACAAAATCGACCGTCCTGTTACCGTGCTTCGCGGACAGTCGGTCTTGATTCCGATCCTACAGACGCGAATGGAAGCCGAATCCGTGTCGATCTACAACCAATCCGCGCGTGCTGACCGTCCGATGAGCGGCTTGAGGTTGAAGAACACTTCCGCCCTGACGTTGGAGGACGGCTCCCTGACCGTGATTGAGGACAATGCTTACGCCGGCGAGGCGCTCATGGAGCGGCTAAAGCCCGGTGAAGAGCGATTTATTTCCTACGCTCTCGATTTGGGCACGCTGGTTTCAACTCGCTCCCAGGACGCACAAGAGCCAGCTTTCCTGGTTCGTGTATCGAACGGCGTCTTCCAAGCTCACTATTATCGAACCCAGAAGGAGGTCTATGCGCTTACCAACCAGACGGACAAGGCTCGGGTGGTTTACGTCGAACATGCGCAACGCCCGGGATGGAGATTGGCGGATGAGACACGCAAGCCGGATCAGGTGACCGCTTCGGGATATCGCTTCCGTGTCGAGCTTGGGCCGCATGCCACCGTCCAACTCCCCGTAAGCGAGCGCCAAGCTCTCATGGACACGTATGCCCTCTCGAACCTGACCCCGCGCACGTTAGAGTTGTTCATCTCAAGCCCCTCGATCGTGGAAGCGACACGCACGGCACTCGAGAAGGTACTCGAAATCAAGAGTCGCATATCCGCCGCTGAGGCGCGGCTGGCGGCGGCTGAGCATGAAACCGCCGAGATTGCCAAAGATCAGGACCGGCTGCGCGAAAACATCAAGGCCTTGGAGAAGACGCCCGAGGGTCACGAGCTGATTGCGCGCTATGTGGCCAAGGCTGAGCAGCAGGAAACTCGCATCGAGCAACTGACAAACGAGCGGCGGACCGCCAACGATGAGCGCGCCCACTTACAGGGCGAACTCGATGCCGCCTTCCAAGCCTTGGGCCACAAGGCGGAGGGGAACTCGGCGAATCTGGCCTCGCCGGCCGAATCCTTGGCGAAACCCGGAGGGCCTCTGCCACAATAAACCTTTCGAAGGAAGCGCCATCACTTCCCAAGCGAACAGCGTGCTAACGTTTGATAGCAATAGCAGTGAGTCACTTATCGACATAGACATAATGGTAAAATTTTAGTTCTGTAAACCCCCGCTTTTCCGGATGGAGGGACGATGTCCTGCGCGACCTGAATGGGGGCAGCGTTCCGAACCTGGTTCCAACTCCGGCGCTGCTCCGCAGACCTTTCACCTGTCCTGCTCAACGACGGCACGGCATCAGTCCTTATGAGAAACAAGGGTTTGGCGATCGGTCTTCTCCTCATCTCTGTCGTTTCAGTGCTCGCTCTCACCGGCTGTAGGGAAGTGCATGGAGACCAGGCGGCAGACGCGCCGCCTCCCGCCACTGTGGTTCCCGGCGTTGATGTGAGCCTTCTGACCGTAGACCATCCTGAGCAGTATCCGCTCGCCGCCGCAGTCGCGCGGGCCGCAGCCTCGGAGTTAGTCGTCACGGGCACGGTGAGCCCCGACATCGCCAGGAACGTTCCTGTCATCGTGCTGGCTTCCGGCCGCGTGGTGGGAATTTACGCGCGGCCGGGCGATACGGTGCAAAAGGGACGGTTGTTGCTGCGCGTTCGACAAACCGTAACGAACGGCCTGGAAGAAACTCTCGATGTAGTTCACTCGTCGCATATCCCGGCACTCCTCTTTGATTTGTTCCACCCCGCCCAACTCGCGCAGGGCGGCGTAACAGGCTTCCTCCGGCGTCATTTCTTTTCCGACCTTCTCCTCAATCAGCCTTTCCAGGTGGAAGCGGAGTTCGTCGGTAACCTCCTGCTCGACACGGCTCTTCTGAAAGAGCGACCGAAGTCGAAGCGGAAATTTGTAAATCCAGCGCATAAACAAAGTCATCAGTTCTCAGTCGTCAGTTCTCAGTTCTCAGTCGCAATCGACTTCTTCTTCTCGCAACTGACAATTGAGGGCTGACAACTGACCACTGACAACTGACGACTTCATTCGTACCTCAGTGCCACCATGGGATCGACCTTGGTCGCCCTGCGGGCCGGGATGTAGGTCGCGAGCAAGGCCACGACGGCGAGCAGGATGGTGACGCCGCCAAACGTCGAGAGGTCACCCGGCCGGACGCCGTAAAGCAGGCTTGCCAGCAGACGAGCCAGCACGGCCGCCCCGGCCAGCCCGAAGGCGACTCCCACCAGCGCCAACTGGAGGCCCTCGCGCATAATCAAGCGCAACACCTCAGGGTGTCCCGCACCAAGCGCCATGCGGATCACAATCTCGCGCGTGCGTTGGGCCACGGAGTATGAAATCACTCCGTAGATGCCCAGCGCCGCCAACGTCAGCGCCAGGAGAGCAAAGGCCACCAGCAGGATCACACTGACCCGCCGCAGCGTGACGGATTCACGGGCGAGTTCTTCCATCGTGACCAGTTTGAAGATGGGCTGGTCTTTGTCCACGGACCAGATCGCCCGCTTGAAGGCGTTCGCCAGGCTTCCCGGCTCCGGTTCCGTCCGCACCACAAAGGCGATCAACGGGAACGGGGCCTGGTCGAAGGGCCGGTAGAGGTCGGCGTGCGTTTCCTTTTCCAGGCCGAACGATTTGACGTCGCCGACCACGCCGACGATCTGCCATAAGTCCGGGTGATCGTTCTCTCCCAGGTCCAATTGCTTGCCGAGCGGGTCCTCGCCCGGAAAGAAGCGGCGAGCCAAGGTCTGATTGACGGCGGCCACCTTCACAGCCCCCTCGCGGTCGGCATCGGTGAAGACGCGCCCCGCAATCAAGGGAATTCCCATGGTGGAGAAATAGCCCGGCGTCACCACGCGGTCGTCGGCCTGTGGCTCCCGACCCGGCAACGGCCGCGGGCGCTCTGCGACAGTAAAGGTCTTTATTCCCCAGAATCCGGTCAAGGGAAGATAGTTGGTCGCGGCCACGGACTTCGCTCCTGGCAACTCTCCAAGCTGCTGCATCGCGGCATGGGCAAAGGTCCGCCATTGATCGGGCTTCGGATAGTTGTTGGACGAAACGAAGATCTCGCCGGCCAGAATGTGATCCGGGTTTAACCCGAGGTCGCCGCGCATCAACTGGGCAAAACTCTTCATCATGAGGCCCGCACCCACCATCAGCACGAGCGCAAGAGCGATCTCGGTCACCACCAGCGAGCCGCGAAGCCGGCGGCCGCTCACGCTTGCCGAGGCGCTGCCCGCAGTCTCTTTCAAAACCTCGTTAATCTCCATGCCCGCTGCCCGCAGCGCCGGCACGAGGCCGAACAACAGACCCGTAAGCAGGCTGGCGAGCGCCGCGAAGCTCAGCACGCGAGCGTCGATAGGTATGGACTCAACCGTGGGAATGCTGAGGTTTGCAATTTGATTGGGAAAGAGCTTCACCAGAAATGCGGAGCTCCACACCGCCAGCACCAGACCCAAGGCGCCGCCCGCCAGCGAAAGCATCACGCTCTCGGTCAGAAGCTGCACCACGAGACGCCGGCGGCCCGCTCCCAAGGCGGCGCGGATGGCGATCTCTTTCTGCCTCACCGTCGCGCGGGTGAGGAGGAGGTTGGCCAGATTCACGCAGGCGATCAGCAGCACGAGGCCAACGGCCACCAGCAACACGAGCAGAGCGGGCCGGATGTCCCCCACCCGCTGGCTTCGCAGAGTCACCAGCTTCAGCGTGTTGCCCGCATCTTCGTTCGGGAAACGCCGCGCCAGCTCCGTCTCGATGCCGTTCGCCTGCGCTTGCGCCTGGGCCAGGCTCACGCCGGGCTTGAGTCGGGCGACGATTCGGAGGAAGTCGTGCACCCGATCGCTCTTCGCGGAAGGAGTGAGCGCCAGCGGCGTCCACAATTCCACCATGCTCCCCGGATGATCGAAGTCGGGCGGCATCACTCCTACCACCTGGAAAAGCTTGCCGGTGAGGTTGATCGATTTTCCGATCACGCGCGCGTTGCCGCCAAAACGCCGGCGCCACAATTTATAGCTCAGCACCACCACAGAGTCGCTGCCCGGGCGGTCGTCGCCCGGAAGAAAAGTGCGCCCGAGCAGAGGCTTCACCCCGAGAAGCGGGAACATGTTGGCGTCGAAGTCGTAGCCGACAATATGCTCGGGCTCGCCCTCGCCCGTGAGGGTATAGATTTCGTCGCAGGAGCCGGCCATGCCCTCAAAAACGTGGTTCTGATCTTTTAAATCGGCGAAGTCCGCCGGGGATACGGGAGCAATCTCGGAGCCCTCCTTGGGATTCATCCTCCACACCATTACCAGCCGCTCCGCGTCCTTGTAGGGCAGCGGCCGGAGCAGAACTGTATTGACCACGCTGAAGATGGCGGTATTGGCGCCAATTCCGAGCGCGAGCGTCAGTACAGCCACGGCGGTGAAGCCGCGATTCTTCGCCAGCATCCGCAGGCCGTAACGAACGTCCTGGAAGAAGATCTCGATATAATTCACTCGTCGCATATCGCGGCACTCCTCCTTGATCTGTTCGACGCCGCCCAACTCGCGCAAAGCCGCATAACGGGCTTCCTCCGGGGTCATCCCTTTTCCAACCTTCTCCTCCATCAGTTTTTCCAGGTGGAAGCGGAGCTCGTCGTCGAGCTCGCGCTCGACGCTCGTCTTGCGAAATAACGACCGGAGCCGAAGCGGCAATTTGTAAATCCAACGCATAAATAAAGTCATCAGTTCTCAGTCGTCAGTTCTCAGTTTTCGGTTCTCAGCCGCAAGCGACTTCTGCTTCTCACAACTGACCACTGACAACTGACCACTAACCACTAGCCACTAACCACTAGCCACTGTTATTCATACCTCAACGCCACCATAGGATCGACCTTGGTCGCCCGGCGGGCGGGCAGGTAACTGGCGGCGAGGACCACGGCCAGAAGAACCAATGCCACCGTCGCAAACGTGACGGGATCATAGGGGCTGACGCCGAAAATCATGCTCCCGAGGAGGCGTGCGACTCCAAGGGCCAGCGCCATGCCGAGCGCACCGCCGATCAGCAGCAGTTGCAGTACGCCGTTCGCCACCAGGCGGAGAATCTCGCGACGGGGAGCACCCAAAGCCAATCTTAGGGCGAACTCGGTGGTGCGCTGCGTCACCGAGTAGGAGATGACCCCATAGAGCCCCACGCTCCCCATCGACAGCGCCATGAGAGCGAAGATGAGCATGAGGGCCACGACGACGCGTCCGCCGGCGAGCGAAGTCGAGAAACGCTCATCCATCGTGCTGACGCTGGTCAAGGGCAGGTCAGGATCGATCGCACGCAGGGCATTCCGGAGGGCGGCCACAAGTGGTTCTGTCTCGCTCCGGCTCCGCACCAGAAGGTATTCGCTGGTCCAGGGTGCTTGCAGATAGGAAATATAGATCTCAGGGCTGCTGGGTTCGTTCACTCTGGAGTTCTTCACGTCGTTCACTACGCCGACGATTTCGAGCGCCACCGGTCCCGAGGGGTCATTGCGACCCGGAACGAGTTCCGAAACCAGCAAACGCTTGCCGAGCGGATCGCTCGCTGGAAAGAACTTCTCTGCCAGTCTGTGATTGATGATCACCACAGGGGTTGACCCCTCGCGGTCGTCCTCGGTGAAGCCGCGGCCCTCGAGCACGGCCAGGCCGAGGGTGCGGAAGTAGCCGGCGCTGATGACCTGATAATTCGCGACGCCCGAGGCGGCGGGCGAAACTGGATCGCGGCCCTCCACGCGAAAGGGCTGGCCGAATTCAAAATTCATGGGTGGCAGGCCGGTGGAAATCGCGGCGTCCTCCACGCCGGGGATCGCGCGTACCCCCTCGAGGAATTCTGCATAGAACGTCCGGACGCGACCCGCGTCGGCATACTGCGGAGCCGGCAGCAATAGATGAGCGGTCAGCAGGCCTTTGCTGGGGAAGCCTGGATCGACTTGAGTCAGGCGAATGAAGCTGCGGACGCTAAGGCCGGCCGTCACCATGAGCACCAGAGACAATGCCAGCTCCGCCATCACGAACCCATTGCGAAGGCGGTTTTGGCTTCGATCGCCCACCGCGGTGCGGCCCGAGGCTTTGACATGCTCCAGCAAATTCGCGGCGGCGGTCTGCCAGGCGGGCACGAGCCCGGAAAGCACGGTTGCGGCCAGGCAGAGCGCTGCGGCAAATCCCAGAACAACGCGATTGATTTCGATAGGAGCCAGTCCCGGCGCCTGGAGAACGGGAAGAGTTGCAAGGTAGCGCACCGCTCCGAAGGCCAGCAGAAGGCCCAGTGCGCCGCCCATCAGGGCAAAAAGAAGAGTCTCCACCAGCAGTTGGCGCATTACACGCCAGCGGCTGGCGCCCAAAGCGATGCGCACCGCGATCTCTTTCTGACGCGTGGTGGCCCGAGCCAGAAGCAAGTTGGCAACATTCGCGCAAGCCATGAGCAGGACCACACACACCGTGGTGAATAGGAGAACCAGCATGAGACTGACGCCCGGGCCCGCCAGAGCCTCTTTGAAGTCTTGGGTGAGCGCGCTCCATTGCTTGTTCGTCTGGGGCGATTCCTGCGCGACTCGAGCCGCGCGCGTCCGCATTTCCTCCCGGGCCTCGGCGGCAGTGACGCCCGCCTTCGTCCGTCCCACCACGAGCAAGTCGCGAGTTTGCCGGTCAAGCTCCCCGCCAGGAAGGGCTAAAGGCATCCAGACATCCATCCGCCCCCAGAACTCGAAATCAGCAGGCGCCACGCCGACTACGACGTACGTCTCGCCATTGAGTCGGATGGCTTTGCCCACGATGCCCGACTCTCCTCCGAAGTGGCCCTGCCAGATTTCGTGGCTCAGGATGGTAACCCTGTCGCCGCCCGGGCGGAATTCCGTTGCCGAAAAAAAGCGCCCTAGCTCGGGCCGCAAGCGGAAAGTGTCAAAGAAGTTCGGAGTGATGCGCGCTCCTGACACGAGGATGGGAGGGTCTCCGGATAAGGCGACAGTCGCGCTACGAGCGGCGGCGAGTTGCTCGAAGCACGTATTTTGATCGCGCCAATCGAGATAGGTGGGAGCGGAAACGGGGCTTCGGCTGCCATCGGGGCGCGTCTCCCACACCATCAGAAGGCGATCGGCGTCACGGTAGCGCATGGGGCGCCACACCACGCTGAAGATGGTCGTGTTCGCGCCAATGCCCAGTGCCAGCGTGATGACCGCCACGGCCGCGAAGCCGGGATTCTTCGCCAGCAACCGCAGGCCGTAGCGAAGGTCTTGCAAGAAATTCTCGATGTACCTCAGCCCCCACATATCGCGGTACTCCTCCTTGATTTGCTCCACCCCGCCCAGCGCGCGCAGGGCCGCATAACGAGCTTCCTGCGGCGCAATGCCTTTTGCGACGTATTCCTCAGTCAGCTTTTCCAGGTGAAAGCGGAGTTCGTCGCTGAGATCCTGCTCGGCGCGGCTCTTACGGAACAGCGACCGGAGGCGAAGAGGCAATTTGTAAATCCATCGCATTAGAAGTTCTCAGTTTTCAATTCTCAGTCCCGAGCGACTTCTGCTTCTCACAACTGGGAATTGAAGACTGACCACTAGCCACTAACCACTAGTCACTGCCAATCTGTTATGGCCGGACGCTATATCTTACGGCGCACTCATCGTCGTTCACTGATGACCGATAACTGAAGACCGAAAACTTGGTGGTGGTGTCATTTGGAATCGGATCCCTTTCGAAACACCGGTCATTCCCGCGAAAGCGGGAATCCAGTCCGTGCATAGCAAATTTCCGAAGGTTTGCGGAGTAGATTCCCGCTTTCGCGGGAATGACTGCGGCCTGGAGCGCTCGTGTCTCGCAAATGACACCACGACCAAAAACTTAGTTCCGTTGACATTTTTCCGTACCTCGCGTATGGTTTTCCATATGAAGACAACGCTGATCATTCCGGACCCCGTTTTTCGCGACTTGAAGAAGCGAGCGGCGGAGCGGGACACGACCCTGTCCGAACTGGTTACGGAATACTTGCGCCAGGGCCTGCGCCGGCCGCCGAAGCGCAAGCCATTGCCGCGGCTGCCTTCCTTCAAAATGGGCCCCCCTCTGATTGACATCACCAGTCGCGACGAAATATATCGCGTTCTCGACCTGGACCGCCTGCGTCTGTACCGCAACCTCAAAGGGTCCGAGAAGAAGGGCTGACGGTGTTCGTCGTTGACACCAACCTGCTGGTCTACGCCGCCGACGAAGACTTCGCCGGGCAGGGGCAGATGAGACAAGTATTCCGCCAATGGGGTATGTCCTCGGAAACGTGGTACGTCACCTGGTCGATTGTCTATGAATTCCTCAACCTGGCCACGCAACGCTCGGCCTTTGCCCATCCCCTGTCGTTTTCGCAAGCTTGGCACTTCATCGAAGCGCTGCGGACGTTTCCTTCTTTCGAGATCCTGATGGAGACCGACCGGCATGCGGAAGTGGTCCGCGATTTGGCGAGGGAATACCCGCACATGTCCGGCAGTGGGTTTCATGATCTGCATATCGCCGCGGTGATGAGGGAGCACGGAATCACCGATATTCGCACCGCTGATACGGATTTTCATCAGTTCAAGTTCCTCCGTGTCACGAACCCACTTCTTCGCCGTGGCTAGGGTCCCAGGGTGGTACTTCAACTCTTCAACTTTTGACTCCTCGACCTCCAGATTGCCTATCAGCCGTCACTAGCCACTGACCACTAGCCACTAACCACTAGCCACTAACCACTTCATCACGTCGTCTCCAGCACAAGCCCAATGGCCGTGGAAAGCCTCTGCCAGTTGGCGTGCTCGTGCTCCAAATACTTGCGCCCCGCCGGGGTCAACGAATAAAACTTCGCCCGGCGATTGTTGTCCGACTCGCCCCACTTCGCCTTGATCCATCCACTATGCTCGAGGCGGTGCAGCGCGGGGTAGAGCGCTCCCTGGTTCACCTGGAGCACTTCCTTGGACACCTGCCGGATGCGCTGAGCGATGCCCCAGCCGTGCATGGGTTCAAGAGCAAGAGTCTTGAGGATCAGGAGGTCCAATGTGCCTTGGACCAAATCGGTTGGTTTGCTCATTCACACTCCCCTCAGTTATCGACAGTGAATCCTACCTCGCCTCCTGTCAATAATCAAGGGGAGATTTTCCGATAGCAAAGGAGGTTCCAATGTTCGGACGCATGACTGCAAGTTTCTCGTAATATTCCTTAACGCTTCGCGGAGCGCGGTCGAAAAATCGCGGCTGGGGGCTAGGGCAATTCTGAATTGTGAATTCTGAATTGTGAATTGAAGAAGTGCAGCGGGCGACCGCCGACGGCGGCAACATCGATCACGACGCCATCCGTGGTCACTTTGGGGAGCCAAACCTCAGCGTAGAGTTTGAGCATCCCCGATTCTGCTGCTGCGCTTTCGGTATGCTTCCCGCTCGCGCAACTGCGATTTCTGTCCGTCCGTGAGGTCCAGTCGTCTTGATTTCTCCCGCACATGCTCAATTGCCAGGAGGTAACAAGCGGAGGCGGGGACACCGGCGCCGCAAGAGCAAGACGGCGGCCCGTACTCTTTCTCTCTAAATCCTTACGCCATTCGGCGCTTAGATGTACAATGGCTCCGGTTCGGGGCAACTGAACCAGGGTATGCCCGATAGCTCTCCAGGCAGGAATTGAATGGCCATCAAGAAAAGCGAACTCTACAGCTCACTCCGGAAAAGTTGCGACGAGCTGCGCGGGGGCATGGACGCTTCGCAATACAAGGATTACGTCCTCGTTCTCCTCTTCGTCAAATACGTCTCGGACAAATATGCGGGCCAGAAGGATGCCCTCCTCGACGTGCCCAAGGGCGGCAGATTTGCCGACATGGTGGCGCTGAAGGGCGACAAGGAGATCGGCGACAAAATGAATAAGATCATCAGTCGCCTGGCCGAGGCCAACGACCTCAAGGGCGTGATCGATGTCGCCGACTTCAACGACGCCGACAAGCCGGGCAAGGGCAAGGAGATGGTGGACCGCCTCCCCAACCTGGTGTCTATCTTTGACAATCCGGCGCTCGACTTCCGGGGCAACTGCGCCGAGGGCGATGACATTCTGGGCGACGCCTACGAATACCTGATGCGCCACTTCGCCACCGAGTCAAGCAAAAGCAAGGGACAGTTCTACACCCCGGCGGAAGTCTCCCGTATGATGGCCAAGGTGATCGGCGCTGGCAGGGTCAACCCGGTCGCGGTGTTCCGCTTCGTCTCCGAAGACTGGTCGCCCTAGATCGCGCCTCTGCGCATGCGCGAGCGCTGGCCGGAGTTGCTAGAACACCCCCTCATGTATCAACTCCTAAAATCAAGAGCCCAAATGAGAACAGACCCATCCGCCTCGGTCAGTCCCGCCAGGTATCTACTCGGTCAAGAGACCACCGCACCCGCTGCGCCACAAATGTGGAGAACGGTCTTATATCCATGTCGATGCTGGCGCGGTCCAGCGCGCCCCAATAAGCATTGCGATCCTCGACCCGAATGACCGTCCAGGGATAGCCGCCCGAAGCCAGCATCACATTCGTCAGAAAGCGTGCCATCCGCCCGTTGCCGTCCGGATAGGGATGGATATAGCCGAACAGCCAGTGACCGAGCACGGCGCGCACCGAAGGCTTGACCTCCCTTTCGAGAAGATCAAAAAGCACGGGCATGGCGTCGCGTACCGCCTCCCACCGTGGCGGCACATAGCGCGACGTCCGCAGATAGACCGGAATGTTCCGGTATCCGGCGA
>Ga0181527_1003618_pt1 | contig 13742 bp, 13 predicted proteins | sample PEATcosm2014_Bin_30_FD_119762 | JGI IMG/M metagenome (GOLD analysis project Ga0181527, IMG submission 119762) | Peatland microbial communities from MTU Mesocosm Facility, Houghton, MI, USA - PEATcosm2014_Bin06_60_metaG | ecosystem: Environmental > Terrestrial > Soil > Wetlands > Peat | place...
CATTTCTAGCATTATTTGCGCAAGCACCGGCCAATACAAATAACAATAACAATCAATAACCTTTACTATGAAAGTGATAATCATGAAAAAGACCCTCATTTTACTTCTCCTCGCTCCATTTGCGCTCAATGCGATGGATACTACGAAAAAGTTAAGGCCTGTAAAGGTATATATTATTCCAACTCCTGCGCATGCAAGAGCCGATAAAAATCAAGAAACTGTATTTTCCGCAAGCAGTGCTCCCAACCCCTACACTGTTAAGGGCATATTTCGTGCTAATCAACAGATAGGCGCTACAGCCCGTGGCACAGAAGTAGAAATCCTTGAAACAATTCCAAATAATGAAACAGAATCACTTGCCGTTCTATACTCTTTTAAAAAATCACATGACACAAAACCATCCTTGGGAATAGTGAATGCAAAATATGGTACACGAGCAACTCCCTTGGGAGATAAAACAAATGGTGTACAATATTTCCTGCACATACTGAACCCATTTATATCCAGCCTAATCAATATCAAGCGCCCTCCTGTAAAATCTGAAGATCTCAGTGATGATGCGCGAGCGTTTTTAGCATTATTTGGTCGAACACCAGCCAACACGAATAACAATAATAATCAGTAAATTTCGCCCAACTGCATCATGACCATACAAAATAGATCGCGCCCATGCCGGGCGCACTACATAAAAAAAGGCCGGGAGTTTTTCCCAGCCTTTTTTTATTTTTTATGTTCTCGTTTTAAGTCTTAGATCTGCGCAAGCAATAATGCAATAATTGACATCAACTTAATCAAAATATTAAGTGATGGCCCAGATGTATCCTTGAATGGATCGCCGACAGTGTCGCCAGTGATTGCCGCTCTATGCGCTTCAGAACCTCTACCGCCACAGTGCCCTGCTTCGATATATTTCTTAGCGTTATCCCATGCACCACCGCCATTAGCCATCATAAGCGCAAGCAACACACCAGTTACGGTTGCACCTACTAATAAACCGCCAAGCGCTTCAATACCGGCTACTCTACCAAAGGCATAGCCAAAGCCGAATTTTATCACTACAGGCACTAGAACCGTAATGATACCTGGCAACATCATTTCACGAAGTGCAGCACGAGTACTGATCGCAACACACTGTTTGTAATCAGGCAATGCTTTACCAGTCATAATTCCAGGGATTTCCTTGAATTGACGACGCACTTCCAGAACCATTTCAAGCGCTGCTTTACCAACTGAACGCATAGTGAGTGCAGAAACCAAGAATGGCATAACACCACCAAGGAAAATACCAACAATGATCATTGGATCAAGAATATTTAATGTATCAATATGAGCCGCTTGTGCATATGCCGTAAAGAGCGCCAGTGAAGCAAGTAATGCTGAACCGATCGCAAATCCTTTACCAATTGCTGCAGTAGTATTACCAAGCGCATCAAGCTTATCGGTGATCTTTCTGACTGATGGATCAAATCCAGCCATTTCAGCAATACCGCCAGCGTTATCCGCAATAGGACCATACGCATCAACGGTCATTGAGATACCAACTGTTGCAAGCATAGATACTGCGGCAATCGAAACCCCGAAATCTCCACCGCCAAACTTGTATGATGTAAGAACAACGCCTGCCAAAATGATAACGGGCAATGCGGTTGATTCCATACCAATTGATAGACCATAGATAATATTGGTTGCTGCGCCAGAGCGTGAAATATCTGCAAGCCGTTCCACTGGCGTGCTGCCAGTATAGTATTCAGTAATTAAACCGATAACAATACCAGAAATGCAACCAAGAATGATTGAGATGAAGAGCTCCATACCCATGCCATGCATAGTCAAGTACCCATATGCGAGAGCCAAAAAGATTACGATTGCAATATAACTTGCATTACGAAGCATAGCTGCTGGTTGCAAGCGAAGCACAAAGTTCGCCATCAATCCACCGACTGAGCCTACAAGTCCAAAGACTGAAAGCATAAGCGGCAATTGAACATAAAGCTGTTCTGTGGCAAGATCCGGAAAAGAAAAGCCTTTTACCGCCAAGATAGTAGATGATACCATCGCACCGATATATGATTCATAAATATCTGCTCCCATACCCGCTGTATCACCAACGCAGTCACCCACGTTATCCGCGATTACGGCCGGGTTACGAGGATCATCTTCAGGAATACCAGCTTCAAGCTTACCTACAAGGTCTGCGCCAACGTCAGCTGATTTTGTGAAGATACCGCCACCAATACGAGCAAAGAATGCTACCATGCTTGATCCGAAACCAAAGCAGGTGAGATATATAACGTAGCTATCAGGATTTGTTGAGAAGAGATAAGCGATAGAGCCCATACAGAAGAGGCCGAAGCTTGCCACTGCAAACCCCATGACGCCGCCACCAAAAAATGCCATTTGGAATGCCGCATGCTCGCCTTTTTCTTTGGCTGCTAATGCAGTACGTACGTTTGCATCTGTTGCTGCACACATACCGATAAAACCGGTCAACATAGAGGAGAAGGCACCGAGCGCAAAGCACATACCGGCAACTGAACCTACCACGTACCAAATGAGACCCACAATAACTGCAACTACTGCAGTAATAATCCTATATTCTTCCCATAAAAAGGTCATTGCCCCAGCACGAATTGCTGCGGCTATCTGCGCCGCCTTTTCATGTTTTACTGGTATACTTGATATGCTTCTGAGCATATATACAACGACACCTAATCCAAATAATGATGCACCAAATACGGCAGCCATATCAGTCATAGAGGCAACTCCATCTTAAAAAACGTTTATTTATACTTATTCACGAGAGTATTTATTGTACAGGCAGAGCGGATTTTTGTAAAGATGCTCCTGCAAAAGGAATTTTAGAAGGAATATTGGCTTATTCCTGCAGGAGAGATTCATCTGCAGGAGATGATGGTGGGGTCGCAGGAAGCCCTCCAGAATTCTGCGCCAGCAGCAACTTTGCAGCCCGCACCTCACCCTGCAGAGTATTCAAAACTTCCTCGCTCAAAGATAAGACTTCTGCCTCTTTAGCGCTCTCGCCAGACTCCCCTAACTCCTTATGTAATGCAGCTAAGATTAGGCGATTTTTTTCCACGCTTGCGACAAAAGTGGCAAAGGCGCACTTCAAACGAAGATAGTCTTGCACGCGGCCCGCCGCATCCTGCTGAAGAACTGCTGGCATAGAGGTGGGAGATTGTTGTGCAATAGGAATCCCTTTGCTCGTTTCTCGCTTTTTCATTTCCTGATTCATAGCATGGGCACCTACCGCGCTTACCAACATAATGGCACTATATAGATATCCATAATTCATACAACCGCCCCCCACATTTACCACTTTAATATATCAGGGAGGAAGTATGACACTTGATGAGCATCAAATTCAAGACTTATAGAATTATGTGAGCTTGGTACGCTGACTTATATGCACAGTTCGAGTTAGCATTAATTATTCTTTTGTGGATGACCGTCCTGTTGGCATTCCGTCAAGTATGTCATACAGCGTAATACCTATCAGCGTTACTGAAAGGACAATCCCGCCAACAATCATTCCCTTCACGGCCCAATTGGAGGCTTTTTCCATACAGCTTTTCTCATTATTTTGGGAATTAATGGAGCACGTTCTTGATTACGCTCAAGATCTTGATTCACTTGAGTATCCAATATCTGATTATTATTCATGCACTGTATCATCCCGCACGACGCATTCAACAATAACGCGATTATGAGTATGTATTTCATATTTCATTCCCACATAATTAATGCAATCAATGAAGACCTACATATGCCGCAATAAATACAAGCGGAATACCTATTGCCATTCCTGCAATGATCTTAGTTCGTGCTGGTAATTCACGTGGCTGGAGTAACAGACTACGATGAGCTGCTTCAAGATCAGGCTCTAAATGATTATGTATTGAAGACATGTTTACCACTACTGCAGGTGCATCTACGAACACTTTATTGCCCTGTTCTTTTTCAGGAGATGCAAATGATCCATGCATCATCATTAATCCAATCGTACAAGGAAATAATATTGTTTTTCTCACAGCTTTATTCCAATAAAAACGAGTTATAAATCATTCTTTATCGACATTACTTATTGTACTCAATATAGCGGTCCAGAATACTATTGCGCTTGCTCCCACAACAACCTGCACGGCATTGGGACATTGCAATCCAAATCTTTGCATCACACTCATATCACGATGCATCTGAACATTCTGTGATATGAAATTTCGCTCTTCAGAGCCTCGAGAAATTGAACGACGTCTGCCTGTGCTATAATTTAAATACGCCTCGTCTTCATCCTCACTACCTGATAAATCATAATCCACTGCGCTGGAAATAATCGCGCAATTTATATTTGGATCAACTGAATAGACCGATGATGCCGATGCCATTAACTCCGTATCATTATCCTCATTCTCTGAAAACAACCATGCAGGAATCATATACTCATTGCCCTGATCTAGTATCTCATTATTAAGGTTCTCCATTGCAAAGCATGCATCATGAATCCCCATAAGCAACGCTGCGATACACATTATTTTTTTCATCCATAAATCCTTTGCCTATCAATCATTGCTAATATTTGCAGACCAGTCACTGAATGCCATGAACGCTGTGAACGTAGATGCTGTATATTCCTTGTTTTTATCTTTTGCAGCATTAGCAGCTATTAACCATTGAGCACATTGCCTAACCCATACATTTAAATTGGATATGGATTGCTCATTTTCATTCATGACTTGTACAACATTATCATTCTCTCTATTTTCCAGAGCTAGCATATCAGTTGCATTATCTTTATCATCACCAGTTTTGGGCGTATTTAAAAGAGTTGTTGATGATGCAGGAGGAACATTGACAATTCCGTCTGCAATTATTGTTGGTAAAGCTTTCGGAGAATGAGTAGGCGATACAAAAGGAGGAGTCGCTACGCACCTGGCTTCTCCAGTCTTTTCAACCACCATCCAACCTTCAGTCTCTTTTCGATCATTTTCCATTGCCCAACTTGCAAAGCTCATTCCCAGTAATATTGCACTTATAGACATCATTTTTTTCATAGAGACCTCATTTTTTTCTGTCTTCATCTTCGGTCCAATTCATTAAATCACATCGACACAACATATCCGAAAGAGACATGCACGCCACTGCTCAATACCAAAAGTCCCATCGATACAAATAGTTTTTTATACACACTGCCTCCATCATTCTTTTACTTCAAAATAAACGGTGCCATCAGAATCTTCAGGATTCCCGAGCGCTGCTTTATTAAGTACGCGAATAATTGCTTTGCCAAATGCTTCAGCTGCTGCTGGACCTGTAGCAGTTACCAACAATCCGTGAATAACGACATCTTTATCTATAAGGGTTACATCATGCGCATTGCAAATCGCAAGCAATGCATTATCACCATTCCACCCAGTTGCTTGTTTACCAGTTATAGCATCTGCTTTTACAAGAATACGTGGAGCAATACAAATGGCTCCATAAGGCATGGGCCGCTTTACCGCTTTTCTACACAACGCATAGACAACTTCATTATCGAGCTTTTCCATCGCACCACTGCCGCCGATTAAAAAGAATCCATCATACTGAGAAAGATTAAGATCATGAAGATCAACGTCAACTGGCACCATTGAATTATCAGTTGCCACAGCACCACCCGGTTTATCAGATGCTGTAATAACTTTGACGCCCGCTTCTTCCAGAACATCTCTTGTTACCGTATATTCGATCGGCTGAAATGCCTCGCTAGCGATAACCAATACAACCTTTTTCCCTTTAATTACATTAGTGCCCGACATAGAATCTCCTTACAAAAACTTCATACAATTTTTGTCAGTGTAACCAGAATTATAAAAACTGGAAAGCAAAGAACCCAGATTCATGGTATTAAGCCTTGAAGGGCTCATACAACGCGCCTGGGTTCTTATTAAGGGGAATTTATTCTAGGTCAACGACAATACCGTCTTAGCGTCACTGAAAAAGCTTTTTACGCCTTTAACGAGTTGATACTCATCTGGCCCCTTGCCGAGCACTGCGATAATACTGCCTGGTCGAGATTCTGCATATGCGCGCTGAATCGCTTGCGCGCGATCGAGCTCTTGTATCACTTTATTATCTTCGCGATCAACGCCATGCATAATATCTGCAATGATAGCATTCGGATCTTCTGAACGAGGATTATCACTTGTTAAAATAATGCACTGAGCATATTGAGATGCAATTGCACCCATAATAGGGCGTTTAATACGATCTCGATCACCGCCAGCACCAAAAACCACAATAAGATGTTCAGTCAACCCTGCCAGCGTCGAAAGTACAGCCTCAAATGAAGATGGATTATGTGCATAATCAATAAAACATTGAACGCCATTTGGAAGCTGATAGCGCTCCAATCTTCCCGGAACTCCCACAAAACTGCTGATTGCCTGTGCAACCAATTTTTCTGAGAATCCAAGAGAGACCAATAATCCCATTACACCTAACACATTGTAGACATTAAAGCGTCCAATCAACGCTGCACATGAAACAGGAACATTCAATTCTTGCTTGATGCAGGTGGTATTTACCTCACCTACTATTTCTTGAGAAACTACTGCACGATACGTGCTATTCTGATTATCGCAGCCATACGACTGGATATGAGGAAAGGCTTTATGTAAAGTTTCAAAGCGTGCGTCATCGGCATTTACCAGACATGGCGCATTGGGCTTTAACTGCCTAAACAGACCACTTTTAGCCTGAAAATATTCTTCTAATGTTGCGTAAAACTCTGCATGCTCTTGAGAGAAGTTGGTGAACAATAAACCATCGAATTCAATATCATGCGTACGATAGAGCGTATATGCCTGTGCTGCAGCTTCCATCACAACATACTGGATACCACGGTCAACGCACACCTTAAAAAAGGTATGTAAATAATCTGGCTGTTGCGTCGTTAACTCGGTAGGCAATACTTCACTATCGATATAATTAGCAACGGTGCTCAAGAGAGCAACTTTGTGTCCCAAGGTCCTCAAACAATGCGCAAGCAAATATGCACACGTTGTCTTTCCCTTGGTGCCAGTCACTGCTATAATCAACAATTTTTTTGCGGGATATCCATTTGCCCGCGCACTCATCTGCGCTAATGCCTTACGGGTATTAGGAACACGTACTAAACATGCACCAGATCGCTCAATACGCTGCAAAATATTTGAATCTAAAATCGCATCTTGCTCCACCACGATAGTGGTAGCTCCATGCTCAATCGCTCGTGGAATATATGCTAGACCATCTTGTTGAAATCCTTTTATTGCAACAAAGGTTGATCCTGCACCAACGTGATCGGTATGACAGGTTACTGGATATTTTTTTGGAAATAGGTGCAAGGGTTCATTATTATAATCATCATTTGCCATCATTTTCATGGGTACTCTCGAATGCTGCAAGTGCTCTCCTTACAATTGGAATCAAACAAACCATACCATATAAATTTATAAATAACATGGCGGCAATAATAATGCCAACAGCTTCCCATACCGTTTCACTTTTAATAAGCGCTGCGCTAAAAGCTACGCCACAATAAATGAGGTTAAAGATTATTTCAAAGCGGCCGCCGGTCAAAAAGAGCCATACTTCTCGCGTAATATACGCATATGAAACCAAAACGCCCGCACCAAAAGTCATCGCCAAGAACGTAACTATCCAGCCACCAAAATGACCAAACACGGTATCGAATGCAGCAATAGTTAATGGCATGCCGTACTGTGCGCTCGTCAAGCCTTCTGAAAGCACGCCGCTTACCAAAATGCAAAGTGCAACAATAAAACAGACAAGCGTGCTGATAAAAGTACTCAACATAGACATAATGCCATCCTTGACTGGCTCTTCGCTGCCCGTTGAACTAAATAAAATTCCCGCGGTCCCAAGGCCCGTTTCTGTTGCAAAAATGGAACGGTTAATCCCAAATTGCATTGCTTGTTGAACGGTGAAAACCGTGATTCCCGCTGCACCGCCCATAATAGACACCGGATGGAACGCACTTTCCCAGATGAGACTTAATGCAGGGATAATTGCGTGATAATGATACGCCAGGATAATAAAGGCAGAGCCAAAGAACGTGGCAACTTTTAAGGGAACTAATCGTTCAGACACACGCGCAATACGCGCAGCGCCGCCCGATACGATGTAAAATACAAAGATTAAGAGTGCGATCGCACTAATTTCATAAGGGATATTCCAGGTAGCATGCAAGCTATCACTGATAGAGTTGGTCTGCACTCCATTACCACCCGTTAAACCAAAGCACAGGGCAATAAATCCATACAATCCGGCAAGAATATGCCCGCCAGGAACATTACGCAAATAAAGCATTGGCCCACCAAGTCCTGAACGTGTTGATGCCGTATTGGCATAATAAATACTGAGAAAAACCTCTGCGAAGCGTATAACCATCAGCAAAACGCCGACAACCAAAACCCAAAACGCCGCACCTGGCCCACCTGAATACAACGCAGTTGCCATACCCGCAACACTGCCATTGCCCAAGTTGGCGCTTAAGGTACTGATAAATGCCTGCAAGGTGGTCATATGAATTATCTTATCGGAGCCACCGGTGATTTTTGTAGGAGCAAAGACGTATTTCCATGCATTGGCAAAATAACGAAACTGTAAAAAACGAAGCGCAACGGTATAGATGATACTTGCGGCAAGGACATAAATGATAAGAGGCCAGCCTGTTAATACATTAAGTGCAGCAAGCGCTTCTTGAAACGTTTCAATATTCACCATGATTTCTTTTCCTTAGTTATTGATGTATATTAGAACAAGTTAGTATATTATTTTTATCAATTATTCATACTGTTTTCGGTGCAAAAGTGAAAATCCTCAGCTTGGATATCGGCGATGCGTGGACAGGAACGGCTCTTTCAGACGCTCTGGGCATCACCGCGCGCCCTCATAAAACAAGCGCAACAAAAGAGCTTGAAAAATTCCTCGCCACTCTTTTTAGCCAAGAAAATATCAACACCGTCATTGTTGGCTACCCTAAAACTATGAAGGGCTCTGAAAGCGCGCAAACCAAAAAAGTTATCGCCGCTAAAGAGCACCTCGAGAAAATATTTCCTGATAAAACATGGATTTTATGGGATGAGCGGCTCAGCAGTAAACGTGCCGGCGATCTTAAGCAAGCCCGCTCTAAAGATGAAAAAATTCAATCCCATTCGATTGCAGCCGCCTTCATTCTTTCTTCATATTTGGATTATCTCGCCTTTCATAGGCAACCGGAAGAGTAATGTGCTCAACCAACTAAAGATCGTTGTACTAAACCAACCTCGGCTTAATAGCCGTGGAATTTGAAGCACAAGATGTAAGCCCTGCGGTAGTTGTATCACAAGGTGACATGATCTAGCTGCACATTCAGCCAACAGTTCTATTAGCCTATGGTTTACTGCACCTGTAAGTGCTTTTTTGCACTATTTTGGCAACCAGACAATGTGATACATATGCCTATGTTTGGTATGAGCGCCGCGCCAATATTTTTCTTCATACCTTTTATTATGCATTTGCTTTGGGATACCCCGCAATTCGCTGTTTGCTCATTGCTTTCCGGTATTCTGTCGGATGTTCATTCCTCCCCAGGTTTAAAAGCCTGGGGAGGAATGGTCGTATTTTAGATAATTGCGCACCAGTTCGGCTACTCTGCACCAAAAGTCGCAAGTCCTGGAAATGCATTTTTTAATGCCCTTTGATACCGATGATTTTGAATTGCCTCCAATACCCATCCCCGCATATTTGGCTGAACTGCATTCTCCTGACATGATTTCAAGTATGAGACAAGCACTGCATTTTTAAAATTATCCGTTAAATAGGCATCAATTCGCGCATTATTATCAGTTAATCCTGCTACATACAATTCGCCATTGGGCGAAAATGCCACTGAGAAAACCTGATTATCACGCTTGACTTCACGTCTAACATATTCGCGATTGCCCGTAACATGCACTGATGTATACAAATAATCATAATTAACTATATACTTCACAACTCCCGTCGCAACCTCGATTATGCGTGCATTATGATCACGTGATCCCGTTATAAGATATTGGCCATTGGGCGAAAATGCCACTGATCTAACCCAATCATCATGCTCAATCGTATGCTTCACAACTCCCGTCGCAACCTCGATTATCCGTGCATTACCATCCCATGATCCCGTTGCAAGATATTGGCCATTGGGCGAAAATGCCACTGATTTAACCAAATCATCATGCTCAATCGTATGCTTCACAACTCCCGTCGCAACCTCGATTATGCGTGCATTACCATCCCTTGATCCCGTTGCGAGCAATTCGCCATTAGACGAGAATGCTACTGAGCGAACACAACTATCATGCTTAATCGTATGCTTCACAACTCCCGTCGCAACCTCGATTATCCGTGCATTATGATCACCTGATCCTGTATCACCTGATCCCGTTGCAAGCAATTCATTATTGGGCGAAAATGCCACTGATAAAACCGCACCACCATCATGCCTAATTGCACGCTTCTGAATTCCCGTCGCAACCTCGATTATCTCTGCATCCCGACCCCCTGATCCCAATGCAAGCCATTGACCATTGGGCGAAAATGCCACTGAGTGAACAGTATCACCACGCTTAATGCTATGCTGCACAACTCCCGTCGCAACTTCGATTATGCGTACGCCCCCACTATGTGATCCCGTTGCGAGCAGTTCGCCATTCGACGAAAATACCACTGATTTAACGGTCATATCATGCTCAATGTTCATATGCTCCCCCCAATGCTGCGGCATGTAAGAGTGAATCGCATTCTGCAATTCTTGCGGCAGTGAAAATACGCTCTGCACTGCATTATTATCCGGATTGGCATGCAATGCTCTTAAAAACTTTTTTGAGACCAATAATTCTGATATTATTTTTGCATTTTTTTCAACCGATTCGGGGACGTCCAGACAAGATGCCGCCTTTATTCCTTTGAGTAATGTTTCATCAGAATACATTGGAATTTGATCAATATTTTCTACTGATTGCCTCGCCCTTTCTCTGCGAGTCTTTCCATCCAATTGCACTATGTTATCAATATCATCAACGCTCTGATTATGCGCTGCATGTATATTTCTTATCCATGCAATATCTTGCACCATCGCCTGCAGATCGTCGCCGGACATACTCACGGGAACCGGGTTTTCATCTTCTTGAGTAATATCCTCAAGCATGTCCTTCAGCGTCCCAAAAAGATGCGCCTCTTTCTCAGATATATCGACCATCAGCCCATCGTTTGATTGCAGCTTGATCCTTGTGTTTGATTGCAGCTTGATCCTTTTGCGGCCCTGTTCCCCATTCTCCATCGCATGAACCTGCGATGCTCCGCCGAGCATTAAGCCTGCGGCGATTATTGATAGAAATTGTTTATTCATAGAAATCTCCATTTCTTTAATAGATTAAATACATATTATTGTCTAACTGTAACATTTATTATAGTTTTTGTAAAGGGGGCTGTCCTGGTTCAGGACATATGGGACTTTAGGTGCTCTAAAGACACCTTAGATAATTGCGCACCAGTTCGGCTACTCTGCACCGAAAATCGCAAGTCCTGGAAATGCATTTTTTAACGCCTTTTGATACCGATGATCTTGAATTGCCTCCGATACCCATCCCCGCATATTTGGCTTGATTTTATTTTCCTGACATGATTTCAAGTATGAGACAAGCACCGCATTTTTAAAATTATCCGTTAAACACGCATGAATGCGCACATTCTTATCACCTGATCCCGTTGCAAACCATTGACCATTGGGCGAAAATGCCACTGAGAAAACCGAATCATCATGCACTATAGACTGCATATCACCCGTCGCAATCTCAATTATGCATGCATTATCATCTGATCCCGTTGCAAGATATTCGCCATTGGGCGAAAATGCCACTGAGTTAACCCAACTACCATGCTTAATAGTATGCCTCACAGCTCCCGTCATAACCTCGATTAGCCGTGCAAGCTTAGCATCTGATCCCGCTGCAAGACATTGGCCATTGGGCGAAAATGCCACTGAGAAAACCAAATTACCATGCTTAATTGTATGCCTCTCAACTCGCGTCGCAACCTCGATTAGCCGCACATTACCACACCACGACCCCGTTGCGAGCAATTCGCCATTGGGCGAAAACGCCACTGAGTTAACCCAATCATCATGTTTAATTGTATACTCCACATCTCCCGTCGCAACCTCGATTATCCGCGCATTCCTATCACTGGATCCCGTTGCAAGATATTGACCATTGGGCGAAAATGCCACCGATTTAACCCAATCACCATGCTTGATTGTCTGCTTCACAACACCCGTCGCAACCTCGATTATGCGTGCATTTTTATCATTCGATCTCGTTGCAAGATATTGGCCACTCGGCGAAAACGTCACTGCGCCAACCGAACCATCATGCTCAATTTCATGCTTCACAGCTCCCGTCGCAACCTCGATTATGCGTACATTATCATCATATGATATCGTTGCAAGCCATTCACTATTGGGCGAAAATGCCACTGATCCAACCCTATTACCATGCTTAATCTTCACATGCTCTCCCCAATGCTGCGGCATGTATGAGTAAGAGTGAATCGCATTCTGCAATTCTTGCGGCAGTGAAAATAGGCTCCGCACTGAATTATTATCCGGATCGGCATGCAATTTTTTTAAAAACTTTTTTGATACCAATAATTCGGATATTATTTTTGCATTTTTTTCAACCGATTCGGGTAAGTCCAGACAAGATGCCACCTTTATTCGTTTGAACATCGCTTGGAATGTTTCATCAGAATACATTGGAATTTGATCAATATTTTCTGCTGATTGCCTCGCTCTTTCTCTGCGCGTCTTTCCATCCAATTGCACTATGTTATCGATATCATCAATGCTCTGATTATGTGCTGCATGCATCTTTCTTATCCATGGAATATCTTCTACCATCGCCTGCAGATCGGCGCCGGACATACTCACGGGAACCGGACTTTCATCTCCCGGATTTTCATCTTTTTGAGTATCGATGAGCATGTCCCTCAGCGTCCCAAAAAGATGCGCCTCTTTTTCAGATATATCGGTCACCCACCCATCACTCGATTGCAGCTTGATCCTGTTGTCCCCATTTTCCATTGCATGAACCTGCGACACGCAAAGCAAAATCACATGCATACATACTATTCGCTTCATTCTTTAATCCCTTTAAAAAGAGTTAGATAATTGCGCACCATTTCGACTGTTCTGCACCGAAAATCGCAAGTCCTGGAAATGCATTTTTTAACGCCTTTTGATACCGATGATTTTGGACTGCCTCCGATACCCATCCCCGCATATTTGGCTGAATTTCATTTTCCTGACATGATTTCAAGTATGAGGCAAGCACTGCATTTTTAAAATTATTCGTTAAACAAGCATGAATTCGCGCACTCTTATCATCTGATCCCGTTGCAAGCAATTCGCTATTGGGCGGAAATGCCACTGATCTAACCCAATCACCATGCTTAATTGTCTGCTTCACAACATCCGTCGCAACATCAATTATGCGCGCATTATTATCCCATGATCCCGTTGCAAGCAATTTGCCATTGGACGAAAACGCCACTGACCAAACCGAACCATTATGCTTAATTGCATGCTTCACAACTCCCGTCGCAACCTCAATTATCCGTGCATTATTATCACCTGATCCCGTTGCAAGCCATTCACCATTGGG
>Ga0181527_1003625_pt1 | contig 13716 bp, 10 predicted proteins | sample PEATcosm2014_Bin_30_FD_119762 | JGI IMG/M metagenome (GOLD analysis project Ga0181527, IMG submission 119762) | Peatland microbial communities from MTU Mesocosm Facility, Houghton, MI, USA - PEATcosm2014_Bin06_60_metaG | ecosystem: Environmental > Terrestrial > Soil > Wetlands > Peat | place...
TGCGCGCCGCGCTCGATGACTACGTCGAGCGCGGCGTCACGCCGATCGACTACAACAAGGAGGACGCCGCCTGAACATCACTGGGCCGCCACCGAAGTTCCACGGAACTCGGGACATCCTCTGTTGCGCCCATCGGCGGTGACCGGAGGGACTGCGGCGGCGGCTCGTGCATCCTCGGCAGGTGCTATTCGGATCTCCTCGGGACCCGAGTCATCCTCATTCGTCATCGGACGCCGCCACCTTGCCTTCTCGCGGTGGCTCGAAGATACTCGACGCACAAATCGTTACTGATGCCCGCGATCTTTGAACTTCCTCGCTCACGATCAGTGAAATTCCCGCAGCCAGCATCGCCCACTGGCTCGTTCCGAGCCCTCAGCACATGGCAGTCAGCCTGGCGGTCGAGGTGTATCTCCTACTCCTCGGCCTCCCGCTGGGAGCCAACGTTCTCATCTGGGCCGTGGTGCATCTCCTGCTCGCGGGGGCGGGAGGACCACCACCGCATGGAGGATCGACCGTTCGCGATCCGATCAGTAGTCAGATTCGCGTTGTCAGTCGTCATCGGGTCCCCCTCCCGTGAATACCCAAGCTGCCGTGGCGACGATAACGGCGTCGCCCAGGATCTATGCCGTTGGTGGCCCGAGGGGGGAGGGAACCGGTTTTCCAATTGGGTTACGAGTCGCATCGCCCGTCGGCGGGATCGAGTCGTGTCGGGGATCCCGTGTCTGAAGCTCGGGCCCGCCTGTCCTGATTGCGAGGCGCAGCGTCATGAAGCCGTGATGGAAGAGCTGTCGACACGAGGGGAGCAACGAGCGGAACAGGGCTAACGCCGTGATCCAGGCGATCACCGAAGCGAGCCCGTCGTTCGAGGCCGGGTGTTCTCTCCGAAAGAACACATTCCGGGCGGCGTGCGTGCTCGAATCGCGCTCGTGGATGCAGCGCCATCGCGGGGAGAAAGCCGTCTTCTCGGCCGCTCGATTGTCTCGACGATCCATTCGATGGTGACGCGTCGGCGTGTCGTCGTCACCCTGTTCTATTGCGTCGCCTTTCCCTACTACTGGTGGGCCGCCGTCTCGAGCGGCCCCACGGGGATACCCGACTACTACAACCAACTCACCGACAGCTTTCTCGCCGGTCACGTCGACATGCTGTACCGGCCGCCGAAGGGGCTCCTCAGGCTCGCGAATCCGTACCTCTCGAGCGAGAACGCCGGCTACCAGCACCAGTACCACGACCTCATCCTCTGGCACGGCCACTTCTACATCGGCTGGGGGGTCACGCCCGTAGTCACGTTGTTCCTGCCGTGGCGCGCCCTCGGCGTCGGGGACATGCCGGTCAGCCTGGCGGCGGTGATCTTCGCCTGTGTCGGGCTGTTCTTCGCCGTGCTCCTCTTCCTTTCCCTGCTCGATCGTTTTCTACCGGGGACGTCGCTTTGGGCGGTCACCGTCGCGCTGGCGGCGCTCGCGCTGTGCAGCGTGGTGCCATTCATGCTCCGCCGACCGGCGGTCTACGAGGTCGAGATCATCTCGGGTTACGCGTTCTTGATGCTGGCCCTCTACCTGCTGGCGAGCGGCTGCCTGCGTTCGCGCCTGGTCGCCTGGCGACTCGGGCTCGGCAGCCTGTGCCTGGGTCTCGCCTTCGGGGCGAGGGCGGTGCTCATCCCGGTGACGCTGCTCGCGGCCGTCCTCGTGTTTGTCGTCGTGCTGCGCGATGCCGCGAACCGGCACACGAAACAGGTGCTCGGTTACGGGGCCCTGATCTTCGTGCCGTTGGGAGTCCTGCTGATCCTCGCGCTGGCGTACAACTACGCCCGGTTCGGATCGCCGTTCCAGTACGGCAACGAGTACAGCCTCGGTGGGGTCTACACGCGCAACCTTCACCTTTTCTCGTTGCGCTACGTGAAACCGGGCCTCACCTACATGGTGTTCAAGCCGATTTACTTCACGCTCAGCTTCCCGTATGTCGGATTGACGAACTTCCCCCTGCCGGCGGGCCTGCCGGCGGGCTACTCCGTCGAAGCCATCGGCGGATTCCTCGACACGACACCTTTCGTCGTCCTGCTCGGCGGGATCGCCTTCGTTGGCCTGCGGGACCGGATGAGCCGCCGATTCCGCGCCGTCCTGCTCGCAGTCACGGCGCTCGGGTTGCTCGGCCTGCTGACAGTGGCGTTCGCCATCTGGGACGTCACCCAGGAGTACGAGGCGGACTACCTGTCGCTCCTCCTCATTCCGGCGCTTCTCGTGTGGTGCGCGCTCCTCGGGGGGCGCGGTTGGGGCGGGAAGGTCATGAAGGCGGTCGGCGCCGTGCTGATCGTCTACAGCTGTGTCGTGGGGTTCGCCCTGTCATTCTCGGGCTACTACGACTCGCTTCTCGTCAACAACCCCCAGACCTTCTGGACGCTGGAGCGGTACACGAGCTTCATCCCGACGACTGTCACGAAGGTCGTCGGCCACCCCGATCTCGTACGCGTCTACTACGCCGGGGGAGGGGGGACGTTTCAGCCCACCCTTCGCGAGACCGGCGTGTTCCGACTCCCGCTGCACGTCGATGTCGTCGCGCCGGACAGCTCGTGGCAGATGAAGCTCGTCCTGGAGGCGGGCTTGCCATGCCGGTGCGCCATTCACGTCACCGTGCGCAACGGGACTGTGATTCTTCACGTGACCGTCGGGGCACATCCGTCGGCGGTCCTCGTGCCGCTCGCGGGAGGGGTGGACCGCATCCGGATCACGGTGGCAGATCGAGAGCTGGCGCTGATCAAGGGTTCGAGCTTCGTCCAGAAGCGGTGAGGGTCTTTCGCTGATTGGTCGATTCCGGCGTCGGTCGGCCCTGTCGGTGGGCCATTTCCCGACAAGACGGTGCCTGACGCTCGAGGACGCCAGCAAGGACCGCGGCGGTGCGCGCGGCTCTGGCCGCGGTGGACGACAATGGCGGTGAAGCGGCAGATTCGGCGGGACCTGGGCGATTCATTGGAACGTGCGTTGCTTCCCGTACGGCTTGGCCGACCGGGATGCACCAAGCCAGCAAGCAGCCTCGAGCAGGCATCGACCGACGGGGAAGAGCGTGGCGGGGCTCGCCCTGGGGACGGGGGCGTGTGTCCTCGTGACGGCGCGCGCGATCGGACTGGGATTCGCGATCGCCGGGTTCGCCGTCACGGGATGTGTCTCGATCTGGTTCATCGCGCGGGCGAACACGCTCGTGCAGAACGAGACCGAACCGTCGATGCGGGGACGGATGATGGGAATCTGGAACACGGCACCGCCGGGGACGTCACCGATCACGAGCCCGATGGTCGGCTAGGTCGCCGATGCCGCCGGTCCCGGTGAGAGTTTCGGACTTGTGGGGGTCGCCTTCTCGTGACCGCGGGCCTCGGTGGGCGGTTGCTCGTCGGCCACGTCGGAGGGCGGCCCGGGACGGGGATGGGACGACCCCTGGCATCGCGGGCGTCGGCGGGTACGGCCGCAGCGGGTAGTCGCCCCTGTCTTGGTGGCCGGATTACCGGCCCGGTATCCGACGGATGAGCGGCGCGGGTTTGCCCGGCGGGCGTCGACGCGGACCTGGGTCCTCCGGCGCCGGAGACCGCGCGACAGGTTCTCCTTCGCGGGAGTGAGTTTCGCTTGCCGGTGCACGACCACGCTTCCCCGCCAGCGATCCTTCGGCCACGCGGCGTGCTCGTGAGCGTCCAGAAGTCACCACGCAGTGTGACAGGTCACCACGAGGAGAAATGCTGTGGAGGTGTTTGTCACGGAAGGTGATGATGGCGCAGCGCAAGTTGGCCAGCCCAGGCTAGCTCAGATTAGGCATCTGAAATGGCCTTAGGCATGTCTGTGCTGGTAGCACCGGTAGGTAGACGATGTCCACGTGCGGAAGTTCACCGCGTCGCAGCGTCGCGCAGAGTGGTGCCACGAAGAGTGGTCAACTGACGGAAACGCGCCGGATCCGGGACATCACCACCTCAATCCGGAGCACCGCAATGCCCGGCGGCTCGGAATGGGCGGCGGGATTGCGGTGGCGATCGCGATCGCGGCAATGGAAGTCGGCGGCATCGGCGGATCCGACGTCGTGTCGTCCGGGGCAATCTCGGACCTGAACCCGCACTTCGTCTTGCCGGCCATTCCGACCACACGGTCCGGTGGGCTCCTGAGCCTGCAAGAGGTCGCCGCAGTGTGGCGGACATCGACGCGGGAGTCGGATGCTACGACGGAGCCGGCCGCCGCCGTGACCACGACCTCGGTCCCGCCGACGACGGTCGCGCCGATGACGACCTCCGTCCCGTCGACGACGGTCGCGCCGACGACGACCTCCGTCCCGTCGACGACGGTCGCGCCGACGACCACCTCCGTCCCGTCGACGACGGTCGCGCCGACGACCACCTCCGTCCCGTCGACGACGGTCGCGCCGACACGGCCGCCGGCCCACTCGTCGACCCGTGCTTCCTCGACGACGGCCCACACGTCGACCACTCACTCGTCGACGCCGAGCTCGTCGACGACCACGACCACCACGCCGGCAGCGACGACCGGTGCGTCCCCCGGCCTTGCGTCGACGAACTGGTCCGGTTACGTGTTGACGGGCGGGGGATACCAGGTTGTGAGCGGCGAGTGGACCGTCCCGACGCTCAACTGCGCCGTCGTTCCGAACGGGGGGACGTCGGACTGGGTCGGCGTCAACGGCTGGGTCGATCCCGCCGACCTGTTCCAGGTGGGGACCTCGTCGACGTGTTCCGGTGGGTCGCAGTCGAACTTCGCCGTGTGGAGCGACGGGGCGCTCAGCTACGCCTGGCAGCAGCAATTCACCGTGAACGCGGGCGACGTGATCTCGGCAGAGGTCCAGCAGTCGTCCTCGGGGACGTGGACGGCGACGGTCACGGACGTGACCTCGGGCCAGAGCGCGACCGCGAGCGAGTCGGCGGTCTACGCCGGGTCCTCCGCCGAGTGGGTCGCCGAGGACTCCAGCGTGCAGGGCAGCTCGAACCTCACCCCGCTCGCCGACTTCGGGATCGTGACGTTCACCAACCTCCGCGTTTCCCCGACGAGCGCGCTCACCTACGCCGACGCGATCGAGATGCTGACATCGGGCGGTTCGGCGGAGGCGATGCCGAGCCAGCCGCAGGGTGCCTCGTTCTCCGTCACCTACGAGTAGACGTTCCGGGGCGGTCAGCATCCGGCAAGGTGGCGATCCCGTCTGACCGCCGTCGCGGCGCCCTTCCCGGATGCCGGAGTGCACGGGGAATGCAATCGGCCGCCAGGCGTGGAGGTATCTGTCGCGCTGATCCGCCGGTTGTGGGCACGTATGAGTGTCACTCGGCGACCGCGTGTTGATCTTCACGGATCCGGGGGGTATGGCGTCCTCACGGGGGGATGAGGGGTGGCGCCTCGGTCGAGGCAGTCGTTAGAACTGGCTGGGTCCGTTGCCGCGGCGCTAACTGTCGCAACGCTCGTCCTGGTGGCGCGCGGCCTGTATCGGCACGCGAGGCCCACCCAGACATACGCGTTCGTTGCCGGGCAGTTTCGGAGTCTGCACGCGGGGGGTCGATTCATTGCGATCGTCCTCGTTGTCCTCGTCCTCTGCTTCGCCTGTCCGTGCAACCGCCTGGCCGCGGCGTCCAGAATGACGCTCGCGACGGTCGGATTCGTCGGTGTCGTGACGCTTGCCGCTGCCGGGGGCTGTCTTCCGGCGCCGGGCCGATCCACGCGATCTCGACGTCGGGACACGAGACGATCGGGCGCTTCGCCCCGGGCGCGGAGTCGAAAGGTGCCCATGACACCAGGGCGGCTGACCGGCAGCCGGCGAATCGCCATGCGCGCCGAACGGCGTCGACTCGAGCCTCGTCGACTTCTCAGGGCCTTCGGAATTCGGTGCCCGCGAGCAGCTCGCCGACGACGACGATCGTTCCGACGACGTCGACCGTCGCCAAGACGACGGCTTCGGTCAGACCGACGCCCGTCCCGCCGAAGCGAAGGGCGGTTCGCTCGCCTACCGATGCCGTGTCGCCGACGACCACGACGACCACACCGGCTGTCGAGACACCGGGCCTCTCGTCAGCTAACTGGTCCGGCTACGTGTTGACCAGCGGCGGATACCGGGCGGTGAGCGGCGAATGGACCGTTCCCACGCTGAATTGCGCTGTCGTGCCGAACGGGGGACCTCGGACTGGGTCGGCGTCAACGGTTGGGTCGACCGTGCCGGTCAGGTCCAGTCCGGCACGTACTCGCTGTGCTCCGCGGGGTCGAAGTCGAACTTCGCCGTTTGGAGCGACGCGGCGCTGGGGTACGCCTGGCAGCAGCAGTTCCAGGTGACCGCCGGCGACGTCATCGACGCAGAGGTTTCGCAGACCGTCTCGGGGTCGTGGGTCGCGACGGTGACGGATCTCACCTCGGGTCAAAGCGCCACCGCCAGCGAGCCCGCTGTTTTCGCCGGGTCCTCCGTGGAATGGATAGCGGAGGATTCGGGGGTAGCGGGCAGCTCGAGCCTCGCCACACTCGCTGACTTCAGCCCGGTGACGTTCTCTGATCTGAGCACCTCGCCGTCGAGCACGCTCTTCTACGCGGACGCGATCGAGATGCAGCACGCCAACGGGTCGGTCGAGGCGTTGCCGAGCCCGCCTCGAGGCGCCTCATTCACGGTTACCGATGAACCGGCGAGTTGACACGATACCGTCGGCTTTCGTGACAGTCCGCTCGATTGCGCCCATTGTCCCGATCGCGATGGCGCACGCTGCTTGGTGGACTGTCATCGACCTAAGCCCGGATGTTCACGCGTTGGAGGGAGGGGGTGCCGAGAGGATCTCGGATCCACTCGACAGGGTCCCGAGCTGACCCCGACCGCCGGAGGCAAACGTGGCCGCGGTCGGGCCGTGGACGCTCTTCATCAACCGGACGGCGCACTTCCGTGTCCACCTCTACGGCAAACACGGAGTTGTCTCGGGAAGCGTCAGTCTCGAGTCTCGCGGGAAGACGCTCTGTGAGCCAACGCTTGTGGACGGTGTCGGCACTGCTCGGTGAGCTCGTCGAAGATCGGACCCGGGAGGCACCAGCTCCTCGTCCACTATGCGGGATCGGGCTTCTACAAGCCGTACAGCCACTTGGTGAACGTCTACCTGCACTAGTTGAGCTTCAGGCCCAGTCGATCGTCGTTCGCGTCGGACCACGCCAGTCCGGTCGAGCCGCCCGCCCGGGCTGTTTCCCTGTGAGTGGCGTGGGCAGATCTGGAACCTCTTGAAGACTTCGACACGCCCGGCCGGAGCAGCGCGCCTCGCGCCGGACCGCCGCGCGCTTAGGTGACGGGCCAGCGCTGCGACCGGCACTCAGTTTCTGGCAGAACCTGGCCTGCCGAGGGGAGAAGGTTGAGGGATAGCGGGTGCCGCGTTGTCGCTCACTCCGGGATGCGCGTCAGCCGTTCCGTCATGACATAACGTCGTAACGGCTGTGGTTCGACCATGTGTCGAATCGGTTGGCAACTGAATGTGCACTGTCACTTGGGTGAGTTGCAGGCGAGCATCGATCTGACCGGAGTCCTGGTTGCCGGGGAGAGCGGGCCAGAGAGCAACCGCGAAGACAGCGTCTCCTCTCACGCTGGGAGACGGGAGACGTCGCGATGGGTCACAGATCACCAAGATGCCGGCGGTTCCTTTTCATCGCCGCCGCGGTTCTGCCAGCTGCGCTTGGAGCCGTGATCGTGATCAGCTCCGCAGGTTCCGTGTCAGCCGACTCCGCCCTGTCCATCACCCAACAGGCGCCCTTTGAAGGCTCGGTGACGACGGTGGTTTCGGCCACCTTCACGGACTCGCTGGCTACTAGTGGAAGTGACGTGAGCTTCAGCCGAGAGTCCAGCCCAGAGTTTTCGGTCAACTCGGCGGGCAAGATCACGACGACCGGCGAGCTCGCCGTCGGCACGTACACGATTTCGGGCACCGATTGGGATGGCTCCGGCGACACGGGGAGCTGGGGCTACATCCTGACGGTCACCGCTGTTCCCATCGCTCAGGACGGTCCCTTCGGTAGTTCCACAACGGCGGCGGCATCGGCGACCTTCACGGGCGCGTTGGTGACGAGCGGCAGCGGTGTGGTCTTCTCTCCCACGTCCAATGCGGAGCTCTCCGTCAGCTCGGCGGGCAAGATCACGACGACCGGCGAGCTCGCCGTTGGCACCGACACGATTGCGGGCACCGACTCCGACGGCTTCGGCGACACGGGCAGCTGGGGTTACATCCTCACGGTCAATCCTGTCACGATCGTCCAAGAAGCTCCCTTTGGCAGCTCGGTTACGACAGGGGAATCGGCTACCTTCACCGACACGCTCGCCACGAACGGTAGTGGCGTGATCTTCTCTCCCGTGTCGAATGCCGAACTCGCCGTTAGCTCGACAGGCAAGGTAACGACGTCCGGCGCCGCACTCGGCGTCGGCACCTACACGATCTCGGGCATGGACTCGGACGGTCTCGGGGACACGGGCAGCTGGTATTACACATTGACCGTCACTGCCGCGCCCGCGGTGACGGTTGGCGGGCCGCCGAAGCTGGGCAAGGTGCAGCCGGGAGTGTTCGTTGCTGCCGTGAAGCCCTGGATCTCCTCTGTAAACCATGAGGTGCACTTCCGGATCCATCTCTACGGCGGTCGAGGCCCGGTCTCGGGGACGGTCAGCCTCGAGTTGAACGGCAAGACGTTCTGCACGCCGACGCTTGTGCGTGGCGTCGGGCACTGCACTGCGAGCTCGTCGAAATTCGAACGCGGGACTGACCTGATTCTCGTCGACTTCCAGGGATCCGGCCCCTACAAGTCGTTGAAACGCCTGGTGAGCGTCGACGTGCGCTAGGAGCGAGTGCTCGGTGAGCAGCTCGCCTCGACGCCAGCCAACCAGCCGCGGAGCATTCCGAGCGTGAGATCCGGACGCTCTGCCTGTGCCATGTGCGAGCAACCCTCCAATACGAAGAACTGCGATCCCGGAATGGCCTCGTGGGCTTCTCGGACCGTGGCCGGTGTGACCTCGTCGAACTCCCCGCAGAAAAGCAGCGTCGGCGCGGCGATCGCGCCGAGGTGCGCCGAGACGTCGAAGTCCTTCAGCGATCCGATCACGTGGAACTCGCTCGGACCGTTCATCGTCAGGTAAACGTCGGGGTTCTTCGCGAGCGCGTCGAACGTCGCCTGCAGCCAGTCGGGCCAGGGCCGGACGCGACAGAGGTGACGGTCGTAGAAGACCATCATCGCCTCTTGGTACTCCTCGTCGTCGGTGGTGCCCTCGCGCTCATGACGGCGCAGTGTCGCCTCGACCTCGACGGGGAGCCCCGCGCGCAGCCGATCGATCTCGTCGAGCCAGTAGGGAACCGAGGCCGGGGACGACTGGACGACGAGCCCGGCGAGACCGCTGGGGCGCTTCGCGGCGTAGGCCATGGCGAGCATGCCGCCCCAGGAGTGGCCGAGGATGTGGCAGCGCTCGAGGCCGAGAGACTGGCGGACCGTGTCGATCTCCTCGAGGTAGAGCCCGATCGTCCACATCGAAGGATCATGCGGCTCGCCGACCGCTGAGTTACCGCAGCCGAGCTGGTCGTAGAAAACGACGCGCCGTCCCTCGGCGAGGTTCTCATAGGGCGCCATGTGGTGCCACGTCGCGCCCGGGCCCCCATGAAGGCACAGCAGCGGCAGCTTTCCACCGACCTCGTCCTCGCCGGCGATCCGGTACCAGGTCCTATAGCCGGCGAAAGGAACGTAGCCCTCCTGGATCGGCGGATCGACGTCGGCAGCTGCAACCATCAGCCCTCCTTTGGTTCCGTCGCAGTCTGTCAACACCGGAGAGCAGATGGGGCGATCGTCACGCGAGGCGGTGATCGTAGGCGACCCGCGGGCTCCGGGGAGCCGGCATCAGCGAACCGAGGGGACGTCGACCGTGAGGCCTCCCGCTCTCGAGAGCACCTCCACGGCGTGCTGACCGTCGTCGAGGCGCCGGACCCGAAGGTCGATGGAGGAGTCGCCGACACGCAGCTGACGCAGGGTCACCTCGTTTATCCAGGCGGGGAGCGCCGGCCGGACGTGGAGGACCCGTGACGCCGCGTCGGCCTCAAGGCCGACGAGCACCGTCACGAGGTGGACGAGCGCCCCCGACGACCACGCCTGGGGGACGTTCGCCCCGAGGTACTGGACCGGGAACCCGCCGGGGTCCCGCGTGAACCCGGCGAAGAGCTCGGGCGGGCGTTGGTAGGTGAACATCGCCGTCGCGTCGAAGATCGCCGCGGCGACCTGCGCCGCCTCGACGTCGAACCCGTAGGCGCGGAAGCCCGCGGCGATGATCGCGTTGTCGTGCGGCCAGACCGACCCGAGCTGGTACGAGAGCGGGTCGTAGGCGACGTGCTCGGCCGAGAGCGTCCGGATGCCCCATCCGCTCCACATGTCGTCGGCGAGGAGACGCCGCACCACCAGCTCCGCGCGTCCCGGGTCGACGGCACCCTGCCACAGCAGCTGCCCGGGATTGGAGGCGACGGACTCGATCGGTCGCTTGTCGCCGTCCAGCCCGAGGTAGTACGTGCCCTCGTTTTCCCACCAGAAGCGCTCCTCGATCTGGTCGGCAAGGCGTTCGGCCTCGGCGCGCAACCGGCGCGCTCCGTCGTCGTCCTCGAACGTCTCCGCGAGGACGCCCGCCCAGGCGCGCTTCGCGGCGACGACGAGGCCCTGGTGCTCGCAAAGGGCGATCGGCAGCTTGGCGGGCGTTCCGTCGGCCGTGAGGATCGCGTCACTGGCGTCCTTCCAGCCCTGGTTGTAGTAGCCGTTCGGCGCGCGTGTCCGGTACTCCTGGAGGCCGTCGCCGTCGATGTCGCCGTCGCGGTCAATCCACTCGAGCGCCCGCTCGACGTGGGGACGGACCGCGGCGAGTTCGTCGGCATCGCCGTGCCAGCGCCAGGCGAGCGCGGCGACGAGGACGAAGAGCGTCGTCGCGTCGTGCGTGCCGTAATACGGGGTGTGCGGGACGAGATGGAGCGCGGCGAGCTCGCCGTGGCGTATCTCGTGCTCGATCTTGCCGGGTTGCATGTCGCGGTCGTCGTCGCAGCTGTCGGCCTGGAGCACGGCGAGCGCGCGCAGGCTGCCGAGCGCGAAGCGCGGCGAGACGGCGAGGGTCTGGAACGAGACGGTGAGAGCGTCGCGTCCGAAGAGCGAGACGAACCAGGGGATCCCGGCGGCGGGAACCCAGGCGTTCGGGTCGTCGTCGGTCGCGGCGGCGGCCAGTTCGTCGTGGCGGTGCAAACGCAGCGCCGCGAGATCCTCGACGGCCTGGCGGAGCGCGGCCGTGACGTTCGGGTTCGAGGTCTCGAAGACCGTCGCCTCGCCGAGCCAGCGCCGGCGAGCCGCTCCGCCGGGGGTGTCGGCCGCGAGGAGCTCGTCGCAGGGACGGACGACTCGGCGCTCTTCGCCGTCGATCACGGGGGTCCACCACAGGCAGAGGTGCCAGGAGCCCTTCGGTTCGAGCGCCAAGCGGAACAGCAACCCGCCGTTCGCGAAGTCCGGGGGCGACCCGGCGTGGTGGACCTCGGCGACGAACGAGCGGTCGAATGTCCCGTTCTGGTATCGAGTCGTGAGGATGCCAGCTTTTTCATCCCAGTCGCCGTGGATCGAACCCCGACGGATCGGCCGGTCGGCCTTCACGTCGAAAAGGTCCGCGAAGTCTGATTCGATGCTCACCTCGAGGTCGACGACTATCCGCTCGCGGCCGTGGTTCGTCACGTCGTAGTCCTCGTGCACGCCCGGGCCGATGGTGCGGTCGAGACGGAGATGGATCGAGTGTTCCCGCAGTTCCTTTCCGTCGGCCCCGACGATCGGCGGGTTGGTGAACTCAAAGCGTGCGGAATGGTCGGCAACCGCGGCCCCGTTGAGAAGCACGGGAGCCTTGCCGCCGAGCTTGAGGCGGTAGCCCGAAACCAGCCTCGTGTCCGCGGCGAAATACCCCTGCTCTTTCGTGCTCGACATCTCCGCCGACATCTCGCAGACGAGGAACTCGTCGTTGAAATGGATCAACACGACGGGCGGACCTACCGATACCTCCACGTCGACTCCTTCTCGCTCGTCTGTTATGGGCGGCGCGTTGTCGCCAGCCCGTGACCACTGTGACGCACGGCATCGGCGCGCGCCGAGCGTAGGGGAGTCGCCGCACCTGTTGACCGCGCGGCGAGGTGTTCGGACGAGGACCGGGGGGGCAGTCGGGGACGGTTCTGGCGAATCGTGCCTGGTCGCCGGGCGGAGCGTTTGATTGCGCTGAAAAGACCGCCCGGCGATGATCGGATACCCAGAAGAGGAGATGCCACGGAAGATGGGTTCGTTCAATCCACCCCGTCGAGTCGGCCGGCGAGGCCGTCGACCGCGGAGGGTCGGCTGGACCGCGACGATCGGTGTGGCAACGATTCTCGCGACCAGCTTCGTGAACCTCGCGTCGATGTCCCCGGGTCTCGCGTCCACGAGGCCGGGTTCGACTCCTCGGATCTCGTCTGAGCCTTCGCATTCTTTGCAGTGGGCGCTTCCTGCGTCACCGGTCGGACGTCAACTCGGCTGGCTCATCGACGTGGCGAGCCATCCGCCGGTCTCGGCCGCTGAGATGCGTGCACATTTCGACGCGACCTTTCTCGGACAGGTGTCGCCAAAGGAGTTCAATGCCGCGCTCGCCAGCCTGCACGTGAACGGCGCGTGGCGCATCGTGACGCTGGACGCCGGGACTGCGGCGGGGGCACTTGACGCGAACGTCGTGTCGGGGGCGACCCGGTTCGGCGTCGAGATCGCCGTCGACTCCAGGGGTCTCGTTGACGGGCTCTTGGCCCAGCCCTCGCCCACATTGCCCGCCCCGCCGACTTCATGGCGGGCGCTCGAGGCAAAGCTGTCGACGCTCGCTCCCGACGTCGGTTTCGAGGCGGCCACACTGTCGCCCAAAGGCGCCTGCACGCCGCTCCGTGCGTTCTTGCCGACGACGGCGAGGCCACTCGGGTCCATGTTCAAGCTGTTCGTCCTGGGCGCCGTCGCGCATGCCGTGAAGCAGGGGGCTCTCGCCTGGGATCAGTCGGTCGCCCTCGAGGCGCATCTCGTGAGCCTGCCGAGCGGGGTACTCCAGGTCGACCCGGCGGGAACGAAGTTCTCGCTCGCGCAATTCGCGGAGATCTTGATCTCGAGTAGCGACAACACCGCGGCGGACCGCCTCGCCGCACTCGTTGGCCGGCAGGCGGTCGAAACCCAGGTGCGTGGGTGGTCGGCCCACTCCTCGCTCGACGCGCCGTTCCTGCGCACCCGGGAGCTGTTCGTCCTCAAATACGCGAACTATCCCCACTACGCCGGCGCCTACCTCGCACTCCCTTCGAAATCCCGCGGCGGTTACCTAACCCGGGTTGTCGACGAGGTGCCGCTGTCGGCGGTCGACATCAGCGCATCGGACCTGAGCACGCCGCGAGCCGTCGACTCGATCGAGTGGTTCGCGTCCCCGTCCGACCTATGCCGCGCCTTCGCCGGTCTCTACGCCGACGCGCACGGGCCCTCGGCGGCGCCGATCGCGGCGGCGATGTCGCTCAACGACGGGGGGCTCGGGCTCTCGCCGAAGCAGTGGCCCGAGGTTTGGTTCAAGGGCGGTTCGGAGGCAGGTGGAGGTTGTCCCGTTCGTCGTGGAATTTGAGGTGGCGGTCCCCCGCCTGACGCCTGCCTTCTGGTAGGTGTTCGGGCGACCACCAAGTCACTCGGACAGCAAGGGGACCACCACCATGAA
>Ga0181527_1003629_pt1 | contig 13700 bp, 5 predicted proteins | sample PEATcosm2014_Bin_30_FD_119762 | JGI IMG/M metagenome (GOLD analysis project Ga0181527, IMG submission 119762) | Peatland microbial communities from MTU Mesocosm Facility, Houghton, MI, USA - PEATcosm2014_Bin06_60_metaG | ecosystem: Environmental > Terrestrial > Soil > Wetlands > Peat | place...
ATCGTGCCCTCATTGGTAAACGGCCCGTCGATCTCCACCTCGCCGGCCGCCGAACCCGTTTGGATTTGCCCGCCCCCGCCTCCGATTAGGACCGGTCCGGAGATCTCCACGCCCTGGGCCTGGATCGTGATGCCCGAGCCGACCGCCAACGTCCCGCCCGCCCCCGGAAGATCGGAGGCGTCGCAGAGGAAGTTGCACACGCCGCTGTTACATGTGCCGCCGAACAGCACCGTGCCCGTGCCGGTGAGGCTTCCCGCCGGGGAACCTTGACCCCCAAAATCCACTTCCCCGGCTTCGTCGCCGCCCCAGCCAAGGTACATCGTGCCGTTCAAAACCAGGCCATGCAGGACGGTTATTAGGTCGGCGTCCTCAAGGTCGACATCGACGTTGCAGGTTACGCCGTCCAACGTACCGTCCTGGACGATAAAGGACGCGCCGCCGCTCGCGCCTATGGTGCCCCCCCGAATCGTCCCCCCGTCCAGGTAAAGCGAAGCGCCCTCCCCGTTTAGGGCCAACGTATCGCCGGTGTTGTCCAGCGTGCCGTTATTGATGCACACCCATCCGTTCGTGCAGTCGAACGCACCGGTATTTGTCAAGGTGCCGGGCAGGGTGAGCAGACCGCCGGCCGCCACCTGGATGGTTCCCTGGTTGATAAACGAGCACTCTTGGCCGCGCACGACGAGCGTGCCGCTGGCGGCCTCAACGGTTCCCTGGTTGGTAAACCCGCCATTGATGTAGATTACCCCGCCCGGCGTGTCCGCCGAGACCCTCCCCTCGTCGATGATCTGCCCGCAGATTCCCCCGAAGACCAACCCAGCGCCCAGCCGGATCGTGATGCCCGGCCCGATCGTCACCGTCCCATCGGCCCCCGGAAGATCGGAGCCGTTGAACAGGACGTTGCAGGGGCCCGGCTCGGGGGCGTTCGACGGGCCGGCGAACAGCACCGTGCCCGTGCCGGTGAGCCTTCCCGCGGGGGAACCGTCGCTCCCAAAATACACCTCGCCCCAGGTGCCCTCCTCGGCCGAGCCAAGGTACATCGTGCCGTTCAACACTAGGCCATCCAGCACAAATAGAGTCGCATCTCTGGACCGGGCGGGCTGCGCCACGTCAAGATTGGCGTTGCAGGTTACGCCATCGAGCGTGCCCGAATAGACGGCGACCGTGGCGCTGGCCCCGCTGCCCGGCAGGATCGTGGCTCCGCAGAGCGTCCCGCCGTCGATGATAAAGGTGCTATCAACCTCAACCGTCGTGGCCACCGTGAGGATGCCCGCGTCGAGGCTAAAGGGGCTGGAAGAGTACAGGCTGTTGATCGAATCGGTGCCCCCGGAATAATTCACCGTCACGCCGGGGGGCGCGTTGATCACAACGTCGTCGCCCGGGCCGGGCACGGCGTCGCCGACCCAGTTGGTGGGGTCGTTCCAATCGGTGCCCGTGCCCCACGGCCCGCCGTCCCAATAGACCGTTTGCGGCCCCGGCCCCTCCCGCGGCACCTGCGCCCAGCATTTGAGCGAGGTGCTTTCGGAATTCCCACCCGGGACGCCCACGACGACCGTGAAGTCAATTTCGTATGTTCCGGCGCTCTCCCCGCCGGGGACGGTAGTCGTGTAGGTTGCCTCGCCGTTGCTGTCCGTGACGGGCGGTGCCGAGGGACAGGCGCTCTGGAAGGGGTCGTTGACGTCTAGGGTTGCCCCAGGAACGGGATCCCCATTCCCGTCCTGCACGCTGATTGTGTAAGTGGCTGGTTGCCCCGGTTCCACCACCTGCAAAGCCGAGGGCGTCACGCTGCTGATCGTGAGCGTCGGCGGCGGCAACGACGCGATCAGGTCGTAAGCCTCATAGCCGAGCAACTGGTGTGCTTCCTCCGTGGGATGCATGTCGTCCCAGAACAGGTAACGGTCGGCACTCGCGGTAGGACTCGCCAGCGAGGCCTCGTCCGTGGTGTTGGCGAAGGCATAGACCGGGTAGGTCCCGCCGAGCATCTCGTTGAATGTTGTGTTTGCGTCCAGGCCGTAGAACGTCACGCCCGGGCAAAGGCTGCGAAGCCTGTCGGGAAACGTTCCCCAGTCGCCGTTGAACTGCGAAACGGCCGAGCTTAGGGCGTCCTCGACTGGCTGCGAGTAGGCCGCAACGGCGTGAGGGGTCTGATCTAGCGCGGGAAGATTGGGCCAGAGAACGTAGCGCGCACCGTCCCGCACGAGCTGCCCAATACAAGCCTCAAGGTTCTCCTCGGCCGGCACCGCCGTTGTGCTGAGGTCCGGGTTTGCCGTGCCGGCCGCCTGGGCTTGATCTGCGGCATCCATGAGGTCGTTCGCCCCGCCCCAAATGACATAAAGGGCCTGGCTGTCACAGACGCCACAGACAGAGGGCGATGCGAGATAATCTGTGACCTGTTGGCCGATGTTGACCGGCACCCCGTCATACCGAGCATTGGTTCCCGAGCCCGTCTCTGCTCCGCCGTATGCCCAGTCCGATCCTCGAAGGAGGGAAGGGGCGACCGTTGGGCCCGCGGTTAGACAGCCGGCGTCAAACAGGCACTGCGCTAATACCTCCACCCAAACCCCGCTCGATGCGCTTGCCGGAATGCTGTCTGTTCCTGAGGTGAAGCGACCGTCGGTTGTGTCGAATCCCCATTGCTGGAGGAGCCAGGACCCCGTGAAGATACCCCCGGTTTTCTCGGAGGCTGCCTCGCAGGTATTACCCGTATCCGACAGGCTGTCGCCAAAGACGATCATCTGCGAGAACTGGGGTACCCCGCCAAGCAGCAGCCTGGGCTCAAGCGGCTCGCAGAGGAGGCGGCGGTAATGGGCCGAAACGCCAGACATGCCCCGCCGCGGCTGGCGGGCGCAACGGCGGGATGATCGCTTCCGCGATTTGTAAGGAGTGCTGCTCATCGTGGCCTCCCCGCGATGGAAACGCGCCACTTATAATCCCCCACCGCTGGGATGTCAATGGGGCACCGGGGTAGCCACCCCCCGCTAGACAATGACGCCCTTCTGTCACACCCCCAGGGGGAGAGGTGGCAGGGGGCAGGGGGAGGTGACAGGGCAAAGGTGACAGGTGGCAGGGGACGGCCTATCACAGAGAGCGAGGGGAATCGAAGCCCTCACCCCCTGCCCCTCTCCCGGAGGGAGAGGGGAACATTAAAGGCCTCACCCTCGGGCACCATCGCAGATGGTCGCTCCCGGAGGGAGACAGGACGAGAGCAGTCCCCAATCCCCAATCCCTAATCCCTAATCCCCAATCCCTCTCTCTTTCTTCAGCGTCACTTTGCGAAAGAGGCCCTGCTCGGCGGGGCCGGAGGCGCGAAAGCCAACGGTGCCGAAGCGGAGGCCGCCGTCCTTCTGCGTGTGGATCCGCTGGCCGTCCAAGAAGACCTCGATCGTGTCCCCGCGGCACTCGACGGCGATGCGGTGGACTTCGCCGCGGCGGATTTCCTTCGGCAGCGCGACCGGCTCGCCGACTTGCCACTGGCCGCCGTGCCGCTGGTGCGGGCGTAGCGTGTTCGGACGCGTCTTGAACTCCGGGGCGTTGAAGGTGCTGTCGGCCGATTGAAGCTGGAACATCAGGCACTCGTCCTCACTGGCGGCGCGGACGACCCAGCCGGTAATGCCTTGGCCTTCCTTCGGCAGCACGAGCTCGAACTCGAAGCGATAGTCCTGGTAGCCTTGGCCGCCAAGCAGGCCGACGTCGCCGCCGGCCACCAGCAGCCCCTCGGGCGTGAACCGCCAGCCGGGCTTGTCGTCCCAGAGGTCGGGCTGCTTCTCGAGGTTCTCGCCGAAATACGGTGCGGCAAGGATCGCGGCCGCTTCCTTAGCGCGGGCGGCGAGGCGGGCCGCCTCCGCGCGGGGCAACGACTCGGCGGGCACGACCACCAGGTCGAACATGAAAGGCAAGCGCCGTGGGGCGGCGCCGCCGGGCCGGCTGAGATCGGCCAGCGAGAGCATCGAGCGGAAGCTGGGGCCCGCCAGCCCCCGGGAAACCATACTCGACCAGGGGCGGAGCACGGCCGGGCGGGCGGAGGCCAAGGCCGCGGCGATCTGACCCTCGGCCAGGTCGAGGCTGCCCAACAGCACGGTGGTGTAACCGCCGTCCGCGCTTGCCGGGAAGCCCAGGTCTCCGGCCGCACCGACGGTGGCCAAGAGCACGGGCCGGCCGGCGCCGCCCGCCGGCGTGGCAAACAAGACCTGTGGGCCGCAGAGCACGGCCACATCCCGCAACCGCGAGACTTTTCCCGGCTGCACTTGCCGCGGCTGGAAGCGGCGGCCCTCGACGGCCAGGGTGTTTTGGAAATCGACCGTGAGTTTCTCGCCGGCCCGGAATTCCCGCTCGATCCGCAGGTATCCGTGCTCGATGGGGGCAGGCACGGCCTCGCCCGGCGGTTCGGCGCGGGTCTCCGCCGGTTCGGCGCGGGTCTCCGATGGTTCGGCGCGGGTCTCCGACCCCGCCGCGAGTGGACCGTCAGGTCTCCCCGTCGCCGCGGGAGACCTTCGGTCGTCGCCGGGGGGGCGGTCGGAGACCGCTCCCGAACGCGCGGCAGCGGGGGGGCGGTCGGAGACCGCGCCCCAACACGTAACCTTCGCCCTGGTCGCCCAACTCGGCATCCGCACCCAGAGAGTGGTGCGGGCCCCGGCAGCGTTGTCCGCCTTCTCGACGGGAGCCAGCTCGATTTCCAGGCGGCTGCCGCCCTGAAGGAAGTCGGGCTTGTTGCGGGCGGTGACCAGCCAATGCCGGCCGCCGGAGACCACCGGCGCGGTGAAGTCCAACGGGAAATTCACCAGCACGCCGCGCTCGGAGCCCGCGGCCAGGTAGCCCTTGAGGAAGTGCAGGCCCAGCGGCCCGTGAAAACTGCAACAGAAGGGCCATTCATCCAGGCGGCCGCGGGCGGCGTCGGGCCCGGCCGGCTCGTTGTCGAAATGCCGCATGCCATAGCCGCCGTTGGGGCATTGGTTCATGGGATACTGGTTTTCCAGGAGCCGCTCGGCCATGTCGAGGTAGCGGGTCTCGCCCGTGTAGCGCCACAGTTCCAGGCAGAAGCGGAGCCAATCCGACTCGCTGCACCCCTCGTCGCCTTCAAAAGCCACGAACCAGTGCTCGCCGATGCCGCCCAGCGGCCAGACGAAGCCGCCCCGCACGGCCGCGTCCCATTTGGCGCGGGCGCGATCCAGGTCGCCGCACTCGTGGCTGATGCCGTAGAGCTCGAGGATGCCCCGCCAGGCGCAGAGGTTGCCGTGGCTGTGGTCGATGGGCAGGGCGTCGAACTTGCTGAAGAAATCGGCCATCCGCCGGGCCTGCTTCAGGTAGCGCTCGTCCTTGGTCGCGCGGTAGAGCATCGCCAGGCCCTCGATGCCCGGAAAATAGCAGCAGGTGTAACTGCCGCCGTAGGTGCCGCTGGCGCGATACTCGGCCTCGCGGGCGGGCGAACAGAGCTGCTCGGCCGTGTTGACGTAGTAGTCGCCCAGCCGCCGGGCGGCCTGCATCAGGCCGGCGTCGTGGAGCTCTTGGGCGGCGGTCACCAGGCCCACCAGCAGCCGGCCGTTTCCCCACAGCATTGGGATCGGCGGCGCATCCTGCACGAGCCGCTTGGTCAGGTCCATGTCGGCGCCGAAGTGCCCGTCGGGCTTCTGCCAGCGGGGAATCGTTTTGGCCAGCGGGGCGAGGGTCGTCGGCCAGGGCCGGCCGGGCGGGCTGGTCAGGGCCGCCAGCTCCAGAAACCGGCCCGAGGCGTCGCCGCTGTAGTTCGTGAAGATTCGCGCGATCTCGAAGGAGACGTCGGCCCGCAGCCATTTCTCGTCGAACGGCGGCTGGGCCAGCCGGGCCACGCCACGCTGAAGGGCGTCGCCCAGCGGTCCGGAGAGCCGGACTTCGGCGGCCGGCGCCAGGGTGACGGTCGGCCAGGGCACGTCCGGCTCGGCGGCCGGCGCCTGCGGCAATACGGCGGCCAGCCACACGGCCGCGGCGGTCCAAGCCAAGGTTCGCTGATTCCGCATGTAAAACCTCCTTGATAGAAACTAGGCCTGGATTCTACCACACCGCCTCGCTAGAGCCTAGAATACATCTCTATGAGCCAAACAGTTGAGATTGCCTTCGAGTGCCTGCCGCTGCGGTCGGTGGGCCGCTTCGATGCCCCGCCCGACGCCGCGCCCGAGCTGGCGGCCTTGTGCAAAGGGCTGCGCCAGGCCGCCGAAAAGCACGGCCTGTATAATACCTACTACCTCCACCAGGGCCGCTGTACCTTCCGCTTGACCAATGACCAACAAATTGGGATGGTTGAGTTCGCCTTCGCGGGAACCATTCTGACCGACAGCGAGGACCTCAAGACGTTGAAGTGCGACCTGGCGGTCGAGCTGAACCACGAGGTTTGCGAGTGGCTCACCGCCGCCGCGGTCGCCTGGCTGGCCGAGACGGTCCGGCAGGCGGTGCGGGTCGAGTTCGACCGCTACATCGCGGCCGGCGACCTGCGGCGGACCATCGAGCGGATCGAGCGATGCCGGGCGGAGAGCGACGCCCGTGGCGGATTCTTCGGCATGGGGCTGTAGGAAAGGGATTAGGGATTGGGGATTGGGGACTAGAGTCTAGGCGGTAGCCGGCGGCTAACAGCCGCCGGGATGCGGACGGCGGAATTCCGCTTGCCGCTTCGCAAGAACTGAGAACTAAAAGCCAAGAACTGAGAACTAAAAACTGAACACTGAAAACTACCCCCGGAACTCCCCCGCCGACCGCCCGCTGGCCGGACTGCGCGTGCTGGTCACGCGGCCCGGCGACCAAGCCCACGAGCTTAGTGGGCGGCTGGCGACTTTGGGGGCCGAGGTGCTGGAGCAGCCCGGGATCCTGCTCTCCGAGCCACCCGACTGGAGCAGCGTGGATGCGGCCCTGGCCCGGTTGGGGGAATTTGATTGGCTTGTCTTCTCCAGCAGCAACGGGGTGCGGTATCTCGTCGAGCGGCTGCGGCGATTGGGCGGGGGGCCCGCGCAGCTCCACGGGCTGAAGCTGGCCGCGATCGGTCCGGGGACCGCCGCGGAGCTGGGCCGCCAGGGTCTGCAGGCCGACGTGGTGCCGGAACAATTCCAGGCGGAGTCGCTGGCCGCGGCCTTGGCCGGCGCGGCCGGCGGCCGGCGGTTCCTCTTGGCCCGCGCCAACCGCGGCCGGCAGGTCCTGCCTGAGCAACTGGCCGCCGCCGGGGCCCGGGTCCACGAGATCGTGGTTTACTGGACCCAAGACGTCACCGCGGCCGACCCGGCCATCGCCGCCGCCCTGGACGCCGGGCGCATCGACTGGGTCACGGTCACCAGCTCGGCCATTGCCCGGGCCGTGGTGGGTCTCTTCGGCGACGGTCTGCGGAAGAGTCGCCTGGCCAGCATCAGCCCGCTTACCTCGGGCGTGCTCCGCCAGCTCGGTTTCGAGCCGGCCGCCGAGGCCCGGGCGTACACGATGGCCGGGCTGATTGCCGCGATCGTCGAGAGAGGGATTGGGGATTAGGGATTGGGGATTGGCGGAGGCCCTTTCCTCGTTCCCATGCGGAGCGTGGGAACGAGAAGTTGCGGTTTCGCGGCCCTTTCCCTCACCCCTGCGGCGTGTTACACTTTCCACAACTGTGGTCCCGCGATCCCCCCTCACAAGGAGCCCAGGTATGACTCATCGCACCTTTGGGATGTCGGCAGCGGTCCTGCTGCAATTTGCAATTTTCAATTTGCAATTCTCAATTTGCAATCTGGCCCCGGCTGCCCCAGCGGCTGCGGACGAGGCGGCCGTGGCGGCGGTCAAGAGCGTCCTGGCCCTGGTGCCGAGCGACGCCCTGGGCTTCGCCGTGGTCAAGAACCTGGCGGAGGCCGACGCCAAGGTCCAGAAGCTCGCCGGGCTCGTTGGGGCACCGGCCATCAGCGTGCTGGACAAGTTCAAGACAGAGTCCGGCATGGAGAAGGGGGTCGACGAGAAGGGCGCCCTGGTGGTGATCCTCGCGCGGGCCTCCGGCGATACCGCGCCGTTGGTGGTAGTCGGCCTGCCCGTTACGAATTTCAAGCAGTTCCTCGGGCAGTTCGAAGGGGCCAAGGCCGACGGGGAGATCAGCGAAATGAAGACGGCTGCAGGGACGCTATTCCTTGCCCGCCGCGGCGGTTATGCCTTGGGGACACGGGAGGGGCGCAAGGCCCTGGAGCAAGTGCTGGGCGCCAAGCAGAGCATCGCTGCGGAGGTGGCGGGGATCGAGCCTTGGCTGGCCGCCAACGACGCCGCCTTCGTCGGTACCCGCGCCGGTATCGCCCTGGCCGCCGCCCAGGGTCGCCAGCAGCTTGAGAAGCTCGACAAGGACTTCGGGAAGATCGGCAAGGACTTCGGCACCGGCGGGGACGCGAACCTCGCCTCGGGCGATCCGCTGGCCAGCATGCGCATGGTTCTCCGCTTCTACGGCAAGGTCCTGGAAGCGGCCGAGAAAGAGGTGGCCTTGGCCGCCGTCGGCGTCTCGGCCGACAACCAGGGCACGATCCGCGTCAAGGGCCGGCTGCGACTGCTCAGCGGTAGCCAGCTCGGCCAAAGCCTGGGCCAGCTCCCGCCGCAACGGCAGGACCTGCTGGCCGGGCTGCCGGCCGGCCCGTTCCTAGTGGCCTTCGGCGCCGCCACACCCGAGCACCTGATGCAGCAGGTGGTCAACCTGGGCGTGGAATTCATGAAGACGAATGCTTCGATGTACGGGCTGAGCCCCGAGCAGGCCGGACAGTTGGCCAAGCTCTCGGCCAAGGGCGTGGAGCATGCCCGCACGCTGTCGCTGGTGATGAAGCCGGGCAAGCGCGGCGAGCCGATCTACAGCAACATCTTCGGCTGCGTCCGCGTAGAGAATGCTGCCCGCTACCTCGACCAGTACCAAACGCAGATCCAGGCCGTCAACCAGGTCCTCAAGGGGGCGGCGGGCAGTTTGATGAAGCCCACCGAGGTGAAGCGGCTGGAGATCGGCGGCCACCCGGCCCTGGAACTGCAAGTCACCATCCCGCTCCCTAAGATCCCCGAGGGCAACCCGGCCCAGCCGGCCCAGCAAGCCATACTGCAGCTCATGTTCGGTCCGACCAACAAAATGACCGCCTACGTGGCCGTCGCCAACGAGACCACGGTGGTCATGGGCTATGGGACGACCCCGGAGCGGGTCGGCGAGGTGATCGAGCTAGTGGGCAGCGGGAAGGCCGGCCTGGCCGGCGACGCGGACCTGGCCGCCACCGCCGCGTTGCTGCCCGCCGGCGCCCAATGGGTCGGCTACGTCAGTCCGCGGGGCTACCTGGGCCTGGTCCAGCGGATGTTCCGGGAGATCGCGGCCACGATGGGACCGGGAGGCCGCCTGCCATTCTCCCTGTCCCCCTTCCCGCAGACGCCGCCGGTGGGCGTGGCGGTGCAAGCCTCCGCCGGCACGCTGGATTCTACGCTGGTCGTGCCTTCCGCGGTGCTGAAGGCCGCCGGCGAGTACGTCAAGACGATGCAGCAGGCGATCATGAACCCGAACCCCCAGATCCCGTGAGAGCGATCATAGTTGTCAGTTATCAGTTTTCAGTTCCGGGTTCTGCGCTCGACTGATAACCGACAACTGACAACTGACGACTGGCGACTCTAACCCCATGGACCGCCTGACGTGGATCGAAGGTGAGTTGGCGGCCTTGGAGGAGGCGGGGCTCCGCCGCCGCCTGACGACCCGCCGGGGACCGCAGGCCGCCCGGCTCGTGTTGGACGGCCGGCCGCTGGTGAACTTCGGCTCGAACGATTACCTGGGGCTGGCCGGGGACCCGCGGCTGGCGGCCGCCGCCGCCGCGGCCCTGCGGGAAGAAGGCACCGGCAGCGGCGCGAGCCCACTGCTGACCGGACATGCCGCCGCCCACCACCGCCTGGAGACCCGCCTGGCCGAGTTCGAGGGCGTCGAGGCGGCGGTGCTCTTCCCCTCCGGTTTCGCCGCCAACACGGGTACGATTGCGGCGTTGGTCGGGCCCGGCGACGTGGTCTTCTGTGACGCGGCCAACCACGCCAGCCTCTGGGACGGCTGCCGGCTGAGCCGGGCCGACGTCCGCGTCTACCCGCACGCCGACTGCCGGGCCCTGGATCGCCTGCTGGCGGCCGCTGGCCGGTGGCGCCGCAAGCTCGTGGCCACGGACGGCCTGTTCAGCATGGACGGCGACCTGGCCCCGCTGGCTGAGCTGGCCGGGGTGTGCGAGTCCCACGCCGCCATGCTGTTGGTGGACGAGGCCCACGCCACCGGTGTGCTGGGACCGCGCGGCCGGGGCGCGGCCGAGCTGGCGGGCGTCGAGCAGCGCACGAGCGTCCGCATCGGGACCTTGAGCAAGGCCCTGGGGGCGGCCGGCGGGTTCGCCGCCGGCAGCCGGCTGTTGGTCGAGTGGTTGGTGAACCGGGCGCGGCCCTACATCTACTCGACGGCCCTTCCCCCGGCCCTGGCGGCGGCAGCCCTGGCGGCCCTGGAAATCGTCGCCGCCGAGCCCCAGCGTCGCCGCGAGCTGCAAGAGCGGGCCGGCGCCCTCCGCCGCGCCCTGAGCGAAAAAGGCTGGAACCTCGGCCGCTCCGGCGCGCAGATCCTTCCGGTGCTTGTGGGCGATCCTGCCCGCGCCCTGGACCTTTCCGCCCGCCTCGCAGAGAGCGGACTCTTCGTGCCGGCCATCCGCCCGCCGACCGTGCCCGCCGGCCGGGCGTGCCTTCGCATCAGCCTCACCGCGGGCCATTCGCAGGAGATGATCGAGAGGCTGATCGCGGCGATGGGGGAAGCGGGAAGCAGCCGGTAGCTCGCATGCCGGGCGACCGAAAGAATCGCGCGGACCTATACGAAGGTATGTATTGTCGCCTCCCTTGTCCGCGTGATAACCTGGAGGTGTTTAATCCGGATTATGGACGTAGGGTGGGACAAGGTCGCGCAAGGTGGTGGTGGGACTACGCAAACCGCGGAGCTCTGCGATTGCGGGGTGAATACGGCAGCCGCGACCGAAGTCCCACCACCTTCGCGGTTTGCTTGTCCCACCCTACACGCTCATGAATAATCCGGGTTAAGGCTGCGGTCGGCGTGGCAGCAGCCTGCCGGCGCTTGCGTTTCAAGAGGAGTTGCAAGCTATGAGAAGGCCGATCGCGAATCGACGGGGCATCTACGTTCTGAGTCTCGTCGCCGGGCTGAGCGGCGTAATGCCTGTCGTGGCCGCGCCCGAGGGCACGGCCGGCCCCAACGCCCCGGCGGAGATCACGGTCACCGAGAAGGTGCTGCGGCCGCGCGAAAAGCTGCCGCCGCTGGGCGCCAACGACTGGGGCGGCTGCGGCGCCGTCCAATGGGCCGCCAACAACTTCGTGCACGATTCGGGCAACGAACCCGTCTACTGGAGAGACTTGCACCGGGTCATGAAGTGCGGGCCCAACTGGTTCGAGATCGACGGCCCGGGAACTTCCTGGTGGGACCTCCGCGCCAGCGGTTTCTTGAGCGGCGCCGATCTGCGCATCTATCGCCTTGTCGACAAGACGGGAAAAAGCCTGCCGCTCAACAAAGAGGGCAACTACCTGGATGTGTCGGCGGCCGACCACGTGCTGTTGGTGGGCAAGGGCCGGATCGTCCCCGAGGGCCAGGACGATCTGCCGGACGGCGGCTGGGTGTGCACCGTCTACGGCGACGTGTTTCCCAACGCCTGGATCCGTCACGGCAACCTGCGGGCGACGGACACCCAAGAGCCGCAAAACGGCCGGACCTATTGGTACGTGGTGGTGGGAGTCACTGCCGACGGCCAGGAGACTCCCTTCTCCAATGAAGTCAGCGCCACGCCGGACGCCGGGATCGCCAACCGGCCCCACCTGATGCAGCTTTCCGAGGACAAGCCGCTGGAAATGAAAGCGGGGCAGCATTTCGAATTCGCTCCCAGGGTGGTTGGCGGCAAGCTGCCGCTCGGGTGGGAAGTCGTGGAGCCGGCCAAGTTGCCCGACGGGCTGACGCTCGATCCGACGAGCGGCGCGATCAGCGGCAGCCCCAAGGCCACGGTAGAGGCCATGACGCTGCGGCTGAAGGTGACCGATGCCGCCGGCCGCAGCGACGTGAGGGCCTGGGGGATGAACCCCAAGCCGCCGGCCACGAAGCCCGCGGCGAAAGACAAGCTGCTGCCTCCGACCGATTTGAAGGCGATCGCCGCCAACGGCCTGGTGACGCTCTACTGGAAGCCCAGTCCGTCGCCGGGCGTCGTGAGCTACAGGCTCAAGCGGTCCACGGCCCCGGCCGCCCGGCAGGAGCAGCGGGTCTACGTGGCCAAGGACACCCCGCCGCTGGAGCGGTTCGACTACGTGGTGCTCCAGCGCCGCTTCGGCAACTTCGACATGCGCTACGTCCACCCGCGGGTCCGCGGCATCGGCAACCCGATGGACCATCCCGCATGGTACTGGGATGGAGACCTGACAAAGGTCTCGTTCTCGCTCGTCCCCCACCCGCAGCCGGTGCCGGCCGAAATGGTCGATCCGGGCGAGACCTGCATGCAGGTGAAGGCCGCGGCCGGAGAACAGTCGATCCGCCAGATCGTGTTCATCGGCACGAAGATTCCCAAGGAGTCGCTCTGGTACGGCCAGCTCGAACCCGGAAAGAACTATCACCTGGAGGTCTGGCTGCGGCAGGAGGGGCTGGGCAACCAGGGGAAGGTCCAGTTCTCCTATGGCCGCGTGTATCCCCAGATCGCCAAGACGTTCACCGTGGACGGCACGTGGAAGAAGTACACTTACGACTTCGCCGGCCCGGAGCGGCCCAAGGACGTGTGGCATTTCGGGCACCAATTCAACTTTACGGGCCCGGGCACGCTCTGGATGGACAACTGCCGCATCTCGCGTTGCGACCGGCCGGAGGACGCCGAGAAACCGTATGTGCCCCACGCCGGGGTGCTGGAGGAGCTTGTGAAGACCCAGCCGGCGACCGGTGAGAAAGGCACGCACCGCATCTGGTTCTTGGCCCGCGACGCCACCATGTCGTCGATCCTGAGTTGGCACGCCGGCTCCATGGCCCGGCCCGACTGGCAAACCTCGGTGCGGGGTACGATGGACATGACCCTGCCCCAGGGCCTGATGTTCGATCTGGCCACGGGCAAGGACCCGCAGTCGCGCATGAAGCCCTGGCTGGTGCTGCAGCACGTGCTGCACTCGGAGCAGGACTGGCTCGATTTGATCGAGTACCTGGCCGCTCCCTACGATCCCAAGCTGGACACGCCCCGCTCCAAGCCCTGGGCCTACCGGCGGTGCCAGCAGCGCGGCGTCGGCACGCCGTGGACGGACGAGTTTGCTGCCATCATCATCGAATTCGGAAACGAGACCTGGCACAACGGCCATTTCGAGGACTGGCTGGGGTTCCATACCCGCGGCGCGATTTGGGCGGGTGGGAAGGAGTATGGGCTGTTCAGCAAGTACCTGATCGAGAACATGAAGAGTAGCCCCTACTGGAAGTCGCAAAACCTCGAGCGGAAGATCCGTTTCTGCCTGGGGGGCGGCTACGGCGACGCCAACGTGGACGCCAACGGCAAGGTGACCGGCTACGGCGAGCTGGCCATGCAGGTCTGCCCCGACGCCACCTTGCTGGGCCACGCGAACTACGTCGGCCCCAAGTGGGAAACGGGCGACGCGGCCCAAAAGACCTTCAACGACCGCGGCGTGCAGGAAACGCTGCTGGGCTACGTGACCGACATGGAAAAGATCCAGCTCGGCATGGAGAAGGCCCGCAT
>Ga0181527_1003632_pt1 | contig 13688 bp, 11 predicted proteins | sample PEATcosm2014_Bin_30_FD_119762 | JGI IMG/M metagenome (GOLD analysis project Ga0181527, IMG submission 119762) | Peatland microbial communities from MTU Mesocosm Facility, Houghton, MI, USA - PEATcosm2014_Bin06_60_metaG | ecosystem: Environmental > Terrestrial > Soil > Wetlands > Peat | place...
AAGGCCACGGCAAGATCACCATCATGCTCGACAGCCAGGGCCAGGTGGAGGACGCCCACTTCCACGTCACCCAGGTGCGCGGCTTTGAGAAGTTCTCAGAAGGCCGGCCGTTTTACGAGATGCCCAGCCTGATGGCGCGCATCTGCGGCATCTGCCCGGTCTCGCACCTGCTGGCCTCGGCCAAGGCCTGCGAGGCCATCATGGCGGTGCGTATTCCGCATACCGCCGCGCAACTGCGGCGTATGTTGAATATGGCCCAGATGGTGCAGTCGCACGCGCTGAGCTTCTTCCATCTCTCCTCGCCCGATCTGTTGCTGGGCATGGAGTCGGACCCCGCCAAACGCCACATCTTCGGCGTCGCGGCCGCGCGTCCCGACCTGGGCCTGGCGGGTATCGGACTGCGCCGCTTTGGCCAGCACATCATTGAACTGCTGGGCACCAAGCGCATTCATACCGGCTGGGTCGTGCCGGGCGGCGTTACCGAGCCGCTCAGCGCCGCTCACCGCGATGAGATTCTGGCCATGCTGCCCGAGGCTTATGCCAACGTCAAGCTGGCGCTCACGGCTTACAAGCAAATCGCCGACAGCTTCCAGCAGGAGATCGAGGTCTTCGCCAACTTCCCGTCCAATTATCTGAGCCTGATCAACGAGGACGAGTCCATCGAGTTCACTGACGGCTTGCTGCGCCTGATCGATCCCACGGGCGCGATCATCGAGGACGGCATGAGCGCTCATCGCTTCACCGAAGTGATCGGCGAAGCGGTCGAGAACTACAGCTACACCAAGTTCGTCTACTACAAGCCGCTCGGCTATCCGCAGGGCAGCTACCGCGTCGGCCCGCTGCCGCGGCTGAACATCGTCAAATCCATGGGAACGCCGCAGGCCGACAAGGAACTGGCCCTCTTCAAGCAGATTTCCAGCGGCATGGTCGAGAGCTCCTTCCACTATCATCACGCGCGGCTGGTCGAGGCTCTCTACGGCGTCGAGAATATCGAACGCATTCTCACCGATCCGCTCATCCTCGACAAGCACGTGCGCTCCACCGCCGGCGTCAATCGCCTGGAAGGCGCGGGCCAGATCGAGGCTCCGCGCGGCACGCTCAACCACCACTACAAGGTGGACGAGAACGGCAAGATTACCTGGGCCAACCTGGTCGTCGCCACCGGCCACAACAACAACGCGATGAACCGCGGCGTGTTGCAATCCGCGCGGGCTTACGTGAAGGACGGCAAGTTCACCGAGGGCGCGCTGAATCGCGTCGAGGCCGTGATTCGCACCTTCGATCCCTGCCTGAGTTGCTCCACGCACGCCTTCGGCCAGATGCCGATGGTGATGACGCTGGTCAATGCCGACGGCGAGGTTGTCGACCAGCTCATCCGCTGAGCACGTCTGTAGCGCCGGCCTCCAGGCCGGCTGTCGTGTGGGCCTCCCGGCCCACACATCTCTCCAGTCCGGGTGTCCCACCCTCGCCGCGTTCTTGTTTTTGCGGCTAGGGTGGGATACATTACAGTCTCCAGAGTGAATTCATGACCCAACCAAAAGCCCGATGCCTCATTCTCGCCTGCGGCAACACCATGCGCGGGGATGACGGCGTCGGGCTTTGGCTTGCCGAGTGGGCGGAGCGGCGCTTCGCAGACCAGCCCGGAGTGCGCATCATCGCCGACCATCAATGGACTCCCGAATTGGCCGAGGACGTTGCCCGCGCTCAATCGGTTCTTTTTATCGATTGCACTCTCGATACGGCCCCCGGATCACTCCATCTGACGGACGTGGAGCCAGCCGCAGAGGGGCAGGGAATCAACACACATCATCAGAACGCTGCGGAGCTGCTTGCGTTGAGCCGCGATCTCTACCATGCTGTGCCTATGAATGCAGTTCTGCTGACCATCGGCGCAGGCTCAATCGAGTTTGGCGAGGAGTTCAGCGACGCGGTGAAAGCGGCGCTGCCCGTGGCGTGCAAAATGATCGAAGAGACGGTTCTGTGGCTGCTCAACGCTCCGCCACCAGATCGAGTAGATCACAAAACTCCGGAAAGCTGATGGCGGCCGATTCCGCGCCTTGAATCCGCGTCTCGCCCTCGGCGCGCAACGCGGCTACGCTGAAGGCCATGGCGATGCGGTGGTCGCCGCCGGAGTCAATTGTCGCGCCGTGCAGTGTTTGCCCGCCGGGCACGTCGAGTCCGTCCTCGAACTCGGCAACCTCGGCGCCCATCGCGCGCAGATTCCTGACTACCAGCGCGATCCGGTCCGACTCCTTCACGCGCAGCTCACGCGCGTCGCGGATGCGGATGCCGCCGCTGGTGAATGGCCCAATCGCCGCCAGCGCGGGCAGCTCGTCGATCAGTTGCGCGGCCAGCGCGCCGCTGATGGCGGTTGAGCCAAGCCCCTCCGGCGGCGCTGTGATCTGCACCGTGCCCACCAGCTCGGCGTTCTTCTCCTCCAGATTCAGAACGGAGATGCGCGCGCCCAGCGCGGTCAGCACATCCAGCAGCGCGGCGCGCGTGGGGTTCAGGCCGAGCGAGTCGAGCACCAGGCTGGAGCCGGGAAACAAGGCCGCCGCGCAAAGAAAGAATGCCGCCGAAGAAATGTCGCCGGGAACGGCAGCCTCGATAGCGCGCAGCTTCTGCGGGCCAGCAATCGAAACCGAGTCCAGAGAGCGCTCGACCGTTGCGCCGAAGGCTCGCAAGGCCAGCTCGCTGTGGTCGCGGGTGCGCACCGCCTCGCGCACCGTGGTCGTGCCCGCCGTCTGCAATCCGGCCAACAGAATGCAGGTCTTCACCTGTGCGCTGGGCACCGGCGTGGTGTAGTCGATGGCCTGGAGCGGCCCGCCAACGATGGTCATAGGCGCATGGCCGTCGGTGAGCGTGAGGTGCGCGCCCATCTCTTCCAGCGGCTTGCGAATCCTCTCCATTGGGCGGCGCGACAGCGACTCGTCGCCCACCAGCGTGAAGCGTCCCTCCTGCGGCGCCAGTAGCCCGGAGATCATGCGCATCGTCGAGCCGGAGTTGCCACAGTCCAGTGGCGTGTCGCACGGCGTCACGCGTCCGCCCACGCCCACGACCTCCACCGAGCCGTCTTCGAGGCGGCGCACCCGCGCGCCTAAGGCCTCCATGCAGGCCAGTGTCGAGGCGCAATCGGCTCCAGTGGAAAAATTCGTGAAGCGCGACGTGCCTTCGGCAAAGGCCGCCAGCATTCCGTAGCGATGGCTGATGGATTTGTCGCCGGGCAGGCGCAGGCTGCCGTAGATGTTCTTGGCCGGACGGATGATGCGTTCTTCTGTCGGAGTGTGCAAGGCGGCTCCCGCAATGGTCTTTCTTCAAGTCTAACCAATGGGAGAGCGGGGAGGGCGCGGAATACCCAACGGAGCAGCGCGCCGCTGGCCGCTCGCCAGGGCAACGGTCGCTGGCCGCAAGCCTCAACCAGCGCCTCGTCCTCTTCGAGCGGAAGCCTCCCATCCGCCAGCGATAAACCGGCGGATGAGAGCCAGGGGCGAATCAACGCCTACTTCTTTTCCGCCTCCAGCTTGGGCGGGGCCGATAAGCCGAGCTTGTTGAAGAGCGACATCATCTCCAGCGGCAGCGGGAAGATGATGGTGGTGTTCTTCTCCACGCCGATCTCGGTGAGCGTTTGCAGGTAGCGCAACTGCAAGGTCATCGGCTGCGTGGCCATCAGCGTGGCGGCGTCCACCAGCTTTTGGGCGGCGTTGAATTCGCCCTCGGCATGGATGATCTTCGACCGCTTTTCGCGCTCCGCCTCGGCTTGCTTGGCCATGGCGCGCTGCATCTGATCGGGCAGGTCCACCTGCTTGACCTCGACCGAGATGACCTTCACGCCGAAGGGTTCGGTACGCTGGTCCATGATGGACTGGATGCGCACATTCAGCTTGTCGCGATGGCTGAGCAGTTCGTCCAGCTCGACTTCGCCCAGCACCGTGCGCAGCGTGGTTTGCGCCAACTGCGAGGTCTGGTAGACGTAGTTGGCCACTTTGATGGCGGCGTCGTTAGGGTTGACCACGTAGAGCGTGACCACCGCGTTGACCTTAATGGTCACGTTGTCGCGGGTGATCACGTCCTGGGGCGGAACTTCGAGTACGTCCTGGCGCAGCGAGATGCGCACCATCTGCTGAATTGGCTTGAAGACAAAGATGATGCCCGGCCCGTATGGCTGTGGCGAGACACGGCCCAATGTGAAGATCACGCCGCGCTCATACTCGCGGAGAATCTTGATGCAGTTGAGCACGTAAAGGACGACGATGGCGCAAACGATCAGCAGCGCGGTAAAGAAATCAGGCATTGGAATTCCCTCACTTACGACCGAATTGTACTCCTGTTGGGTTATCTTTCGAATATTGTTGGCTGGGCCGGCGCGGCCGGTTCCACGCGTAGCAGGTAGTTTTCCAGGCCCACGACGCGCAACGCCGCCCCGGCGGGAACGGGTTCGCTGGCCACGGCGCGCCAGATTTCACCCTCGACCAGCACATGGCCATCGGGTCCGAAACCTACGGGGTAGATCGGCTCCATCGCCGAGGCCAGCCTGCCTACCAGCGCCGACGGGCCCAGGCGGGATTTCGTGCGCCGCGCGCGCCAGGCGAGTCCGACCAGAATAACGGTGATGGTGCCGAAGGTGGCGCTGACCGCAAAGGCCACCCAGGGGCTGACGGCCATCTCCGGGATCGGCGCGGCCACCAGCGTCAATAAACCGAAGGTGAGGCAGACGATTCCGGCGATGGCCAGCGCGCCGTGGCCGCCGAACTTGGCCTCCAGCAGCAGCAGCACCAGCGCCGCCACCAGCAGCAGAACCGAGGTGAAGCGAATCGGCAGCAGGTTGAGCGCGAAGATCGCCAGCAGCATCATCAACGTGCCCAGCGCGCCGGGGACGATGGTGCCGGGCGTGTTGAACTCCAGATAGATCAGCAGCGCGCCGCAGACCCCGAAGAGCAGTGCGATGTTGGGATTGACCAGCCAGCCGAGCAGCTCTTCGCGCAGCGTGGGCTTGAAGTCGTCAATGCGCACGCCGGCCAGGTGAAGCGTGAGTTTCGTTCCGTCCATGCGTGTGATCTCGCGGCCGTCGAGCGCCTTGAGCAGCTCCCAGTCGTTTGGGGCGGTCAGGTCGATCAGGTGCTGATCCAGCGCCTCCTGCGCGGTGTAGGAGTGGGACGAATGGACGGCGGCCTCGGCGGCTTCGGCGTTCCTGTTCCGTTTTGTCACGTAAGAGCGCAGGAAGGCTTCCGCGTCGTTCTCAATCTTCTGCATCATCGTCGTATCGGGCTGGGGACCGATCTCAATCACCGGATGGGCCGCTCCGGCGTTGGTGCCGGGCGCCATGGCGGCGATGTCGGCCGACTCCAGTAAGAAAAATCCTGCTGAACCTGCGCGCGCCCCCGCCGGAGCCACATAGACGATCACCGGAACCTTGGAGGAGAGGATCGCGCCGGCCATCGTGCGCGTTGAGTCGAGCAGCCCGCCGGGCGTGTCCAGCTCAATCAGCAGGGCGCGCGCGCCGTCGGCGTTGGCTCTCTGGATGGCCCGGTCGAGTTCGCCCTGCGTCACCGGCTGAATGGTGTCGGCGAGCGTGAACTTGTCGACTTGCGGCTGCTGGGCGCGGACCGGGATGGACAGCCCGCAGGTAGCAACCAAACCAATAAGAACGGCGGAACCCATTATGCGCTTCAACATGATTTGCTCCCTAAATGCTCTTCCCTTGGCGATTTTCTCAGCTCTCCGATAACTTGACTACCGAGCAACATATAAAATATGCCGACAAAAAAGATAGTCACAAAACACAGAGGAACCACGTATCGATTCTCTCCGGGAGAAAAAAGACCTTTGCCGCTCCAATAAAGAAAAAGTGGGGCGAAGGTAATCGATACTCCTTGCAGTGCCGTCACAATCCAATAGAGAGGTGAACGCACAATCTTCACCCATTTGGAATTAACTTCGATGGTTACTTTACTCATGCCAAACTCTCCTTATGAATGAGGCCACTGATAAAGCATTTCTGCCAGTTCCCATCCTCGCAACGTCTAAGTCATGAGGAATGAAAAACCACCCTACTTCTTCATCCCGTCCTTGGCCTCGATCTGCTTGCGCAGTTCCAGCGCCTGCTTGTTCTGCGGGTCGATTTGCAGGGCCGCGTCCAGGTTCCGTTGCGCTTCATACAAATGGTTGGCCGCAATCTGCAGGCGGATCAAGACCAGGTACGCATCGACCGAGGGCATCAGTTCCAGCGAGGTAACGGCTTCCTTGCGGGCAGCCTCGGCGTCGCCGCTGTGCTCGCGAATCTGAGCCAGGCCGGTGTGGGCCGCGGTGGAACTGGGGTCGGCGGCCACGGCGGCCTGATAGAGCCGCTCGGCTTCCAGCAGCAAGCCGCGCTCCAGGTACTCATGCGCCTGCGCGGAGAGCTTTTGCGCGTGCTCGCGCGGCGTTAGCTGGGCCATGCTCGAAGCATCCATCTGCTCGACCATGAGAGCGGCCTGGTGGAAGGCTACAGCGTCAAAGCCGCGCTTGATGCGCTCCAGTGGATCGGCTTTGGCGTCCTCGTCCAGGCCTCCCGCCTCGACCGGCGCGACTGCGGGCTGGGCGGCCGGGGCCGTTCCGGGCTTGGCAGGGACGAGTTTCGCCGTCGCAGGCTTGTCTGGCTTTGTCCAGGCTTTCTGCACCGCCCTGGCCTCGCTGTCATTGGGATGTAGCCGCAGGCATTGGGCCAGTTCGGTCAGGGCTTCGGCTTTGTCGCCGTGGCGTTGCAGGCTGACGGCCAGGTTGAAGTGGTAGTCAGCCTCGTTGGGGTCGGCGGCCATCGCCTGGCGGAAGAGCGGAATGCCGTCCTTGTTCTGGCGGGCGAGCGCGACTCCCTCATTATTCAGAACCTCGCCGAGCGGCAGTTCGCGGGCCACGCCGGCAAAGGCCTCCTGGGCATGGGGGTAGTCGCCGGAGAAGAGCAGCGAGAGGCCACGGTAGAAGCCGGCCTCAAGAGCATCGGCGTCGTTGCCCCCCACCTTGGCGAAGGCTGCTGCCGCCTGCTCATACTGCTTGCCGGCGTACTCCTCGCGGCCCAGCGCCATCCAGGCCGGCGAGAACTCCGGGCTGAGCACGACTGACTGATTCAGCCGGCGCAGACGCTCCTGCTGATCGGGCTCGGTGATGCCGCGAATGTACTGCTCGAAGGCGTCCAGGCGCAGGCCGGAATCGGCGGCTGCAAAAGTCTCTTCAGAGGCTTTGTAGCTGGGGTCGAGTTGCCGCGTCAGCTTCCAGGCCAGCGAATCGAAGACCGCGATCATCGAGCGCATCTCGCCGCGGGCGGTGACCGCCTCGCTCATGCGCAGATGGGGCACGTCCACCAGTTGCGCTTCGGCCACAATGCCGGCGCCGTCGGTCACGTAGCTGCCCACAATGATCGAATCGGCATCCAGGGTTTCAGCCAGTTTGAGCGAAGTGGCGCGCGAGGGGTGAAAGCTCTGCGGCAGCCCCAGGTGATCCAGAGCATAACGGCGGTCCGCGCGGCTCATGGGAGCAAAGCCCGCCGAGGCCAGGCGGCTGGTCAGTATCTCCGCCGAGGCCTCGCGAATCCACTCCAGGCTGGGCTGGCCAGTGCGGTTGTCAAAAGGCAGTACCAGCAGAATGCGGCCGCCAGCGGCGCCGGCTGCGGTGCGGCCAGCTTCGGTAACCGTTTGGGCAGTAGCACAGACTGCAATCGCGAGGACCAGCTGAAGCGCCAATCCCAGAAGAAGCCGAAACCGGCCGGAACGAAATAAAAATTGTAGTTTCACGACAGGCTGATTATAGGCCGTCGGCCCGCGAGCGGCTGGTTAAGGGGGGTGAGGAGCAGAACAGAGGGGCAGAGCATTGCAGTATTGGGTTCCAGAATAATAGAGAACTTTAACAATAGGCTGAAACACTTCGCTCTCGGTCTCTGGATTGGAACGCGCCATGAGGAAATGCAAAATTGGCAATTTCTTGCCTCATCTATCTGATCGTTCCATTCTCCGCCAGCGCGTCAAACTGCCGGGTAAATCGGATCAGCGCAATCCACTGCCCGTGGTCTTCTTCCTTCCAGACCATCATACCGTGGAGTTCGAGCGCGATCTCTTCGGGCTTCAGGTCGTGGTGCAGGCCGAAGTAGCGCTCGTCCATGGCCTTGCTCGCCTGCCCCAGCGTGAAGAACGCGGAAGACGGATCGGCCTTGGTGCTGAAGACCAGCGCGGCGGAGAATTTCTCCGGCTCCTGACCAGCGCGGGCAATCTGGGCGGCGGAGAAGTCCTCTATGGGAGCTACCGCGAAGGGCTGCTTCAGGTAGCCCAGCTCGGGGCGGGTCAACTCGTCGGTGACCGGCCAGGCGGAGAGCACTGTTGCGCCGGGGTAACGCTCTTCAAGTTGGGCGATGCCCGCCTGATGGAGGCGGATGACGCGCGCGTAGTCCAGGTTGTCTTCCGGAGCAAAGCCATAGGGCGGATTGATGAATATACCCACCACGAATGCCGCGGCGCAGAAGGCGGCCAGCCCCTGCCAGTAGGGCACGCGGCGATAAAAGGTGGAGACGGCCACCAGCAGCACCAGCGGGTACATCGGCAGCAGGTAGCGCGTCAGCAGCGCTCCGCCCAGGAAACTGAAGAGCAGCGCATTCACCAGCAGCAGAAGCAGAATGCGGCGCAGCGCATCAGGGGCGATGCCGGGGCGAGCCTGACCGATGGCGTCAACTCCGTCGACCGCCCCCTGATCTCTCATCTCTGATCTCTGATCTCTGTCTTCCCGCGGCTCCATCAGCAGCGCGGCAACCATCATCCAAACCGGCACAAAGAGGTTCATGTGCGCGGTCAGATGGAGGATACGGTGGCCGAAGGCGGCCAGGAAGCGCACCGGCTCCAGGTTGGCCTGGGCGTTGTAGCGCAGGAACTCGGGATTGCCGAAGAGGAAGCCGGTCTTCCAGCGGTGGTAGGCGTACCAGGCGGCCAGGGGGAGAACGCAACCGGCGAGCCATGCGGCCTCGCGGCGAAGCCGGATGCGGGCCATTCCGGGGGCGCGGTAGCTTTCAAAGAGGCTGACGGCGGCCAGGGTGAGCGGAATGGCTATGGCCGTCTCCTTGCAGAGCGCGGCGGCGGCGAACCAGAGCGCGGCGGTCCACGGCTTGCGGTGCGGCACGCGATCCTGTGCCGGCAGCGCATAGGCCAGCCCCCATAGCGTGCAGGCGGCGGCGAAGATGTCGGCGTGGGCCAGCGAGCTTTGTGCGAACCAGACGGGGTAGAGCGCTGTGAGCGCCATGGTCCAGAAGGCGACGGCAGGCACTCCCACCACGCGCATTGCCAGCCGACCGACCGCCGTGAGGCCAAGCGCGGCAGCCCCCAGCACGGCCAGGCGAGTGACTAGCGGGCAGAAACCGAAGAGCTTCCACCAGAGCGCCAGGTAGATGCTGGGCAGCGGCGGATGGGCGTTGCTCAGCGTGGTGATGGGGATCAAAGAGCCGGTGCGGAAGAAGTCCCTGGCCGCGGGGATATAGTAGCCGGCCTCGTCCCAGTAGTAGGGCAGCCTGAGCAGGGTCAGGTGGCTCAAGCCGAGCGCCGCGAAGATCGCCGGAATGATCATCCAGGCGGTCAGCGGCGCGACTTGCCATGACGTGATGAATCTTCTCCAGCGCAAAAACTTCGCTCCCTTTGAACAAATCAGGTTAAGGGGTCTATCTTCTTCATTCTTTCGCTAACACTCGCGAACGCGGGTTAACCATTTAGCGAGTTAGCCACCGCTTCGCGGTGATAGCAAGTTAGTGGGTTAGCGGGTTCATTGACGCCTCCCACCCTTTACGCGAAAAAAATGGGTAGGAAGGGTCACGGAGCAGCCACAAGCAACGGCTATTCCCTATTCCCTATTCCCTAGTCCCTAATTGATCGGCCCAGAGGGAAAGCTGTGGCTCTGCGGCTCCAGGTTGAGCGCGCCGAAGGCATGTTCGTACTGGGCCAGGTTTTGCCCCAGCATATTCCACATGGCCTTGGCCTGCTGCGGGCTGAGGAAGATGGCCTGGTGATTGCGGATCGTGATCTGGTCGGGAGCTTCACTGGAGGCCAGGCCGAAGACCAGTTGGAAGTCCCAAACGCTGACGCGAACCTGCACGCTGTTGGCGTAGGACTCGCGGTAGTCGGGGGTTTGAACGAGGGTCATTTGCGGCTGCTGCGCGGATGGACTCATAGTCCTTCCAGATTACCCCGTTTGGGCCGGGGATGGCGCGGAAAGCGCGAATTTGAAGCCGCTTTGGCCGCTCGCTTGTCCGCCTCCATGGTAAATTGACAAGGGATGCGAAAGTGGCGGAATTGGCAGACGCACCAGACTTAGGATCTGGCGGAGCAATCCATGGGGGTTCGAGTCCCCCCTTTCGCACCAATCCTTTCATAAGCCATTTGAAATAAGTGGCTTATGAGTGGCTAAGGGGGCTTCCTAACAGTCTTCCTAGCATTTTTGCAACATGACAGCCTGAGGTTTCTCCAAACCACGTATTGGTCCATGGAGAAGGAACCTTGGCGAACCGTAGAGTTCAACTATACAAATACACTAAGCTACCGACCGGATGGCGCTATTGCAAGGCGGTGTTCTGTTCGAACAACCGCATCAAACCCCATGCCGTCCTGACGCCGGATGGTGAACAAACCATCAAAGACGGCTACTATTGCTTGTCCTACAACCGCAAATGGGAGCCGGTCGGCAACGACCCGGCTGAGGCCGTGCGGCTACTGATGAAGAAGCGTGGTGAGCTTCTGACGGTTGCCAATGCGCTAGGCGCGCAGACGCAGTTGGTGCGCGGTCATGGCGCGGAATTCTTCCTGCGAATAGCCGTAACACTCTGCGGCCGCTTCGTTTACGGCGAGGAACGCGAGAGTGCTCAGGTCGTAGATCCACATGAGCAGAGGGCCGTTCTCGAAGAATCCTGCCGTAGCTTTGGCGAGTTGCGCATGCGCCTGCTCTGGAGCCTGCCCCGAAACGGTCATTTCTCCCGCATTTCCCGAAACAGGATGATGCTAGTCGCAATCTGCTTCTTCCGTCCATTCCGAGTGCGGTTGTTCACAGCGCAACGCGCTATGATCGGTTCCCTATGGCAGTGTTCGCGAAGGGGAGATCATGAGCCGTCGAGGAGAGGAATCGGCCAGGGAAGAGTCCGGCTCGGCAAAGACGAATGGCGGCCCAACCACGAATCGCGGCCGGCGTTTGATCTATATTCCGATCATCCACACCGCGGCGGACATGGGTTCGCTGGGAGCCTCGATTCGCGGCAAGAAACTCTCCACCCTGGGGCGCCCGGGGCTGACTCATCAGGCGGCGGTGGTGGACAAGATGTGGGAGAAGATCGAAGGCGTGGCCGCCGGCCTGCCACTGGCCCAGGGAACGCTACGGGTTTATCAGGACGGATTGCCGGTTTGCGGGCACGAGCGGGAGATTGTCTCGGAGCAGGCCGGGGCAGGCAGTCGCAACCACCGGCTGCTGCTGGCGCTCATGGCGCGCGGGGCGGCGCTGATGGGCACCGAATCGCCCGAGCTGCTGGTCGAGGAGTACCAACTGGCTTCCGCCGTGCTTGCCTCCGGGGCCAATCTCAAGCGAGATGTCCGCCAGCGGGAACTGCGCGACTCGCTGCTGGAGAAGCGGGACCGCTTTATCGCCCAGCGCATCAACGCCACGCTGGACGCCGGAGAGAGCGGCATTCTCTTTCTGGGGATGCTGCACCAGGCGGCAAAGTATCTGGATTCCGAAATCGACGTGGTTTATCCGCTCGGATTGCCCGGGTTGCGGCAAGGCGGCGTCCTTTGAACGCCGTGCAGGGCAGGATTCTGATCGCCGACGACGACAGCGAGATGGCTCAGATGCTGGGCCACCTGGTGCGCCGCGAGGGATTGACGCCTCTGCTGGCCAAAGACGGCGCGGAGGCCCTGCAACTGATTCGCGCCGGCGATCCCGACGTGATGCTGGCCGACCTGGAGATGCCGGGCATCGACGGCATGGAGCTGATGCGCAGCGCCAAGGCTCTCGACCCGGAGCTGCCGGTCATCCTGATTACAGGATTTCCCGAGGTGCGAGGCGCGGTGGAGGCGCTTCGCGCCGGCGCTCACGACTATCTGGCCAAGCCCTTCGAGCATCAGCAGGTGATCCGAGTGGTGCTGCGCGCGCTCAACGAGCGGCGGCTGAAGCTGGAGCTGAAGCATCTGGCCGATCACGTTCACCATGTTCTGTCGCCGCGCGAGACCTTCGGTCCCAGCGAGGCCATCGGCAAGGTGATCGCGGCCATCACGCAGGTGGCCAAATCGAACTTCAGCGTGCTCATTGTGGGCGAAACCGGCGCGGGCAAGGAGGTGGTGGCGCGGGCCATTCACCAGGCCAGCGGGCGCGCCAGGCAGCCGTTTATCCCTGTCGATTGCGGCGCGGTTCCGGAGATGCTCTTCGAGAGCGAGCTCTTCGGCCACGAGCGGGGCTCCTTTACCGGCGCCGATCAGCAGACGGTGGGCAAGATCGAGATGGCGCACAACGGAACGCTGTTCCTGGACGAGATTCCCAATATGCCGCTGGCTTCCCAGGCCAAACTGCTGCGGATGCTGCAGGAGAAGACCATATACCGGGTGGGCGGCGCCAAGCCCATCCACGTGGATACGCGGATGCTGACGGCCAGCGGACTGAATCTGGAAACTCTCTGCGAGCGCGGCCTCTTCCGCTCCGATCTTTTCTTCCGGCTCAACGAGTTCACCATCACGCTTCCGCCCCTGCGCGAGCGCCGCGAGGATATTCCCTACCTGGCCAAGCGCTTTATGGACATTGCCAATATCGAATTGTCCAAGTCCATCCGGGGATTTTCTCCGTCGGCCACCGAGGCCATGCTGTGTTACCGCTGGCCGGGCAATGTGCGCCAGTTGCGGTCGGTGGTCCGCCGCGCCGTACTCACGGCCGAGGATCTGATCTCCGATGAACATCTCGGATTGAAGTCCGGATCGGGTTCCGGAGCGCCTGGCGCCCATGCCGGTGAACTTCTGGCGGAGGACAAACGAGCGGATAACTCCGCCACTCCCGGCCAGGGGCGGGACGATCTTTCACTGCGGGAGATCGTCCGCAGCAACACGGTCCACGTCGAGCGGACGGCGATCGTGCATGTACTGATGAGAACGGGCGGCAACAAAGCCAAGGCCGCGCGTCTTCTTCAGGTGGATTACAAAACCCTTCACACCAAGGTGAAGGAGTACGGCATTCAAATCGAAGGAGTCGAGGCACATGCATAAGAAACGTGAGGAGAAAGCTAGCGAAGGCGGCTTCGAGCTGGGGCTGGGCGGGATCCTGAAGGGACTGGGAGACCTGGTCGAAAAGCTGGGAGACTTGAAAGAAAGCGGAGAGCAACTCTCCCGCAGCGGCGAAATTCACGGATTAGGCAAGGAAGTCAAAGGTATGTACGGCTTCACTGTCAAGATGGGGCTGGGCGACGACCGGCCGCAGATTGAGCCCTTTGGCAACATTCGCAAGGACCGGGAATCCGGGCACTCGGTGGTGCAGGAGGTTCGCGAGCCGGTGGTGGATGTCTTCGAGGAGGAAGACCACGTGCTGGTGGTGGCCGAGATGCCGGGCATCTGCGTGGAAGACCTGAAGATCGAGTTGGAGGGCGATCTGCTGACCATCGTGGCCGAGCGCGGCGACAAGAAGTATCGCAAGGAGGTGCTTCTTACGGCCAGCTATGCCCGCGA
>Ga0181527_1003634_pt1 | contig 13681 bp, 15 predicted proteins | sample PEATcosm2014_Bin_30_FD_119762 | JGI IMG/M metagenome (GOLD analysis project Ga0181527, IMG submission 119762) | Peatland microbial communities from MTU Mesocosm Facility, Houghton, MI, USA - PEATcosm2014_Bin06_60_metaG | ecosystem: Environmental > Terrestrial > Soil > Wetlands > Peat | place...
CCAGACGATGATCATTTCCGTCGCCAATCGAGCCAGATTGGAGAGGCAATGAGGTGCGGCGGGCGGACTCGAGACATGCAGCATTTCTATGACTCTTCCAGCAGCCTGGAATACGACTCGACCGTCTCCAGAAAATCTCTGAGAGTCCGCAGGGGGACGACGGCGACGCCCTGGACGAAGCTCCCCGCGGACTCGGAGAAACTCAGTATCATTGAGATTATGGGTCTCGGGTCGTCCAGGCTCCTCCTTAGGAGGCGGCTCCGCCTGAGCTGGGCCAGAGCGAAGCCCTCGAGCGCGGATCGAGAGGGCGCCCTCTTCCAGTGTTTGCAGTCCAGGTTGATGACGAAGAGTGGGCCGGTAGCGACCAGATCGACCTGGGCGCGCGGGCGCGACAGGTAGACGTTTTCCCTGACGACGTAGCCACTTGCCCTCAGGAGCTGGGCGCAGAACCCTTCGAAGTCTTTCCAAGTCAGAGAACGGGCGGCCTCCTCCTCTGGTACACCGGACGCAATCAGGCCGAGGGCCGCGAGGACAGGACCTTCGTTCAGGGAACCGACCTGAAGTACAGCGGGAAGATTATGGAGAACGGAACTGTCACCATCATCGAACCCAGGGGTCAACTGGACGGACTCCGGGCGACGTCTGGGCATCGTCGGGACAGGCGGCGAAGATCAGGGGATAAACCCGTCGAAGAATCCTTGGCCTAAAGACGGAAGGCCGACTGAAAGTGAATGCAGCCCTGGCAGAACGGACAGGCAGGGTAGCGCGCCCATGCAGGACGTCGAATGGTGCTTACAGACGTCTCTCGGGAGACCGTCGGAGCCTCGAGAAGACGTAGAGCCCGTTGACTACTACTAGTGAGACGACGATCAACTGCACCCAGTCGAGGGCAGGTGGGCTGACCAGCCCATTCGGAATCTGAATTGTGTTGCCTGTGATCCTAAATGCGCGAATGAAAAGCGAATAGGTGGTGCTGAGGCTCAGCGGACGAGGCTCGGATTCAGCGAATGAAGCACGCCAGGCGAGGTCCTGCATGACTAAGTAAAGGATACCGAGCGCGAGGAGGTCGAAGACTGCTATCGGAACTGCTCTCCGGACCAAGGTGGAGGACTCCTTGGCGGGGGTGATAAAACCTCTCCGAGCTCAAAGGTTTAACCACGCCCGCTGGAGGAAGTTCGCGCTGTGCGGCTTCCCGGAGCGAGGACGTCGCTCTATACAGTGGCCTTGGTGCTTTTCCTGCTCGTATTCGCCTATTTCCTGCTCAACTACACCAGGAGGGTGGATGGGGTTAGCATGCTCCCGACGCTGGAGTCTGGAGACCTGGTGGTGATTCAGCCCGTCTCGACGAACGACGTGCACATTGGAAACATCATAGTCTACGGCCCCCCCTGCGCGGTAAGCGGCTACTCGGTGATCCACAGGGTGGTAGGGGGCAATGAGACGAGCGGCTTCATCACTCAGGGAGACGATAGGGAGACTAACCCGAACACTGACCAGAATCTATACATCGCCAATGGCCCCATCACCCAAGCCTGCCTAGTGGGGAAAGTCGTGTTCATCGTCCCATACATTGAGAGGCTGGCGTCGCTCCCGTACGGACTGAACTACATCTTCGTCGTCCTCATCTTCCTGGTGATAATCGCCACAGAGCTCGGAGGAAGGCGTGCCCCTCAAGAGGTGGGGGCAGGGGAAGAGACAGAGCACCCTGCAGAATAGAATCTTCGGTGTCTGCAGGTTCCCGAAATCTGAGAGCCGCATAAGAGGTCAAATCCACAGCGGAATCACGAAAGCATGAATGGACTGCAGGGAAGCGGCGCGCTCACAGAGGACCCCATCGTCACGCATCAGGTCCGAGATGTGCCTTGGGATCCTGCTCCTGCTTGTGCTCTCTTCATTCGTATCCGTGACCCGTGCCAATTCTTCTGTGGTAGCGACTACACCCGTTGGGGCACCTCCCGTCGCCGTGGCGTGTGGCAGCGGCAAGGGAGAGGTCGTCGTAGTGAACAACTACGGCGATGACGTGAACGTGATGGCTTCTGCAGGAGGCTCGGGAATCCCCGAATTTCCGGTTCAGCCTGGTCTTATTCTCCTGGCCACGGCTATAATCATGACATCATGTGTCCTTTCAAGCATTTCTTCGCGAAAACCGGCCATACCGTAGCTTTTTATAATCTTGGGAACGCATCACTTATGAAGAAGAAGAATTGATCGAATTCAATAAGTCTAAGACCTCTCGAGCAATCTCAACCGTTCTAGTTGTGGTCATCGTCGCTATAATCATAATTGCAGCAGTAGCTGTATTCGCTTCAGGCGTCCTCACGAAATCGACAAGCACCACCACCACCACCACTGCCTACAAGAGCACAATCATCGTCGGTACGACTGATGCTGTGCAGACAACAATCGACCCCGCCGACGCCTATGACTACTTCGGCGTCAACATGATCGACAACCTTGGTGCTCCGCTAATCGACTTCGCGCCAGGGGTGACGAACACGAGTCCGTCGGCCCTCCAGCCGGCGCTCGCGACCAAGTGGTCAGTAAGCTCCGACGGTCTGACCTACACCTTCATCCTGCGCTCAGGGCTGAAGTACGACGACGGGACTCCGTTCAACTCAACGGACGTAGCTTACAGCTTCAACAGAGGGATGGAAATTGCCGACCCAGAAGGGGCAGTCGTTGGTATCGGCTACAGCAGCATCATTGACACTATAACTACGCCCAACGCGACTGCAGTCGTGTTCCACTTGAAAGCGCCTTTCTCGGCGTTTCTGAGCTTGATGACATTCTCTGCTTCTTACCCCGTCAACCCGACCAAGGCTCCGATGCCGAAGACACTTTACCCCGGTTCGGAGACAGGAATTGTCAACTACACCTCTGGCAACCCGACGGCGAGCAACCCTAACGGCCTCGGCCCCTACACACTGACCGAATGGACAAGGTCGGGGACCAAGGACGTGGAAATGACTCTGACGGCCAACCCCAACTACTGGAACTACCCGAGCTATCCAAAGACTCAGACCATCGTAATCAAGTTCTACCCTGACTCCACCTCACTGGCCGCTGCCATCAAGTCGGGCGACGTCGACATCGCCTACAGGCAGTTCGCCACTACAGACATCCAGAGTCTCCAGACCACCGCAGGGCTGAAAGTCTACTCGAGCCCAGGTGCCTTCATCCAGTACCTCGTCATCAACGAGAAGCTGGCGCCTTACAACAACATTAACGTCAGACAGGGCCTTGCGGCTGCAATCAACAGGACAGATTTAGTCGATACAGTCTTCGCAGGAACGGCGACTCCGTTGTACTCACAAATCCCAGTTGGGATGTCTGGGCACACAGACGCCTTCAAGACAGCCTATGGCGTGGGCCCGAACTACACCTTGGTGAGAGCAGACTTGGCGAAGGCGGGCTACAACGCCAACAACAAGCTCACTGTGGACCTATGGTATGAAACTACAGGGCACTACCCGCAGAGTCCAGACCAGGCCTTGGTCCTGCAGAAGGACCTACAAGCCAGCGGCGTCATCACGGTCAACCTGCACGGCATTGACTGGCCGACAATGGGCGCCGACAGGGCTGCAGGTAACATGGGCTTGTTCATCATGGGCTGGTACCCGGACTTCATCGACCCCTTCGACTACACCACTCCGTTCTTCCAATCATCCGGCGCCTCATGGCTCAATGACGGCTACAACAGCTCGGCCATGGACACGTTGCTAGCCCAATCAATATCTGCGACTCCCTCGCAAGCCGGCTCCATCTACGCCCAGATCCAGACACTTCAGGCCACCGACGTTCCAATCATCCCATTGTACCAAGGCGGTTCCAACTGCTGCGGTGCGGTGGCGAAGACATCTGTTGGCGGCATCTACCTGGACGTCACCCTGATCTTCCGATACGCATACATTTACGAGACAACATCATAGGATTGGGAAGGCTTATCTCAAGCCCTTCCCTCCCCTTATTTTGATTGAGCCTAAAGAGCTACATTATCACGCGAGCTCTGCTCACAATTCCGATGATACTGCTGCTTGTGTCAATCGTCTTCCTCATCGTCAGGGTTCTTCCTGGCGACCCTGCCCTGCTGCATTTCGGAAAACAAGTGAACCCTAAGGCGCTGGCGGAAGTCAAACATGCGCTTGGACTCGACGTCCCCATCTATGTCCAGTACTACAACTACGTAGTCGGTCTCTTCCATGGGAACCTGGGCATAGCCTTCTCAAACGAACAGCCAGTGGCTCCTCAGGTCCTCTCAGCCTTCCCTGCCACGCTTGAGCTGTCAATCTGCTCCATGTTCGTGGCTGTCTCAGTAGGGGTCGTCCTGGGTGTCACGTCGTCCAGGAAATACGGCTCCCGCGGAGACACAATAATCAGAACCTTCGGGGTCGTACTCTATTCGATTCCTGTCTTCTTCTTGGGTCTGATTCTCATCGCGATATTCGCCATAGGCCTTCACATCCTCCCCTCGGGGGAGAGGATATCCGTCCTGATTCCGACTGGGACTACCATCTTCGGCGTACACATCCAGACTGGGCTATACACTGTCGATTCCCTGCTAGCTGGGAACTTGGGCGAATTCGTCGACGCTGTGAGGCACCTGATCCTCCCTTCCCTCGCCCTGGGGCTTTACATCTCTGCCGTCTTCCTTAGGATCACGCGAAGCAACATGCTCGAGGCGCTCAGCCAGGAGTATGTCACAGCGGCGAAGGCGAGGGGACTGAAGGAAAGGACAGTCCTCTATGGCTACGGACTGCGAAACGGCTTCCTCCCAGTCCTGACCATCATGGGGCTGGAGTTCGCCGGCCTCCTCGGCGGCGCCGTCCTGACGGAGACGACGTTCGCATGGAACGGGTTAGGAACCTACATCGTCACGGCTATCACAGACCGCGACTACATGGCCATCCAGGGGGCAGTCGTCTTCTTCGGAATCATTGTGGCAATCGTGAGCCTAGTTGTAGACGTGTCGTATGCATACCTCGACCCGAGGATAAGATACTAGGGTGACTCGATGAAGAAAGAATCCGAATCGAGAATCAGACCCGCGATCAACTTCTTCTTCACCCTCCCTCGATTCGGAACAGGGGGTAAGATGGTCGTCATCGGTGTCGCCATCGTGTCCTTTCTGCTGGTGATGACGATCCTTGCCCCGTTCATCTCCCCCCATAACCCAAATCAACTGAGCGTTGGTCCGGCTGACTCACCCCCGTCATGGAAGTACCCGATGGGCACCAACCGCCTGGGACAGGACATCCTCAGCAGGATGATAAGCGGAGGCCCCACAATGATGGAAGTCGCCCTCGTCTCTGTGTTAATCTGCTTCATGGTCGGCGTGCCTCTGGGCCTGCTCGCCGGGTACTCTCGGAGGATGATCGACAGCAGCCTCTCCCTCGTGATGGATTCCATCTACGCCTTCCCAGGGCTAGTCCTGGCGATAGCCATAGCCGCAGTCCTGGGCCGCGGCGTGATCAATCTCGCAATAGCCATAGCCGTAGTGTACATCCCGACCTACTTCAGGGTCGTTCGGAGCCAGGTCCTGACGATTAAAGAGCTTCCATTCGTCGAGGCCGTGAAGGTGGAAGGGGGAGGTACGCTGAACGTGCTTTTCAGACAGATCTTCCCCAATGTGCTGCCCTCCATCGCCGTGATTGCATCCATCAACGTCGCAGATTCGGTCATCACCGAAGCAGGTCTCACCTACCTTGGTCTCGGCGTCAACGTCGCAGTGCCAGATTGGGGTTTCGACATATACTACGGGTACCAGTCCTTCCTGGCAGGTGCCTGGTGGACAGTGCTCTTCCCTGGCCTGATGGTCGTCCTCCTCGCAGGTGGGTTCACTTTCATCGGGGAGGGGCTTAGCGAGGTCCTCAGTCCAAGGCTAGGTAAGAGATGAAATGGCCCTAATCGAGGTCACAGAGCTCAGCGTCAGTTACTCAGTCTTCAAGCGGGAGCTCAAGGCAGTACAGGGGGTCAGCTTCGATCTTAAGGAGCAGGAAACGCTCGGAATCGTCGGGGAGTCGGGCTGCGGGAAGTCGACCCTCGGACTTGCACTTCTCAACCTCATGCCACCTCAGGGAAAGGTCACCCATGGGAGGATACTCCTTGACGGCGAGGATATCCTCTCGCTTGGCAAAGAGCAATTGAGACAAATCAGGGGGAAGAAAATCGCGATGATTTTCCAGGACCCGATGACATCCCTGAATCCAGTAAAGACGATTGGCAATCATTTCGTCGAGGCCATCAAGGCGCACAATCCAGATGTTTCGAAGGCGGACGCTCTCGAGAAGGCCCGCAAGATTCTCGGTCAGCTCGGGATGTCCCCCGAGAGGCTCACAGACTACCCTCACCAGCTTAGCGGGGGCATGAAGCAGCGAATCATGATAGGCTTGAGCCTCGCGCTGGACCCGAAGCTCCTAATTGCGGACGAACCCACCACCGCCTTGGATGTAATCATCGAGGCACAGATTCTCGAGCTGTTACGACAGCTCAAACAATCCCTCAAGCTCTCAATGATACTAATCACACACAACCTCGGAATCGTCGCCGAGGTTGCAGACAAGATAGCCATAATGTATGGCGGGGAGATCTTCGAACTCGCCGATACCAAGACGATTTTCAGGAAGCCGCTCTTTCCGTACACACAACTCCTCTTGAAGCTTGTGCCGAACATTGCCTCTGAGTCCACCTCGTTGGAATGGATCCCTGGGTCGCCCCCTGACCTGTCGATCCCTCTAATGGGATGCAAGTTTGCGGAAAGATGCCCATATGTCTTCGGCAAATGCAGGACGGATGCACCCAAGCTCCGTGAGGTCGAGCCAGGGCACAAGGTGGCATGCCACCTGTACGATGGAGGCAAGCCATGACGGAGGCCCTCCTACAGCTAGAGGACGTGAAAAAGCATTTTCCGGTCAAGAGGAGCTTCATCGAAGGACTCGTGGGGAGCAAGGCGAAGTATGTCAGGGCTGTCGACGGCGTTTCCCTCAGGATTCAGGAGGGCGAAGTCTTCGTCTTGGTGGGAGAAAGCGGGAGTGGAAAGACCACCCTGGGCAAGCTGAGCCTCCGAGTGTTCCTTCCGACTTCTGGGGAGATTTCCTTCGAGGGGCGAAGTATCTCGAGCCTGCGTGGCCAGAAGCTCAAGGAGTTCAGGCGATCTGCGCAGATGGTCTACCAGGACCCCTCTGCTGCGCTCAACCCTCGGGTCAGAATAGGCGATGCTGTCAGGGAGCCGCTACGGTTTCACAAGATGGGAAACAAGACCGAGCAGAAGGAAAGAGCCCTTAGTATGATGAAACGTGTAGGCTTCGACCCCCCCGAGGAGTTCTACTCGAGGTTCCCGCACGAGTTGAGCGGAGGCCAGAGGCAGAGGATCGTAATCGCCCGAGCACTGATCTTGGGCCCGAAGTTCGTAGTGGCGGACGAACCGGTGGCGATGCTAGACGTCTCAATCAGGGCTCAGATCTTGAAGCTCCTCCTCGACCTGAAGAAAGAGATGAACCTGACCCTACTGATCATAACCCACGACATTGCCATAGCGAAGTATTTCGCCGACCATGTCGCGATAATGTACCTGGGTCAGATAGCGGAGTACGGCACCCGGAAGGAGATATTCAAGAACTCGATGCACCCATATACCAAGGCACTCTTCTCCTCGGTCCCGATACCTGACCCCGAGCTGAGCAAGAACCGCATGGTCATCCAGGGGGAGGTTCCGAGCGCCATAAACCCGCCCAGTGGCTGCAGATTCAATCCTCGCTGCCCCTTCGTATTCGACAGGTGCAAGGTCGAGGAGCCAAAGCTGGTGGAGCGGGGCCCTGAGCACTTCGTTTCGTGTCATCTTTACGACAAGTAGTCAGGCGGGGGGCTGGCTCAAGTAAGACTGGCCCTGCGGCTACTTCCCCGCCCTTAGCTACTAATCGGTTTCTGCGTTTCTAGCGCGCGTGTGTTCAAATCTGGCCATCTCAGCGTGCGAGATTCTACCCAATCGGGGAGAACATTTGCGTACACGCGCGCGGTATTAGTTCGCGCCCCTCTCGGATTCCCGATAAGCGTTCGTCCCAATACGGCTCTTGGATGAGGGAGCAGAGGATGAAAGGCTCAAAGGTGAATGCCCATCAACCGAAGTCTTAGAGAAAATCCTACCCACCATCAACCGCTGACTTTGCAGAACCGCCGACACTTTAGTATAAATACTCTTTATATACTGACGGGGTTTCCGGTCGATAAATGCCTCAAACAAAGGCAATCGTAAGCATCGAGAACGTGGTAGCTTCTGCATCCATAAACCAAACCGTCGACCTCAACCTGATCACCAAGAACTTCGTGACTGTCGAGTACCACCCTGACCAGTTCCCTGGGCTCGTCTTCCGGCTCAGGAACCCGAAAACTGCGACCCTCATCTTCAGCTCAGGAAAGATGGTCTGCACGGGGGCGAAGTCAGAGGAGCAGGCCCGCAAGGCAGTCGAAGAAGTGGTAAGACAGCTGAGGAAGGGCAAAATCCCGATAAAGAACGAGGCCGTCGTCGAGATTCAGAACATAGTCGCTTCGGCGAGCTTGGGCGGGAAAGTTCATCTCGAGGAAGCTGCGAGGGTCCTTCCAAAGTCTATGTACGAGCCTGAACAGTTCCCCGGCCTAATTCACAGGATGGCAGACCCGAAGACAGTGATACTGTTGTTCGCGTCAGGAAAGCTCGTCTGCACGGGTGCGAAGAAGGAAAGCGAAGTCTACAGGGCCGTTAACAATCTCCATGTGACACTCGAAGAGAAGAATCTCATGGTCTACTGACGGCCTCCCACCGATTTTGTTATCGCCTTCAGATCTCTTTCGCCAATCAGCTCCATCGAAAAGAGCGTGTCTGCCAGCTCCATGACGTCAGTCAAACAGTGAAGGGCGATCCCTTCCTTGCTGAGCCTTTCCCTCGCGCCTTCCATCCTATCGATCAGGACTGCGGCGTCGGTGACCTCTGCCCCTTCCTCCTGGACGGCCTTCGCCGAAGCGAGGATCGTCTTGCCAGTGGTCGAAAGGTCGTCGACCACGACCACCTTCCAGCCGGGCCGGACCTCGCCCTCGACCACTCGTCCGCCGCCCTGTCTGGAGCTCCTCGCGTAGGTGAGCGGCTTCTTCAGCGAGAGTGCGACTGGAGCAGCCAGTGTGAGGCCGCTAATCGGCACGCCGCAGATCGCGTTCGCCTTCGGAGCCTTCACAGAGACCAGTCGAGACATGGAATCGACCGCCAGACTGTAGAGCCCCGGGTAGCTCAGAATGCCTCTCAGGTTGATGTAGTAGGAGCTCTCCCTGCCATCGGGAAGAGTAAACGTGCCGAACTGAAGCGCCCCCGCCTTGACCAGCCCCTCGGCCAAGTTGCTTATCTGAGTACGACGCGTCTTCCAAGCCATACGGATGGCCCACGGATTCGAGCTTAAAAACCAACCCCGAACCTGAGATGATGTTTGCCGGAACTCTGGATCCCTTATGGCTCCGTAGAGACCCTTGTGACAGTCCAAGCTGAGAACCTGGGCGCAGTCGTGGACCCCCAGGCCGAGAAGGGCGTCATTGAAACAGAAAGGATGCTCGAAGCAATGAAACGTGCCTCCGCGCTTTTCATCTGCGACGCTTCTCCGACCACGGCCGAGCTCCTGCGGGAACTCGCGCCCGGGCTCGCTTCCGTCGCGCCTCTGAAGGTCTTCTCCGCTGCGCCTAAAAAAATCGAGTATCCCGTGCCGGAGCTCAAGGGCCGGGTCACGACTCTTCCCCCGCCCATCTCTCCCGGCGACGCAGGGACGGTTCTCGCGCAGGAGCTGACCGAAAGAGGGACCAAACTCTTCATCGGCACCCCGCGGCCCGACCCCATGTTCGGGATCGCCGACGCAAAGGTCGAGGCGTGCCTGAACTGGGTCGCCCACTCCCATAGAAAGGCTGCAGAGGCTAGGAAGGAGATGGAACCTTCTCCCTTCGAAAAGACGAAGTCGAGGGAGGTGATGGACGACATTGCCGAAGAAATTGCAGAGGCGAGTTTCGTCGACGTCGTCCCCAGGGGTGGGAAGGTGAGGACGGTGATGGTGGACGCTCCTTTCGACGCCATCAAGAATGGCTTCCTCAGCGTCGGTGTCCAGCCTGCGAGGGCAATCGTACTCGGGACAGGAGGAAGGGGTTACGACGACACCCTCTCGTCAGCGATAAGAACTACCTGGAACGCCCTGCAGGGGGTAAAGAAGTCCGGCTCGGTCGTCCTGATGGCCGAGTGCTCGGAGGGGCTCGGTTCGACCGCCCTCGACATGGCAGCTACTGGAAGGCTCTCGGGCGAAGGAGGGAGAAGGAGAGAGGTCTATGTCGACGGCCTCGAAGACGTCTTCTACCTCAGCAAGCTGAGGGATGAGTACGACGTGCTCCTCCTCTCTGGTCTACCCGAAGTCTACGCGAAGTCGAAGCTCGGGCTTGCGACCGCTAGGGGCTCCGGGGAGGCGGTCGGGAGGCTCCTGAACAAGCTCGGCAGGTCGGGGAAGATGAACGTGGTGACCCGCGCCGCCGAATGTAGGTTCGAGTCAGCCTAGAGGGAGCCCGGCAATGGTCTGTGGCAGGGGCATGCAGAGCAACGCAAGAACGAGTGCGCCCAGGTACAACCATTTCCTAGTCTCCGACAAGCGGGAGACCTCGTCGAGCAGCTGAGGCTCGGAGCCCCAGCCCAAACTCATCAGCAGAAGGACCACGAAGGCTAGTGCCCAATAGGTGGGCAGATCCACCGAGATCAGCAGAATGACGCTCAGATAGGAGGCGACCCTCGAGGCCCCGGGTCCCAACGCGAGGTTCGATAGATTCCCCCCGTCGAAGGAGGTCATAGGGAGCAAGCCGACGAAGGTCAGGATCAGTCCCACGGTGGCTCCATCCGCCAAGGGAGAGAGCGCCGAGTAGCCGGGGGCGACATGCGGCATGAGGGGTCCGACGACCGCGTCCAAACCCATCTGGATAACGCTGGGGCAGAGCGTCGCTGTGCCGTTGACCAGTTGACAGCTCTGCAGCGGCACCGCGGACTGAATGCTCACCAGGGCTCCAAGGATGTACAGCGTCAGCGCGGCGGCGAGCCCCAAGAGCGGGCCAGCGAGTATGACGTCGAAGAACCGATCCCTGTTGATGGCTGGTTCCCTCTGGCGCGAGATGATCCCGAGCGTCGGAAGGGCCGCAGTGACACCGGGGATTCCGGGCAGAAGGTAGGGGGTCGGAGGCGCCTCACCCTTCCTGCGAGAGACGTACATGTGACCAAATTCATGGGCAGCCACGACCGCGATGACCGCGCCCCCGTACAGGAGGATGACGTAGCTTTCTGGTACGGACGGGGCATACTGTTGATAGATGACCCCCAGGAACAGGCCGAAGGCGACGACTGACCCCAGGGCGAGAAGGGCGAGGATGAGCTGGACCCTCGACCGCAGCTTTCCAACCGTTTGCGCCTTCCGCACGAAGAGGAGAGCATCCTGCTCGCTTCCCACGAGCCTCGGAGTGAATCCAGGTGCCGCGAGCTCTCGGCAGAGCTCAACGAACCTCTCCTTCGTGTCAGGCCTGTACACGACGCTGAACTCCATTTCTCCGTCTGGGAGTTGGAAGCTATCCTTGACCGTGAACTTCGAGCGGACGGAAGCGTCCAAGTCGATGGGCTGCGCCGTCAATTGGGCGGCTATTTCCGCGTCCGATAATAAGGAATTGCGTATGGCAAATGACCCGCTTTCTACTGCACAGGGAATGTCTGTGGGAGATGCCGTCGCCAACGTCCTTCGAAATCAGCTCGAGAAGTTAGGGTCTAGCCGAGCGTGGGCCGTTTCCTGAGCGGCTATGGCAACGTCAGGACCAAAGCCGCCTACGCAGGGCAGCTGGACGGCCTAGTGGGGTGTTCGAGTAGTCCCGCTAAGAGCTTCCCTCTTCAATGTATTTCTTGAGTAGCTCCCTCTGTCTCCCGCTTGGATTCCTTGGTATTACGACGCTGACCGCGACAAACTCATCACCCTTCCAGGTGGAGTCAAGTCGCGGGAGACCCTTCCCTCTTACCCTGAATAGAGATCCTGGTTGCGTACCAGACGGGATGGAGATGATGACATTTCCATAGAGAGTTGGCACACGCACCTCTGTTCCCAGTATGGCTTCTATCGCATTTATCTTCGTGTCCACGTAGACATCGCTGTCCTTCCTCTTGAACACATTGTGCGGTGGTATGTTGATCACGACGTAGAGATCACCAGAGGGTTCACCGTTCTCCCCAGCCTCACCCTCCCCGCGAAGGCGGAGAGTATGGCCATCGTCCACACCTGCTGGGATGACGACTCTGATTCTCCTAGTCTTTCTGGTCGTGCCACTCCCTCTGCACTCCCTACAGGGCGAGTCGATGAGGTAACCTCTCCCGCCACAACTTGGGCAAGGTTCTTCTCGAACGATCCTGGCGAAGCCTCTACCCTGCATCCTCTGCACCTGTCCAGAACCGTTGCACTGGTTGCAGGTTCTCCTTGACGTACCGGGAGCCGCCCCGCTGCCCTTGCAAGCCTCGCAGACCTCAGTGCGAGGTATCTCTATCTCTCTTGTCGAGTCCGAGACTACATCTTCCAGCCTAAGTTGAAGACGATAAGTCAGGTCAGCGCCCTGTCTAGGACGCTCTCTCGCCCTCCCAAAGAGCTGCCCGAACAAGTCATCGACTCCGCCGAACCCCGGGCCCATGTCGCGGAATATCTCTGAGAAGTCAGCTCCGCGGAAGATATCCTCTTGTCCGTACTTCTGGTATACTCCCTCCCTGCCGGTGGTGTCGTATTGCCTCCGCTTCTCTTGGTCGGATAGTACCGCGTAAGCCTCAGACATCTCCTTGAATTTTCCTTCCGCGTCCGGAGACTTGTTTCGATCTGGATGGTACTGCAGCGCCAGCTTCCTGTAGGCGTTCTTTATCTCATCCTGCGTTGCATTCCTAGATACACCCAGTATCTCATAGTAGTCCCTGGTGGAGTTGCTCATCTTCCATCAGCCTTTACTCCCTGTTCACTGCAGGTGCATTTGCTTCGCTCAACGCTTGGTGCTCTTTGACTTCTTCTTCCTCGGTTCCTCTTTCCTGTCGGAGGCCAACTTCTTCCGCCTTTGCCCTCCTTTCTTCTCGCCCAGCTTCTCGTCTTCTCTATCTTCAATCCTCTCGGATTCCTCTTCTTCCGATTCCTTTTCCGTCTCCGCCTCTAGCTTGTCTGACTCTGCCTCGTCTGATGGCTCGATGTCAGGGGACGCTTCCTCCTCACGCTCTTGCTCCACCGCCTCAGCTTCCTCCTCGGCATCGGAACTCAACGGACGCTCTGCCCAACTTGGCAGTTCATCCGATATTTACGTAGTCTATGGACGGTCATGGTTCCAATTGCGATGCAGGACTTGGCGCGCACTTGACGGCCTTGATCTTCCCGCTCTTGATCCACTTCTAGAGCGCCTGACGGCTCACGTTGAGCAGCAAGGCAGCTTCCTTGACCTTCAGGAGCCTTCCGCTGGTTGACATTCGATAATCAAGAGCAACCAAGTTGACGGGAAATATGGAAAAGCGCCTGTCTGTGCAGGTGACATCCTCCCACGAATGAATTCGTGGGCTTCCAGCGGCGGGCTTCCTGCTGGGTGGCATGATTCCCGCCGCGTATAGTTCCTGCTTCCTTGACAGGGCTTGCGCGTCCCGTTGTCGGGA
>Ga0181527_1003636_pt1 | contig 13666 bp, 9 predicted proteins | sample PEATcosm2014_Bin_30_FD_119762 | JGI IMG/M metagenome (GOLD analysis project Ga0181527, IMG submission 119762) | Peatland microbial communities from MTU Mesocosm Facility, Houghton, MI, USA - PEATcosm2014_Bin06_60_metaG | ecosystem: Environmental > Terrestrial > Soil > Wetlands > Peat | place...
ATCGCGTCAACAAGGCGGCGGCCAGCTTCGATCCCGCCAAGCTCTGGGCCTTTCAGGTCCGCCACATGCAGCGGCTGCCGGCTGGCGAGAAGGCAGCCCTGGTTGTGCCCTATCTCCAGCGGGCCGGCCTGGCGCCGTCACCCTTGCCGGAGGACCTCCGGCGGAAGGTGGAGCACGTGGTCGCCGCCGCCGGCGATCGCATCAAGACGGCCGGCGACATTTTGGACTTCGATTACTTCTTCCTCCCCGACGACCACGTGACCTGCGACGAGAAGGCCCTCAAGAAGTGGCTCGGCCGGCCCGGCGCGGTCGAGCGCCTCGCGAAATATCGCGCGTGGCTGGCGGCGGTCGAGGCCTTCGACGCCCAGCACCTGGAGGAGCCGACGCACGCCTTGGTCCGCGGCGAGGGCGAGCCCGGCGGCGACATCCTGCAAGGAGCGCGGCTGGCCGTAACGGGAAGCTCGGTCGGCCTGGGGCTGTTCGACAGCCTGGCCATCCTCGGCAAGGAACAATGTCTGGCCCGGATCGACCGCATGCTGCGGCAGTAGCTAATGGGAGTTGTGCGGGAGGCAGGATGGAATCCTTGACGCCGCTACCGGGTTACCACGAGATTCTCGCCAGCATCGTCGGGCTTCTCGAAACCGCGCGCCGGGCATCCGCCCGCTCGGTCAACGCGGTGATGACTACGACCTACTGGGAGATCGGGCGGCGCATCGTAGAGGGGGAGCAACATGGGACGGGGCGGGCGGACTACGGAACCGAACTCCTGAAGCGGCTAGGCGCCGACTTGGCGAACCGTTTCGGGCGAGGCTTTTCTTGGCGCAATCTGTACCAGATGCGGGGGTTCTACCTGGCTTACGCTCAGATTTTGCAGACGCCGTCTGCAAAATCCGAGCCCCATCGTGAGCGAGTGGCCACGCCGGGGAAATTACAGGCGCCGCCCGAAGCAGTTACAGCCGTCCCCGCCAAGATGGGCGGACAATCGCTCAACGGAATTGCGCAGACAGCGTCTGCGCGATCGGAGGGGGCGGTGCGGCGCTTTCCGCTGCCTTGGTCCCACTACGTCAAACTGCTCGCCGTGGAGGACCCGGAGGCGAGGGCCTTCTACGAAGTCGAGGCCCTCCGCGGTGGCTGGTCTGTGCGACAACTCGACCGGCAGATCGGCAGTAAGTTCTACGAGCGGACGCTGCTCTCCCGAGCCAAGGCCGCCATGCTGTGCCAGGGCGGGAAGCCCCTGCCTCCGGACGCCATCTCGCCTGAGGAGGAGATCAAGGACCCCTTCGTTTTGGAGTTCTTGGGCCTGAAGGACGAGTACTCCGAGACCGACCTCGAGGAAGCTCTGATTCTGCACCTGGAGCACTTTCTATTGGAACTGGGGGGGAACTTCGCCTTCCTGGGCCGGCAGCGGCGGCTGCGGATCGGCGACGAGTGGTATCGAATCGACTTGCTGTTTTTCCACCGCCGGCTCCGGTGCCTGGTCGTCATCGACCTGAAGCTGGCCAAGTTCACTCCTGCGGACGTGGGCCAAATGCACCTGTATCTGAACTACGCCCGAGAGCATTGGACCCAGGAGCACGAGAACCCGCCGGTGGGCTTGATTCTTTGTGCTCAAAAGGACGAGGCCGTAGCCCACTACGCCCTGGAGGGCCTGCCCAACAAGGTGTTGGCCTCCGAGTACAAGATGGCCCTGCCGGATGAGCAGGTCCTTGTCGCCGAACTGAAACGCACGCAGGCTGCGTTGACCCTGAAAGGAATCCCCCCATGACCACCCCCGACGCCGGCGCGACGCCGGTCGATTTCATCCGCGAGATCATCAATAGCGACCTGGCCGGCGGCCGCTACGACCACGTACACACGCGCTTCCCGCCCGAGCCCAACGGCTACCTGCACATCGGCCATGCCAAGTCGATCTGCCTGAATTTCGGCATCGCCCGCGACTACGGCGGCCTGTGCAACCTGCGGTTCGACGATACCAACCCCTGCAAGGAAGACGTGGAATACGTGGATTCGATCATGGAGGACGTCCGCTGGCTGGGGTTCGACTGGGAGGACCGCCTGTATTACGCGTCCGGCTACTTCCAGCAGCTCTACGACTGGGCGGAGAAGCTGATCCTGGCGGGCCGGGCCTACGTCTGCGACCTGTCGGCCGACGAGGTCCGCCAGCACCGCGGCACGCTGACCGAGCCGGGCCGCGACAGCCCCTACCGCAACCGCTCGATCGCGGAGAACCTGGACCTGTTCCGGCGGATGCGGGCCGGCGAATTCCCCGACGGCTCCCGCACGCTCCGCTCGAAGATCGACATGGCCTCGCCCAACCTCAACATGCGCGACCCGGTCATGTACCGCATCCTGCACGCCTCGCACCATCGCACGGGCGACGCCTGGTGCATCTACCCGACCTACGACTACACCCACGGCCAGTCCGACTCGCTGGAGGGGATCACGCACTCGATCTGCACGCTGGAGTTCGAGAACCACCGGCCGCTCTACGACTGGTACGTCGAGAAGCTGGCGATCCACCATCCGCGGCAGATCGAGTTCGCCCGCCTCAACCTGACCTACACCATGATGAGCAAGCGGCGGCTGCTGGAGCTGGTGAAGGAGGGCTTCGTCCGCGGCTGGGACGACCCGCGGATGCCGACGCTCTGCGGCCTGCGCCGCCGCGGTTACACGCCCGAGGCCATCCGCAACTTCTGCGCGCGGATCGGCGTGGCCAAGGTGGACAGCGTGATCGACATCGCCCTGCTGGAGCATTGCCTCCGCGAGGACCTCAACCGGCGCGCCGCCCGGGTGATGGCCGTGCTGCGGCCGCTGCGGCTGGTGATCGAGAACTACCCGGGGGGCCAGGGGGAAGAACTCGACGCCGTGAACAACCCCGAGGACGCCAGCATGGGTACCCGCAAGGTCCCCTTCGGCCGCGAACTCTGGATCGAGCAGGACGACTTCCGCCTGCAGCCGCCCAAGGGCTACTACCGCTTGTCGCCGGGCAAGGAAGTCCGGCTCCGCTGGGGATACCTGGTCACCTGCACGGGCGTCGAGAAGGACCCCAAGACCGGCCAGGTGACCGCCGTCCGCGCGACTTACGACCCGGCCACCCGCGGCGGCAACACGCCCGACGGCCGCAAGGTGAAAGGCACCATCCACTGGGTGTCGGCCGCCCACGCCGTGCCGGCCGAGGTGCGGCTCTACGAGTACCTCTTCACCAAAGCCAACCCGGACGAGGTCGCCCCGGGGCAGGACTACAAGTCGAACCTCAACCCGGCTTCGCTGGAGACGCTGGCCGGCTGCCGGCTGGAGCCCGGCCTGGCGGCGGCCAGGCCGGGCGACCGCTTCCAGTTCGAGCGGCTGGGCTATTTCTCGGTCGATCCCGACTCGGCCCCCGGCAGCCCGGTCTTCAACCGCACCGTCTCGCTGCGGGACACCTGGGCCAAGATCGAAAAGGGGCAAAAGTAAGCCAGCCGCTTGCAGCTTCGTACGGTGCCGCTTGCGGCTTCGCAAAGCCCGTCGCTCAGGTTATGCTGGAAAGTAACCGGAGAAGACCATGTTTCGACAGGCGGCGCGAACGTTGGCAATTCTGGCGCTGGCGGCCGGGGTGTGGGCGGTGGGCGGGTGGCTGACAGAGGCCGCGGGGCCCCCGCCACCGGCCGGCCCGGCGCCAGCCCGCTTGGCTTTCCAACCCGCCGAAGTCACGCTCAACGGCGCGGCAGCGCCGCCGGCCAGCCTGCCGGTGTGCGGCTTTCGCCTGGTCGCTCGCGACGCGGGACCACAACTGGCGGTGATGGAACCCGCGGCCATGCTCGCCAGCCTGGAAGCGGGCGAAGAGGTGGCCGTCGCCATCCCGGTCCAGTGTGCCGCCGGGCCGGCGAGCGTCTCGGTAGACGTGGCCCTGGTGGAAGGCAGCGCGGCCGAAGTCGGCCTTTCGCTCGGCCAACAGGCCCGCACCGAGCGGCTGCAGCCCGGCCGGCCGCTACGGCTGGGCGCGGCCGGCGCCGGCGGCAGCCTGAAGATCGTCATGCGCATGAAGGCAGGAGCGGGCACGGCCGGGGCGGCCATTCGCTGGCGGAGCGTGCAGTTGACCGCCGCCGGCCGCACGCTGGACGTGCCGCTAACGCTCCCGGCGACGCACTTGGGCAGCGGCCCGCCGGCCGTGCTGCCGCCGCTCCGCCCGGCGATCCAACGCGAACTGGTCGAGTGGGATTGGCGGATGCAGGACGGCATCGGCACGCCGCGCGAGCCCGCGACCTACGCGGAGGCGGTCCAGCAGACCCTACAGCGCGGTGAGCGGCTGTTGGTTGATCTCCAGGCCGCCGGGGTGCCGCTGGATGCGGAGGCAGCCCGCTGGAAGTCGCTCCGCGCCCGCTGGCAGGCTCTTTCCACGGCTGCCGACCCGGCAACCTGGGAGACTCTCTGGCGAGACGTGCACACCGCCCGCCGCCGCATCGCCTTTGCGAATCCCCTGGCCCAGGTGCCGCGGTTGGCCTTCGTCCGGCACGTCCCCGCCACCTTCAGCCACCAGTTGACGCAGTACCAGTCGAACTGCGCCCGGCCCGGCGGCGGACTCTTCGTGCTGGAACGCCCCGCCACGTCCGGCATATGCCGCCAGCTTGCCACCGACCTGCCGCCGGGCAGTTTCCAACACCTTGACGTCTCCTGGGACGCCCAGCGGTTGCTCTTCGCCTACTGCCGCGCCGAGACCGCCCCCGCGGACCGCGAACAATGCCTCGATCGGCATTTCCACCTCTACGAGGTCCGCGCCGATGGCTCCGGGCTCCGCCAGCTTACCGACGGCCCTTACGACGACTTCTCGCCCCGCTACCTGCCGGACGGCAAGATCATCTTCATCTCCACGCGGCGGGGCGGCTATCACCGCTGCGGCCGCGGCCCCTGCAACGTGTTCACGCTGGCCCTCTGCGACGCCGACGGCGGCAACCCGCACACCATCTCGTACCACGAAACGCACGAGTGGGACCCGGCCGTGTTGAGCGACGGGCGGGTCGTGTACACCCGCTGGGATTACGTGGATCGCGACGCCGTACACTACCAGCAGCTTTGGTCGGTCCGCCCGGACGGCAGCGACGTGCGGATCTTCTACGGCAATTACACGACCAACCCGGTGGGCGTGTGGGAGGCCCGGGCGGTGCCCGGCTCGCCGCGGGTCATGGCCACCGCCGCCGCCCATCACGCCATGACGGCCGGCTCGATCATCCTGTTGGACGTGGTCCGCGGGCTGGACGGCCTGCCGCCCATCACCCGGCTCACGCCCGACGTCCCGTTTCCCGAGGGCGAAACCCGCGTGGCGCCGGGCTGGGGCAGCAATTTGCCCAGGCCGCCCCACGAGGAGCGCCGCTGGCCCGGCCATTGCTACAAGAGCCCCTGGCCGCTCTCCGAAAAGTACTTCTTCGCCTCCTATAGTTTCGACACCTTGCTCGGCGAGCCGCTGCAGAACCCGGCGAACATGTTCGGCCTATACCTCGTCGACGCTTTCGGCAACAAGGAGCTGCTCTACCGCGATCTGAACCATTGCAGCCTTTGGGCGATGCCGCTGGCGGCCCGCCCGACGCCCCCGCAAGTGCCGTCGCTGGCCGAGCCGTCGGGCAAGCCGGAGGGCACGTTCCTGCTGCGCGACGTTTACCAGGCCTGGCCGGCCTTGCCGCCGGGCACCATCCGCCGGCTGCGGATCACGCAGGTCCTGCCCAAGACCACGCCGCACATCAACGACCCGATGGTGGGCATCCCCAACGCCTCGCCCGGCCGCCAGGTCTTGGGCACCGTGCCGGTCGAGGCCGATGGCTCGGCCTATTTCCGCGCCCCGGCCCGCATCGCCCTGGCCTTTCAAGCGCTGGACGGGCTCGGCCAGGCCGTGCAGACCATGCGCAGCCTGACCTACTTGCAGCCGGGCGAGGTTTGCTCCTGCGTCGGCTGCCACGAGCGGCGGACGACCGCCCCGCCGCCCGGCCCCATGCCCCTGGCCCTGGCGCGCGAGCCCTCGGTCATTCAGCCGGGCCCAGACGGCTCGAAACCCTTCAGCTATCCGCTGCTTGTGCAGCCGCTCTTGGACAAGAAGTGCGTCTCCTGCCACAGCCCCGAGCGGCCGGAGGGGAAGGTCGTTTTGACCGGCCAACCGCAGGGGGCGTACACCGTATCGTACAACGCCTTGGCGCCGCGGGTGCCCTACTCGGCCTGGGGCGGCGGCATCGACGCCGGCTCGCCCACCATCCCCGGCCGCCTCGGCGCCCGCGGCAGCCGCCTCATGGCCCTGCTGCTGGCCGGCCACGAGGGCGTCGTGCTCGCGCCGGACGAGATCGAGCGCTTGGCCACCTGGATGGACACCAACGTGCTTTTCTACGGCACTTTCGACCCGGCCGACCAGCGCCGCCAGCAGCGTGGCGAGCGGATCAAGGGCCCGGCCCGCGAGTAGCGCCGCCGGGCGAAAAGTCTCCCCTCTCCCTCCGGGAGAGGGGCAGGGGTGAGGCGCTCGCAGCCAGCGTCCCGCGGAACTCGACCGGTGGCGGCTTGGCCTACCTCACGCTCAGCCCCAGTTGCTGAGGAACTCCAGCCGGTTGCGCATGTCCTCGGCCGTCCTGACGTTAATCAGGCTGAGCAGGCGCCGTATCTGCTCGCCGACCGAGTAGCGTTGCTGAGGCGCCAGTATGATGCCCCCGTGCGGCCTGTTCCGCGATGTGTACTCGGTATGGAGTCGGGAGTAATGGCCGACGTTGAAGCCGAACAACACGCGCCCCTGGGAGCGAGCAAGATCGAGTTGCTCCTCATCCGACCACTGCGTGGCTCCCGTTTCCAGCGCCGTCGCCACGTCAACGCCGCGCGCCCGGAGGCCCGCAACCACGGCGCGCTGCATCGAGTCAGCATCAAAGTACAGGCGGACGGCGCTCATTGAGAATCGCCTGCACCGGCTCGGCCGGCCGTGGAGAGGCGATTGTACTCAGCCTCCTCGGCCGCCATTTCGGCATCCATCGCTTCGCGATTCGCATGGTAATACGTGATTGCAGCGTGGACCTGCGCCATGGTCAGGTGCCCGTACTGGTCGGCGATTTCTTCGGGGCTACGCCCCATCTTGTACCAGCCGGCAATACGCAGCACGGAGACGCCCGTCCCGGCAATGCAGGGACGCCCGCCGCAAACGCCCGCAGTTTGTTCGATCAGCGTTCCAATGTCGGTTACCGCGGCCATAATCACCCTCCCGAAGTTCGCCCCTTGTTTCATTCTAATCCCGTTGGGGGGACGGAGCAACGGGGGTGTGGGCGATGGGAGCCACCGCGATCCTGTCATCGCGAACATGTCGCCGTCTCGGCGGCCTGCCGCCTGCGCATATCGGCGAGCACGTCTGCCGCGCTGTGCGTGGTCGCCCGCCCGGCATGTAGTGCTTCTGAGCGATGCTGCAGTTCCCTCAAGAATTCCCCGCCCAACACGGTTGCACGGCAACCGGGCTCAGCGGCGATGGAAAGGGATTCTCTGGAATCGGCCGCCAGGCTGCGAGCTAAAGCCGCAGCCACGAAGGCGCGGTCCTCAGGAGGCAAGCCCAGTGCTTCTTGCATGATTTGTTCACGTTGCAGCATGATGAGGCCCTCGCTTTCGTCCATTATACATTACTGTCCCACCTCACCCAACCCTCGTCCGGGAGTGACCCCCTGCCGGCCGGAATAAAGCCGGGGGCGGGCCCCCTTGTAGGTTGTGCTTCAGCAGAACATTTGCCGCGGCCAGACCCCGCTTTTCTCTCTCGCAAGCCCGTCACTGGCAGGTGACCGCCGACGCCGTAACTTCTCCCCTGCCGCTTCGTCTGCACCGTCTTATTGACAACACGGACTTCCCCGGGTAGGGTGGCCATGTTCGCAGGCGGTCACTTTCTTTAGAGGAGGTTCCTGAGATGGCGGAGAGAGCAGCACCGAGGAGACGCGCCACGCGGCAGGTCATGGCCGAATTGGTTGCCGATGCCGAGAAGGCCGTTGCCGAGCGGAAGGAGAACGAGGCCAAGCCGGAGGAACGTATCGCGGCCAAGGCCGTCGCCGAGGCGGTGGCGGTGGCCGACGCCTTGTCCAGCGAGGGTGTGGTTCGCTTGATCGGCGAGCTCAAGTCGACGATGCTCCGCACCCTCACCCAACTTTCCGACCGCCTGGAAGAGGAAATCGGCAAGTACAGCCGCGTCTGCCGCGCCATCGCCGCCAAAGACAGCGAGCTCAAGGAGATCTACGAGATCCAGCGATCGGCATCGACCCTCTTGGCCTTCCTGGAAACGCACGAGCGCAGGCAGGAGGAAATGGAACGCAACCTCCAGGCGGAGAAGGAGCAGTTGCAGCACGAGATCGAAGCCACGCGGGCCGAGTGGGAGAAGGAGCGGAGACAGCACGAACAAGAGACCAAAGAGCGCGATGCCGCGGAGCAGAAGCGCCGCCAGCGCGAGCTGGAGGAGTACAAGTACACCTTCGCCCGCGAACAGCAGCTCGCCCGCGACCAATCGGGCGACGAGCTTGCCGCGGCGCAAAAGGAGTGGGCGGACCGCAAGACGCAACTCGAGCGCGAGTGGGGCGAGCGGGAAAAGGCGTTGGTGGCGGGCGAGCGGGAATTGGCGGAGCTTCGCGCCCGTGCGGCAGGCTTTGCGCAAGAGCTGAAGGCCGCGGCCGAGCGCGCGGCGGCCGAAGCCGCCGAGCGGGCCCAGCAGCAGCACGAGGCGGCCGAGGAGCTGCTCCGCCGCGAATTGGAAGGGGAAAAGAACGTGCTGGCCACGAAGATCGCCGGCTTGGAGCGCACCGTCAAAGAGCAGGCCGAGCAGCTTTCCCGGCTCGAACAACAGGCCGAGAAGGCCTACGCGCAGGTTCAGGAAATCGCCGTCCGCGCGATTGAAGGATCCGCCAGCACGAAGCAACTGGCCAACCTTCAGCAGCTTTTTGCGGAACAGGTGCGCAAGGGCGGTTCGCCCGAGCGATGACGGCGCGAGCGCCAAGATGAGGCCGGAAGGCAACGGCGGCCTGCGGTTCAAGGGACCATCACACCGGCTTCCCGAGGCTGGTCAGCGCCGGCGGCCTGGCGCCGCGCACTCCCGGCCTTTGATCCGCGGCGACCGTTCAGCGGGCCGACTTGCCCAGGTCCGGCGCCACTTTCGGCTGGCTCTTCTTGAGCGTTGCAAAACGGGGCACGCCGACAAGCGTGGGGTACTCGCCCGCGGACTTCTCCAACACTACGAACCCCGAGTTGAAATGCACCCTTTCGTAACTCTTGCGCTTCGCATTCCGCTCGCAGCACAAGGGGCTTACCGAGCATCCTGAAGCATTCGTATTCCATCCGTGGCTGACTCGCTTATGGCCTCTCGAAATCTGGAAGTTCTTCTTCGGGCGTTCCCCATCCCCCCATCCCCCCATCCCCCCATCCCCTCATTCCCTCATCGCCCCATCCCCTCACTCCCTGCCCTTGACCACCGACGAAGTCCGTGATATATGATAGCTAAATCCGTGAAAGGTGATGGTATGTCCGTGACATCTGATGAAATACCGCCGGAAACCCCAGCCCGGCCGGTCCTGGTCGAGGTCTGGCGCGAGGCCTGCCGGCACATCGAAATCGACGAGTCCACGCGAAACATCGCCGGCATCTTGGCCCGCCACGTCCCCATCGGCCAGCTCCTGGTCCGCAGGATCGACCGGCAGCGGTCGTGCCTGGATACCGTCGCCGTGGGCGTGCCGGCGCCCGATTATCTCCTGCACGAAGCCCGCACGCCCTGCGACGAGACCCAACTGAAGGAGCTGCTGGCTTGCTGCGGCAAAGGGAAGATTCTGCGGCGCAGGACCGGTTCCGGCGGACGCGGACCCTTGGCGACGATCGTGCCGGCGGGGACCGCGGCCGAGGTGCTGGCGGGCCCGCTCGGCTCGCCGGCAAATCCGGCGGGCGTGCTGATCCTGATCGCCCGGCCGCCGGACAGCTTCGACTCCTCCCACGGCCGGCTCTTTGAGGCGCTCTTGGAGCCGTTCTCCGCCGCGCTGGAAAACGACCAGCGGCTCCGCGAGATGACGGCCATGCGGGCCGCGGCCGAGGCCGACAACCAGTCACTCTTGAAGCGCCTGGGCCGCAGGGAGCTGACCGACGCCGTCGTCGGCGGGAGCTCCGGCTTGCGGCACGTGATCGAGCGGGTGGAGCTGGTCGCCCGCTCCGACGCCCCGGTCTTGATCCTGGGCGAGACCGGCACCGGCAAGGAAGTCATCGCGCGGATGATCCACTCCCAGTCGCCGCGGGCCGGCGGGCCGTTCCTGCGGGTCAACTGCGGTGCGATCCCGGCGGAGCTGATCGACTCGCAGCTCTTCGGCCACGAGCGGGGCGCCTTTACCGGCGCGGTCGAAGCGCGGCAAGGCTGGTTCGAGCGGGCCGACCGCGGGACGCTGCTCTTGGATGAAGTGGGCGAACTGCCCCTGGCCGCCCAGGTCCGCTTGCTGCGGATCCTGCAGGACGGCTGGATGGAGCGGGTCGGAGGTCATGAGCCGGTGCACGTCAACGTGCGGATGGTCGCCGCCACGCATCGTGACCTGGCGGCGATGGTCGCGGACGGCCAGTTCCGCGAGGACCTCTGGTACCGCATCTCCGTGTTTCCCATCCACCTGCCGCCGCTCCGCCAGCGGCTGGAGGACATCCCCGAGCTGGCCCGGCATTTTGCCGAGCGCGCGGCCACCCGCTTCGTGCTGCCCCCGGCCCAGCCCACGCCGCAGGACATCCAGCTCTTGACCGCCTACTCCTGGCCGGGCAACATCCGCGAGCTGGCCTCCGTGATCGACCGGGCGGCGATCCTCGGCAACGGCAAGCGGCTGGAGGTGGCCCAGGCCTTGGGCGCAACGGCCAAGCCCTCCGCGCCGGCGGCGGCCGCGGAACTGCCGGCAAACGCCCCGTCCCCCTCAGAGGCGCTCGCGCTGGACGAGGCCATGCGGCAGCACATCGAGAAGGTCTTGGCGATCACCCACGGCCGGATCGAAGGCCGCCGCGGCACGGCCGCCTTGCTCAAGATCAACCCGCACACCCTGCGAGCGCGGATGCGCAAACTGAGGATCGACTGGGCCAGCTTCCGCGACCGCGAGCAAACCTGAAACGCCGCGTCATTCGTTGCCGCAACGGCAGTCGGTAGGGTGGGTCGAGCAAACCGGAGGCCCGGTGGGGCTTCGGTCGCGGCCGGGCGGTTTGCGAGCCCCACCAGCAGTCTGCGACCTCGACCCACCCTACGCGTTCGGCTGCCGGCGCACGGCCGGATGCGTCCGTTGCGCCGCCCCGCCTACGGCTTCTTGGCGGCCGCTTCCTGGGCCACTTCGCCGTAATGCGTTCCCTCGAACCGCTCGGCAAGGCCCTTCAGCGCGGCAGTCCGGCCCCTGGGCGTCGTCGCAGCGCTCTTCTGCATGAGGGCGTCGTAGGCCTTCTTGGCGGCCAGCTCGCGCTTGAAGTCCTCGTCCTTCTCCAGGAACGCGGCGACTTCCCGGGCCTTCTTGCTCTGCGGGCTTTGCTTGAAGGTCTTCCCCAGGGCCGCGGCCTTCTCGTGGGCCTGGAGCCGTTCGGCCGCCGACCCCTTGTACAGCCCCTTGATCTCGCCCAGCCGGGCGTCCAACAACTTCCCGACGGCCGCGTCGACTTCCTCCTTCTCGGACGCCCCCAGCGGCGTCTTGGCCCGCTTTACCGCCGCCTCGCTCAAATCGCCGAGCTCCACCGGCCACAGCGCCGTCTGCACGTCTGCCGACATCTGCGGGTCGAGAACCTTGAACTTGCCGAGGTCCTTCCGCTTCGAGATCTCGGAGGCCAGCACGAACTCCTTGCCGTCCGCCTTGTCGAAGAACATGCCGGCCTGGCCCTGCTTGCTCGCTTTCCCGTCCGGCTCGATCCACACGTACTGGTAGAGATTGCTCTGGAAGCCGAGCCGCTTGTGGATCGCCGGATCGTAGCCGTGAATGATGTTGGGTGCGAAGAAGCCGCGCTCGGTCAGGTAGTGCGCCACCTCCTTCGGGCTGCTGTCGGCATCCACCGCCAGCACGACCACCGGCTTGCCCTGGATCGCCGCGCGAAGCTGGCTCATGAGGTCCGGCGACCACTTGTTGGCGATCGGGCACCAGGTGGCGTAGATCAACAGCACCACGGTCTTGCCCTTGAGGGCTTCCAGGCTTGGGGCGGGCCCCTGCCAGCGCACGCCCTCCAGCGACGGCGGCTTGATCGGCGCGGCGGCCTCTCCGCCCGCAACCGCCCGGACCAGGCACGCCAGCACGATCGACGCCGCGAAGAAGCAGGACCATCTCATGATCGAGTCCCTTTCCTGAAAGCGAGGCAGTGGAAATCTGCGCCTACCGCACCCCGACCAGCGGGGCTTCCCCATATTATTGCACGCTCCGGCCGCGGGGGGAAGCGGAATGGCATGGCCGTTGCTAGGCGCGGTGCCATGCCCACGCTTGCGTGGGCATGTCGTAAATGGCCAGAAAACCCGAGCGTGCCCACGCAAGCGTGGGTATGGCACCGGTCTTTCCACGACAGAAACTACTTAGGCCGCACACCGTGTCCCGCACCCGTGCAGTGGGGATTGGCACGCCGGTCCCAAGTGGTCTTGAGCCGCGCTTGGGATTGCCCTAAGATTCGCCCCCTCGCCGCTGAGGCGCTCCGAGCGGCGCGAACGGGCGGCAGCCAGGATCGTCAACCTTCCTATAATGCCCAGACTCAGGTCGTGCGACAAAATTGTTTTTGCCTTCGGGCTTGCCGCGGCGGTGGTACTCGCCTGCGAGGCGCGAGAGTTCCCGCCGCAGCCCGGCCCGCCGCTTGGCCCGCCGCCTGCCTCGTTCGCGCCCAATTACCCGCCGCCGAGCCAGCAAGCCAACCCCGGGATGCCGTACCCGGCCGATGTTTCGCCGCCCGGCCCTGCGTTGCCGGCCGGCCCCGTGCCGCTCGCTGATGCGCCGGCCTTGCCCGAGCTGGCCCCCGCCACGGCGTCCCCGGGTCCTGGCCCTGCGGCAAGAGGTGACGATACCGGGCAATGGGGCGACATGCTGGGCTTCGGAGAATTCGGCGGCAGGGGAGGCATGGGGGGCTTCGGCGGCATGGCAGCCTTCGACTCGCTCCGCTATAGCGAAATCTGGTTTCCCAACGTCCCGGTCCGCGGGCAGGCAGCCGACTTCCAAATGGTCGGCGAGAACCTCTCATTCGCTCACCCGCTCTGGGCCGACCCGCTGAACACCTTGGGCCTTTCGGGCGGCGTCGGCGACCGGCAAATCGAGACCAACGCCGTGCTGCCGGACACCGGACAGGCGTTCCCGGCGGACCTGTGGAACGTGCACCTCGGCCTCCGCTACAGCAGGCTGCTGGACAACGGCTGGATGACGGGCGGCGGGGTGAGCATCGGCTCGGCCAGCGACCATCCCTTCGCCGGGATCCACGAGATGTACTTCGGCCTGAACGCCATGCTGCGGATCCCGCAGGGGGAGCACAATGCCTGGCTGTTCACCCTGATGTACGCGCCCACCAGCGAGCTCAACTTCCCGGTGCCGGGCGTCGCCTTCAGCTACAACCCCTCGCCGGAGTTCCACGCCAACATCGGCCTGCCGCTGATGGTCAGTTGGCGTCCGACCGAGCAATTGCAGTTCCAGGCATCCTACATGCTCCTGCGCACGGTGCACGTCAAGGCGACCTGGCGGTTCGCGCCGCGGTTAAGCGC